>JADMIO011101894.1_pt1 | contig 76935 bp, 76 predicted proteins | sample 8958161 | NCBI WGS metagenome assembly JADMIO01 (sample SAMN16585339, study PRJNA669376) | soil metagenome | isolation source: Crop rotation soil | place: USA: Cullars Rotation, Alabama | collected 2011
GCCGCGACTTCAAGTCACGTGAATTCCAAGCTTCGGATCCCACTGTGCTGGAAAGAGGACGATCATCGAGACGTGATGCGCGATCACGTCGTGCAACTCGCGGGCGATCCGCGCCCGCTCCTCGACGACCACCTCGCGTGCGACGAGGTCGCGCTCCCGCTCGGCCATCTCGGCGCGCCGCTCGCGATCTCGGACCACGTGCCGCACGAGCAGGATCACGATCGTCGAGATGACGATGAACTGCATACCGCTGCTGACGCTGTGTGGCGCGACCGGGAGCAAGGCAATGGTCGGCACCGTGAAGGCGAGCAGGCCGAGCAGGAAGCGCCGCGGCGGCGTCCAGACGGCGAGCGCGTACATGTCGCAGGGCCAGGCGACGAGAACCGTGGCGAGATTCGCAGGAAACAGGGTGCTCGTGACGACCCCCCACAGGCCGGCGCCGGTGCCGACGAGGAAGGGGTAGCGCCGCCGAACGGCGATCGCGGCCGTCAGCAGCGGGCCCGCGATCGCCATCGCGAGCTTGTGGTGCGGTTGGTGGCCGCTGAACCAGGTCTCGAGCTCGATCGCCGCCGTCAGCACGACCGCGAGCACGCGGTCGAGCGTCCCCGGATCGATTCGCAGCCGGGCCATGACAGCACGCTAGAGGCCTCGGCTCTCCGTGTCATCAGCCAGTCGGCCGATCCCTCGCTGCCGGAAGACCAGCCGATCGGCTGATCCCAAGATCGCTCCGCCCGCCGACGACGCCGGAGCGGCTGCCGCCTACCGTCGCGAGGGTGAGCAACCAGAAAGGAGCAGCGCAGATGAACCAACCGACACGAACTCGCCTCGTCGCCTCGCCGCTGCGCCTGACGGCGCTCTCCGGCATCGCCTTCGCCGTCGCGACCGCCGTCGGCTTCCTCTTGATGGGCAAGAACCCGGAGCCGGACGCCCCGATCTCGGCAGCCACCGGCTACTGGCAGGCGCACCACGCACACGTCTCCACTGCCGCGACCGTGCTCGCCTACGGCGGCATCCTCTTCGCGCTCTTCAGCGCGTCGATCTGGTCGCGCATCCGCGAAGCGGCTTTGCATCCGCTGGTCGGGGCGTCGGCGCTCGTCGGAACGGCCGTCGCCACCGTCGGCCTCCTTGCGAGCGCGATGACCTACTTCGCTCTCGGCGACCTCGCCGCGAAGCCGACGACGCTGCCGGCGACGCTGCAGGCGCTCCACGTCCCCGGCAGCGAGCTCTCCTACCCGATCGCGGGCGGGCTCGAGCTGCTGCTGCTGGCGGTCGCGGCGGCCGGCATCGCCACGCGTACCTTCCCACGCTGGCTCGCCTGGTCGGCGCTGTCGATCGGCGTGCTGCAGCTGACCACGATCGGCTTCACGGCCTTCCTGTTCTTCCTGCTCTGGTCGGCGGCCGCGAGCGTTGCCTTGACGATGCAACGCGAGGCGGCAGCGTCCACGAGAGCACGGCCGCCCGCGGCCACGACGTCGCTCGCCGAATCACGCTGACACGGGAGGACCACATGACCATCCGCAACGCCCTCGTCTCGATCGCGCTCGCCTTCGGCGCCTGGGAGACGAGCGACATCCCCGACACCGGCGCGATCGCCGCCGTCTTCGCGATCCTGTTCTTCGCGTGCAGCGTCTGGCTCTGGCGGCGCAGCAGCCGGATCGCCGCAGTCGTGCTCGCACTGCAGTTCACGGTCGAGGCGACGCAGGCGCACACCTGGAAAGACGCGTCGCCGGCCGCCAAAGACGCCGCACTGGCGCTCGGAACGGCAGGGGTCCTCGCCGCAACCGCGTTTCTCGCCCGTTCCCTGCACGCGCATCACCGCACCGCACCTGCAACCACGGGAGGAGCCCACGATGAATGAACCGACGAACGACCGCTTCTTCGCCGGCGCCGGAGTCGCCTCGGTCGTGCTCACCCTGGTGGGCGCGCTCGTCGCGATGATCGGCGGCAAGACGCACGAACTGACCGTCGGAACCCCGACGACCAAGCTCGCACGGGATCTCGCCGCCCCTGCCTCGACCGCGACCTGGGCGGGCGCCTACGTCGAGGTGATCGGCACCGTCCTCTTTCTCTGCTTCGCCGCGTGGGCCTGCCTGCGGCTCGGACGCAGTATCTGGAGTGTGGTCGGGATCGCCGCCGCGACCGCGTACACGGCGGTCACCGTGAGCGCGCTGGCGCTGATGGACGCGATCTCCTACCGCGCCGGTCACGGGATCGGCACCACCCTCGCGCGCACGATCGTGGCCGTGAACGAGGCGATGTACGTCACGACCTGGTTTCTGTTCGCTCTCTTCCTGGTCGCCGCTGCAGTGCTCGCCTTGACGGCGGGGCGGCGCCTGCTCGGCGCGAGCGCAGGCGCGATCGCGGCTTTCACCGTGGTCGCCGCGCCGCTCTCCTTCAACGGCATCGGCCAGGCCTCCGAGATGCTCTTCTTCGCCTGGACGATCGGCGCCAGCATCACGCTGCTCCGCCGCCAACCACGGCGCCGGGCCATCCCCGTCACTGCATGAGGCTGCGAGCGTGCGGCAGCGGTAGTGCTCGCCGTTCCGGCCCTGCATGCTGCCGCCGCGAGGCGGAGTCCGCTGGAAGCAAGTACGGTGGCTGCTCCCCCAAGAACGGAGGAATCTTGGCGACGAAGAAACAGAAGGCGCGGGCGGCCGCGGCGGGCAAGGAGCTGCCGGGCAAGCCGAAGCCGAAGAAGAAGACTTCACGCGGCAAGTAGCGACGTCGCCGGCCGGCGCGAAGTTGCGCATCGGGATACTCGCGCCGATCGCGTGGAGGGTGCCGCCGCGCCACTACGGCCCGTGGGAGCAGTTCGCTTCGCTTCTCGCGGAAGGCCTCGTCGCCCGCGGCTTCGACGTGACCCTGTTTGCGACCGCCGACTCGATCACCCACGCTCGCCTCGTCGGGACCGTGCCAACCGGGTACGCAGAGGATCCGACGGTAGACGCGAAGGTCTCGGAGGCGCTGCACATCGCGTCTGCATTCGAGCAGGCCGACGAGTTCGACCTGATCCACAACGGCTTCGACTTCCTGCCGCTGAGCTTCAGCCGGCTCGTCGCGACGCCGGTCGTGACGACGATTCACGGCTTTTCGTCGGAGCAGATCGTGCCGGTGTACGAGCGCTACAACGACATCGCCCACTACGTCGCGATCAGCGATGCCGACCGGCACGACCGGCTCGCGTATGCGGCGACGATCCACCACGGCATCGACATCGGCGAGTTCGATCTCGGCCTCGGCGACGGCGCGTACCTCTTGTTCTTCGGGAGGATCCATCCGGACAAGGGAACTGTCGTGGCGATGGACGTCGCCGAGCGGGTCGGCATCCCGTTGCTGATCGCGGGGATCATCCAGGACCGCGACTACTTCGAGCGGTTCGTGGAGCCGCGTCTCGACGGCGTCCGCCTGAGGTACGTGGGTCCCGTCGCTCGCGACCGACGCGCTGCGGTGCTCGGCGGTGCAACAGCCCTTCTTCATCTGATCGACTTCGACGAGCCATTTGGCTTCAGCGTCGTCGAGGCGATGGCGTGCGGCACGCCGGTGATCGCCCGGCGCCGCGGCTCGATGGGCGAGATCGTACGGGACGCCGAGAACGGCTTCCTCGTCGATACCGTCGACGAGGCCGTCGCAGCCGTGCGTGCGTCGAAGGAGCTGAACCGGCGCGCCGTGCGGGCGTCCGTCGAGAGACGCTTCGACGTAGGGCGGATGGTCGACGACTACGTCGCGCTGTACCGCCGGATCGTACGAGCAGGCGAATGAGTCGGTCCTGAGCGCCACGCCCGGCAGCCGGTTCCGTCTCGGGGTCAACTACTGGCCTGCGCGGACGGCGATGAGCTGGTGGTCGCAGTTCGATCCCTCTGAGGTGGCAACCGACTTCGCCCGGATTGCTGCTTGCGGTTTCGACTCCGTGCGGGTGTTCCTGACCTGGGAGGACTTCCAGCCGGTCCCGAACTACGTCGATCGAACGATGCTCGACCGGCTCGTCGATGTCGCCGACCTCGCCGGGCAGTCGCGGCTCGCGTTGGTCCCGACCCTCTTCACCGGACACATGAGCGGGGTGAACTGGATTCCCGCCTGGGCGCTCGGGGGGTCGGCCGGCGACGATCGCTTTCGCGTCATTGCGGGCGGTCGGCTTGCGAAGAACGGCCTTCGCGATTGGTTCACGGATCCCGTCGTCGGCGACGCACAGGCGCTCCTCGCCGTCGAGACGGTCGCTGCCCTTCGCGGTCACGAGGCAATTTGGGCGTGGGATCTCGGCAACGAGAACTCGAACTGCGTGATTCCGCCGACGACAGTGGCCGCGGAGGAATGGCTCGCGCGAACCGCGGCAGCGATTCGTAGCTCCGACGATCGCGCGCTCGTCACCATCGGCCTCCACATGGAGGATCTCGAAGAGGATCGTCGGCTCGGCCCGCGCGAAGCCGCCGGCTCCTGCGATTTCCTGTCGATGCACGGCTACCCCATCTATGCGTCCTGGGCTGACGGGCCGTTCGACGAACAGCTCCTTCCGTTCCTCGCGCGCATGACGCGCTGGCTCGGAGGCGGGAAGGACGTGTTGTTCAGCGAGTTCGGGCTTCCGACCAGGGGCCCACGGAAGACGAGTGGAGACCCTCGCCTGGTCGACGAGCACGCGGCCGCCGTCTACACGGCCTCGGCTCTGAAGGCGCTGCGCGATGCGGGTTGTCTCGGCGCCATGCTCTGGTGCTACTCGGACTATCAGTCCGTATGCTGGTCGAGCCCGCCGCTGGATCGTGCCCGGCACGAGCGCTCGTTCGGACTCTGGCGTGCCGACGGCTCGCCCAAGCCGGCGGTCGCTGCGGTCGCGGAGTTCGCCGGAGCTGCTCGCTGCGACCCGGACGGCGACGAGCGCTGGATCGACGTCAGCCCTGAAGCCTTCCTGCTCGACCCGGGCCGACAGTTGCCTCGGCTGTACGACCGCTATCGACGCAGGTCGCGCTAGACGTCGGCGGTCGGTGCGCCGAGCACCGCGTCGAGAAGATCCGCGAGGCGAGAGGTGGCGAGGCAGATCGAGCTGTCTGCGGCGCCGTAATACAGCCTGACCTCATCGCTCGCTTCGTCATGGAGAAGCCCACACGGAAACACCACGTTGGGGACGTCCCCGCTCCGTTCGTAGGGCTCGAGCGGGGAGAGAATCCAGCTGGGCAGTCGTCGAACGACGCGAGTCGGCTCGTCGAGGTCGAGCAGGGCAAGGCCGACGCGGTAGATGTCGCCGGCGATCGTCTCCTTGACGCCGTGGTACACGAGCAGCCAACCGTGCTCGGTCCAGAGCGGCGGCGGGCCGATGCCGATCCGCAGGGAGTCCCACCAGGCGCCCGCGCGCGGTTGGAGCACCTGCTCGGGTGCGGTCCAGCTGACGAGGTCCTCTGAGCGAGAGAGGAGGATCTCGCCGTGCCCTCCGCCGTACTGCGTCTTCGGGCGATGGAGAAGGACCCAGCGCCCGTCGATTCGGTGAGGCAGAAGCGCGGCGTTCTTGTCTTCGGGGTGTCGCACGACGCCGTAGCGCTCGACGGTGGTGAAGTCGTCCGTCGTGGCGAGGAAGACGGCGGGGCCGGCCGGGCCGTACGCCGTGCACGTGATCACCCAACGTTCCAGTTCGGCCACCCACACGACACGGGCGTCCTCGAATCCCCACTGCTCGCTCGCCGTCGCTTCGTCCGGCGCGAGCAAGGGCTCGGGATCGACCTGCCAGTCGTCGACCCCGTTCGCCGAGCGCGCCACGGTGAGGTGGGAGATCCCTGTGCGGTCTTCCACGCGAGCGAGAAGCACCGTTTCACCGGCTACCTCGGCGGCCGCCGGGTTGAAGACGCCGTTTACGGGATACGGCCAGTCGGCGCCGGTGAGGATCGGGTTGTTCGGGTGGCGCTCGAACAGTTCCGGCGTGCTCATGCGAGAACGGGCTCGGATCTGCGTTCGGCGACGCCTGCGCGAACACCGGCTGCGTCCAGAAGGAGAGCAGCGTGATGGAAGGCGAGTGTCGATTCGGCGCCTTCGTTGTCGTTCAGCGACTCGCTTCCGAGCCCGTCGCTGCAGCCGCCTGTTGCGAAGTCGTAGAGCGGCTTGCGCAACCGATTGCTGCCGAGGAACCATTCGAATGCTTTGATCGCACGCCGCCCATGCTCGGCTCCGCGCGTCAGCGCGAAGGCGGTCAGCTCGGCCTCGACCAGAGCCGCGGCCTCGAGTGGCTGCTCGTCGCCGGCCCCCGGCGCAGGGTCGCGGCGGTGCCGTCCGAGGTGCCCGGGAAGGCGGACCACGTCTCCGTCGAGGCCGCACTCGTCGCCGAGCCATCGCAGTGAGTCGAGTCCGCGCTCGGCGAGGTCGGCTCGACCGAGCGCCGTTGCGCCCGAGAGGAGTGCCTGCGACAGGCGCGCGTTGTCGTAGCTGAGCGTGTCCTCGAACCAGCACCAGTCGTCGGATGCGCTGCGCTCGTGCGCGTCGCCGAGCTGCTGGACGAGACGTTCGAGCAGTCTCTGCGCGGCCGGCTCGAGCCGGTCCGGGTCGAGGCGCGAGAGCCCGAGGACAGCGTACGCGGCCGTCCGTAGCGAAACCTGACCGGTGATCGACCCTACGAGCGTGTTCAGAAGGTCGGCCGCAGGGCGGACGACGGCGGGGATCCAGGCAGTGGCGAGGATGTCGCCGAGCGCCCAGATCGATCGGCCGAGATGATCGCCGACATGCGGTTGGTCGAGCCAGCGACGGTCGTAGCCCATGAAGTTGCGCATCCCGTCGGCTCCCGCGGCTGCATGCAGGAACGCGAGTGAACGGTAAAGACTCGCGTTCCAGACGCGCTCGTCGCCGCGCGCAGCCAGCGCGAGTGAGACGACGGCGAGACGAGCGACGTCGTCGACGCAGTAGCCGCTGTCGCGGTTGGGAATGATCCCGTGGGCATGCTGAACGATGCCGACGTCGTCGACGAGCGTGAGCAGGTGGTCGGTGCGCAAACCCGTCAGATGCAGATCGCTGATGCCTGCGGGCCGTCGCCTCGGCGCGAGCGCGCCGGCCTCGGCCAGGACGGAAGCAGTTGCCTCCGCAACCGCGGGCCACGCGAGCGTCGACCCGACTCGCCGGGCTTCCGCGCGCGCAGCCGCGAGCCTGTCCGGGTGGTCGAAGTAGTTGCAGATCGCGTCGGCGACAGCGGCGGAATCGGCGAACGGCACGAGGTGCCCCGCCCCCGTGGTGAGCATGTCCTGCGCGTACCAATACGGGGTCGAGACGACGGCGCAACCGGCGGCGAGCGCGAAGGTCAGCGCGCCGGAGGCGATCTGCTCACGGCCTGCGTACGGCGTCAGGAAGACGTCCGTCTGCGCGAGCAGGGTAGAGAGTTCGTCGACGGAGAGGAATCGATCGTCGAAAAGGACGTGGGTTCCGAGACCAAGCTCGAAAGCACGGCGTTCGAGCATGAGCCGGTACCGCTCGCCCTCGCGGCGTTCGACGTCGGGGTGCGTGCGCCCGGCGATCGTGTAGACGGTCTCCGGGAACCGCTCGACCACTGTCGGTAGGGCGTCGATCACGGTCTCGAGTCCCTTGCCCGCTGAGATGAGGCCGAACGTGGAGAGGCGGAAGCCGTCGGACGCGCGGCTCGAGCCGTCCTCGCGTGCGTGGGCTGCGCGTGCGATCAGGCGTGCCGGCGCGCCGTGCGGAACGACTCGGACCTTCTCCTCGGGGCAGGTGCCTGAGTCGACGAGCAGCCGCAGCGCCGTGTCGGTCATCACGATCACGAGCTCTGCCTCGCTGCACAGCTCCGTCAGCACATCCGCCTGGTGCGCTGTGGGCTCGGAAAGGACCGTGTGCAGGGTCACGACGAGCGGCTGGGCGAGCTCCCGCGCGAAGGAGAGGACGTACTCGCCGTCGCGGCCGCCGAAGATCCCGTACTCGTGCTGGAGCAGCACGACGTCGACGTCGAGCCGCCCCAGCATCCTGGCCGTTCGGACGTAGTCGCCACGAACGGCCTGCGCGATCGTCGCGAGCAGCCCGCGCCGTTGCGGGCTCGAGGGTTCGTGCACCACCGCGACCAGGTCCGCCACCTCGACCGTGCCCGTGCCGAGGAGAGCTCCTCGCAGGTCGGCGGCAAACGTGCCGATCCCGCAGGCGCGGGGAGGGAATGTCGAGACGATCGCAGCCCGCACGCTCTAGGTTCCGAGCGTTGGGATTGGCTCGAGGGCCGCCGGCGTGATGTCGGTGCCTCCGACGAGCGTGAGCGTGGGCGGCGTGCTGGTCGGTTCCTCAGGCGCATCCAGCGGCAGTGCGCTCTCGCTCACGGCGTGCAACCCGTTGGTCCACCTCGAGTCATGGTGCCCGTGTCTGCGGGACTGCTCCATTCGCCTGGTCATGCCAAACCTTCGATCCGCGGCGGCTGCCGCATTGACGGAGGCGTGAGTTCTACTGGCGCGTCCGGGCTAGACAGCCACTCGGATCGCTTCACGTCTGCTCCCACAGGGACTGTAGCGGAGGTCGGCTCGTGGCGGCCCTCAACGAGCGAAGAAAGAATGAGTCGAGCTGTCGCAGTTCGGCCACGTAGCGTGCGCTGAGGCGCGGCGTGGCGTGCGCGAGGAGCGATGTGACGGTGAGCCGAACGTACGGTGATGCCGCCGCGAGCGCCTGCGCTTCGCCGATCGGGAAGTACCTATCGTGTGGTGCCGTCGCGATCTCGACAGGAGCGTGCAGGTGCCGCGCCACATGGATGGGCGACAGCGAGGCGGCCGCCGAACGGACGTGGGCGGGCAAGGCCTCGTAAAGGTCATCGAATTGCGTGGGATCGCTGTTCGCGAGCAGGTCGTACAGCCTCTCGGCGTCGGCACCCGCCTCGCGAAAGGCACGCTCCGGCAGTTCGACTGCCTCAACCGAGTCGGGGTCGAGCGCCCGCACATCGCGGCAAAGAGCCGATGTAGCCGGGGTGGCGGCGAGCATCGCGGCGAGCGAGCGCGCAAGCCCCACACGGAGGTACGGGGGCGCCGCATAGTTACCGAGCCGCTTTCCACCGCGGTAGGTGCCGGTCGTCGCGAGACGCATCACTTCGGCGAGATCGCCGAACGGCGCGACGCACGCGACGACCGAGATACGGTTCTGCAGACGTGGGTCGGCGGCTGCAAGCAGTGCGAGCGTTGCGCCGATCGACACCCCCGCGAGGGCGACCCGACCGTCGGCGGCGTCGGCTGATCCCGCCGCTGCCTCCGCGATCGCGACTGAACACCGAAGCGTCTGCGGTGAAAGCTCGCCCCCGGCGACGCCGGGAACGTCCGGGATGAAGACACTGACTCCGGCACGTGCCAACGCGACGGCGAGTCGCTGCACCGTCGGGTGGCTCCGCCCGTTCGGCGTTGCGCCGTTCATGAATACGAGCGCGGGCCAGGGCGGACTGGTCGCGGGTCGCACAACAGTTGTCGAAATCCCGGCGACGAACGTGTCGCGTCGCGTCGGCTCTCTGCCGATGCGTGCGAGGAGGGATGCTCCCGGCAGCGGCAGCGTCGCCCCGAGAATTGCAAGCGCCTGCGCCCGAGCGCGAAGCGCGCTTCTAGACGGTGTGGCATGAGCGAAACGAAGCCGTTGCGCGGTCGGGAGGGTCGACCCCGCGGCGCCGGCAGGATCGAAGTCGCCGCCGAGAGGCAGATCACGATGAGTGCGAACGACGGCGAGAATCCCGCGCCGAGCAGTCAGGAGGACGCCGGCCGCGACTCGAGCCCGCCGCCACGTCTGGCTCCTCGCGGGGGCGACCGTCATGTCCGCGGAAGCACGTAGAAGACGATCGTCGAGTACTGACAGGCAACGGCCACGATGACCAGCGCGTGGAACAGCTCGTGGTACCCGAATGTCGTCGGCGCGGGGTTCGGGCGCCGGCGCACGTACACAACCGCTCCCGCCGTGTACGCAAGTCCGCCCGCAACGAGCAGCGAAGCGCCGTCGAGACCGATGCGGCCAACAATCTGGGGGAGCACGACGACGGCCGTCCAGCCGGATGCGATGCCAAACGCGGGCGTGAACCATGCGGGCGGCTTCGCGCAAACGAGCTTGACCGTCGCGGCAAGGCACGCGCCGCCCCAGACCGTCGCGAGGATGGGCACGCGCCAGCCACGATGAAGGACGAGCAGCCCGATCGGCGCATACGTCCCTGCGATCAACCCGTAGATCATCGCGTGGTCGAGGCGGCCGAGCCGACGCAAGGCCGCAGGTGACCACGAGCCACGATGGAAGATGCTGCTGACTCCGAACATCGCGGCCACACTCACCGCGAACCCGGTCCCGGCCGCTCGAGCGAGGCCACCGCTCGTCGTGAGCGCGACCGCGACCGCAACAGGAACAGCCGCGACGAACGCAGCCTGGTGCGACACGCCTCGGAGGCGCGGCTTTGGCGCTCCGTCGACTCGGAGCTGATTCTCGCTACGCTGCGCAGCGCGCGACTCTCGCGACGGCTCCGCGGATGCTGCCGGCGCGAGACGAGGCGATCGGTGCGGCGATCCCGCTTGGGGGAGAGAGACCGGGGATCGCCGCCCAGCCGCCGCGCGCATCTCTTCTCTCATCGACTCCGAGATCGAGGTGGGCAGGTCGATGGTGTTCAGCTCGACGCGGGTGACGCGGATCTCCCGCTTGCCGGTTGCCTCGTCGACTACACCGTGCATCTGCGTGTTGATGTTGTCGCGGGGCGTGAGCGTCTTCCCGCGCGCGATGCCGTCGAGCACGTTTCGCAGCGTCGTTACCGTCAGCCTTCGGATCGCCTGGATGCAGTTCGCGATCTGACTTGCGACTCGAGCGATTAAGGCGGTCATCGATCCTCCCGAGTTGAAGCCTCGATACCGACCATTCGGCTGAGGTCGGCCTACATAGCTCCAACCCAGTGGCTGTGGGAGGACGTCCGCGGCGCCGGGGCTTATGGCGCCAGCCGACGATAGCAGCGGGATCTGCCTCATAGCGCGACTGTTCACGCACGCCGTCGACACAGGCTGGAGAAGAGGCGAGGCTGCTCCTGCCGGGCCGGCGCCGGTCGCGATCCGAGCTATGCGACACGAGCGCGCGCTCAAGTCCGCGGCGCCCGGTGTCGTAAAGGGAGTAGCATGGAGCTCGACCCTGCGTGCCAGGACGCCGGCCGAGGCCCGATGACGTCGACGCGCCACACAGCGCGCGAGACGAGGGACCGAGGCAAACAGAGTTCGACGCGCAGGGTCAGTCTCTTCAGCCCGCGACGATCGACCGCCCGTCGGAAGGACGTGGTCGCTGTGTCATCCCGTACGGAGACCGAGCTCGTTCAGGACATCGGCGCGGACTATGCCGTCAAGTATGGATTCTCGAACCCGGATGAGGCGGGCGACTACTTCTTCAAGTCGGGCCGCGGCATTTCTCACGAGGTCGTCGAGGCGATTGCCGAGCACAAGAACGAACCAGCGTGGATGCGGAAGGTGCGCCACCGGGCACTCGACTACTTCTTCGCAAGGCCGCTGCCCGCCTGGGGAGGAGACCTCACGGGCATCGACTTCGACAACATCTACTACTACATCAAGCCGACCGAGAAGCAGGCTGAGTCGTGGGATGACCTCCCCGCCGACATCAAGGACACCTGGGACAAGCTCGGGATACCTGAGGCGGAGAAGAAGTACCTGGCCGGCGTCGGCGCGCAGTACGAAAGCGAGGTCGTCTACCACAAGTTGCAGGAGAGCCTGACCGCACAGGGAGTGCTCTTCCTCGACATGGACTCGGGCCTCCGCGAGCACGAGGAGATCGTGAAGGACTACTTCGGCACGATCATCCCGCCGAACGACAACAAGTTTGCCGCGCTGAACACCGCGGTTTGGTCAGGCGGTTCGTTCATCTACGTACCGCCGGGCGTCCGTATCGAACTTCCGCTCCAGGCCTACTTCCGCATCAACGCCGAGAACATGGGCCAGTTCGAACGGACGTTGATCATCGTCGACGAGGGCGCCTATGTGCACTACGTCGAAGGCTGCACGGCGCCGATCTACTCGACGGATTCGCTGCACTCGGCGGTGGTCGAGATCGTCGTCAAGAAGGGCGGACGCTGCCGCTACACGACGATCCAGAACTGGTCGACGAACGTGTACAACCTCGTCACGAAGCGCGCGGTCGCCGAGGCGAACGCGACGATGGAGTGGGTCGACGGAAACCTGGGGTCGAAGCTGACGATGAAGTACCCGGCGATCTGGCTGACGGGCGAGCATGCGCACGGCGAGGTGCTGTCGATCGCCTTCGCCGGCAAGGGCCAGCACCAGGATGCCGGCGGGAAGGTCGTCCACCTCGCCCCGAACACGACGTCTCTGATCACGTCGAAGTCGATCTCGAAGGACGGCGGCCGCGCCGGGTATCGCGGCCTGCTCGAGGTCGCCAACGGTGCCACGAACGCGAGGTCGAAGGTCGTCTGCGACGCGTTGATCCTCGACGACGATTCGCGCTCCGACACGTACCCCTATATGCGGATCGACGAGAACCAGGTCGAGGTCGGCCACGAGGCGACCGTGTCGAAGATCGGAGACGAACAGCTCTTCTACCTGATGTCCCGCGGATTGTCGGAGTCCGAAGCCTCCGCGATGGTCGTTGCCGGGTTCATCGAGCCGATCGTCAAAGAGCTCCCACTCGAGTACGCGATCGAGATGAACCGCCTCATCCAGATCCAGATGGAAGGCTCCGTCGGGTAGGCTTGGCGCGCTACCACGCGGTCGGGCGCGGCGACCGGGCGGCTCTCGAGCCCAGTCGCGAATCTTCATCACCACGTCACCGCGCGATGCGGTTCAGCCGCAGATCCGAGGTTCACATGAGCAAGCGCAGTGAGCGGTCGCACGAGCCGAAGCCGTTCGATTCCCGCCGCAGCAAGCGGATCAGGTTGGTCACTCCACGCAACCCGGCGCCGGCTCCCCCTCCGACGTCCGCCGCGAAGGACGATGTCGATCAGTCGGCGTCGTCATGACGCGCCGGTCGAATCCGATCCCGGTTCGTTCGTTCGTCGCGAGGCCCCGCCGGGGCGTTCCGCAGCCCGGGCGGGGCCTCGCGCGTTGAGCGGCACGAGTGCCCGCTCGGGAACAAGCGCGCTGCGCGCGCTCTGAAAAGGCGCGAAGGGCACCGGCACGACTGCGCGACCGAAAGCCCTCCGCTGCCGGGGTGCCCCCAACACCCCCTCGATCAACCGCCTGCTCTCCCCTCGCAGGCGGTCGATCGAGCGCTCCGGCGACAGCGACGGCTGCGCCGTGCGACTCGTGCGCCGAAATCGCGTTCCAACCGTGGGGAGCTGCAGTTCCAGTTCTTCACGCTCCAGCAAGACGTGGACACCAGTCGCCGACTACGGTCTCGAGTCGGTCGAAACATGCTCCAACCCGCTTTGCTGGGGGCGGACTCGCGGTGCCGTTCATCTGTGGCCCCGCGTCGCCACGCTCATCGACTGAACGCGACCCGGCGACCTTAGCAGCGGCCGTCTTCGCGGAACATGGCTGGGCCCGGTGGGACTTCCAAAGTCCGCGCAAAGAGCGTCGTCACGGCGCATCCGCGGCGTCTGGTCTTTGGCGACGACCTGCTTAACCTCGCGGCTGCCGATTGGATCCGTCGGACCCGTCGTCGTGCGGAGGCGCCCCGGTTCGCTCGGAGGCTGGGAAATCGATGCTGACGGTCTCGTCTTGGCGGCGTTCCTCGACCTTGCCGCGTTGCGTGAGGGCGCGTTTGTCGGCCGGGGTCGGCGGCTGCTCGATCATGAGCGAGAAGCTGCGCGGCCAGAGTCTCCGGGTGGCGACGACGTTTCCTTCGGCGGCGAGCAGGGTGATGTGGGCGGAGAGGTAGATCCAGGAGAGCAGGCCGATCACGAGGCCGAAGGTGCCGTAGACGTTGCTGGCGTGCTTGAGCGTGTGGCCGACGTAGTAGCCGCCGAGTGTTTGCAGCAGCTCATAGAGGACGCCGGCCGCGATCGCCCCACCGCGTAGTTGCCGCCAGCTGACCTCGCGCGCGGTGAGCAGCCGGAAGCCCAGCCAGAAGAGGCCGATGTTGAGCACGGTCGAGAGTGCGAGCGAGCCGACCTTCCAGGTGAGTCCGAAGCGAGCACCGACGGTCGCCAGCGCGGCGAGGATCGTCGCCGCGAGCGCGCCGCCGCCCAGCAGTCCAAGCAGCAGGAGTGCACGACCGCGCGCATGCAGGGGGTCGGGCCGGCGTTTGAAGGGGACGCCCCAAAGATGGTTCATCGCGTTCTGAGAGGCGAGAAAGACCCCCATCCCGGCCCACAGCGCCGCGGCAAGGCCGAGAACGAGCGCGAGCGTGCTGCCGTGCAGCGAGCCGTGGCTGAGCTGCGGCCCGATCACGGGGAACTGGCCGAGCGCGGAGTCGACGATCCTCTCCTCGAGGTGCGGGCGACTCTGGAGAACGAAGCCGAGCACCGTCGTCAGGACGAGCAGCAGCGGGAAGATCGCGAAGAAGCCGTAGTAGGTGATCGTCGCGGCGTGGTAGCCGCCCTGGTCGTCGGCATACTTCTGCAGCACCGCGAGCGGAAAGCCGACGGAGCGATGCCTCTGCTGGTAGCGATCGAACGCGCTGTACCGGCTGCCGAAGGCGCTCACGAGCCTTCACCTTGACGGGTCGGCCGGGACCGGCGGCAGGGGAACCGGTCCCAAACGAGTTGTAGGAGTGGTCTCGTAGCGGCGGGTGAAGCGGGCGTACCTATCGAAGCGCCGAGTTGATCTTGTCGATTGCGCCTCCCTCGGCGGTTTCTCCGCCGCCGGCCGCGTCGGCCACCGACTGCGCGACCTCGACGACGAACTGTCGGTACGACTCCAGCTCGTCGGGAGCCTTCGACGCGAGCGCTGTCTTCGCGCTCCGTAGCGCCGCCAGCGTCTCGGTTTCGACCGCGTCGGGTGAGGATGTGAGGCCGAACCCGGTTCCGTGGATGTCGGCGAGCTCGCGGACCAGTTGGGAGGAGCTGCTCTGCTTGGCCCGAGCGATGTGCTTGCCGAGTGCACCTGCCTCTTTGAAGGTGTCGAAGAAGCTGCGGTCGCTCAACGACACGAGCAGGCCGGCGCCGGTGACGCCCTGCTGCAACGACTCCCACTCCTGCGGGGTGAAATCAGCTTTGCCGGCCATGATCCTCCTCGGTTCGAAGACAGCGCTCTAGTCCCCGTCTGCACGGGCCGACCCCGCGCCGCGGGGGCCGAGTGCACACGGCGAGTCTCGTCATCCGAGGCTGTCCTTGGCGACGGTCGGAAGGGAAGCCTTTCCGTTGGTGTCGGCGCTCGAGAGCTCGGCTTGGAAGCGTGCGAGCGCGTTCGAGAACTCGGTCGGGATCAGCCAGAGCTTGTTCGAGTCGCCCTGGGCGATTTGCGGGAGCATCTGGAGGTATTGGTATGCGAGGAGCTTGGGGTCCGCATCGCCGGCGTGGATCGCGCCGAAGACGGTCTCGATCGCTTTCGCTTGCCCCTCGGCGCGCACGATCTGTGACTGGCGGTCGCCTTCGGCGCGCAGGATCGCGCTCTGTTTTGCGCCTTCGGCTTCGAGGATCTGTGACTGCTTGACGCCTTCGGCATTGAGGACCGTGGCGCGCTTCTCGCGGTCCGCACGCATCTGCTTTTCCATCGACTCCTGGATCGACGCGGGCGGGTCGATCGCCTTCAGTTCGACGCGGTTGACGCGGATGCCCCACTTGCCGGTCGCCTCGTCGAGGACGCCACGCAGCTGCGTGTTGATGTGGTCGCGTGACGTGAGTGTCTTCTCGAGCGCGATGCCGCCGATCACGTTGCGCAGCGTCGTCACGGTCAGTTGCTCGATCGCCTGGATGTAGTTGGCGATCTCGTAGGTCGCGGCCTTGGCGTTCGTGACCTGAAAGTAGATGACGGTGTCGATGTTGACGACGAGGTTGTCCTCGGTGATCACCGGCTGGGGTGGGAAAGAGACGACCTGCTCGCGCAGGTCGAGCAGCGGCCGCAACCGGTCGACGAAGGGCACGACGAGCGCCAGCCCGGGAGAGAGCGTGCGCTGGTAGCGGCCGAAGCGCTCGATCACGCCCGCGCGCTTGCGGCACGATCCGGACGGTGCGCGCTACAACGACAAGAATGAATGCGGCGACTGCGAGCAAGACGATCAGCGTGACCATGGATGACTCCTGTTCAACGTAGGACGAGCGCCGTGGCGCCCTCGATCTGTGCGACTTCGACCTGCTCTCCGGCGAGCAATGGTTCGCCTTCGACGAACGGGCGCGCCGACCACTCCTCGCCGCCGATCTTCACGCGGCCGCCGGAACTGTCGACCCGCTCCAGTACGAGCGCCTTCTGGCCGATAAGTGCGGCCGTGCCCGTACGGCTGATTGCCGGCAGCCGGATGTGGCGCCGTGCGAGCGGACGCAGGACTGCCACGCAGATCATCGCCGCGGCGATGAACGCGAACAGCGCCCCGACGGCGCCTGTCGCGAGCGTGGCGACGAGGGCAGCCACCAGCGCCGCTACCGCGAGTGGGCCGAGGAAGAACAGCCCCGGCGTGAAGACCTCGCCGATTGCGAGCAGCGCGGACGCGATCGCCCAGAGCGCCCAGATGGGGATCCCCAGGATCACGCTGCGCGTCCCGCGTCGGCCGCGGCTTGGTCTCTGTGTGGAACGAGCGCCGGGCCGGTCATCGTGTACGAGCGGTCCCCGATCGACAGCTTCGCCGAGTCGACACCGTCTGCCGCGAGCCAGGACTGAACCGCGTCGATCACCGCGACGACCGACCGCGACTCCCACTCCGAGCAAACCCGGACTTCGTTGTGCGTGCCGTCGAAGGAGACCGACGAGCGGCCGAACAACGCTGCGAGCCGCATAAGCAAACCGTGCGCATGGGCGGCGTCTGGGACTGCGACGCGAATCTCGACCACTTACCCCTCCCGGCTCGAAGCGTCATCGCCGACCGCGAGATCGAGATCGGCTGCCCTGCGGCTCCAACCCGCTTCGCTGTGGGAGGATCTTTCGCGGCGCCGCTTTCTGGGCGCCGCGTGGTCTGACGCTGCGCCGGTCAGCTTCCGGCGCCGCACAAGGAGCGTAGCACTCGGGTGGTGCCGCTCAATTGCGCGCCCGCGGACGGCGTGCAGGCGGACGGACGGAGGCATACGCCGCTCGGGTCGGAAGGAACGGAAGGCGGCGGGCGCGAGGAGTCGCAGGAGAGACGACGCACGACCCAGCTACGGACGTCGAGGTTCTCGCCGCTCCGGCTGCCTAGAACCAGCCGCGTCTCTTGAACAAGGTGAAGAGTGCGGCGACGGTCACGACTTCTGCTCCGACCCCGAGCGCGAGGAATGCCCAGCTGCTTGTGATGTGTCCGACCATCCAGCCGAAGTTCTGGCCGAAGAAGCCGGTGATGAACGTCAGCGGTAGGAACACCGTCGCCATGACGGTCAGTTGTTTCATGACGGAGTTGAGGCGGTTCGAGACGGTCGAGAGGTAGACGTCAAGTGAGCTCGTGAGCAGGTCGCGGTAGGTGTCGATCAGGTCGCTGATGCGCAGTAGGTGGTCGTAGATGTCGCGGAAGTAGCGCTCGTCCTCCTCGGTCATTCCTGGTAGCTGAGCGACGCCGCCCGAGAGGCTGGCGAACATGTCGCGCTGCGGTGTGATTGCTTTGCGCAGGCCGACGAGCAGTCGTTTCATCCGGAAGATCTCTTGGAGCTGGGCGTCGGTGGCGTTCAGGAAGGTCTGGTTCTCGAGCTCGTCGATCCGGTCGTCGAAGTCGGTCAGGATCGGGAAGAAGCTGTCGACAAGCGCGTCGATGATCCGGTAGAGCAGCTGGCCCGGGTCGTCGACCGCTTGCTTCCGCTGTACGTAGCGCTGGCGTACCTGGATGAACGCCGGGCAGTCGTCGCGGTGAACTGTGATCAGGAACTTGCCGGTGTAGAAGCAGTGGACTTCGACGAGTCTGTCGTCATCGGGGACGGCGCCATAGACGACGATGAAGACGAAGTCGTCGTAGTCGTCGAGCTTGGCGCGTTGGCCGAACTTCTCCGAGTCCTCGACAGCGAGCGGGTGGAACTTGAAGACGTCGCGGAGGATCGTGTAGTCGGCCTCGTTCGGCTGGTCGACATCGATCCAGAAGAAGACGTCCCCGGCGAGTAGCCGTTCGACGTTCTCACGGCTGAACTGGATCTCTTCGCTGCCGTGCTCGTGGATGACGGTGCAGGTGTTCGGAGCCGTACGTCTCGCGGCCGCGGCCTCCTCTGTCGGGCCCGCGCTCGCAGCTCCGTTCGTAGCTGGCTCCGGGTTGCTCATCGTGTCCTGGTCGACCGGCGGCTGCGTAGAGATTGCATCCGGCTCTCGCTCCGCGAAAGATGAATTTCCCCCCAGGCCGTGATCGCGAAGACACAGCTCGTGAAGACGCTCCAGCTGACGGCGATCGCAGTGAGCGCATCTGCGTAACGCGTTTCGAAGCCGGCAAGTCGCGCGACCGCAGGCCCGACAACCAGCCGCGACGCGAGGCGGGCTAGATGCGACATCGAGCTGGAGGCTAGCGCTGCGACCCACGCGAGCGGTGGCGGCGATCGGCAGCCCGTCCAGAGTCGCTGCATTGACGACCGACTCGCGTCGCGGGCAGCCGAACCGGCGCCAGAATTCCAGTTCCCGCGGACGAGAAGCCCGTAACTCGCGGCGCGAGGCCGGCATCCGCGCCTCATCGAAGAAGCGTGGCCACGTCGTTGCTTCGGCGGGGTGCTGCGTGCCCTGCTCGCGAACAGAAGGGGGGGCCCGGCTGTGCCGAGCCCCCGAGTGGTACGCAGTTGCGCTTCGAGTTACGCGACAGCGAGCACGCGGTCGCTTCGAGCGACCACCTTGCCGCTGGTGATCTTCGGCGGGTTGGGGATCGCCGAGTCGAGCTTCTCGTCGGTGATCCACTTCGAGACGAGCATCGTCGACTGGTCGCCCTGCTCGGAGGTCTCGAAGAGCCCGACGGAGCTGAGGACGCCGCCGCTGCCTTCGATCAGGTAGTAGCCGGCGAACCCGGGAAGCTCGCGGAGCTTCGGGACGAGCGTGTCGTTGACCTTGCCGACGACGTCGTCGATGCGGGTCACGTCGATGCCTTCGTAGCGACGAATGGTGGCATGCATGTGATGCTCCTTCTGTTTCTCCTACAGGGCAGCGCGCTCGAATGGGCGCACTGCGGCGGTCAGGCCAGAGGTCACAGTCGGAGAGGAAAGTGCAAAGCCTCCGCGGCTTCAACAGCTAGGAGCCAACGCGCTAGGAACAGTGTAGCTGCGATCCGTGAGAGGCGCAGCGTTCATGGCCCCGTGCTTGGTGCGCCTTGTTCGGCGAAGGAATGAGCCAGACGCGAACGCACTCGCGGCCGCGGCGCGAAACGCAGCAGCTAGTCCGGCCGCGCGGTCGGCGTGGGCGCCGGTAGGAGCAGGAGGTGGCTGTCGACGATCGCGGCGGCGACGTCGCTGAGTTTGCGGCCACTCTTCTGGGAGTGCTCGCGAAGCATCTCGAAGGCGCGGTCGGCAGTCGTCGAGTTGCGGGCCATCAGGATGCCTTTGGCCTGTTCGATCAGCGCGCGCCGGCCGAATGCGCCCTGCAGGTTCTGGTACTCGGCGAAGCGCTGCAGGGTGATGTCGATCGCGCTTTGCAGCTCGTCGGGAGTGCCGTCGATGATGTAGGCGAACACGCCGCGTTTGGCGGCCTCGTGGACGTAGGCGGGGTCGCCGGCATGGAGGATCGCGATCACGGGGCAGGCCGCTTCGCGGACGATCTCCGAGATCAGTTCGAGCGCGTGCACGGAGCTTTCCCCCAGCCCTACCAAGGCCACATCGGGTTGCTCCCTCGCGGTGACGGCGCCGACTTCTTTGACGTAGATCTCGCGGGCGATCACGTCGTGTCCGAGGCCGATCACGACCTGCGCGAGCAGCTCCAGCCGGTCTCGTCTCTCGTTCGCGATCAGAACGCTGAGATGCTCGGTCTTGGCCACGCCTCCTAAAATGCTAGCGCGGGCCCCACGACGCTCACCGATAACCGCTAGACTGCCGGTGCGGTCCCGCAATCGAGTCGGTTCCGCGACGACGCGGGCCAGATTTCGCCCCCGGCCCGCAAGATCCGCCCTCAGCAGACAGGCCGGAGCATCTCGGCCGACCAGGACCATCGGTCGGAACTGGAGCTGTCTACGGATGGGCGGAAGATGGAGACTTGGACGCAGCGCGACGGTGTGAACGCGCAGACCGAGCCCGCGCTCGAGGCGGTCCGCCTACTTGACGAAGCCGTTCGACCCGCGCGTGCTCGCCGCGCTCGCCGCGAGCGAACTCGTGGCGGCGCGAGCGCGACCTAGAGCCTTGGCGAGACCGACACGACCACCGCGCTACGAGAAGGAGACGTCATGCAAGTCGAATCGCCGCCGCAGCAGGAACCGCAGCACGCCGACCATGTCGAGCCACGCCGCGAGCGGCTCCGCAGACATGGCCACCGCACGGGCCTCTACACACTCGCATTCAGTCTTGTCGCGCTCCTGGTTGTCCTGATCGCTCTCGTAGTTGCGAACACGCGCCAGGTGAAGCTGAGCTGGGTGGCCGGGAGCGGCCACGCATCCCTGGTGTGGATCATCCTCGCAAGCGCGGTGCTCGGCTGGCTGCTGGGAATCGTCACGAGCGTCGTCTTTCGCCTGCGCACACGGCGCCACCGGCGCCCAATAGGCCGCCCGGACCCTTCGAGTGGCTGAGTCGTCCGCTCGCCCGGCAGGAACGGCAGCCACCGGGCTCGGTCCTGCCAGTGCGCCCACCCCAATGCCCACGCGGTCGGACACGATGCGGCGCAGCGAACTCGAGGAGGACGCGCCCGCGACGGCTGACATCGACCGCTGGGAAGGCGAAGGCGGCGCTTCAGCACGACGCCCGCGGCGAGGGGAGCGAGCTGTCGAAACGCCGAGGCTCTAGCCGCGAAGCGGCGACGGGTTCTTCAATCCAATCGTCCTTGGGTTGACCGCGCTCACGCCATCCATTTCCAAGCCTTTAGGGAGGCCCTTCATGAACCTTCAGCCGCTCAGTGACCGCTTGATCGTCGATGTTCTCGAGCAAGAGGAGCTGACTGAAAGCGGAATCGTTCTGCCCGACACGGCGAAGGAGAAGCCGCAGCGGGGACGTGTGCTGGCCGTCGGTCCCGGTGCACGGGACGAGGACGGGGAGCACATCCCGATGGATCTCGAGGAAGGCGACGAGATTATCTTCAGCAAGTACGGCGGGACCGAGATCACGCTCGGCGCCGACGAGGTTCTGATTCTTCGCGAGTCCGATGTGCTGGCGAAAGTCATGCCGCGGACAAGCGAGCCGAAGGGCAAGCGCCGGCTCGCCGGCGCCACCGCCTAAGCAGCACCACCAGAAACGGAGCGCTCATGTCTCACAAGGAGCTGAAGTTCAACGAGGACGCGCGCCGCGCGCTCGAGCGCGGCGTGAACGTCGTCGCCGACGCGGTCAAGGTGACGCTCGGCCCGAAGGGCCGCTACGTCGTGCTCGACAAGAGATACGGCGCGCCCACGATCACGAACGACGGCGTCACGATCGCGCGCGAGATCGAGGTCGAGGACGTCTTCGAGAACCAGGGCGCACAGCTCGTGCGCGAGGTCGCGACGGCCACCAACGATGTCGCCGGCGACGGCACTACGACGGCGACCGTGCTCGCGCAGGCGATCGTCCGCGAGGGCCTCAAGAACGTCTCGGCCGGCGCGAACCCGATGGCGCTCAAGCGCGGCATCGAGACCGCCGTCGAGAAGGTCGTCGAGAACCTGAAGACGCAGTCGAAGAACATCTCTGGCCGCGAGGACGTCGCTCGCGTAGCCACTATCGCCTCGCGTGAGCGCGAGATCGGCGATGTGATCGCCGACGCGATCGAGAAGGTCGGTAAGGACGGCGTCGTGAACGTCGAGGAGGGCCAGACCTTCGGCCTCGAGCTCGAGTTCACCGAGGGCATGCAGTTCGACAAGGGCTACCTGTCGCCGTACATGGTCACCGACCCCGAGCACATGGAGGCCGTGCTCGATGATCCGTACATCCTGGTCGCGAACCAGAAGATCGGAGCCGTCAAGGATCTCCTGCCGATCTTGGAGGAAGTGATCCAGGCCGGCCGCCCGCTGCTGATCGTGGCGGAGGACGTCGAGGGCGAGGCGCTCGCGACGATCGTCGTCAACAAGCTGCGCGGCACGTTCCAGGCCGTCGCGGTCAAGGCGCCCGGCTTCGGCGACCGCCGCAAGCGCATGCTCGAGGACATCGGCATCCTCACCGGTGCGGAGGTGATCACCGAAGAATTGGGTCTGAAGCTCGAGAACACGAAGCTCTCGCAGCTCGGTCGTGCCCGGAAGGTCGTCATCGGGAAGGACGCGACGACGGTCATCGATGGGGCAGGCGACGGTGAGGCGATCAAGGGCCGCATCAAGCAGCTGCAGTCCGAGATCGAGGACACGGACTCGGACTTCGACCGCGAGAAGCTCCAGGAGCGCCTCGCGAAGCTGTCCGGCGGCGTCGCCGTCGTGAAGGTCGGCGCTGCGACCGAGACGGAGATGAAGGAGACCAAGCACCGCGTCGAGGACGCGCTGCAGGCCACCCGAGCAGCCCTCGAGGAGGGCATCGTGCCCGGCGGAGGCGTCGCGCTTCTGAACGCGATCGAGTCGATCGAACTTGACGGCTACAGCGAAGCGGACGAGCGAACCGGCGCATCGATCATCGCTCGTTCGCTGGAAGAGCCGCTCCGTCAGCTCGCCTTCAACGCCGGCCTCGAGGGCTCGATCGTCGTCAACCAGGTCCGCAAGTCCGCCAACGGCCAGGGCCTGAACGTCGAAACGAACGAAGTCGAGGATCTCGTGAAGGCAGGCGTGATAGACCCGACGATGGTCACCCGCTCGGCGCTGCAGAACGCCGCGTCGATCGCGAAAAACATTCTCATGACCGAGGCGATTGTCGCCGAGCCGCCCGAGAGGGTCGGCGTCGCCACGGCGGGCGGCATGGGCGACATGGGCGGGATGATGTAGCGCGACCTGTCCCCGTCTGTCAGGCGAAGAGTACGGGCCCGCCTGCGCGCGGGCCCCCAAGAGATCACCGAAGCGGTTTCGGCCGAGGATCGAGGTTTTCACATGAAGAAGCGGATCGAGCAGCCCCGCCGACATGGTCGGCATGACCCAGGCTCTCGCGATCGTGCGCTCGCTCTGGTGCCACAGCACCTACCGCCCGCGCCCATCGAAGGGCCGCAGCAGGCAGCACGCCTGATCTCGCCCGTATCCCTGTGGCTGCTTTCGCAGCCGGCCCCGCTGGAAACCGAGGAGGGTGTTCGACTATGACCACCAACGCTGACAAACCCACGATCGATCCCACAACTGCAGCCGAGGCACAGGCAAAGCTGACGAAGAGCGTCGGTGAGCGGCTGCAGCCCAAGAACCAGAACGGAACCGTTCCGCTCTATAAACGGTGGCTCAAGCGAACGCCTCGTCCCTGATGCGACGCGTCGACCAGTTGCGCATGAATGTGACGAGCCCCCGAATCACCGCGACATCGGTGTTCTTGCTGCCGACGCTGTGCGTACTTGCTGCGGCCCTCGTGGTCGTCCCGCTTGGGAGCGCGCGGTCAGCGGCGGTGTTCGTTTCGCATCGGTACAAGTACTCGGTCGTGCTTCCCGGCGCGTCGAACCGTTGGAGTGCGGAGTTCGCCACCGTCAACCTGTCCGGTTCCGCGACGGAGGGCGCGATCCATTCGCCCCTCACCGATGTCTTCACCGAGGTGGCGACCGAGCGGCTCTACATTCTCGCGTCGAGGCCGAACCAGACGAACATCCAGAAGTGGGCGCAGTTCGTCATTTCCATTCGCCCCAAGCCCGAGTGCGGCCCACCGCACTCGCTCCCGGCGACGACGCTTGCCGGCGAACCGGCGCTCGCGTTCAGTTGGACATGCGGGACGCCGGCGGCTCGCCGGGGAATCATGGTTGCCGCGCTGCACGCCGGGCGCGGCTACTTCATGCTCGTGAGCTCACTGACGACGAGCTCGCGGGCTTCCGAGGTTCGTGCCTTCGACGCGGCCCGACGCTCGTTTCGCTTTCTGCACGCCTGAGGACGCACATCGTTGGAACACGTTCGCCGACCGACAGGTCGGCCTGAACGAAAGCGTCGACGTGCGGCGCTTCCTGCAGGCCCTCTGACCGACTCGAACCGTCGACCCCCTCCGTGCCATGAACGCGAGGAGGGGGCCGACTCGTTAGCGGAGCGTGACGACGGCGATCATTCCTTCGAGCGACTCGGGACGACCGGTGCGCATGTCCTGGTCGAGGTCGATGGCGGCGTAGGTGCCGGCGGGGAGGCGATAGCTGAGCTGCATTTGCCGGTGTGGCGAGAGGTCGGCGGTGCCGAGCTGTGCGCCTTTGCGCGCGAATGGCGGCGGTGGTGCGTTGTCGCGTCCTCCGGTGGCACGGAGGTAGCGCAGCACGTCTGCCCGGGTCGTTCCGGCCTCGACCGGAATCAGATTGAGCCGCTGCGGCCGGCCGCTCGTGTTCGCGATCGTGATCGCGCCCTGCGCGGGCAGCGTCCCGGAGATGCGATATCCGGCGTTGGTTTCGCTGATCGTGGCGGCCGACCGAACGCGTTCGCTCGCGCGAGCGCCGCGAACGTGGATTCGAGTGAGCTGTGGCCGCCGGGTCATCTCGCCGAGGTAGTAGGTGCCGCGGCCGACGTCGACGCTGAACGCCGCGGACTGACCTCGGAAGAGGTCGATCCCGCCGGCGAAGATCACGTTCGCGAACACGCGCGAGAGCGCGGCGCGGGCGGCGGCGCCGGCGCCGTGCGCCTTGCGTCCGTCGGCGAGGAAGTCGGCGTAGGTGTAGCCGGCCCGGAAGCGCAGGAGCGTGATCTCCTGGTCGTTCGTCTGCGAGGTCGCCTCGATCCGTGCAATTCCCGGGTGCCAGGTTGTCGGACCGCTGATGCGAGGGCCGTGACCGGTGAGCAAGACGTGCGTCGACGGGGAGGCGGCGGTCGCCGTGGCAACGACGGCGAGCGCGAGGACCGCCGCGACGGCGACGTGACAGAGCTGGCGATGCATTCTCTTCTCCTTCTCGAGTGGGGGATGTCAGGCGCGGGCGGCGGTGGCTGTGCCGCGATTGCGGCGCCGGTAGAGCGCGACCGCGACGAGCACGAGGAGGGCGAGCGCAGAGATGAGGAAGCCGAGCCAGACGATCTCGCCGATGACGGCGTCGAGGCCGCGGTGGGCGTTCTTGAAGCGAGGGACGCCGCTGAGCACGAAGGCGGCGACGGCGACGAGGGCGGCGAGCGGGATGCCGCGGACGACGGTGAGCTTCACAGTGCTGTTCCTTTCGGTCGGGGATCGATCGCCTCAGGCTGGCAGCGCGGCTGTTCGCCGTCTTCGGCCGGGCTGTCGGTTCGCCGCCCGCCGGCGGGTTGGATTGCGGTGGCGCCGGTTCGATCTTTCGGTTGAGTCGCGGTCGTCGCCGGATGGATGCGACGCGCGGATTCCCGCGCTAGCCTCGGCGCGTGCCGATGAGTCTCAGCCTGCCCTCACCGCCGGCGTTCGCGTTCTGGCGCTCCGGCCCGCGTCTCGGCGACGCGGCACTTGCCGGCCTGCTCACCGTGTTTGCGGTCATCGAGGTGTTCGTGCTCGACGTTCACCCGAAGGCGGTCTCGGTGCCCGCGACGGTCGTCGCCGGCGCCGCGCTTTGTTGGCGTCGCCGCTTCCCGCTGCTGGTCGTCGGGGTCACGCTCGGTGCGATCGCACTCGAGTCGGCGATCGGTGTCTCGCTGCACAAGCCGGACTCGCCGATGCTGATGGCATTGGTCGCGCTCTACACGGCCGGCGCCTACCTCCCGTTGCGTCAGGCGGCGGCTGCGCTTGCGATCGCGACCGGTTGCATCTGGATCTCGTTCGCCGCCTCGCACACGAACGGCCACTCCGACTTCGTGTTCACGTTGGTCGTCACGTCGGCCGGCTGGCTGGTCGGCCGCGGGATCCACGGACGCGTGCAGCAGGCGGCCGACCTCGCCGCGCGCACCCACCGGCTCGAGCAGGAAGCGGAAGCGGAGCGCGCTGCCGCGGTCGCGGAGGAGCGGCGGCGGATCGCGCGGGACCTGCATGACGTGATCGCGCATTCGGTGAGCGTGATGGTCGTGCAGGCCGGCGCCGCCGAGGATCTGATCGAGCGCGAGCAGGCGGGAGCGGCAGAGCCGGTCCGCGCCGTGCAGGAGACCGGGCGTGCCGCGTTGGTCGAGATCAGCCGGCTCCTCGGGCTGCTGCGCGCCGACGACGCGGAGGCCGGCTTGGCGCCGCAGCCCCGCCTCGACGAGTTGTCCGGTCTGGTCGCCGAGGCGGGCGCCGCCGGGTTGCCGGTCGAGCTGCGCATCGAAGGGCCGCCGGTTCCGCTGCCGCTCGGGGTCGATCTTTCGCTGTACCGGATCGCGCAGGAGGCGCTGACCAACGCGCGCAAACACAGTGCGGGCGCGGCGACCGGGGTCGTCCTGCGCTATCTCGACGAGCGGGTCGAGTTGCTGGTGGAGAACGCGGCCGGCGCCCACGCGAACGGTCACCGCGGCGGCCACGGCCTGATCGGGATGCGCGAACGTGTCGCCGTCTTCGGCGGCAGCCTCGACGCCGGCCCTCGAGAAGACGGCGGCTTCCGGGTGCTCGCCCGCCTGCCGCTCGACCGAGCGTGATCCGCGTCCTGATCGTTGACGACCAAGCGCTCGTCCGCGGCGGCTTCCATTCGATCCTCGCCGGCCAGGACGACATCGAGGTCGTGGGCGAGTCTCCGGACGGCCGCGAGGCGGTCGAGGCGGCCGAGCAGCTGCGCCCCGACGTCGTGCTGATGGACATTCGCATGCCCGGTGTCGACGGGATCGAGGCGACGCGCCGCATCGCCGCCCGGGGCCTCGCGAGCCGCGTACTCGTTCTCACGACCTTCGACTTGGACGAGTACGTGTACGAGGCGATGAAGGCCGGCGCCAGCGGCTTCCTGCTCAAGACGGCGCCGCCGCGCCAGCTCGCAGACGCCGTCCGCACGGTCGCAGCCGGCGACGCGCTTCTTGCTCCGTCGGTGACTCGGCGCCTGGTCGAGCAGTTCGTGCGCCGACCGCCGCCGGGGACACGTGTGCCGCCCGGCTTGGAAGAGCTCACCGAGCGCGAGCTCGAGGTGCTGAGGCTGATCGCGCGGGCGCGCTCGAACGCGGAGATCGCCGCCGAGCTCGTCGTCAGCGAGGCGACCGTCAAGTCGCACGTCAACCGCATCCTCGGGAAGCTCGGCCTGCGCGACCGCGCCCAGGCGATCGTCTTCGCCTACGAAACGGGGCTCGTCGAGCCGGGCAGCCGCGCCGCGAGCTGAGACGCGACGCGGGTCGCCGTCTTCCACGCCCACGCGTTACCCGCACGACCTCACCTTGTGCCGCGCCAGAGTAGGACGACGCTCTCTTGCTCGTTCGGTGTGGGACGACGGCACGCACGATGGTTTCGGTCGGGTTGTACGGCTGATGAGGCGCGCCTGCCGGGATGTACACCAAGTCGCCGGCCTCCATCTGCATCACGAGATCGAGGTCGGAGGCCGTGGCGCATCTCCTGCGGCTCCTTCGAGCCCCAGCATGGGCGTGTGAGATGGTCGTCGGCGCGACCGTCGAAAGGAGAACCCCATGCCCATCGAGCTCAGCCACGACCACATCGCGATCCGCGCCGTCGATTACGCCGGCACCGTCGCCTGGTACCGGGACAAGCTCGACTTCACCGTCGATCAGGAGTGGCCGTTCGGCGACATGCAGCTCGCCTACCTCAGCAACGGCAGCGCCAAGATCGAGATCCTCGGCGGTTCCGCGGCCGAGCCTCACGCCCCGGTCGCCTCACTCGACGACAGCCTCGGCGTCGAGAAGTACCACCACCTCTGCCTGAACGTCGCCGACGTCGACGCGACGCTCGCCGAGCTTCGTTCCCGCGGCGTCGAGGTCCTCGGCGACGCGTTCGACCTCGAGGCGATCGACCGCCGCCTGGGCTTCCTCAAGGACAACAACGACAACATCATCGAGCTCGCGTCGCCGCTGCGTTGACGAATACCTCCGCGACAACACGCTGCTCGTCTTCCTCTCCGAGTCGCTCGGTGATCGCGGGCCGGAAGACGCGTTCGGCTCAGTGTCCGGCCAGCGCGGCGACGACCGGGGCGAGCGTGTCGGCAGAGCCGGCGCCGATGACGAAGTAGGAGAAGCCGATCTCCTCCCGTCGCCGTTGGATTTCCTCGGTCGCCGCCGCCGGGTCGGCGGGAAGGATGGCCAGTGAGTGGATGGCGCGCAGTGCGACCGGGTCGGTGTCGGGCGGGGCCATGAACGGTGCAACCTCGTCGCCGACGACCGAGACGTGGAGCGCGAGCTCGACGTCGCGGAGAGCGCGGAAGTCACGGGCGAGCTGGGCGATCTCGACGCCGGGATCATCCGGATTCCCCACGAACGTAACCGTGTCCGCGAGCTCGGCGGCAAGCGCTCGAGTCTTCGCTCCGCGCGCTGCCATCACCACGGGTGTGTGCAGGTCGGGGCCGTCGAGCTGTCGTAGCGCCGCGACGGTGTCGCGTATCTGGCCGAGCCGCTCTCCGCGTGGGACGACGGGTAGGCCGAGCTCGCGCAGCTGATCCTCGATGCCTGGTCGTCCGATGCCGATGCCCATCTCGAAGCGACCCTCACTGAGCACCGACAACGAGTGCGCTTCCCACGCCGTCGTCCAGGCAGGGCGTAGGGGGGAGGCATACACCCAGGTGCCGACCCGTATGTCTGCGAGCTCCGCGGCGAGCGCCAGCGTCGGGGCCGGCGCCGGTTGCCAGCCGGGGACGTCGGGCATCAGCAGCGTCGAGTAGCCGCTGTTTGCGACGCGACGAACCTGATCTCGCCAGGCCCGCAGATCGGTCATGAGCGGGCAAACGACTCCGAACCGGAACGGTCTCGTCATGGACGTGGACACTTCTCCTCCTTCGCCTGCCGAAGCGGCGCGCTCATCGTGTACTCGGCGACGCACAACACACCGCCTGGTTTGCTTCGCATCGGTGAGACCGCCGGCCGGCACGAGATTCATCGCCGACGAGCGCCGGAGGAAGCTGGATCAAGTCGTGGCGGCGTCGCCTCGCCGCTGCTCGTCACCGCCGATCGAGCCACGCGGCGTGCGGGAAGAGCGCGGGTCGCGGCGCGCTTCAGGGAATTCCAGACCGCCGGGCGGCGTTCAGCTCGTGTATGGCTGCGCCGACGACCTTCTGGCCCGGGGTCGAGCTGCGCCATCTGACGGCGCTGGAGACGATCGCCCGTGAAGGTTCGTTCAGCGCGGCAGCCGAAGCGCTCGGATATACGCAGTCGGCGATCAGCGGCCAGGTTGCGCAGCTCGAAGCGGCGATCGGCGTGCAGCTGTTTCACCGTCTGCCGGGCCGGCGCGGCGTCGAACTGACGGCAGAAGGAGCTGCGCTCCTCGAGCACGTGCATCCGATCTCTGCGCGACTGCGAGCGGCCCGCGCCGACATCGAAGCACTGGGGCGCGGTGACGGCCCCCACTCACTAACCGTCGGCACGTTTCCGAGCTTGTCGACGACGCTCTTGCCTGATGTTCTGACAGAGCTGGGAGCTGCGACGGTTCCTGTACGCATCGACCTGCGTGAGGACGCCTGTGGCACGAGGGCCATGTCTGCGCTCGACCGGGGCGACCTGGACGCCGCGTTCACGACCTTGCCGATGCGCCAGGGTCCCTATCGAAAGCTCGAGTTGCTTCGCGACCCCTACTACCTCGTGGTGAACCACCAGCATCCGTTGGCGAGCGAAGAAGGGCCTGTGGCGCTGAGCCGCCTCAGCGAACTGCCGGTCGTTGCGCAGTTCTCAATCGGGAGACAAGCAGAGATCGAAGCGAGCCTCTCTGCCATGGGTGTCAGGCTGAATGCGGTTCGCCGCGCGGACACCTGGACGTCGATCTACGCCGCCGTCGACGCGGGAGACGGATTCGGGCTCCTTCCGGCGCTCGCGCTCGCGACGATCCCGTCCGGCCTGAAGGTGCTGGCGCTGGATTCGCGGATGCCGGCGAGGACGGTGGTGATCGTCTGGAGCGCCGATCGCACTCGAACGTCCGGTCTCGATCGCCTCGTCGAAGCAGCGTCGGCGGCGGCGGCGCGGTTCTCCCCGCGGAGCCACGTCGAGCGTCTCGTCGCGGTCTAAGCGTCCTCGCCGGAATCCGCTCGCGGCCGAACGTCGAGTAGCCCGCGACAAGGCATCGCGAGTCGCAATGTCTTTGATCGCGAGCTCTGCTGGGCGCAGTTCCGCTTGTCCTCGAGACTGTCACTCATGATCTTGCACGAGCGATACGGCGAGTCGCCGAAGCAGATCGGACCGCCTTGGGTTGCCGACGTCGACGGTGAGCGATTCGCCGCACGGATGGCGGAAGCGAGTCGTCGTTGAGCGACAACATGAAAGCTCGGATAGTGGGCATTGCCGTCGCGCCTGTGAAGGCGATGGCCTTGGTGCATCCCGAAGAGGTTGTCGTCGGTGCGATCGGCGTTGTCGGCAATCGCCGTTTCTGGCTGCGCGACGAGAACGGCCGCCTCTTCTGTTCGAAGCGGGATGGTCGTTTACTGCAAATCCATCCGGAGTGGGATGAGTCGTCGCGGCGACTCGCTCTCACCTTCCCAGACGGGCGCCGGGTGGAAGGACGGGTCGAGATCGGCGAGCGCGTCCACGCCACGATTTTCGGCGAGTTGCGGCTCTCGCGCGCGGTTCGCGGGGGGCGATGGGCCGCAGCCGTCTCCGACTTCGTCGGACGGCCGCTCGAGCTCCTTTGGGCTGAGGACAACGGCGTCGACCGCCTTACGGCCGCAGGAACGGTGTCGTTCATCTCGCGGGCCTCGCTTGAACGTCTGCGCGAGGAGCTCGGAACAGAGCGTCCTGTCGACGTACGCCGTTTTCGGATGCTGTTCGAGGTGGACGGCGTGGGAGCACATGGCGAAGATGGATGGATCGGCCGGCATGTGCAGGTCGGCGGGGCCGAGTTCGCGATAACCGGCGACATCGGACGGTGCATCGTGACGTCCCGAGATCCAGACAGCGGCGAGGTCGACATGCCGACTCTCGCGGCGCTGGCGAACTACCGTCGAGACGGCCACAGTGAGTCGCTGACCATCGGGGTCAAGGGAACGGTGTACACGCCTGGGTACGTACGAGTCGGCGATGTTCTGAACGTCCTCTAGACGTCGCAACGCACCAGGGAGACCCGGCCGGCGGCGCGCGGAAGAGGTCAGAGGACGCCGACCATCGCTGTCTCGCCGGCTTCGTGCCGGATCTCGACGATCCGCGCGACCTTCCGGACGAGTGCCTGTGCCCTCGAGTTCGCCGTCTGCGTCGTCGCCGTGAGGTGGGTGATGCCGGCGGCGCGGGCGTCGTCGGCGAGGCATTCGACGAGTGCCGATCCCAGGCCGTGGCCGTGGTAGGAGTCGGCAACCGCGAACGCGATCTCTGCGCGTGTCCAGCAGCGCCGGTGGCGGACGATCTGCGCTATACCGGCCGGCTCCGCGTCTCCTTCGACGTAGGCAACGATTGTGTAGCTGCGGTCGTCGACCGTCGCGAGCTGCGCCAGCTCGGCGTCCGAGAGACGCGGCTTCGCCCCGTTGAACCGGAGCGTTCGCGACGCCGGCCCCAGGCGGTCGAAGAGCGCTGCGACGGTGGCCGTGTCGCCGCTTCTGAGCGGGCGAATCGTCAAGAGACCGACCTTCGCGATCCGTATTGCCCTCGTGTGCATGCAAGGAGGATGGCGGGCGCCGCGCCGCGCCGCCTCGCGAGACAGGGCCATCTTCCGCTGGCCGAATCAGGCCATCTTCAGACGAGACCGCTGCGCGCGGCGTACGCCGCTGCGGCGGCACGCGAGCTCAGGTTGAGCTTGCCGCGGATGTTCGCGACGTGCCGGTGCACAGTGTGCGGGCTGAGCACGAGACGGCTTGCGATGTCTCCGTCGCTGAGACCTTCCGCCACGAGTCGCAGCACGTCGAGCTCGCGCGGCGTCAGCTCCGCCACCGCGGCTGTGGCGGGACGGGCCGGCGCCTCGATACCGAGGAACGGCGCCAGCGCGTCGACCACGTCGCCCGCCGCGCCGAACCACGGCATGTGCGAGTCGCCCTCGAGCGCGACGAGCTGAGCCTTCGGCGCCAGCGCCGCAAGCTCCTCGCCCGCGGTGAAGCGGATCGCACGGTCGCCGCGCCGATGGACGACGAGCGTCGGTGTCTCGAGGCGAGCCGCGTCCTCGCTGACGTCGATCGAGCACGTGAGCTCGAAGAGCGCGGCCGCGACGTCTGCAGTCGCGGACTTGCGTTGGAAGCGCGCGAACGACTCGCGTTCCGCGGGGTCGCCGCTCGGGACGAAGATCTCCGCGAGCAGTCGGCTGCCGAGGCCCCAGTGCGAGCGGACGAGCTCGAGCACCGCGTCGCGGATCTCCGGCTGCGCCAGGTGGCCGCCGTTCGCGAACGAGCCGTAGACCGCGACGCGGTCGACGCGTTCGGGATTGCGCGCTGCGAACGCGACCGCCGTGCAGCCACCGAACGACCCGCCCAGGAGGGTGACACGTCCCAATTCGAGGTGGTCGAGCAGTGCGGCAAGCGTGTCGACCTCGAAGTCGAGCGAGAGCGTCTCCCGGGGGCGGGTGCGATCCGACATCCCACAGCCGAGCCGGTCGTATCGAATCACGCGTCTGCCGCTCGCAAGCAAGCCAACGAAGTGGCGGAAGCGCAGGTCCTTCCAGTCCTCGACGATGTTGCTGACCCACCACGCGGGGAGCACGACCGGCGGCCCCTCGCCGACCGACGCGAACGCGATTCGGTAGCCGCCGACGTGGAAGAACGCTGTCCGCTGCTCGCTCATGCCCAAGAGGGTAATGAGCGGCGGAGGGCCGAGTGAACGCGCGTTGACAACTCGGTCCGCTTCCCCACGAGCAGATTCGGATCGGTAGCGACCGAGCGTGATCGCAGTGGCGCGAGCCGCTGAACCACCTGGGCGACCGGCAGGCTACGCCGCGGCGCCAGAGGTCTTCTGAGCCTCGAAGACGGCGTGACCGGCGCCGACGCGCGTCACGCCGACCGGATCGAGCCCCGCCTGCTCGAACAGTGCGGCGTACTCGGCTTCGGTGCGCTCGCGGCCGCCGACCATCACGAGCATCTGCAGGTCGACCCACACCGCGGCCGCGTCGGCGAGGTCGCGCTCGACGACGAGCACGTGGCCGCCGGGACGCATCGCCGCGGCGACGTTCCGCAGAATCGCAACCGCCCGGTCGTCGTCCCAGTCGTGAAGGATCCACTTCAGAACGTACGCGTCCGCCTCGCGTGGGATGGCGTCCTCGAAGAAGCTGCCCGCTGCGATCTCGAACGGCCCATCGGCCGGCACGACGTGCGGTTGGTCGAACAGCGTCCCGCGGACGGCGGGGTACCGGCGCACGATTGCGGTGATGAACGCGCCGGCGCCGCCCGCGACATCGACGATGTGGCTGAAGCGGCCAAAGTCGAATCCCGAGATGATCGTCTCGTCGACGCCGCGGGTCGCCTCCGTCATGAACGCGTCGAACACCTTCGACTCTTCGGGATGCTTCGCCCGGTAGTCCCAAACCGATTCTCCGTACACGTGGTCGAACGCCGTGTCACCGGTGCGGACGCTGTGGAGAAGCTCTCCCCACGCGCGCCAGACGTACGGCTGGCCCGCGTTGAGCGCCATCGCGCGAAGCGACAGGACTGCTTCGCCGACACCGGTGAGCGTGTACGCGTCGCCCTCCTCGGTCACGACGTCGATCACCGCGAGCGCGCGGAGCACACGACGGAGAGCTCCGGCGTCAACGCCGGCCGCGGCTGCGAGCTCGTCCGCCGCCTGCGGATGCTCGGCCAGGAGGTCGAGAATTCCGGTTGCAACAGCGACGTAGAGCAGCTGGGTCGTGCGTGCGCCGAAGATCAGGTGCCGAACCCGTGTCAGCTCGTCCACAACGCGCGATTATTGTCCGTCGCGGTTGACGCGCGCGGCCGCCGTCGGGTTGAGTGGCGCCGTGGCCGAGTTCACCGCAGTGGTCGACAACTACGACCGCTTCATGGGTCGCTACGCCACCGGACTGGCGCCGAAGCTCGCCGATGCCGCCGGCGTGCGCGCCGGCATGCGGGTCCTCGACGTCGGCTGCGGCCCTGGCGCGCTCGCCGTCGAGCTCGCCGGGCGCGTCGGCGAGGACAACGTCGCCGCGATCGATCCCGCTCCGGAGTTCGTCGCTGCCTGCCGGGCACGCATGCCCGGCGCGGACGTGCGCGAGGGCGTGGCCGAGTCGCTGCCCTGGGACGACGGCACCTTTGACGCAGCGATGTGCTCGCTGGTCGTCGCCTGGATGAGCGACGCCGACCAGGGCATCGGGGAGATGGTGCGCGTGACGAAGCCCGGCGGAACCGTCGCCGCCGCGATGTGGGACATCCCCGGCGGCGGACTGCAGATGCTCTCGTACTTCTGGCGCGCTGCGCGCGAGATCGACCCGAGCGTCGCCGACGGGCCGCCGCGCGCCGGCGTGCGCGAGGGCGACCTCGTCGAGCGATTCGGTCGCGCCGGCCTGCACGGCGTCACCGGCGGCACGCTCGAGACGAGCGTCGACTACGTCGACTTCGACGACTACTGGGAGCCGTTCACCGGCGCCGCCGGTCCCGCCACCGGCGCCTTCTACGCCTCGCTCGACGATGCGGGCAAGGCGACCCTGCGCGACGCCGTACGCGCCTCCGTGCCCGAGGGCCCGTTCACGCTCCCGGCGCGCGCCTGGCTCGCGCTGGGAACCGTTGCGGGCTAGAAGGTGGCAGGGATCTTGCGGAACCCTCTGTCGGTTCGAACCGTCGACCCCCTCCTTACCGTGTCACGTTGAACCCATCCTGTCGGCTAAATGCGCTCGGGAAGACCGAAGCGGCCGGGCAGCGCGGGGTCGGCGAAGAAGGTGATTTCGTCGACCTTGCTGCCGCTCAGGGTGAGCACCATCATGCCCCGCGGCCGCGAGCGTAGGTAGTAGCCGAAGGCCGGCTGGCCGTTGGCGCGGGTCGGCCGTAGCTGCAGCGGGGCGCCGCGAGCCTCGGCGCGGTCGTCGAGGAACCCGCCGATCGCTTCGTGTCCGATGAGCTCGAACGGTTGCGGCGGCATGGTCACACGAGCGTCTGAGCTCAGCAGAGTCAGGAGGCGCGCCGTGTCGCCGGCTTCGACGGCGTCGCTGAAGGTGGCGAGAAGGTCCCGTTCGGCCGGCGAGTCGGGCAGCGGCGCCCGCTCGCGTTCGAGGGTGTACGAGTCGAGCGTTGCGCGTGCGCGTTGGAGCGCAGCCTTGACCGACTGCGGCGTCGTCTCGAGGATCGAAGCGGCTTCGTCGGTGTGGAAGCCGAGCACGTCGCGCAGCACGAGCGCTGCGCGCTGCTTCGCGGGCAGCTGCTGCAGCGTGACGATGAAGGAGAGCTGGATCGCTTCGCGCTGCTCGTAGCGTGCCTCAGGTCCGGGAGCGGGATCCGGAAGTGCGCTGTCCGGGTACGGCTCGAGCCAGCTCGGCTCGACGGCGCGGCGGGTGTTTGACGGTCTCATGGTGTTCTCCGTGGTTGGGCGGCGCCCGCGTTCGCGAATCGCGTTGAGGCTCCGGTTGGTCGCGATCCGGTAGAGCCAGGAGCGCAGCGACGCCCGCTCCTCGAAACCGTCGAGACCACGCCAGGCGGCAAGCAGCGTTTCCTGGACGAGATCCTCGGCGTCCTGCACGGAGCCGAGCAGCCGGTAGCAATGCAGCTGGAGCTCGCGCCGAAACGGCTCGACGAGCGACGCGAACGCACGCTCGTCACCGGCCTTGGCCCGCTCGAGACCGACGGTCATCGCATCCATGACACCAGGTCCGTCGGAAACGGACCGCCGGTCCGTTTCGCGGCATCGCGGTGTCTTCGACATCCACACAACCACGAATCGGAGATGAGCTGATCGATGACCGACCGCTTCAGGAATCAGGCGGCAACTCGCCGCAAGGCGAGCAGCACGCTCGCACGTTTCTTCGCCTTTTGGCGCACGGGCCTACCGAGGCCCGTCCTCGTTCTTCAGGGCGGGTTCGCGCTCAACTTCTTCGGCACCGGATTGATCCTTCCGTTCGAGATCATCTACCTCCACGCGGTCCGGGGCTTTTCGACGACGACTGCGGGGCTGGTGCTGGCGACGGTCATGGCCACGGCGGCCGTGGTGACGCTCCCTTCGGGTGCGCTCCTCGATCGTTTCAATGCGAAGCGCATCCTGATCGTCGGCAATGTCGTGAACGCCGTCGGCTACGGAGGCTTGGCGTTCGTCCACCGTCCCTGGCAGGGCTTCGTCTGCTCGGCCGTCGGCGGTGCCGGCTTCGGATTCGTGGGAACCGCGAGCCAAATCCTGACCTTGACCCTGGTCCCAGCGGAGCAGCGCGCCGCGTCGAGCGCGCTCCGACGAGTCGCAGGCAACTTCGGTCTCGGCCTCGGCGCGACGGTTGCGGGCTTCATCGTCGCGGCCACCCATCATCACGTTCAGGCGTTCCAGGGCCTCTACCTGTTCGACGCAGTGACGTTCGTCGCGTTCGCGCTGGTCGTGCTCGTCTGGATCCCGGATCCCGGCCTCGCGGATGCTGCGCCGCCGAGCGAGGGCGCACAGGGTTTCCGAGCTGTTGTCCGGGATCGGCTCTTGCTCGCCTTGATCGCGGGCAATCTTGCGCTCGTCCTGATCGGGGGCGCGTTCTTCTCCAACATCCTTCCGCCGTTTGCGGTGGCGCATACACCTGTCGGGGCCGGTGAGATCGGTGTCGTCGTCTTCATCAACACCTTCTTCATCGTCGTAGCGCAGGTACCGGCGACACGGGTGGTGGCGCGGATGCGCCGCACACACGCGTTGTTCGCCACCAGCGCCATATTCGCCGTCGGGCTGCTCGCGGTGCTGCCCGCAACGCTCACGCACTCGACGCTCGCCGCGACCACCGTCTTGGCCGGGGTGGCGGTCGTGATCGCGGTCGCTGAGTGTGCTCAATTCATCGTGCTCGGCCCGCTCGTCGCGGAAATCGCGCCGGCGCATCTGCTCGGCCGCTACATGTCGCTCTACCAGCTCAGCTTCATGGTCGGCGTGGCTCTGGGCCCCGCGGTCGGCGGCGTGCTGCTCGGAACGTCACCCGACACCATCTGGTGGGGCGGCGCCCTCGCGCTGGCACTGACCGGAGCCGGGTTCCTTCGACTCGGAAACCGGATACCCGACCCCCTCTTGCCGACGCAATCCCCGCCGTCGAGGGTCGCGTCAGAGGCCACCTGATGCGCCGGGATCCTCTGCGTGAGCTCGAAGGCCGGCGTATCGCCTGCCTGCGGGTACCCAACACTGACCCCCTAGAGAGGAGAACGGATGAGCGCGTATTCGGTCGTGAACCTGAAAGAGGAGGTCGAGGACTCTATGGGCGAGCGCGCGCCCGGAATCGAGGGGCGGTTCGCGCGCAAGCACCTCGACTCCGACCACCTTGGCATCTCCTATCTGCGGTATGGCCCCGGTGTCCGCTCGCCGTCGGCGCATCGCCACCGCGAACAGGAGGAGGCCTACATCGTCATCAGCGGTTCCGGACAAGTCAGGCTCGACGACGAGATCCGCGAGCTCCGCCGCTGGGATGTCGTCCGCGTCAACCCCGAAACGGTGCGGGCGTTCGAAGCCGGAGACGACGGCCTCGAGCTGATCGCCGTCGGCTCCGATCGCCCAGACGGCGGCGACGGCGTCTTCGTAGACCCGGCCTGGATCGACTGAGCGGCGCGCATTCACACAACGTGTTCACCCGCCCGAGGGAGCGTCCGACGTGGCGCGAGCTGCTCGGGTCTCTCGTCGTCTTACCGCCGCCCGCATGCCGGCGCCGACACCCGGGAACTGATGGCCGACGATTCGTTTCGCCTACCAATCGACAGCAACCCGGAGGTGTGTATGCCGAACTACGACATCAGGTATGACGACAAGTACGGTCAGCTTGCGCAGATCGACGTCGCCGCAGAGGGCGTGGGGTATGAGCCGTGGGTGAATCAGACGCTCACGACCGTGAACGACTCCGTCGTCCGACTTGGGATGATCGAGGGCGAGCTCGTCGACTGGCACAGCCACGAGCACGAAGACGAGTTCTTCCTCGTGCTCGAGGGAAAGCTTGAGCTCGAGGTGGAGGGGCGGGAGCCATTCGTCCTTGGTGTGCACCAGGGCGTGACGATCCCGCGCGGCGTCCGTCACCATCCGCGCGCGCACGGACGCACGGTCTTGCTGATGGTCGAACCGGCCACGGTAGTCCCGACGGGGAACGATTGACCTGGGTCCGATCGAAGCTGGAATCTCGAGAGGCGAACGCGTTTCGTGCGGGCGCCAGACGCTGACGCGTCCGCGGCTCGTCCGAGCACTCGCCCGACGCACAACTGCGAACCTACCCCGATGCCGGCCACGGCTTCCTCGCCCATTACCCGAAGGAGTTCGCAGACCATGTCGACGCGTTTTTCAACGGTGGCTGACAGACGATGAGAGCGATCACATACTCGCGGCCGGGCGATTCGTCGGTTCTCGAGCTCGTCGAGCGACCGATTTCCGAGCCGGGAGACGCCGATGTACGGATCCGCGTCCTCGTCTCGGGAGTGAATCCAACTGACTGGAAGTCACGCACCGGCACATACGGCGGGGCGCCGGCCGCACCGACGGTTCCGAACCACGACGGCGCGGGCGTCGTCGACAAGCTCGGCGCGGGTGTGACAGGGTTCCACGTGGGCGATCGTGTCTGGGTCACGCTCGCCGGCGACGGCCACCCCGACGGCGGCACGGCGCAGGAGTACACCGTCGTGCCGGCGGGACGTGTCTTCCCACTGCCGGATGTCGCGAACTACGAGCTTGGTGCAAGCATCGGGATTCCTGCGGCGACCGCGCACCGGGCCCTGACGGTCGCGGAGGAAGGTCCCGCGCGGCTGCAGCCAGGTGCGCTCGCCGGCGGCGTCGTGCTCGTCGCAGGTGGGGCCGGCGCCGTCGGGAACGCGGCAATCCAGCTCGCGCGCTGGGCCGGCGCAACGGTAATCGCGACTGTGAGCAACGACGCGAAGGCGACGCTCGCAACTTCCGCGGGCGCTCACCACGTCTTCGACTACCGAGACGCCGGCACGGCCGACCGGATCCGCGCGGTCGCGCCGAACGGCGTCGACATGATCGTCGAGGTCGCCGCAGGTGCGAACGCAGAGCTCGACCAGGCCGTACTGCGTCCGCGCGGAACGATCTCGATCTATGCGAACGAGGGCAGCACACCGTTCAACCTGGACGTGCGACGCAACATGGGCCTCAACTCCCGCTACCAATTCGTTCTGCTCTACACGGTCGGCTGGGACAACATCGCGCGAGCTGCATCCGACATCAACCGTGCGATCGAAGACGGCGCCTTCCACATCGGCGAGGAGGCCGGCCTGCCGCTCCACCGCTTCGAGCTCGAAGAAACGGCGGCTGCCCACGACGCCGTCGAGCGCGGAGCAGTCGGAAAGGTTCTCGTCACCGTCGGCGGCGAATGAGGGGTTCGCGGCCGCCATCCCGAAACGGCGTGCGACCACGTGCGACCTCAGGGCGCTCAAGCCCGAAAGCGGAACGGGGCTCAGGCGTGGGCCCTCTGCCGGACTCGAACGTCGACCCTCCTTACCGAGCAACGAGCGCGGTGAAGGGCCGGAAGCCGCGGGCACGGAAGACGCCTGAAGACGAGTGACCTTCCGCGGACTCCGGTGCCCGCGCTGGTGCTTCCTCAATGTTCCCTCGGGAAGTCGGCTGGCGCACCGGAACGCTCAGCCGTACGCTCAGACGAGGGCCGTCCGCTCGAGCTCTTCAAGCGTCGCGGCGGCGGCCGCCTCGCGGGCTGCTACAAGCTGCTCGGGCGGCAATTCCGACTCGAGACGCGTGAGGGCTGGGCGCGCGGCGAAGGCGTAGGACGCGGGGAGTTGCTCGTGACCCAGCGCGAACGTGAGGATCGCGGCGGCCCGCTCCTGTTCGGCAGGATCTTCGGCGAGGCACGCGCCGATCCCGCTCAGGGCAAGAAGCTCGAGCGAGACGGCTTGTGCGGCCTGCGCGCGCTCGAGCGACTCGTCAAACCGTTTGCGTGCCTCGGCGCCGTCTCCCAGAGCGAGCGCCGCAAAACCGATGCGGCAGAGCGCCACGGTCATCCCCCAGCGGTGGTTGCTCTCGGAGAAAGCTTCGTAGCCGGCGCGCGCGAGCCGCAGGGCCTCGGAGCAGTCGCCCAGGCCGTATGCGCTCAGGCTCGCGCGGCTCAGCGCGTAGCCTGTTCCGCCGGGGTCACCGACGGATGCGAACAGCTCGTTCGCCTCGATGTGCCGGCGAAGCGCGTCGCCGAAGCGCTCCTCGGCATCCGCGAGGAGGCCGAGCTTGCTCGTCGCGTAGGCGAGCAGGAGCGGGTTGCCCAGCTTCGCCGAAAGGGCGTATGAAGCTTCGAACGCCTCGCTTGCAGCCTCGAGGTCGTTCATGAGGAGGCGGCCGAAACCGAGATCCATCAAACCTCCGCTTTCCGTCAGCGCATCGCCGATCTCCCTCGCGATCTTCGTCCCCTCCTCGATGAGCCTCACCGCCTCGGGGAGGTCCTCCCGATACCCCGCCATGATCCCCAGTGCGCAGAGGCAGCCCGCGAGCTCTCGTTCCAGGTTCCGCGCCCGGAGTATGGGCAAGCAGCGGGCGCCGATCGTCTCCGCTTCCGGGTCGTATCCAAGCCGGGCCCCGATGGCGACCCGGTACATCGCCGCCGCCAGCGCGACGTGGCTCGCGCTGCCGGGATCGTCCGCGTCGAACCCGGCCGCTCGAGCGACACGCTCGAGCGTCTCGGCCCCTTCGAACCAGCTGTGCATCCACAAGAACGTGTAGAAGGCTTCGAGCGCCGCCAGCGCTGACGACTCCCCGTCCTCGACCACGATCCACTCGACCGCCGCGCGCAGGTTGTCCAGCTCACCGCGCAGCTCGTCCCGCGCGGCCGTCACCTCGGGGCCCATCAGCGCCGCCTGCCGTTCCAGGAGCATCGCCGTGTAGTGACGCGCGTGCCGGTCGCGGGCGTCCGTCTCGTCGGCAGGCGACGCCGCGAGCTGCTCGCGCGCGTACTGGCGCAGCAGCTCGTGCAGCTCGAAGCGGCCGAAGTCGGGACGGCGCAGGAGCGACTTCGCGACGAGCTGGGAGAGGAGGCGCAGGTCGGCGCCCGTGACGGCGACCGCGGCGCTGCGATCGAAGCTGCCGCGGAACACGGCGAGGCGCGAGAACGCGCTGCGCTGCTCGTCGGTGAGCAGGCGCCACGACTGGTCGATGGCTGCTCGCAGGCTGCGGTGCCGTTCCGGCACGTCCCGCGTCGACGTGGCCAGGAAGTCGATGTTGCGCGCAATCTCGTCCGCGATCTCGGTGCAGGAGAGCACGGACACCCACGAGGCAGCGAGCTCGATGCCGAGCGGCATGCCGTCGACGAGCCGGCAGATGCGAAGCACCTCCGTTGTATCGTCGAGGGCGAAGCCGGGTGCGACCTGTTTCGCTCGCTCGACGAAAAGCCGCACCGCCGACGCGCTGCCGCTTCCGTTCTCCGCGAGACCGAGGCCATCGACGTCGAACAGCCACTCGCTCTGCACGTTCAACCGCTCCCGCGACGTCGTCAGAAGCTCGACGTGTGGGGCGCGCTCGATCATCTCCCCCAGAAGGCCGGCCCCCTCGACGAGATGCTCGAAGTTGTCGAGCACGAGCAACGTCGAGCGCTCGCTGAGGTAGTCGAGCAGCTGTTCCTGCGCCGAGAAGCCGCTGTGCGCCCCGTCGACGGCGAACTGGATCGACTCGGCGAGGGCAGACGCGAGGAAGTCCGGCGAAGAGACAGAGGCGAGCGGGACGAAGTGGACTCCGTGCGGGTAGCGGTCGATCCGGCGGGCGGCGGCTTCGAGGGCGAGCCTGGTCTTACCCGCACCGCCCGGCCCCACGAGCGTGAGCAGGCGGCAATCCGGGTCCTCCAGCAGCCGGTCGATCGCTTCCAGCTCCGACGCCCGGCCGACGAACGACGTCCGCGGCAGCGGGAGGTTCGTCATCCCCGCCTCGACCGTCTTCAGCAGCGGGAACTCGCGCGGCAGACCCTCGATCTCGAGCTGGTAGATGCGCTCGGGCGCGCTCAGGTCCTTGAGCCGGTGTGCGCCCAGGTCGCGCGTCTTGTGGTCGACGAGCGCGTGAGTCGTCTGCGACAGCAGTACCTGGCCGCCGTGGCCGACGGCTGCGATGCGCGCGCCTCTGTGCACGTCGATTCCGACGTATCCCTCGTCGGTTACCCGCGGCTCGCCGGTGTGGAGCCCCATCCGGACGCAGACCGGACCATCGGCGAGGCCGCGCTGCGCATCCACGGCCGCGGCGGCCGCGTCCGATGCCCGCGCGAATGCCATGAAGAACGCGTCACCCTGCGTATCGACCTCGACACCGTCGTGCGCCGCACAGGCCGCGCGGATGACCCGGCGGTGATCGTCGAGTGCATCGCCGTATCCGTCGCCGAGCTCGTGCAGCAGCCGCGTCGACCCCTCGATGTCCGTGAAGAGGAGCGTTACCACTCCACTCGGGAGCACGCGCGGCACCCCGTCATCATTTCGCCTCGCTCCACATCTGTCGAGCGGCGGCTCGTGCGCTCTTCAGAATTGGTGCGCGGGGTTGCGCATCCGGTGACGTCAACCGCGCGAGGAATTCGGCGATTCGCTCGAGCTCGGGGTCGCTGAAGTCGTCGTAGAACGTCGCCGGTCTCGCCCGCTGCAGGCTGGGGAAATGGGGGAAGAGGTCGCGGTCGACGCGTTTCGCGTCTGGGACCACGATCACCTTTCGTCGGTCGGCGGTGTCGACCTCGCGATGGACGAATCCGCCTACCTCGAGCCGGTCGATTACACCGGTGACGGCGCCGGTGGTCAGGCCGGTGAGCTCGGCGAGCCGGCCGGCCGGGGTTGGTCCGTGTAGCAGCAGGAGGCAGAGCGACCCGAGGTCCGTCGGGTTCAGCCCCACGTCGGCTGTTGCCTCGAAGTTCGAGACGAGCAGTTCCACGACGAAGTGGCGCAGGTTCAGCTTGAGATTGCGAACAGCCTCGTCCCGGCGCCGATCGGTTCGCTCTGCTGTCAAAGTATCTCGATCAAATAAGATAGTCTAAGTACGAAGAGGCTTAGACAGCGTAGCGAAAGGAGATAATCATGCTCGTGGCAGATCTGCTTTCCGGCCTGCTTGCGTTCGTCTTTGGCAGCGCGGCGATTGGCAAACTCCTACGCCAGAGGCAGCAGGTGGAGACCGCCGAGAAACTACAGATCCCCTGGCACCGCTACCGATGGATTGCTGCACCGGAAGCGGCAGCGAGCGTCGGGCTCCTAATCGGGTACGCGAGTGCGCCGTTTGCTGCCGCCGCCGCGATTGGTCTGGTCGTTCTGATGGCGGGTGCGCTCGCATTCCGAGCGCGGATCCACGACTCGCCCGGATTCCTGCTCGGCGACGCCGTACTGCTCGGGCTCGCCGCTGCGACCGCGGTGCTGAGCATGATGGCGTAGCGCGCGCTTCGATCTCCCGGGCAGGGGGAGACGCTCAGCGGACGTTCCTCGGCCTTGCGCGGCGCGTGCGAGTCGGCGATAGCGGCCGGGGGGCAGGCCGCGGTGGCGCGAACGCGCGGTTGAGTAGCCACACGTCGTCGCGTTTTGCATAGCCGTGCGACCCTGGTGCGACGGGCATTCGCTGTGTGACTTTGCGCGGGGAGAACGCCCGTGCGATTCGGGTTCTTGGAACTGTCGAGGCGGGAGACTAGCGGTGTAGTGGGACACCGGCCGCTGCGTACATCGCGTAGAAAGCCCATACGCCGAGGCTGAACGACACCGCGGTGATTGCGGCCGAGGTCAGGCCTCGGAGCCAGGGACGTCCGGGGACCCTGGTTACGAGCCATGCGCCGAGCAGAGCGATAGCGGGGATGGCAGGAACGTAGAACCTGACGTCACCGATGCTGCCATTGGTCGGATCCGTCGTCCAGGTGTACGCGGAGTAGAGGCCCCAGATCGCCAACCATGACGCCGCCAGGGCGACGCCGACCGATAGGTCGCGGCGGACATCTGCCCGTTCTTCGCGGTCGTCCCGGTCGAGTACCAGTCGCCGCGCGATGATCCAGGTCAGCGCTATCAGTCCGAGCACGAGCATCGGTATGGCTTGCAGCAGGGGCGCGGGCAGGACACGAAGGTTGGGGCCGATCGCGTCGAGGCTGAACGTGACCTCGCCGGGCTGGTATCCGCTTTTCAGCGGTCCGCCGTAGACGAGGTCATCGAAGACGGCGACGCCTACGCCGAACACTGCAACCGAGGCGAGCCACCAGCACAGCGTGCGGATTGGCAGGCGTGCGGCTCGCAGTCGCCATGCCATGAGCACAGTGACGACGGCACAGCCGAGGATGACGATGTTCGTGTAGCGCACGAAGGTCGCGAGCTCGAGGGCCGCGAAACCCGCGAGGCCGGTCCACGTTCGTCGACGAGGATGCGTTTCGGTCGCGAGAACCGCCCACAGCAACAGTCCGGTTCCCGCCGCGATCAGCGAAGCGTCGGTGAACGTCGGCATGTGATCGCGCCAGGCGAACGCAAGGGCGGCGCCGGATGAGCAGTAGAGGCCGACCGCAGCGGCTCCGCCGAAGCGTCCGAGCCAACGCCGAGCGCCGATGAACAAGCCGAGGCACCCGAGTGCCGCGTAGAAGAGCGGCGCCCAGCGGATGACGCCGAGCGCCTGAAACGGCGCTGCGAGGAACGGGTAGCCGGGGTCCTTCTCGCTAATCCATCGCCCGCTCGACAACTCGACCCACTGGTTCGGGGGAACGGTCGGGTTGTCGCCCAGCCTCCTCGCCAGGCTGACTGCCTGGGCGGTTGACAGCGTCAGAAAATGACCCTCGGTGATCCCGACGATCGACGCGCGGTAGGCGCCGTCGTCGGGCTCTGCTGCGTGCGGGGCGACGGGTAGGACGGCGGCGCACAGCGCAGCGAACGCGGCAACGGCCAGCGCGACGTCCGGCCAGACCGCGCCGATGCCGCGCACGGCGGCCGGCAGCACCTTGTGGCGGCTGGTGCCGGCGACGTCCATGCGCGTGTTCTACGCCGCGGCGGATGACATCAGCGCTACCGGAGCGATGTCGAACGAATGTCATCTGGAGCGGCGCATACTCCGATGGATGCGGGTGTTGGTGGTCGAGGATCATGTGACCCTTGCCGGCCGGATCGCTCAGGGACTCCGTCAGGCGGGATTGGCGGTCGACGCCGTGTACGACGGCGCTGCGGCAGTGGAGGCCGCCGCGCAGACCGCATATGACGTGATCGTGCTCGATCGCGACCTGCCGGTTGTTCACGGTGATCAGGTGTGCCGAGCGCTCGCCGGCTCCGGGCCGCGGATCCTCATGCTCACTGCTGCGGCTCAGGTCGAAGACAGGGTCGACGGCTTGGAATTGGGCGCGGACGACTATCTGGGGAAGCCCTTCGTGTTCACCGAGCTCGTCGCGCGCGTGCGCGCGCTCTCGCGGCGGGCGCCCGCAACCCCACCGATCCTGCGCCGCGGAGATCTCAGCCTCGATCGTGCGCGACACCGCGCCAGCCGCGGCTCGCGGCTGCTCTCGCTCACCCGCAAGGAGTTCGGAATCCTGGAGATGCTGCTCGCCGCAGACGGCGCCGTCGTCAGCGCGGAGGAAATGCTCGCGCACGTATGGGACGCGGACGTCGATCCGTTCAGCAACATCGTCTCGGTGACGATGACTCGGCTGCGACGCAAGCTCGGCGGTCCGCCGCTGATCGAGACCGTGATCGGCAAGGGATATCGGATGTGAGCCGCCGTCCGACCGTTCGCGCCCGCCTGACCCTGCTCTACACGGGCCTCTTTGCCGTGTGTGGGGCGATCGTCGTGGCGGTCAGCTACGTTCTGGTCTCGCGGCTGGAGCCGCAGGTGCAGGGGGAGCGGGCTCCGCCGAGCTTTCTGGCGCGCTGCCACGCGGAGCAACTGAGTGCGCACCCGAACGACCGGTTGCTTGCCAAGTGCAACGCGTACTTTCGGCTCCAGGGCGCGCAACACCAGCGCGACGTCACGCTCTCGCACCTCCTGCAGTACTCGCTGATCACGCTTGCCGTGGTGGTCGTTCTCGCCGGAGTTCTCGGATGGATCGTTGCCGGGCGCGTACTGCGCCCGGTCCATCGGATCACGGCGGCCGCCCGCGTCGCATCGGAACGCAACCTGTCGGCACGGGTCGCCCTGCGCGGTCCCCGCGACGAGCTCCAGGAGTTGGCCGAGACGTTCGACGCGATGCTCGACCGGCTGCAGGCTGCCTTCGAGGGCCAGAAGCGGTTCATCGCCAATGCCTCGCATGAACTGCGCACGCCGCTTGCCGTGATGCGAGCAACCGTCGACGTCGTATCCGACAATCCTCACAGCACCCGCGAAGACCTGCGTGAGATGGCCGCCGACATTCGCGAGGCGGTCGACCACGCGGAGCATCTCATCGCGGCGTTGCTGATCGTCGCTCGCAACGAGCGCGGCCTTACCGTTCACGGCGACGTCGATTTGGCCACCGTCGTCGAAGACGTCCTCGACACCACCGTCCTGGACGATCGACGAGTCCACGCAACGCTCGAGCCCGCTGTCATCTCAGGCGACCCGGTGCTGGTCGAACGTCTCGTCGCGAACCTGGTCGACAACGCCGACCGCTACAACCTCGGCGCGGGCGACATCTGGGTCAGCACGCACGCCTCTGCCGAGCACAGTCAACTGATCGTGGCGAATACCGGCACGCCCATCAGCGCGGCGGACGCCGACCGCCTCTTCGAGCCGTTCCAGCGGCTCGACGAGCGCGCCTTCCACGACGGGTTCGGGCTTGGCCTCACCATCGTCGCCTCAATCGCCGCGGTTCACGGCGGTAGTGTCATCGCGCGTCCGCGCGATGACGGCGGCCTATCCGTCACGGTCACCTTCCCATCGGCTGGATCCTCCGCGGCCGACGCCCGAGCTGAGACCGCACTACCGGCTGTCGCGCACCCCGTCGCCAGACCTAAGGACAGCGCAGTGCACCGTTCAGGATCACCCGAAAACGAGGAGGCGACGTGAACATCGAGTTCCTCTCGACCGTTGCGATCATCGCGCCCGATCCGTCGGCCAGTCGCGAGTTATATGTCGACGCGCTTGGGCTGCCGCTCGAAGGCAGCGGCGAGGGCTATCACCACAGCGAACAGATCGCGGGTTGCAAGTCCTTCGGCATCTGGCCGCTATCCCAGGCCGCAGAAGCGTGCTTCGGCGCTTCTGAGTGGCCGGCAGCGCGTCCCGTGCCGCAGCTCAGCATCGAATTCGACGTCGGGGACGCAACGGCGGTGAGTTCCGCAGCACGGGAGCTTGAGCAAGCCGGATACGAACTGCTGCACCCGCCGCGCGAGGAGCCCTGGGGTCAGACGGTTGCCAGGCTGCAATCGCCGGAGGGCGCGGTTGTGGGCATCTCGTACATCCCCATGTTCCACGCCGAGAGCTGAGGCAGATCTGACGGACTCGAACCGTCGACCCCCTCCTTACCATCCCGATAGCAAACCGTTGCAACCTGTGGCAACCGCTCGCAAGCTCTCGCCGCGCCTGCCTGTGCGAGCGGTTGCCGTTGGTTGCGCCCGGTCTGCTCCACTAGTGCTCCACCCTCGGGCGCCGACGAGTCTCACAAGCTCGCGGTTCCGTGAAGCTGGGCGATGACGTAGTTGAGCTTGAACTGCTGCTCGCAGCCGCCGTTCGGGGCGCGTACGCCGATGGCGGCGCCCGTCTCGACGTACCGGCCTGTGCCGGTGATGCCGCTGTAGACGCCGGTTCCGTGTGTGATGGTGAAGCGACCGGTGCCGTGTCGAGTGGCGGTGCATGCGGCGAGGTCGGGTACCCAGTTGAAGTGGACCTGGGCGGTGGCGAAGACCTTGCCTTTCGGGAACGTGAAGACGAGTGGGACGGTTGAGCCTTTGGCGTCGTCGTTGGAGGTCGCACTTCCGATCGCGTGCACCGCGCCGGTTGCGCGGATGAGCATTGGCATGTCCTTGTTGTTGACGTTCGCGGAGTAGAGCGTGAACGCGACAGGGCGGCCGGGCGATGCGAAGGCGGGTACTGCGGCGGCGGCGACAAGCGCGCAGGTGAGCAAGGTCAGGCGGAGGTGCATGTGGTGCTCCTTTCGAGCTGGTTGGCTTGCGCCCACGCTAGGTCCCGCGTGCCCCGATGTCGTCTGCTGGACGGCGGATTCGTCGTCTGCCTCGAGGAGGATCTGCAGTTCTGCCTTTCGGCAGACGCCGGCGTTGCCGAGGCGGGTTACCGTCTAGCCGTGAACGTGGCGGTGGAACGGGCACGGGCATTCGGCCTCGATCGACGGGTCGGCGATCTTGCGGTCGCCGCGGCGGTCGCGCTCGCGGGTCTGGTCGAGGTGTGGGCGAATGCTGCGGTCGCGCCGAAGGCTGCGGCGTTGCCGTGTGAGCTGGGCCTTGGAGCGGCTCTCGCGTTTCGGCGTCGCTTTCCCCTGGTGACGATTGCGGCTGTCGCCGGGCTCGGAACGGTCGAGGCCGTTGCGGGAGTCCCGCTCAACGAGCCGTGGGTGCCGCTTGCCGCGTACATGATCGCCACCTATTCGCTTGTCACGCGCGCATCGAACGAGCAGGTGCTCGCCGGAGCGGGGCTGATCGTCGCGGCGGTCTCGGTCCAGGTTGCCGACCAGCACAAGGGTCTCGGCAACTTGGCGTTCGCGCTGGTGTTCCTTGCACCGATCCTTCTCGCAGGGCGGACGATCCGCTCCCGGACTGCGCGCGCGGATGAGCTCGAGCGCGAACAGATCGTGCTTGCGAACGCCACTGCGGAGGCCGAGCGGCGCCGGATCGCGCGTGAGCTGCACGACGTGATCTCGCACAGCCTGGGTGTTCTCGTCCTCCAGGCCGGCGCGGCGGAGCAGGTGCTCGACCGCGATCCGGAACGCGCACGCGAGGTCCTGCGCTCGATCCGCGCGACCGGACAGGAGGCGATCGGAGAGCTCGACACATTGCTCGCGGTTGCGCGCGGAGCGGTCGAATCGTCCCGCGAGCCGAATCCGTCGCTCTCCGACCTGTCCCGTCTCGTGGCGAACACGCGTCAGGCGGGATTGGAGGTCGAGCTCGTCATCGAGGGCGAGGCGCGTGAGGTTCCACCTGCGGTCGAGCTCTCGGCGTATCGGATCGTCCAGGAGGGCTTGACCAATGCGCTCAAGCACGCACACGCGCGTTCGGCCCGCGTGCGGCTTGCCTACGCCGACCGTGAGCTCGAGATCGAGGTGAGCGACGACGGCTCGGGCACCGCCGATGGCAGCGGCGGGCGTCGTGGCCTGGTCGGTGTAGCGGAACGCGTCTCGATCTTCGGCGGCCGGTTCGACGCCGGCCCCGGCGCCGGCAGCGGCTGGACGCTTCGGGCGGTTCTCCCGTTGCCTCGATGATCAGCGTTCTGATCGCCGATGACCAGGCCGTTGTGCGGGCGGGGTTGCGGATGATCATCGAGGCGCAAGACGACCTCGCAGTCGCGGCCGAGGCCGCGAACGGAGCGGAAGCCGCCGAGATGGTCAGGACGCTCGCACCGGATGTCGCGCTAATGGACATCCGGATGCCCGACGTCGACGGGATCGAAGCGACCCGCCGAATTGCCGAGAGCGGGTCTGCGACGCGCGTCCTCGTCTTGACGACCTATGGTCTCGACGAGAACGTCTACGACGCGCTTCGCGCCGGCGCCTCCGGCTTCCTCGTCAAGACCGACCCGCCAGAACGCCTGGTCGACGCGATCCGGGTCGTCGCCGCCGGGGAGGCGCTGCTCGCCCCCGAGGTGACCCGCCGACTCATCGACAGGTTCGTCGCTGCAGCACGTCCCGGCGACCCGCCTCGCGAACTGGCGAGCCTGACCGCCCGTGAGCTGGACGTCCTGAAACTTGTCGCGCGGGGCCGCAGCAACGCCGAGATCGCTGCCGTGCTCTACGTCAGCGAAGGCACCGTCAAGACAAACGTCGGCAGGATCCTGAGCAAACTCGATCTCCGTGACCGAACACAGGCGGTCGTCTACGCGTACGAGAACGGCATCGTGCAGGTCGGCGGAGCCTAAGGTATCGCGCGTCGCTGCGGCGCTTTTGCAAGCCCTCTAACGGACTCGAACCGTTGACGCCCTCCTTAGCATGGCTCGGAGGACGGTGCCGACTCGTGCGGGGTTCGGCGCAACGACGCCGCTTCTCGTCGCTTGAGCGAAGGGCTCTACCGCTTGAGCTACCGGCCCGCCTCGTAGCTCCCAGGGGCTAGTGGCGTCAGACTGCCGATGTCACGCGCCCCTCGTGACGGCGACGAGTTCGCTGCGTTCGTTCGGTCCTTTCTCGGTCTGTTCGAGCACGGTTCCGATGCCGCGCACGTACATCTTGTGGTCGACCGTCCCGGGCTCGAGCGGCGTCGTCTCTTGTGTGAGCAGCGTGTTCTTCGTCCCCGGAGGGCTGACGGTGCTGAAGAGTCCGATCACCCTGAAGCGGTCTTCGGCGTGGCCTTTGTAGTACTCCTGCTCTGCGGCTTGTCCGACACGCGGGTGCGCCGGAATATAGATGCCGGGCCTGGCGCCGTTGATGCCGGCAGTCCAGGTCCCTTCGGTGCTGGTGACGTGGCCGTGTGTGTCGAGCTCGGCGGTGTTCTCGCCGAAGTACCAGACGTTGCCGCGCGAGTCCTGGCTGTACCAGTCGGTGGTGCGCTCTTCGAGGCGCCCGCGTAGGTAGAGCCGATCGTGCACGACGACGCAAGGGACGCCTTCGATCGTCCTGGTCTGGTGTGTCACGGTCATGACGTCGCGCGAGCGCTTGCCGTCCTTGACGCCCGCGTAGACGTAGCGGGTACCGGGCAGGAGGGGGAACCACGGGTTGTCGACGTGGGCGCTGAAGGTAGACGGCGCCGGCATCGGCGGCGTCCCGCGCGAAGCGGTCGAGCCGACATGGGCCGTGAGCGCGGGCGTGGCGCCGAGCGCCGCACAGGTTGCCGTGAGCGTGCAGAGAGAGAGGATTCGCCTCTTCACGGACGTCCTTTCGTCGTTTCGTGCGGACCGTAGGAAGCGAAGATGAACTCGCGATGACTGGCTGTCATCAGCTGTCATTGGGAGTTCATGCGCATGGGGAAGGATTGCTCTGTGCGCGTACTGATCGTGGAGGACGAGGTGAGGATGGCGAGCCTGATCCGCCGCGGTCTCGCGGGCGAGGGCCTCGCGGCCGACGTCGCGGGCAGCGGCGAGGACGCGCTCTGGATGGCGCGCGCGCACGACTACGACGCGGTCGTACTCGACGTGATGCTGCCCGACCTGGACGGGTTCGAGATCTGCCGCCGGTTGAGGGCCGCGGGCGTGTGGTCGCCGGTGCTGATGCTGACCGCGCGCGACTCGGTTGACGACCGGGTAGCGGGGCTCGACAGCGGCGCCGACGACTACCTCGTGAAACCGTTCGCGTTCGCGGAGCTCCTGGCACGCCTCCGCGCGCTCGCCCGCCGCGGCGATCCTGAGCGTCCCGCCGTCTTGGCAGTCGGCGGCCTGCGACTCGATCCGGCGACGCGCGAGGTGACATGCGGCGCGAAGCCGATTTCGCTGTCGGCAAAGGAGTTCGCGTTGTTGGAGACGTTCATGCGCCGGCCGGGCGAAGTGCTGTCGCGGCTGCATCTGCTCGAGCACGCCTGGGACTTCGCCTACGACAACCGCTCGAACGTCGTCGACGTCTACGTGCGCCGACTGCGGAGCAAGATCGACGAGCCGTTCGGGCGCAGCTCGCTGGAGACCGTGCACGGCGCCGGCTACCGGCTGCGCAGGGACGACACCGGGTGAGCCGCCTGCCGATTCGCCTCCGCGTTACCGCGGCGTTCGCGCTCGCCATGGCCGCCGTGCTCGCCGGCTCGGGCATGTTCCTCTACCTGCGGCTCTCCTCACACCTTGCGCTCGCCCTCGACCGCGAGCTGCAGCTGCTCTCGCAGGACCTCGCGGCTCTTGTCCGCCAGCCCAACGCTTCGCTCGCCCGTGACAGCAACAGCCGCTTCGTCGAGCGCGGCGAAAGCTACGCCCAGCTGATCGCGGTAAGCGGGCGCGTCCTGGAGGCAACCAGGCCACTCGGTCGCACGCCGCTCCTCTCGACGTCCGAAGTCCGGCGCGCAAGCAGCCGACCCATTTACATCGACAAGCCTTCGGTACCGGGCCTCGACGAAGGCTCTCGCCTGCTCGCAACGACCGTGACGGGCCCGGATGGCCGCCCTGCGGTTCTTGCCGTCGGAGCGACGCGGCAGAACGACGTCGAGACGCTCGCGAGCTTCCACGACGAGCTGCTGATCGCAGGGCCACTCGCGCTACTTCTCGCTTCGGCCCTGGGATACCTACTCGCGGGCCTCTCGCTGCGGCAGGTCGAGTCGATGCGTCGCCGCGCTGCGGCCGTCTCAGCCGACACACCGGGGGAGCGGCTGCCCGTCCCGCCGACCGGGGACGAGTTGCAGCTCCTCGGCGAGACGCTCAACGAGATGCTCGACCGCCTCGAGGGGGCGCTCGAACGAGAGCGCGACTTCGTCGCCGACGCCGGCCATGAACTCCGTACGCCCCTTGCTTTGCTGCGCACCGAGCTCGAGCTTGCGCTGTGGCAGGCGCAGACGGCCGATGAGCTCCGCGAGGCCGTGCGCTGGTCGTCGTATGAGGCAGATCGTCTCTCGCGACTCGCCGAGGACCTGCTGCTGATCGCGCGCGCCGACCGCGGTCGGCTACCTCTCCGCCGCGAGCAGATCGACGTCAACTCGCTGTTCGCCTCCGTGACAAGTCGCTTCGACTGGCGCGCCGAGGAGCTCGGAAAGAGCGTTACGCCGGCTCCCACAGCGGGTCTCCGGCTCGAGGGAGACCGACTCCGGCTCGAACAGGCCCTCGGGAATCTCGTCGACAACGCCCTCCGCCACGGCGGCGACCAGATTCGTCTCAGCGCCCGCGCCTCCAACGGGAGCGTCGAGCTGCACGTGCGCGATGATGGCGACGGATTCCGGCGCGATTTCGTCGGGCGGGCATTCGATCGGTTCGCCCGGGCCGATCCGGCGCGCGGTGGAGGCGGGGCCGGACTCGGACTCTCGATCGCCAGGACAATCGCCGAGTCGCACGGCGGAACGGCTCACGTCGCGAATGAGGAACCTGCGGGTGCCGACGCGTGGATCTCCTTGCCGCGCCCGGCGACCAGAGCCGGCGTCGATGAATCGCCCGCGAGCGCGAAAGCTCCGTAAACGGCTCCGCACCGACGCGTCGTTCGACGAGGACTAAGGCAGGCTGAGCGAGGGAGCGCCGATGTCGCGGCGGTCTTGTGTAGAGCCCCTGTGACGGCCTCGACCGTTGGCGACGATGATCGTCGTCGCGTGGCGCACGAGACGTCGCGGCCTCCTCCGTTCTGCGGCGAGGATCAGATCGCTGCCGGCGCACGCGAGCACGAGCAGCGTCCCGATCGCCTCCTGGGGCTCACCGGAAACAGCAGCGGCGCCGCCACCTCCCGGCAAGACGCCCGAGCCCGAGCCGGAGACGCCTGAGGCCGAGGCCGCGGAGCTCGCCGGCCTGAAGCGCGGTTTCTCCCTTCTCAACACTGATGGGGCAACGCCGGAACCCATTCCCTCCACGACGCCCGAGTTCTATCCCAGTAGGCTCGCGCCGATGGAGATCTACAACCTGAACGGCGACGAGTGGAACCTGGAGACCGAGCACGAGGAGTACGTCTTCAAGGACTGCTGGGTCGGCGCGCGGATCGGCGCCGAGCTGATCGGCGGCAGTATGTACGAGGTGGCGCCCGGCAAGAAACAGGGGCCCTACCACACGCATCACGGGAACGAGGAGTGGGCGATCGTCATCCGCGGGCGGCCGACGCTGCGCACGCCCGAGGGCGAGCGCGAGCTCCGCGAAGGGGACGTCGTCTGCTTCCCCCGCGGGAAGGCGGGAGCGCACCAGGTGATCAACCGGACAGACGAGCCCGTGCGGGTGCTGGTGCTCTCGACGCTGCTGACGCCTGACGTCGTCGAGTACCTCGACAGCGGCGTGGTCGCGGCCACGAGCCCGGCTGACGGGCGCCTGTTCCATGCTCGCGTCGGCCCGGAGATCGACTACTGGGCCGGCGAGTAGACGATGGCGATCTTCAATGCACGTTGCTGGACGTGCAAGCCGATCCGAAAGAGAAAATCCGCTTTGCGGGACTCGTGCAGAGCCCTCTGACGGGCTCGAACCGTCGACCCCCTCCTTACCATGAACGTGAGGAGGGGGCCGACCCATGCGGGTTTGCGGTCAGTGGTGCGGATTCGCGTGCCTCGCTGGTAGCCGCGCGTCGCCGCGCTTGACACGGTCGTGCGACCTTGGTGCGACCCGCGGACCGGCGTCTCGTCATCGGGCGTGTCCGCTGTTAGGCGACTCGGATCGCGAGCTTGCCGTGCGTGTGCGTCGTCGCGAGTTCGTTGAGCGCCTCGGGCGCCTGCGCGAGTTCGTAGGTGTCCTGGAGGTGGACGCGTAGTGCTTCCGTCGTTGAACCGGCCTGCCCGCCGCTAACTAGCTGAATGTTCAGCTAGCTGCTAGGGTGCCTGGAGCGCGAAAGCGAAACGAGACCGTCGGCGTGCCGCAGGCGGGTCACTCACACCGTCTGGGGGTCGTCATGGAGGGTCAGGGCACCGGCAGCAACAAGAGCACCGGCAGCAACTACAACGCCGAGGCACGTGCAGGTCGACTGGCCCATCTCGGCCATCTCACCACCCGCTACCGCTGGCCGGTGATCGGCGCCTGGATCGTGCTGACACTGTTCGGCGGGTACGCGGCCGGACAGCTCTCGTCACGGTGGTACCAGAGCCTCGCCGTTCCCGGCAAGTCCGCCTACGAGGGGAGCCAGCGGACGTTCAAGGCGTTCGGAGCCGGCGTCCGTTCACCGAACACGGTCGTCTTCCACTCCTCGGGTGCCGACGTCAGTAAGAGCCCGGCGGTGCGTTCGGCGATGGCGCGGGTGGTGAAGGCAAGCCCCGGTGCGCTCACGAGCTCGTACTTCTCGACGGGCAACCGGATGTACGTGTCCAAAGATGGCCACACGACTTTCCTGCAGGTCTACCTGCCCGGCCGAGCGGGACTCGACGTGGGCAGCGGCGCCAAGAAGATTCGCGCCGCGGCGGCAGCCGGGCTTCCCACCGGCATCAGCGTTAACGTGACCGGCCGCGACGCGCTCGGCGAAGCAAGCAACTCCGGCGGCGGCTCGAGCATCCTCTTGGAGGCGTTGATCGGCGGGCTCGGCGCCCTCATCATCCTCCTGTTTGTCTTCGGCACGCTGCCGGCCGTCCTGACCCCTCTGGTCGTCGCGCTCGCGTCGATCCTCAACACCTTCTCGCTCGTCTGGGCGCTGACCTACATCACCGATGTCTCGATCATCGTGCAGTTCCTGATCGCGCTGGTCGGACTCGGCGTCGCGATCGACTATGCGCTCTTGATGATCTTCCGCTTCCGCGACGAGCTGCGGGAGGGGAACGACGTCGAGTCGGCGCTGGTGGAGACGATGACCCACGCCGGTCACTCGGTGATCGTGTCGGGTACTACCGTCGCCGTCGGTCTCCTCGCGATGGTTCTCTTGCCGCTGCCGTTGCTGCGCTCGATGGGCATCGGCGGCATGTTGATCCCCGTCGTCTCGGTGCTTGCCACGCTGACGTTGTTGCCGGCGATGCTCTCTGTGCTCGGACCACGGATCAACAGCGTCCGGGTGATGCCGCGCAGGTTCATCGACCGGGGCCATCCCGAAGACGGCGCCTGGGGCCGCTGGGCTCGCTTCGTGCTCCGGCGCCCGGTCGCGGTCGCGGCTGTCGGCCTGGTGATCGTCGCCGCGCTCGCGGGTCTCGGAACGCAGCTGAACCCGACGGAGGCGCAGCTGAAGAACTTCCCCGGCAAAGGCTCGGCGATCGCCGCTCGCAATCAACTAGCGGCTGCGGGGATCAGTCCCGGCGTGATGAAGCCGCTCGACGTTCTTGTCGAGAACGGAGGCGACGCCAAGCGGGTCGCGGCGAAGCTGGCGAAGGTGCCCGGCGTTGTCGGAGCGACTGCGCCGCCCGGATGGCAGAAGGGGCCGAACTCGCTCGTCGAGGGTTTCGCCACGATCGACGGCTCCGCGCCCGGCATCCAAGCGACCATCGATCGCGCCAATACGAGCCTGAAAGGCACCAACGGGACGCTGACCGGCTTGGCGGCAGTCGACCGCGACTTCCTGCACGCCTTGTTCGGCAGCTTCCCCTACGTGCTCGGACTCGTCCTGCTCCTCACCTTCATCCTGCTCACGCGGGCGTTCCGCTCGATCGTGCTCGCGCTCAAGGCAATCCTGCTCAACCTCATCTCGCTCGCAGGCGCGTTCGGGATCATCGTCTTCGTCTTCCAGATGGGCCACGGCTCGGGGTTATGGAACATCCCCGCGACCGGCTCGATCACGGCCTGGATCCCGGTGATGATCTTCGCCTTCCTGTTCGGGCTCTCGATGGACTACGAGGTGTTCATGCTCACGCGCATGCGTGAGGCCTACGACGAGACCGGTTCCACCGACAGGGCGATCGAGCTCGGGCTCGCACGAACGGGCAAGCTGGTGACGAGCGCTGCGCTCGTTCTCATGTTCGCCTTCCTCGTGCTCTCGACGAGCCCCGGTTATGAGATCAAGCCGCTCGCGATCGGTCTCGCCGCCGGGATCATCTTCGACGCCACGGTCATCCGTGCCCTGCTCGTGCCGGCTCTGATGAAGCTCCTCGGCGGCGCCAACTGGTGGATGCCGAAATGGACGGGGATCGTTCTTCGGCTCCCACATCGGGAGCCCAAACCGCAGGTCGCTGCCGAAAGCGCATAGCGCCCAAACGAACTCGCAGGCGATGGAGAACATGAAGGCCCCGTCTCGGGGCCTTCCTCATTAGGAGCGCTGACGCCGCGCGCGCCGCTCGCGCCCGGGTCCTGTCATCGCTCGCACCAGATCGCCGAGGTGCCGTTTCTGGTCGTCCAGGAAGGCGGGGTCACGGGCGTTTATACCCAGTGCGGACATGAGCGTATGCTCGTGTGCGAACGGGTACCAGCAGAGCGCCGCCAGGTCGAGGACGAGGCGCTCTGGTGAGATGCCCGCCTTCTTGGCTGCAGGTGCGAGCGCGGCGAGACCCTCCTCCACGGAGCGGCCGAAGAACTCGGCGACGCGGCTTCCGTCTTCGAGGGCCTCGCGCTGGATGAGCCGGACGAAGTTCTGATCGTGGCCGAGAAAGTCGAGAAAGGCGCCGACGTACGCCTCGACGGCATCCGCGGCTGAGCTGTTCTCTGCGGCGTAGGCACGCGCCATCGCTTCTTGGGCGCGCGCCACGGCGCGCCCGAGGACCGCGTCGTACAGCGCCTCCTTGCTGCCGAAGAAGTAAGCGGGCGTACTGCGCGCGACACCGGCCGCCTCGCCGATCTGCTGCAGGCTCGTGCCGTGGAAACCGAGGCGCGCGAAGCGATCCTCCGCAGCGACCAGGATCGCTTCTTTTGTGCGCTCTGCGTCTCGTCTGCGTTCTGCGGCGTTTGCCCCGGGGGCATCCCGTTCGGTCATGTGCGCTCCGACTTCGATAACTAGCTGATCGTTCAGCTAGCATGATACGCTAGAGAGCGGACGGAGAGATCCGAGGAAGAGGGGTTGCGATGAATCTCGCAGGGCGGACGGACGAACGGCCGGCGACCGACACGGCCGCGGCGGAGGGTCCTCGCGCACGCTACGAGGTTGTCGTGATCGGAGCCGGCCAGGCGGGTCTTGCGATCGGCTACTTCCTGGCGCGCGCGGGCCGGCGGTTCCTGATCGTCGACGGAGCCGATTCGATTGCCGCCACCTGGCGCGGTCGCTGGGACTCACTGACGCTGTTCACGCCACGACGGTACGACAGCCTCCCCGGCCTGGCGTTCCCCGGCAACCCGGACGGCTACCCGCGACGCGACGAAGTGATCGCCTATCTCGAGCAGTACGCCGCCGCATTCGAGCTCCCGGTCGAGCTCGAGAGCGCGGCGCGATCGCTAACTACGAACGACGGAAGCTTCGTCGTCGGGCTCGAGGACGGAAAGATCGAGGCCGACCAGGTCGTCGTCGCCACCGGCCCGTTTCAGGTCCCTCGCGTACCGACGCTCGCCGGCGAGCTCGCGCCGGACCTCTTCCAGGCACACGGCACCGCCTACCGGCGCCCGAGCGAGGTCCCGGAGGGAACAGTTCTCGTCGTCGGCGGAGGTAACACCGGCTTTCAGATCGCGGCGGAGCTCGCCGCGACTCATCGCGTTCATCTCGCGGTCGGTTCGAGCCAGACACCGCTGCCGCAGAGGTTCCTCGGCCGCGACCTCTTCTGGTGGCTGACGAAAACGGGACTGCTGACGAAGTCGGTCGAGTCGCGGCTCGGGCGCCGGCTGCGCGACCGGGACACGTTGATCGGCTCGAGGCCGCGCCAGCTGAAGCGCTGCGGCGTCGAACTGAAGCCGCGGGCGGTCGCCGCCTCTGGCCGCACCGTCAGCTTTGCCGACGGCAGCGAGCTCGAGGTCAACGCTGTGATTTGGGCGACCGGGTACAGCGCGGATCACTCCTGGATCAAGCTTCCGATTACGGATCCGAACGGTCGCGTTCGTCATCGGCGCGGCGTGACCGACGTACCTGGCCTTTACTTCCTCGGCCTCTCGTGGCAGCACACGCGCGGCTCAGCGCTCCTCGGCTGGGTCAAGCACGACGCCGAGTTCATCGCCGAACGGATCGACACGTTCGCGGAGGTGCAGACCACCCGCGAACCCGACAACGCACGCGCGGGCGTCGGGCGGAAGTTGCGCGACGACATTCCTGACACGCCACCGGTATCCGTCGCCTGACCGGCGACAGAGAGGTTCTGCAACATGGAAACCGCCACATCCCCATATCCGCTCCGGCTCACGGGCGAGCTCTCGCCGCGGCTCAGCCGCGGACTCTGGCTCGTCAAGTGGCTGCTCGCCATCCCACACTTCGTCCTCCTCTTCTTCCTCTGGATCGCATTCGCCGTCGTGAGCGTGATCGCGTTCTTCGCGATCCTTTTCACCGGCCGCTACCCGAGGGGGCTGTTCGACTTCAATGTCGGCGTGCTGCGTTGGTCGTGGCGCGTCGGCTTCTACTCCTACAGCGCACTCGGCACCGACCAGTACCCGCCCTTCACGCTCCAGGACGTCCCTGACTATCCGGCCCGGCTCAAGGTCGAGTACCCCGAGTCGCTCTCACGCGGGCTCGTGCTCGTCAAGTGGTGGCTGCTTGCGCTGCCCCACTACCTCGTCGTCGCGGTGTTTGTCGGCGGCGCCTGGGCCACGTGGACCGGGATCGGCAACGGCTGGATGTGGAGCTCCGGCGGTCTGGTCGGCCTGCTCGTTGTGTTCGCCGGCGTCGTGCTGCTGTTCACCGGCCGCTACCCCAAGGCCCTGTACGACTTCGTGCTCGGCATGAACCGCTGGGTCTTCCGCGTCGCCGCCTACGCCTCGCTGATGACCGACGCCTACCCGCCCTTCCGGCTCGACATGGGCGGCAACGAGCCGCCGACCGACATTTCCGGCACCGCCCCGGCGACGCCGGCCCCGGTTGCCTCATGACCGGCGCACCCACCACCGATCACTTCCCGACCGAGACCGCCGGTCTTCCCGCCTGTGTCGATTCCGAGCTCGTGGAGGTGTCCGACGGCGATGTCTTCGAGTTGCGGATCGCTCCGGTGACGAAGCAGCTCGGCGATGCGACCGTGCGGATGCTCGCCTACAACGGTTCCACTCCAGGCCCCACCCTGCGTGTACGCGAGGGCTCTGAGGTCGTCGTCAACGTCGCCAACGAAGCCGATCTCGAGGCGACGGTGCACTGGCACGGGCTGCGGCTCGACAACCGCTACGACGGCACGCACGAGACGCAGGCGCCGATCGCCGTCGGCGAGGCGTTCACGTACCGGATCGAGTTCCCCGACCCGGGCGTCTACTGGTACCACCCGCACATCCGCGAGGACTACGGCCAGGAGATGGGCCTGTACGGAAACATCCTCGTCGTCCCCGCCGATCCCGACTACTGGCCGCCAACGCATCGCGAGCTGCTGCTGACGCTCGACGATGTCCTGATCGAGGACGGCAAGATCGCCCCGTTCGGCCGCGAGGAAACCACATACGCGGCGATGGGCCGGTTCGGCAACGTGATGCTGGTCGCCGGCGAGACCAACCTTTCGCTGAGCGCGCAGCTCGGCGAGGTCGTTCGCTTCTACCTGACCAACACCGCGAACACACGCGTGTTCAACGTCCAGCTTCCAGGCGCGCGGATGAAGCTCGTCGGAGGCGACAGTGGTCGCTACGAGCGCGAAGAGTTCGTCGACTCGGTGATTCTCGCTCCCTCCGAGCGGGTCGTGGTCGACGTGCTCTTCGAGCAGCCGGGGCAATGCATCCTCGAGCACCGCACGCCTGAACGGACGTACGCGCTGGCGACGATCGACGTCGGCGCCGAGCCTGCGACACCGTCGCTTGCCGAGCAGTTCGACGTCCTCCGCCACAACGACGAGTGGGTGGCAGAGCGCGCGCGGCTGGCTCCCTACTTCGACGCCCCGCCTGACAAGACGCTCGCGCTGGTCGCCGAGATGGAGATGGATACGCCCGAGGGGCCGGTCGTCTACGCCTGCCCGATGCACCCCGAGGTAGTCAGCGACGAGCCCGGACGCTGTCCGCAATGCGGCATGAAGCTGCTGGCGACCGCCGCCGCAGCCTCGTACGTCTGCCCGATGCACCCCGACGTCGTCAGCGACAACGCCGACCATTGCCCGAAATGCGGGATGAAGCTGCTGCCGGCTGCGCTTGTCGCGCAGGCCTCAGAGCACGGCACGCGCGCCGAGAACGCCGACGAGCAAGCCAACCAGGGTCATGGACACGAGCACCACCACGAGCAGCACGGCGAAACCGGCGGCGTCGAGTGGGAAGACGACATGGTCGACGTCAACCGGATCACGACGCCGGCGAACATGCACTGGAGCTTCATCGACAGAGAAACGGGCGCCGCCAACCACGCGATCGACTGGCGCTTCCGCGTCGGCGATCAGGTCAAGCTGCGACTGGTCAACGAGATGGACTCAGACCACCCAATGCACCACCCGTTCCATATCCATGGCGCCGGACGCTTCGTCGTGCTCGCGCGCGGCGGCGTCGTCGAGGAGAACCTGGTCTGGAAAGACACGGTGCTGGTGCGAACCGGCGAGACCGTCGACATCCTGCTCGACGTGACGAACCCAGGCATCTGGATGGCGCACTGCCACATCGCCGAGCACCACGAGAGCGGGATGATGTTCAGCTTCAACGTCGACCCCGCCGACGGTCACAGCATCGAGCCGAAGTGAGCGTCATCGACGGCCTGATGGTCGTCGTTGCGCTCACGGCCGGCTTGTGGTGGGCCCTCTCCCGGCGCCGACGGCCCGCCGCTCTCGAGGCCCTGTCTGTCGCCGCGCTCGTGCTCGCGCTGATCACGCTCGCGGTAGACGGAGTGCAGTGGCAGCTCGTGCCCTGGCAGGTCCTTGCCCTGGTCGTCGCCGCCGCGGCCGCGTTTCGGCGTTGGCGGCCGGGACACTCCCGCCGCTGGCGCCGGGTGATCGGACGAGGCGTGCTGGTCGTCGGGCTCGCGGTCGCGGGTGTCGCGCTGCTGACGGCGTTCGTGCCGACGTTGCCCAAGCCGGCGGGACCGCACAAGGTCGGCAGCGAGATCTTCCGCTGGACCGACAGTCAGCGCCCGGAGACGCTGACCGCGAACCCATCCGACCACCGGCAGCTGGTCGTGCAGGCCTGGTACCCGAGCGACGCGGGCGACGGACCTGCGGTTCCGTACTTCGAGGCGCAAGGCCACTTGCCGGGATCGGTCGGCGGCATGCCCTCGTTCATGTTCGCCTCCTTCGGCAGCGTCAGGACTCACGCGATGTTCGGCACTCCGATCAGCAGCGCCCAGAAGACCTGGCCGGTGCTGCTGTTCTCACCGGGGCTCTCCAATCCCCGCGAGCTGTACACGGCATTGTGCGCCGACCTCGCCAGCCGCGGCTACGTGGTTATCGCCCTGAGCGTGCCCTACGAGTCCGCCGTCTCCGTCCTGGCCCAGGGACAGGTCGTCGGCCAGACAGCCCACCCGGACGTCATGGGACCGCCGCCGCATCCGGACGTCGAACGGCTGATCGACATCCGCACCGCCGACAGCAGCTTCGCGCTCGATCAGCTCGGCCGCCTCGCGCAACTCGATCCCAACTCGCCGCTCGCCGGCCACCTCGACCTGCAACACGTCGGCATCGTCGGCCACTCGATCGGCGGCGCGACCGCGGTGCAAGTCATGGCCGCCGATCCGCGCTTCAAGGTCGGCGTCGATCTCGACGGCAAAGTCTTCGGCGCAGAGCGCAACGCTCGCCTCGACCGGCCGTTCCTCTGGATCCAGTCGGGTACAAAACCGGACGCCGAATACGCAAATGGGCGAAACCACTTCCTCGCCGGCCTCCGCGACGGTGGCGCCTTGTTGACCGTCCACGGCAGCATCCACACGAGCTTCACCGACGGCCCCTCCTACCTGACTGCGCTCGGGCGCAGCCTGATCGGCGGCGCCACCGTCGGCTCGATCTCGATCCAAGACATGACCGCGATGACGGACGACACGATCACGGCCTTCGCCGGTCCCGCCCTCGGCGTCAAGAACGGGAGCAGTCTCGACCAGATCCTCGCCCGGCATCCCGCCATCCGATCGGACCGGCGCATCGCGCCGAAAGCTTCGTGAGCGTCGCCGCGATCGCACAGCCGGTCCGCGCAGGGCTGCGAACGCCGGTCGTCTGGGGACTGGGCGTCGGAGTCGCCCAGGCGGCCACACCGCTCGCCTTCTGGTGGCTCGACACCGCGACCGTCTACGCGCTCGGGCTCGCGGTGATCGCCTCGGTCTACATCGGTTTCGCGGTCGCCGACGGACGCCGAACCATCCTCACCGTCGAAATCGGTGTCGCGGGCATGTTCGTCGTCATCGCCGCCGCAGCAGTCACAAGCACGCCCTGGCTGCTCGTCGCTGGGCTCGCCGGCCACGGCTTCAAGGACCTCTGGCAGCACCGCAGTCAGTTCGTCGCAAACACACGCTGGTGGCCGCCGTTCTGTCTCGTCGTCGACTGGGCGGTCGCGGCGATCATCGCCGTCGAAATCGTCGCCGGCATTCATTTCCACCACTAACGCTTGACGTGAAATCCCGCCTGTCGAGAAGCCATCGAACTCCACCGGTGCTCCACCAAGTGGAAGGTCGGCCCGTGCTGGCGCGTGCGGAAAGCACTGGACGAGCAGGGGATCGACTATGCGCTCGTCAAGGGGCCCGCGCGTACGAGCAAGCGCACCGACCTCCAGCGCCTCTCCGGGCAGATGCTCTACCCGGTGATCGAGTTCGAGAACGGGTCGATCTACCGTGAAGAATCGAAGGACATGGCCGCCACGATCCGTGCCGGCGAGCTCGACGAAAAGGCGGGCGAGACCACGTAGCGCTCGCCGCCGACGGTTTCCGCTTCCCGCGCTTGCTCGCTGCCGACGGGCTCGGCGGCGGCCTCGACGAGTAGCGCGTGCAGGTCGTCATGCGAGTCCTCGTGGTCGCGCAGCACCGTCCCGTCAGGTGGTTCGAGGGGGAAGACGCATCGCCGGCGGCTTCCCCCTCGAGTAACCGTTAGCGCGCAAGACGCGCGCGGGAGTAGAGCGCAGCTGCGGCCGCGGCGACGAGGACGGCTGCGCCGACGAGGCCAGCGCCGAGCCACCAGAGCAGCGAGGTGCGGACGCCGAACTTCAGATCAGCGGTGATTCCGGGCGAGTCGTCGGCGTTCATGACGACGGCGCGCCAGCTGCCGGGCCGCGGCTTCCAGTCGAGCGCAACGTTCCCGGTACCGCTGGTGGACTTCACCCAGAACGTCTCGTTCGCCGGGAGGCGGTTCGGAGCGTGGCCGCTGGTGTGGTCGTAGTCGACCTGGAACGGGTGGTAGCTCAGCCCGGAGACGTCGTCGTGCCCGGTCCCGCGGAGATAGCGGTCAAGATCGGCGGTGCGGGCAACTCCGACGAAGATGGGGCGGTCGCTGTGCGCCTGAACGCGAACACGCTCGACCCCGGCATTGAGTGCCCACTGTGGCGCCTTCGATATGTCGACAGTCTTCATCTCAATCGCGTATCCGCCACTCGTGAACGTTTCCGTCGGCCAGTTGAAGTAGCCGCTGCCGTCACGCAGCGCGTTTGCTGCGAGTGCGACCGTGCCGGCGAGGGCCAGGACGACCGCCGTCACGAGGGTGGCGACCGCCGCGATCTTCGTGAGCCCCCGAGCGTGTGCGGGTGCGGGAATCGTCGCTTCCATGGTGGTCATTTCCGTGTCTCCTTTCGATGTGGCGATCTGTGGTTGGTCGATGTCTCGGTGGCTCGTTCAGTGGGCACCGATCGGCTGCGGGTTCAGCCTCAGCTTCGGCAGGAAGGTCTTCGCGGCAGGGAGCAGGACGACTGCCGCCACGCCGGTGCCGAGGGCGACGCAGCCGGCGATCAGGAACGCGTGTGCGATCCCGGCCGCTGCGGCAGGGCCGACGAAGATGCCGCCGCTTGCTGCGGTTGCGATGCTGGCGTAGATCGCGATTCCGAGTGTGCCGCCGATCTCGTGGCCGGTTGCGCTGACGCCGGAGACCATCCCGGCCTCGTCGTGGCGGGCGCCGGTGAGGACGCCGACAGCCATCGCGGTGCCGGACAAACCCAGTCCGAACCCCGCCATGAGCATTCCGGGCAGCATGTCGCGCAGGTAGCTGCCGTGGGCAGGGACGTGGGAGAGCAGGAACATCCCGCCTGCGGCCAGCGCGAGCGCCGGGCCGGTTGCCCAGCGAAGGCCGTGCCGGTTGAGCAGATGGCCGGCGACGTGAGCGCCGCTGCCGGCTGCGAGGGCGAGCGGGATGAACGCGAGGCCGGTCGGCAGCGGGCCGTGGCCGAGTGCGAGCTGGAGGTAGAGCGAGCAGAGGAGGAACAGCCCGAACATGAGTCCGGCGTTGACGAGGGCAAGTAGGAGGCCACCGCCGACTGCGCGGTCGCGGAGCTGCTCGACGCGTAGGAGCGGCTGGGCGGTTCGGCGCTCGCAGACGGCGAAGGCGGCGAGGGCGGCGATGCCGATGCCGCCGATGCCGAGCGTCTCTCCGGAGATCCAGCCGGCCCTGTCGGCCTGCGTGATTGCATAGACGATCGCGGCCATGCTGGCGGTGGCAAGCGCGGCGCCACGGAGGTCGAGACCACGCCAGCGGGGCTTCTCAGTGTCGGCGGGCACGACCTTACGTGCGCCGACGGCGAGCGCTGCGGCGACGGGCAGGTTGACGAAGAAGATCAGGCGCCAGTCGACGAGCTCGGTCAGCACTCCGCCGAGCAGGACGCCGAGCGCGGCACCGCCACCGCCGACCGCGCCCCAGGCGGCGAGCGCCTTGGCGCGAGCCGGGCCGTGGAAGGTGCTGGTGATGATCGAGAGGGCCGCCGGGGACAGCAGCGCGGCGCCGAGGCCCTGGCCTGCACGGGCAGCGAAGAGCGTGGCCGCTGAGCCCGCCATTGCGGACGCGAGCGAGGTGACCGTGAAGACGCCGAGCCCGGTCAAGAACATGCGACGGCGGCCGAGCAGGTCGGCGGCACGACCGCCGAGCAGGAGCAGGCTGCCGAAAACGAGGGAGTAGGCGGTAATCGTCCAGCTGATCGTTGCGCCGGAGATATGGAGGTCACGGGCGAGGCTCGGCATCGCGATGTTCACTGCCGTGATGTCGAGGATGACCATCAGTTGGGCGACCAGGAGCAGCGGGAGAAGCCGCTTGGGCGTTCCGTGCTGGTCAGCTGTGGATGACTGCGGGGGGTGGGTGTGGCGGTGCATCGTTGTCTCCTTCTCGCGGGTGGACTGCATGACGAGAAGGTCGCTCCGAAGCGGGTGCGGCCGCGATGTGGAGCCCCCGTAGGAAAACCCGCAGACTTTCGGGCTATCGTCGAGCGCATGGGGTTGCCGGAGGGCACGGTGACGTTCCTGTTCACCGACATCGAGGGCTCGACGCGGCTGCTCGAGCGCCTCGGCCGCGACCGCTACGGGCAACTGCTGGAGCAGCAGCGGACGCTGCTACGGACAGCCGTCGAGGTGGTGGGTGGCGCCGAGGTCGACGCGACCGGAGACTCGCTGCTCGCCGTCTTCTCAAGCGCGGGAGGCGCGGTTGCGGCGGCTGCGGCGGCGCAACGGGCGCTCACGGCCGAGCCGTGGCCCGACCAAGAGGAGGTGCGCGTGCGGATGGGGCTCCACACGGGGGAGGCGACGCCCGGCCGCGACGGTTACATCGGGATTGCGCTCCACCGCGGCCGGCGCGTCTGCGAGGCCGCGCACGGCGGGCAGATCCTCGTCTCGAGCGCGACGCAGGCGGTCGTGGCGGCCGACCCGCCGGACGGGATCGGGTTTCAGCCGGTCGGCGAGGTGCGGCTCGCGGGTTTCGAGCAGCCGGAGCAGCTTCATCAGGTCGTCGCGGAGGGGTTGCCGGAGGAGTTCGCGGAGCCGCGGGCGGCGCGGGCGTGGCGCGACGAGCAGCAGGCCCTGCTCGAACGCGCGGAAGAGCTGGCCGCGATTGACGCGGCGATTGCAAGCGCCCGAGGCGGCGCCGGCAGGGTGGTGGTGATCGAGGGGCCGGCGGGGATCGGGAAGACGTCTCTACTCGGAGAGGGGCGGGCACGTGCGGCCGCGTCCGGCCTGACAGTTCTTTATGCGCGCGCGAGCGAGCTGGAAGCGGCTTTCTCGTTCGGCGTCGTCCGGCAGTTGTTCGAGGCGGCGGTCGCAACGGCGCCCGAGGACGAGCGATCGGCACTGCTCGGGGGCGCCGCGGCGCAGGCCGCACGCTTGTTCAGCGCCGGCGACGGCGGCGGGAACAGCGAAGAGGACGTCTACGCGCTCTTGCACGGGCTCTACTGGCTTACAGTCAACCTGGCCGAGGTGCGCCCACTCGCACTCGCCGTCGACGACGTGCAGTGGGCCGACCCGCCGTCACTGCGCTGGCTCGTTTACCTGGCGCGGCGGCTCGAAGGTGTGCCCGTCTACGTGCTCGCGACGTTACGTCCGATCGACGACGAGCATCCGCTGCTTGCCGAGCTGCTCGCGGATCCCGCAACGGCGATCGTGAGGCCGACTGCACTGAGCGCGCCCTCGGTCGTCGAGCTCGTCCAGCAGGAGCTCGGCGCCGACGCCGAGGAGGCGTTCTCTCTCGCCTGCCACACCGCCACCGGAGGGAACCCGCTGCTCTTGCGCGAGCTTTTGCGGACGCTTGCCGGCGAGGACGTCGCTCCGATCGCTGCGTCGGTCCCGGTCGTCGAGCGGCTCGCGCCGGACGCCGTCACCCGCTCCGTACGACTGCGGCTGGGGCGCTTGCCGACCGAGGCAGCGCGGCTGGCCCGTGCCGTGGCGGTCCTCGGTGACAGGGCCGAGCGGGAGCAGGCGGCGGCGTTGGCCGAACTCGAGCGGCGGCAGATCGCGCCGGCCGCGGCTGCGCTCGCCCGGGTGGATCTGTTGCGGCCGGAGCCGCCGTTCTCGTTCGTGCACCCGCTCGTCCGCAACGCGGTCTACGAGAGCATCCCCGCGCAGGAGCGCGCCGCCGAGCACGCGCGCGCGGCCGAGCTGCTCGCCGAGCTGGCTGCACCGCCGGAACAGGTTGCAGCACAGCTGCTGCTGGCGCCGCTCGAAACCGTCCCCGGGGCAGTCGACGTGCTGCGCGAAGCAGCCCGCCGTGCCGCCGGCGAGGCTGGTCTCGAGAGTGCAATCCGCTATCTGACGCGGGCGCTCGATGAGCCGCTCGGTGACGAGGAGCGGGGTGAGCTCTTGCTCGAGCTGGCGGGCGTCGAGGCGAACATCGGCGCGCCGAATGTCATCGCCCACCTCCGCGAGGCCGTGTCCTTGTTGCGCGAACCCGAGCGGCGAGCCGAGGCGTCCCTTGCGCTCGGACACGCGCTTTACTGGGCGGGCGAAGAGGAGCAGGGCGTCGAAGTGCTCGACCGCGCACTCGCTGAGCAACCCAACCTCGACGTCGAACTGCGGCACCGGCTGGAGGCGGAGTTCGTCGTCAACGCGACACGGGTGTCGTCGCAGTACGGGCGCGCACGGGAACGCTTGGCGCAGATCGACGTGTCGCTCGACGAAGGACCAGGAGCCCGCGTGCTGATCGCCGGGCAGGCTTACCACGAGGCCGTCGGCGGCGGAGATGCCGCACACGCCGCCGCGACCGCGCTCGCTGCCCTGACCGCGATGTGCGACGAGGAGCGCGCGCGCAACTACACCGGGGGCGCGTACGCACTGCTCCACACAGATTGCCTGGACGAGGGCATCCGCCTGCTCGACGCGACGCTGGTGGACGTGCGCAGGCGCGGCGCCGTCTTCCACTTCTCGAGCCTCTCGATGACCCGAGCGATCTTCCAGTACGCGCGCGGCTCACTCTTCGAAGCCGAGGCAGACGGACGGGCCGCACTCGAAGCGCTCCCCCATCGGGAGGTGTGGTTCCGGTGGGCAGCGCATGGATGGCTAGCCCAGATCCTGGTCGAGCGCGGCGCTGTCGAGGAGGCGGGCGGGCTGATCGAGGCGGTCGAGCCGACCGTGCCGCCGGATGCGTTCTCTCGCGCGCCGCTGCTGCGGGCGGGCGCGCTGGTGGAGGCGGCGCGTGGCGACCATCGCGCGGCGCTCGCGCGAGCCGTCGAGCTCGGCCGCGCTGTGACGTCGTTCGGTCATACGAATCCGCCGGCATCGTTCCCGGCTTGGCGTTCGCTCGCCGCGCTCGAGCATCACGCGGTCGGCGAAACGGCCGAGGCACACACGCTGGCGCAGGAGGAGGTCGAGCTCGCTCGCTCCTGGGGAGCACCGCGCACGCTCGGCCGCAGCCTACGAATCCTCGGTCTGATCGACGGCGGGGACGCCGGGATCGCACATATCCGCGAGGCAGTCACTGTGCTCGAGCCCTCACCGGCGCGGCTCGAGCACGCCTACGCGCTCGCCAACCTCGGCGCCGCCCTGCGGCGCGCCAACCACCGCGCCGAAGCACGAGAGCACCTCAGGCAAGCGCTCGAGCTTGCGCAGCGCAGCGGCGCCATCCTGCTGGCCGAGCAGGCGCACGAGGAGCTGATCGCGAGCGGCGCCCGCCCACGGCGGGTCGAGCTCAGTGGTGCCGCGGCGTTGACCCCGAGCGAGCGCCGAACGGCGGCGATGGCTGCGGAAGGCATGTCGAACCGCGAGATCGCACAGGCCCTGTTCGTCACCTTGCGCACCGTCGAGATGCACCTCTCGAACGCCTTCCGGAAGCTCGGCGTCTCCTCGCGGACGCAGCTTGCCGCGGCGCTTGCCGCCGAAGAGACGGCCCTCGCTGGCTCAGCGAGCTGACCGCAACTCCGGCCGCGCGAAAACCCTGCGGTTCTTTCTTCGGTCGTCCCCCGTGGCCAGTGTAGGCCGTCGCGGCGCATCCTCGTCCCATCGAAAACGAAGGAGGGATCGAGATGACTGAACTGGCACACCGCAGAAACCACGACTTCGACGTCGCCCTCTACTGGGACACGAACCGCGACGAGCTCTTCGTCGTCGTCGAGGACATCAGCGCCGGCGACCGCTTCTCGATCGCAGCTCCTCGGACTCGAGCCCTCGATGTCTACGAGCACCCCTTCGCCTACGCAACCGCCCGCTAGACCCGAGCCGATCGAAGGAGACCTCCGATGAACGAAATCACCTACTGCGTCCCAGACATGAGCTGCGGCCACTGCCGCACCGCGATCACCGCCGAAGTCACCGCCGTCGCCGGCGTCGACTCCGTCGAGGTCGACCTGGACACGAAACTCGTCCGAATCACCGGCGAGAACCTCGATGACCCCGCGCTCGTCGCCGCGATCGACGAGGCCGGCTACGAGGCGACGCGCGCATGACCACGCCGGTCAAGCTGAGCGCCTTTGCAGCCGTCCTGGCCCTGGGCTTCGGCGCCGCCGCGCTCGCCGGCGGCGCTGTCGGCCAGATCCACGATCCCGCCGTCGTTGCGAAGGACGAGATGAGCATGGAGGTCGACCTGATGCGCGGCCTCGCCGTGAGCGAAAACGGCCTCACGCTGGACCTCGCCCGCCGCACTGCGCGCCCTAATCAGCCGTTTCGGCTCGCCTTCCGCATCCTTGGCAAGGACGGCCGCGCCGTGCGCGACTTCGACGTCGAGCACACAAAGCGGATGCACCTGATCATCGTCCGCCGCGATCTGACCGGCTTTCAGCACCTGCACCCGACCCTGCGCGCCGACGGCACCTGGACGACGCCGCTGACGTTGCCGCAGGCCGGCACCTACCGCGTCTTCGCCGACTTCTCCGCCAACAACCAGCCGACCACCCTCGCCGACGACCTCCAGGTCGACGGCAACGTCAGCTCGCGGGAGCTCCCTGCGCCAGCGAACTTCGCGTTGACGGACGGCTTCGGCGTCAGGCTGACCGACGGCACCGTCCGCGCCGATCAGGAATCCGGGCTGACGTTCTCCGTCACGCGCAACGGTCGGCCCGTCGCGCTTCAGGACTACCTCGGGGCGAAAGGGCACCTGGTCGCGCTCCGCGAAGGCGACCTTGGCTTCCTCCACGTCCACCCGGACGCCAACAGCCTCCGCTTCGAGGCGACCTTCCCGACTGCCCACCGCTATCGCCTGTTCCTGCAGTTCAAGGTCGCAGGTCAGGTTCACACCGCAGCCTTCACCTTGGAGGTCTCCCGATGAGCGCCATCCTCGCCCAGATCGATCTGCCGATCCGGGGCATGACCTGCGCGTCCTGCGCGAGTCGGATCGAGCGCAAGCTGAACAAGCTCGACGGCGTCACCGCCACCGTCAACTATGCCACCGAGAAGGCGAGCGTCTCCTACGACCTAGCGGCCGTCGAGCCCCAGCAGCTCGTCGCCGCGGTCGAAGCCGCCGGCTACTCGGCCGCCCTGCCTGCCACGGAAACCGTAGACGGGATGGCGGCGGTCGACGAGACGCGCCCGCTGCTGCTGCGCGTGCTCGCTGCGGCGCTTCTCTCGCTTCCGGTGCTTCTGATCTCGATGATCCCGACGCTACAGTTCGACCGCTGGCAGTGGCTCGTGCTCCAGCTCGCCACCCCGGTCGTTCTCTGGGCGGCGTGGCCGTTCCATCGCGCCGCCTGGACGAACCTGAAGCACGGGGCCGCGACGATGGACACGCTCGTCTCGCTCGGCGTTCTTGCCGCCTGGCTCTGGTCGCTGTACGCCCTCTTCCTCGGCGACGCGGGCGCGGAAGGGATGCGGATGAAGTTCGAGCTGCTGCCGAAGCTCGGGCGCGGTACGAACGAGATCTACCTCGAGACCGCTGCCGTGGTCACGACGTTCATTCTCGCCGGCCGCTACTTCGAGGCTCGCGCGAAGCGGCGGGCGGGATCGGCGCTCAAGGCGCTGCTCGAGCTCGGGGCCAAGGATGTCTCGCTCCTCGACAGCGACGGCAACGAGCGGCGCGTCCCGGTTGAGCAGCTGCAGGTCGGCGATTGCTTCGTCGTCCGCCCGGGCGAGAAGGTCGCGACCGACGGTGTCATCGAGGAAGGCCACTCCGCCCTCGACATGAGCATGCTCACCGGCGAATCGGTCCCGGTCGAGGTCGGCCCCGGCTCCGAGGTCGCCGGCGCGACGGTCAACGCAGGCGGGCGGCTGATCGTCCGCGCGACGAAGATCGGCGCCGACACGACGCTGGCGCAGATCGCACGCTTGGTCGAGGACGCACAAGCCGGCAAGGCGCCGGTGCAGCGGCTCGCCGACCGCATCGCCGGTGTCTTCGTGCCGATCGTGATCGGCCTCGCAGTGGCGACTCTCGGCTTCTGGATCGCCAACGGCGCCGGCGCCACCTTCGCCTTCACCGCCGCCGTCGCCGTCCTGATCATCGCCTGCCCGTGCGCGCTCGGTCTTGCGACACCGACCGCGCTGATGGTCGGCACCGGCCGCGGCGCCCAGCTCGGCTTGCTGATCAAGGGACCGCAGGTGCTCGAGTCGACCCGTCGCGTCGACACGGTCGTCCTCGACAAGACCGGCACCGTCACGACCGGCGCAATGAGCCTCGTCGACGTCGTCACCGCGCACGGCGTCGACCGCGACGAGGCGCTCCATCTGGTCGGCTCGCTCGAGCACGCCTCCGAGCACCCGATAGCACGCGCGATTGCCGCGGCGGCATTGCAGCACGCGCCGCTCGCCGCCGCCGAGTCGTTCCGCAACCGCGACGGGCTCGGCGTCGAAGGGATCGTCGACGGGCATGCGGTCATCGCCGGCCGGCCGGCGCTGCTGCAGGAGTGGGGCGTCGAACTGCCGGCAGAACTGCGCGCAGCACTCGACGGCGCACAACAAGTAGGAAAGACCGCGGTCGCCGCCGCCTGGGACGGCAGCGCCCGCGTCGTCCTCGTCGTCGCCGACACGGTCAAGCCCACCAGCGCCGCTGCGATCGCCGACCTCAAGCGGCTCGGCCTCCGTCCGGTGCTCCTCACCGGCGACAACGCCCACACCGCGAGCGCCGTCGCCGTCGAAGTCGGCATCGAGGACGTCATTGCCGAGGTGCTCCCCGCCGACAAGGCCGCGGTCGTTCGCCGCCTCCAGGACGAAGGGCACACCGTCGCGATGGTCGGCGACGGCGTCAACGACGCACCGGCGCTCGCGCAGGCAGATCTCGGTCTCGCAATCGGCACCGGTACCGACGTCGCGATCGAAGCCAGCGACCTCACGCTCGTCAGCGGCAACCTTCACGCCGCGGCCGACGCAATCCGGCTCGCCCGCAGAACGCTGCGGACGATCAAGGGGAATCTCTTCTGGGCGTTCGCCTACAACGTCGCCGCGCTGCCGCTCGCCGCGAGCGGCTACCTGAACCCTCTGATCGCCGGTGGCGCGATGGCGTTCTCAAGCGTGTTCGTTGTCAGCAACAGCCTCCGCCTCCGCCGCTTCTCCAGCGCACGAAAGGAGGTCGCGCAATGAGCTGGATCCGTCGCGCCTGGCGCTACATCGTCGACCGCCCGCTCGCCTGAACCTCCACACGACGCCTCTACTCATCGAAGGAGCCCGCCATGTCCACCACCGCAGTCCAGTCCAGCACAAGCTCCGCGCCGGCACCCAGGTTCCTCCGAGAGGCCACATCGGACTCATCGTGCTCGGCGCGATCGCCTCGGGGTTCCTACTCGGCCTTCTGCTCGTGCTCGGCGTCCTCGCAGACGCGCCGGAGCACGAGATCCTTGGCTCGGCGCTCTTAGCTCTCGGCGCGGGCTTCGTCTTGCTTGCAGTCGGATCAAGCCGCTTCACCGATCAGCCTCAAGCATGGGCGGTTCAACCGGGTGTCGCAGCGGCTGCGGTGGGTCTTGCGACCTGGGCGCTCGCGCCCAGCGATCACGTACTCACGCTGGCCGGATGTGTTTGGCCCGCACTGCTCCTCGCGCTCGCCGTTCGGGCATACCGCGGTGCACGCGCGCTCCACAACTGGTCGCGCCGCGCCCTCCTCTATCCATCCCTGCTCGTTCTACTGCTGATTGCTGCGGGCGGTGCGTTCCAGACCGTTTCCGCGGCGACCTCAACGAATCCGGCGCCTGGCCGCTCCTATCTCGTCAACGGCCACACCCTCGATCTCCACTGCGTCCGAGCCGGCGGGCCGACCGTCGTGCTCTTCAACGGTCTCGGTGAGCGAACGCCGAGTTGGGCGTGGGTCCAGCAGAGCGTCTCGTCGACAACCCGCGTCTGCGCGTTCGATCGAGCTGGCGAAGGCTGGAGTGGTGCGGCGCCCGCGCGGCAGGACGGGCATCAGCTCGCGTCTGACCTGCACCAGCTTCTCCGCGTAGCGCGCGTCCCCGGCCCGTATGTGCTCGCCGGGCACTCGGTCGGCGGCGTCTACGCGCTCGTCTACGCAGAGCAGTATCCCCACGAAGTTGCTGGTGTCGCGCTAATCGACTCGGCAACGCCATACCAGTTCGATTTCCCGGACTACCCGGGCTTCTACCGCATGGGGCGGCGGCTCTATTCAGTGATGCCCGTGTTCGCTCATGCTGGTATCGCCCGGTTGACGGCCGCTAGTGAATTCGGGGCGTTGCCTGACGCTGCGCGTCGCGAGGCGCGAGCGTTCGCGTCATCTCCGCGCGAGCTACGTGCCGACCATGGCGACTTCGCAGAGCTGCCGACGGTCTTCGAGCAGGCAAAAGCACTCAAGAGTCTCAACGGGAAGCCGCTCGCCGTGTTGACCGCAAGCGTCGGCACGCAGCGCGGATGGGTCGCGGCTCAGAAGAGGCTCGCGAAGCTCTCGACGAACAGCGCCCACCAGTCGGTAAGCGGGGCGACCCATGCCGCGCTACTTGAGGACCCAGGGTTCGCGTCGACCACGAGCCGTGCGATTTCGGATGTTGTCGAATCCGCCAGTCAGGACAGCATTGAGGACAAGCCAGGGACCGAACAGCCAGCCCGGGTTTCTTGAACTCGGAGGCGCCAAGATGGAGCAGCCATGAGAGCACTTGTACGGGACGCTTACGGCACGGTCGACGTGCTGCGGCTCGGAGAGGTCGACAAGCCGGTCGCAGGCGAGGGTGAGGTGTTGGTGCGCGTGCACGCGGCCGGGGTCGACCAGGGCGTCTGGCACCTGATGGTGGGGATGCCGTACCTGATGCGGTTGGTGGGCTTCGGCATTTCGTGCGCCGAAGAACCCGTTGCTCGGCTACGACGTGGCCGGGCGCGTCGAGGCGATTGGTCCAAACGCGGGCATGTTCCGGCCCGGGGACGAGGTCTTCGGGACCTGCCGGGGCTCCTTCGCCGAGTACACCGTCGCACGCGCTGACCGTCTCGCGTCGAAGCCGGACAGCGTGAGCCTCGAGCAGGCCGCCGCCGTTCCCATCTCCAGCTACGCCGCCCTGCAGGCGGTCCGTGAGCATGGACGTGTTCGCGCCATCCAGCGGGTGCTGATCATCGGTGCGGCCGGCGGCGTCGGAACGTTCGCAGTGCAAATCGCGAAGGCGGACGGGGCAGAAGTCACCGGTGTCTGCAGCACTGCAAAAGTCGAGTTCGTGCGCTCGATCGGCGCCGACCACGTGATCGACTACAACAAGGAGGAGTTCGCCGACGGTCGCGACCGCTACGACGTCATTCTCGACATCGCCGGCATTCGCTCCCTCTCCGAGCTGCGGCGCGCCCTGACGCCACGCGGGACGCTCGTGATCGTCGGCGCAGAAAACTCCGGCAACTGGCTCGGAATCCGCCGGCAACTGCGGGCTGCCGCACTCTCGCCCTTCGTCCGTCAAAAGCTCGGCTTCTTCATCTCAAAGGAGCGCAGCCAGGACCTGGAAGAGCTGCGGAAGCTGCTCGAAGCTGGCGCGATCAAGCCTGTCGTTGACAGAACGTTCCCGCTTGGCGAGGTCCCGGAGGCGATCGGCTACCTTAGAGACGGCCACGCCCGCGGGAAGATCGTCATCACTCCCTGACCACCACTCCCTCACGAGCAGTGCGTGTGTCGAGTCGAGATCCGCGCCACAAAGCGGCGGCTGCCGCCGCGAGCCCAACAGATGGCGTGCGACCCGGGTGCGACCTCGAAGCCGTCGGAGGCACGAAATCGCAAGACACCTAAGTGCCGAAAGCCCTGCAAATGCGCCCACTTCCGCCTCTCACGCTGACCCCCCTCCTTACTCGCGGTTCAGCACAGACAACAAGAAATGGCGATCTGCAGGCCTTTTAGAGCCCTCTGACGGACTCGAACCGTCGACCCCCTCCTTACCATCGAGCGATGAGGCGGGAAGCGGGGGCACGGGCGGGAAGGCGCGGGCACGAAAGCCGCGCAATCAGAAGGAATCGGCCGAGCGCGAGTGACCCGCCGTGGACGCGCGTGTCCGGGCTGGTGTTCCCGCAGTGTTCCCTCGGAGACGACGCGCTTCAGTCGGCGTCGAGGCCCCGCAGCGAGACCAGCTGCTCGCGCTCGAGGACGGGCGCGTACGTCGCGAAGTCGGCGCTCAGGGCGATGCGGAACGCCGGCGTCGCCAGGTCGACGACCATTACGCCCGCGTAGAGGTCGTCAGCCTCGAGCGCCCATTCGGTCATCGCCGGGTTGTCCGGCTGGTTCAGCCATTCGCGGCTCATTTGCCGCAAGCGCGACGGTGTTAAGCGCGGGATTGCGCCTGCAAGCAGCGTCCCCTTGACCTCGAGCGCGAGCACGCTCTCGTCCGGCGAGAGAAAGAGAAGGTCCACGCCGTGGACGCCCGACTCAGTGATGTGCCAGAAGACGCTGTAGCCGACCTCGTCGAGCACGAGCTCGGCCACTGACTCCGCGACCTCGCCAATGACGCGCCAGAGGTGGCCCGTCCGCTCCCTGGGTGAGAGGCTGCCGAGGCCGCTCGACCGCGCGTGGCGAAAGACGGCGTCGAAGGGGTCGTGGTTCTCGTCGACGCAGTCGTCGATCGTCGCGGGATCGAGCGAAAAGGGCGTTGCCGCGCGAAGCGCGCGGCGAAGCGGGAGCAGCGGCGTCATCGGCGGATCGTCGCACTCACGGCGATACCAGCTGCCTGCGGCCAGCCACGCGTCTGCAACGTCCGCCAGGCCCGCAATGATGCCGTGGGCAGTTGTCGGAGGAGGCAGGAATGGGATACGAAGCACGGATCAACGGGCGTGAGGTTCAGGGCGGCGGCCTGACGTCGCTCGTCGGCGCGATGACGCAGGACCTCCAGCGACAGGTCGAGCTGACGGTGGGCAGCGTCCACTGCAACGTTCACGGTGCGCGGCCGACCGTCCGGTTTGGCGCGGGCGGCGGTTACGAGATCGAGGCCTGCTGCGAGGAGACGGCGGAGCGCGCGCAAGCAGCGCTCTTGCGGGCCTGAGCGTGAGCGACATCAGCGTCAGCGTGAGCATCCCCCTCGACTCCGACGGCTTTCTCCGCCGCGAGTGTCCGCATTGCGAGCTCGCTTTCCAGCACATTGGGATCCTAAGCTTAGAATTCCACGTGGACAAGTTGTCGC
>JADMIO012752763.1_pt1 | contig 76930 bp, 63 predicted proteins | sample 8958161 | NCBI WGS metagenome assembly JADMIO01 (sample SAMN16585339, study PRJNA669376) | soil metagenome | isolation source: Crop rotation soil | place: USA: Cullars Rotation, Alabama | collected 2011
GCCGCGACTTCAAGTCACGTGAATTCCAAGCTTCGGATCCCACTGTGCTGGAAAGCCGGGTTGTCACGCAAGAAGCCTCTCAGTCCACGTTCTATATCCACAAAGCTTCCGCGCGCAGTATTCGCGGAGCCGGAGGTTTCAGCATTCACGCTGTGTGGGAGAGATCTCCCCAGCTAGCGCACGGCACTGTGAGGAACAGCTAACTGGAAGGAGAAACAATGAGAAAGACAAATCTGTTTAGAGTTGCAGCCGGCCTGTTGTTGCTGGTGGCGGTGCCACTCGGCATTGCGGGCGCCTGGTGGGGAGGACATCCGGGACAAAAATCACAGGACAAGGACGAGTACCGTCTGGAGGGACCATTCACTCAGGGAAACCTCACGGTCTTCCTGATTCACGGTAAGGACAAAATCAAAGGGCAAACTTTCATAACACTTCAGGAAGCGCTGGTTCAAAAGAAAGTAATCGTGCGCGAAACGCGATCGGTTAACGAACTCACGATTGAGAACATTTCCAAAGAAGAGGTGTTCGTTCAGTCCGGCGACATCGTTAAAGGCGGACAACAAGATCGGATGCTGGTGGTCGACCTGATTTTGCCACCGCATTCCGGCAAAGTTCCGATTGCCGCATTCTGTGTCGAAAACGGCCGCTGGAGCCGGCGCGGTAACGAAGAAGTTACTACCTTTAATTCCTCGTCGAATACGGTCGCGAGCCGCGAAGTAAAACTGGCGGCCAAGTCGAAAGGTTCTCAAGGGGACGTTTGGCGCGAGGTGGCTGCGGCCCAGGATAAGCTCAGCGCGAATGTCGGCGTGACTGTCAAAAACCAGTCGTCACCCACCAGTCTGCAACTTGCTTTGGAAAACAAGGACGTGCAAAGGACCGCCGAGAATTACGTTGATGCGCTGTCCGGTATCGTCAATGGCAAGTCCGATGTAATCGGCTATGTGTTTGCTATCAACGGCAAAATCAACAGCGCCGATATTTATGCTTCGAGCGCGTTGTTCACGAAACTTTGGCCAAAGCTTTTGAAAGCCAGTGCCATCGAAGCCATCGCTGAGCTGCGCCGCGGAGAAAAATTTGCCGCTCCGAAAGCAGACGCCGTCCGCGGCTTTCTGGATGACTCGCCGAAGGGTGCCGAGAAGCAGAAGGACGTTTCATCGCGTGTGCAAATGGTGACGCGCGAATCCTCCGGAAGTGTCTTTTTTGAAACTCGGGATCGGGCCAAGTCTGATGTCTGGGTGCACCGGAACGTTATCAAGAAAGACTAAGGACGGCTAAAGAGGTAAAAAGCAAAGAGCGAAGGAACAAAAATCCTTCGCTCTTTTCTAACAAGCTTTACGCTCCCGGCACTTTCCGCTGGCTCTTTGCCGTCTAGTGGATAATTTTCATCGAATAAAGAATTCCGTAGAGTTCGTCCTGATGCTTCGGGAAGTTCGCGTCGTTGGTTGAGAGAATCAGCGTGACCAACTGAGATTGTCCGGCGTATTTCCGGTAAGCCTGCCATTCCAGACGACGAATATCATCGGGCATCTCCTGCTTTGACTCGCGGAACAGAATTCCGCGAAGACCATCGATTTCCATCCACTTAACTTCGTCGTACTTGCCAATCTTCTGGTTAGTCTTAAGGCCCTCATACATCGCCTTAATGCTGACGTCGGTAGGAAAGTCCGGCCCCATCGTTGAAATATTTCCACTGAGAAACGCGCCGCCGCCGCCATAGCTAAGGGTTTCGTTGCGCACGTCTGTCTTGCCCCAATTTGGCGGCATCGTCCAGGTAATTCCCTGTTGCTCCCATTTCACGGTCTGGCCATTGGCGATCGCCGCGGACTGAGCCGCAGTTGGATTTGCTTTTTCAACTTGCTCGCCTCCGATCGTTTCAGACTCGCTGGACGACGACGAGGAGTTCGAGTTGTTATTGCTCTTTAGCTTACTGCTCAAATTACAGGCCGCGACAATCAACACCAATGCGGCAATCATTGGAATACATTTCATTGGGTCACCCGGTTTTTCAGAATTAAACAGCACAGGCCTTTTACTTTAACGCGATGGCAGAGTCAAATGATCCCTTTGAAAACGCGCAGACAAGAACCGCACCTGGGGACCTTACTTCGCCAACGGGCCTAAACTTCGCAATCAAGCGACTGCGTGATATCCTGCTTTGGCAAACCCCCCTCCTTTAATTTGAGATTTTTTCGAGGCATTGCCACGCCTTCTGAGGTTAATTATGTTCGATAAACAAAAGTCTGCCGCCCTGAAAAATCTGGCGCTCGCAAGTGGCCTGGTGTCGATCCTCTCAATCAGTTCATGTCAGCCGGCGAATCCAAATGCCAACGCCAACGCGAACTCAGCAAATTCTAATTCAAATGTCAGCAATGTGAATTCTAATACGGCCACTACCGACAGTGGACCCATTATCAATACCCGCGAGCCAGAGAAGTACAGTGCGACCCTGGTGTTCACCCTTGAGACTGAAGGCGGAGATAAAGCTATCGGTATTCCGCCGCTCTCAATGCAGGTGGCGCGCAGCGGCGCTGACCGACGGATTGAGTTTAAGTTGCCGGACGGCTCTCCGTTGATCTATCTCGATCACGAGAACAAGAATTATGTAATTGCGCCTTCCCGGAAACAGTATGCTGAGCTGTCGCAGGAAGCGACGGGCTTTCAACTCCACAAGATGTTGACGCCGGGTCAACTGGTCGAGGCCCTTAAGAATAAAAGAGGCGTCGAGCCGGCCGGTGAAGGGTTGATCGATGGACGGACCGCGGAAAAATATCGTTACAGCGCCTCTACGAACACGAATACTAAGGCGGGCGAAGTGAAAGCCGAGGCTTTCATCTACGTTGACAAGGAAACGGGACTGCCTTTGCGCGCAGAAATGCTGGCTGAAAGTTCAGGCGATGTGAAAGGTGTAAAGGCCGCGCGCATCGTTGCCGAAATGAAAGACATTAAGACTGAGATCGCCCCGACATTGTTCGACGTGCCTACGGGGTATGCTCAGGTCGCTCCGGAAAAGATTCGTCAACAGATTAACGCCCTGACCGATGCGGTTGCGGCCATTTTAAAAGCCCTGATTTCGAACTCGGGAGCACAGACCGGTGCCTCGCCGTCACCTTCGAGCGCTCCGTCGTCGTCGCCGCTGCCGACCAAATCTTAACTATGACCAGATACATCTTGATTCTGCTAGCCGGACTTTTGCTCGGCGGCGTCGCCACTGTTTTTTTTATGGGAGGTTCGCGATCACGAACGCTGCCAGGAACACCTCTGCGGCCGCCTGATCCCAATGCGGTCGCGGCCGGGACGGTTTCCGTAACCATTGACGAAAAATTCTTCGACTCGCTGTTGGGAACAATCTTTCAGAAGCTTGGCCCGCCACAGCTTAAGCTCTCGCGGATTGAACCACAGTCTCCAATTCAACCCGCCGTCTTTCAAGGCGCCTGCGACAGTGTTGTCATTCTCAACGCAGAAGGTGGGAATGTGAAGACGGCTGTGCGGTTCACCGGCGGAAAAGTCATTGCGCCGCTGGCATTCAACGGCAGCTATAAGATTCTGAGCCAATGCATCTATTTTAAAGGTACGGCACGCGCTACAGTCGAACTGTCGTTTGATCAGTCAAAGCAGACGGTGTTCGGTCGCCTGAACATGGAGGAAGTCGTTCTGGATGACACTAACGCGCTGGTCAGCGGTCTAGTCACTGCGTTTGTGCGGAAGACAATCGATGAGCGACTAAACCCGTTTGAAGTACTGCGAGTTTCGCAACTGGCGCTTTCGTTGCCGGTTAAGACCGGCGGCACTTTGAAGGCCCAGGTGAAGGACGTCCGCTCCGAAGTTCAGGAGGGGACTTTGAAGCTTTACTTGATTTATGACTTTAGTGCCGAGGGCGGCTCCGGCCAGGGTTAAGAATTCGCGTTGCCGCCGCCTTCCTCAACACCCATGCGATGCTTATAAACCAGCTTCCCGCCCAGACTGGCAGCGATGCTAAGATCGATCAATCCGGCCACTGAAACAAGGAACGGCACCCTGAGGCTATGAGCAACTGCGGCCGCACCATAATTTCTCATTCGCAGATAAAGACTAACACCAAACATCAGCAAAGCTGTCAGGTTGAGCACCATATGCAGCAGGCCGGTCTTTTTAGCAACCGGGTCAGTTATCGTCAGCCAGTCGATAAAGCCGGGAATCGCTGCCGCCACCGCTCCCACGATGCCCGCTGCGATCAGGAACTTTGAAATCAGAACCAAACTGATGTTCCGGTGAAAGTAAAAAACGACGTCGGTGACCACCGAGGTCGTCCACAAAGCTATCGGGTAATGCACAAACATCGGATGGATTGGTTCTCCGGCGAAACTGGCTTTGGTTTTCATTGCCTCACATCCTTTAAACAGATTTAGAAGCCGAACAAAACTCCCTGGCCCGGAATAGTTGACGCCATCTTCAGCCCGGAACGACGAGACCGTCAAGCCTGACCCAGCCGGGCTTTTGCCTCAAAAGTCCTTCGATTGGTTCTCTGAAGGTTGTGACTGGAATCATCGCCGCACAGCGGCGAGATGTTTATAGCTACGCGATGCTTTGCCCTAAAAGTCAGCGAAGCGGTTACCGAACCGCTCGCGGTAGCGAGCGGGACAAAAACTCCAGCAACCCTAACGGAGGTACCGCCATCCTCTTAGATCAAAATACGGAACAAATTCAAGATTTTAGCTTGAGTATTTGTCCCGCTCGCTACCGCGAGCGGTTCTGTACCGAGCACTTTGTCAGCTTCAAGCAGGCTCAAAATTGCCTTTTGAGGCAAAGCTGCTACGCGAGTCACTTTGCATAAACATTCCATGCCTACGGCAGGTTTCTGTCCCGATTCACTCGCGCGATTCTTCTGAGGCACAGCGACGCAGCCGCTTATTAGTGGTGAGACCTACTTGACTCGACTTGTTCGGCGGCGCAAGAAATCGATTAGAACGAACTGAGATAGATTGGAAGGATTGGCAAAGTAAGCTTTGCCGTTTGTCATCGCAGTCATCTGCTTGACGAACTCGACCAGATAATAATCGCTGGCCAGCATGAAGGTGTTAATCATGATGCCGCCTTTACGACAAGCCTGGACCTCGCGAAAAGTCGCGTCCATTACCCACGGATCCCCGCCCATCGAATTCTTGTACAGTCGCCTGGTTGCCGGGAGCGCGGACGTCCCGGCCGCAGGTCGCGTTCGTCCTGCACCTGAAAAGGCTGTCGCCTCTGCCCCTTCTACGAAGCACGCCGTTGGCTTTCCGTCCGTGACCATTACGATTTGCTTCATGTCTTTACGTTGCGCCTGCAGCAGGCGTCGCGCCAGACGCAGACCTTCGGCCGTGTTGGTGTGATAAGGACCTACTTGGGTGGTAGCGAGTTTGGCCAGGGGGAGTTCCTCGGCGGTATCGTGAAACAAGACGATCTTCAAAGAATCACCGGGGTACTGGGTGCGAATTAAGTGACCCAGAGCCAGCGCCACTTTCTTGGCCGGCGTGAAACGATCTTCTCCATAAAGGATCATCGAATGCGAGCAGTCGAGCATGACCACGGTCGCGCATGAGGATTGGTAATCGCACTGATGCACGTGAAGATCTTCGTACTCGAGATCCAGCGCGACGACTCCGGTGTCACGTACGCTTCCGGGTTTTTCACCAGCCTCTCTCAAAGCGCGCTGCATGGCCGACAAGAGGGTCGTGTTGACGTCAAGATTAATTGTGTCGCCAAACTCGTAACGTTTGCTGGCGGCTTCCGCTTCCACGCCGGTCGCCAGGTGCAGGGTGTCATGACGGCCCAGGGAACTCTTGCCCAGACTTCCCAAAAGATTACGCAGGGTTTTGTAACCCAGGAAATCCAATCCCTTCTCGGTAACTTCAAACCTGATGTTGCGCGGAAGTGGATCTTCAAACTGGCCCTGTCCCTGGCCGCGCATCATTTCGCGGCGCTGCTCGGGATTCAGTGGGTCTTCGTGCAAAGTCAGGTAACCCTCTTCGACCAGCCGCTCGACCAGTTGATTCAGCATCTCCTGAAGCTGCGAGCCCTGGTACTTGCCTTCGTTCTCGTCCAGCATTTGTTGGATCTGATGTTGGCTGAGCAGCCCTTGCTCCATGAGCGCTTCCAGTAAGGCCCGTCGCAGAGCGTCGAGGGAAGTGTCCTGCGGCAAGCGTTGGCGCGTCCAATAATAGTCGTCGTCGTAACCGGACGAGAGCAGGGAATCGGACAGGCTCTCCATCAGGTCGCCGAGATTGATCCCGAAGACATCGAGGCCGTTGAATTTCGAGTACCGGGTGAACTTCATTGATCCATCGGTTCATTGATTCATTTGGATCTGAATCAATTAGAGGTTCAGCTGTACTTTCCGGTTTCCGTCAGATCATCGTAGATCATTCCACGTCGATCTTTCCGCGCCTTGGTCACCGCCGTGTAGCCGCCTTCTTCGTTGCGGCTGATCTTGTTTTCGGCATACAAGCCTTCGAGGGCGAATTCGCAGGCAGCCACCGTCTGGGCCGCGTCCCTCCGTTTAAAGTCAAAAGGAATCAGAGCCGTCTCGATAAGTTCCGGGGCGGACTCGAGCAGTAACATGCACTCTTCGGCTGAGGCCGTATCTGCTAACCGCAAATTGTTTCCGGCATCGAACCAATTCACAGTGGCATTGAACTCAATCCCCACAAAATAGCCTTCAAAGATTTCGCCGGCCGCACTTTTGATTAGATCCTTTGCGATGCGATGCGCGCCCACCTGCTCGCCCTCGTACTCGAGTTCAATCTTGCCGGTGATCGAAGGCAGAGCCGCATAGATATCCGCAATGCGCGGGACGATTTCTTCTTCACCTGTGGTTATAGAGCGGCGTTCAGCATTGGAAACCACCGATTCCATCACGGTAATCGGCAGGCGTTGAGAGACCCCGGAGCTTTTGTCGATACGCTGGTCATCCCTGGCTTCAAAAGCAATTTGTTCGATGACCTCGCGGATGAATTCCGGAACCTGCAGGCGATCTTTGAAGCCATCGCGCGCGGTCCAGGCTTCCTGCCGGGTGATCTCGACGCCCAGCTCGATCTCTTTCGGATAGTGCGTCATGATTTCCGTCCCAATCCGATCCTTCAAAGGCGAGATGATTTTTCCGCGTGCGGTGTAGTCTTCCGGATTGGCGGAAAAGACCAGCATCACATCCAGCGGCAGACGCACGGGGTAACCCTTAATCTGCACGTCGCCTTCCTGCATTATGTTGAAGAGACCCACCTGGATCTTGCCGGCCAGATCCGGCAGCTCGTTGATGGCAAAGAGGCCACGATTCGCGCGCGGCAGCAGGCCGTAGTGAATCGTCAGCTCATCACTCAAAAGATGCCCGCCCCTGGCTGCCTTGATCGGATCGACATCCCCAATAATGTCCGCGATGGTCACATCCGGAGTGGCCAGTTTCTCGACAAAGCGGGTGTCGCGTTCAATCCAATCGATTTGCGTTGAGTCGCCATGCAACTCGATCATCTGTCGTCCATAAGCACTAATGGGATGAAAGGGATCGTCGTTGACTTCAGAGCCTTTAAGAATCGGGATAGCCTCGTCCAGCAGGTTCGTAAGTTGGCGAATGATGCGGCTCTTGGCCTGGCCGCGCAGACCCAGCAAGATCAGGTTGTGTCGCGACAGAATCGCGTTCACTAATTGCGGAATGACCGTTTCGTCGTATCCCACGATGCCGGGAAACAGTTTTTCTCCGGCTTGAAGTTTTCGAATCAGGTTGGCACGCAACTCGTCTTTCACTGAGACCGGTGCGTAACCACTGGCTTTGAGTTCTCCAAAAGTCCTTGCTCGTTCCATGAAAAGATTCTAATCAGAAAACAGACTAAAGCGAAATGGCAGGCTTTTGGAGTGCGCTGTCTTGTCAGCGCTTTTGAAAGCGGCGACTAGTCGCCGCACTCCAAAATTCTAGCTGGTTTTGAGAGAAGAGTAGTTCCCGGCCCCGTCGTTTATTACCAACCCATCTGCTTCCAACTTCTCCAGATGCGCCAGCACGGCCCGTTCCGCCATGCCGTGGGCTTTGGGCGGGACGTCGACATACACCCGCGCGACGATTGTCTTTGGAGTCCCGTAGCCCTCGCGCACGGCGGCGAGGATCAGCTCTTCGCGCTCTCGGCGATGAGCAATGTATTCATCGATCTTCTCGTGAGGGTTACCAACCGCCGGCCCATGTCCGCCGAAGAGCACCGAGAGTTTAGACCGGGACCGCATGCGCTCAAGCGAGTTGAGATAGTCACGCATGTTTCCATCGGCCGGATCAATAAGGACTGAGCCGAAACCAATGACGTTATCGCCGCTGAGCAAGGCGCCCGTGCGTTCGTCGTGAAAACAGAGGTGCCCGCGAGCGTGCCCCGGTGTGTGGAGCGCGCGCAATTGAATCTTCGGCTCGCCCTTGAGTTCCAGCATGTCGTTATCTTCTATCCAGCGATCGACTACAACCTCGCTCGTGCCTTCAGCAGTGAGACGATGGGCAGCAACCGGCAGACGCACACCGTGCTTCCCCTGCAAATGTTGGTTCAAAGCATTGACGCCTGCGATGTGATCGGGATGAACGTGAGTAAGAATGATTTCGCGCGCAGTTCTGCCGCCGCTGATCAAATCGTCGATGCACTCGGCGAGGGCCTGCTGTTCGTCTACGTAGGGAGACCCCGGATCGACAATCAGGATTTCACTCGAGGTGTAAATTAGGTAACAGTTCGTATGGGTCGATGGTGGCTTGGTCGGCGTCCGGACCGGAAAGCAAATGTAATTCGGGTGAAATTCGATACGGCGCGTTGGTTCGCGATTAGCTTGCGGGATACCCAGAAACCGCTCGACCAAATCATCGGTTAACCCATCGGCGAGCGTCTTCAACACGTGCAACACAGGTGGAACGGCGATTACGTCACTCCGCTGCCATTTCGCGTAGGCGTCGCCGGCGGCGATCCATTCTCCCGATTCCAATTCAGCGTCGCCGGTGACGCGCGGTTCCTGCTTTGCCGGGCAATTGGCGAGAAAAAACCAGGTATCGAAACGTCGCGGCGCAAAGGGAGGAGTCAGCCAACGGCCGGCAACGGTGAAGTCACTCGCGTCCAGATGCAAACCATAGTGTGCCAGCAACTCCGGCCACGACATTCGCTTTGATTCCAGATCATCGAGCAGGGAAGCGCGCTGTCCGACAGTTAAAGCCTCTGCGCCGCGGGCGAGCAGCACTCCAATCTCTTCAAAGATCTCGCGCGCGGCACAGCTGATCATCGCGGCCCGCTCCTGATTGTCACAACTCTTTACTAAAACGCTTGTGTCACTTGCCTCGCGTTGACCGCCCGGGAAAGCGTGGTAGCCGCCGAGAAAAGCCAGTTTCGTGCTGCGCTTTACCCAGAAGACCTCGGGATTTTGAGGATCGGTTTTCGGGCGAAGCAGGATGACAGCGGCGGCGTCTTTAGGTGTTGGAGATTCAGGCACAAGCAAATCCACAGATTACTCAGATTCCTCAATGTTGTTACAGGGATTAAAGTCGTCGGTCACTGTTCTCATTTAGTTTTTAGAATCCGCGTAATCTGCGAATTATGACCAACGGAATCTTTCACCGTCGCCGCCGGTCCACGGGTTGCCGCGCATGTGGTAGCCGCCTTCTTCCCAAAAGCCCGCTTCGTCGCTTCTGAGAAAGCGCACGCCCTTTACCCATTTGGCGGATTTCCAGGCGTAGAGCTGCGGGATAATCAGACGCACGGGCCCGCCATGCTCAACCGGGATCGGCGCGCCGTCATGCGCATAAGCAAACAGTGAATCTTCCTTCAGGAAATATTCGAGGGGAACGTTCGTAGTCCAACCGTCGTCATAAGCGAGCGCCAAAACAAACTTCGCTTCCGGTTTTATACCGGCCACCCTGGCTATTTCGCGAGTCGAGACGCCGGTCCAGACATTGTCTAACCGCGACCAGCGCGTGACGCAGTGAAAGTCGGCATAGACTTTTACCGCGGGCAGCTGCAGAAACTCGTCGAGTGAAAAACTCGGAGTGGACTCAACCAGCCCCTCGATTTCGAATTTCCATTTGGCCAGATCTATCTCGGGCGTGCCGTGCGCGTCGAGGACCGGCCACTTTTTGGTTCTTGATTGTCCCGGGGGAATCCGCTGTTCGCGTCGGGTGTCCGGACTGATGATGATTTCGGGATCATCAATCTCTTCGGGTTTACGCGGATCGTGGGTTTGGTATTTCGGATCCTTGATCAGGCTGTTAAGAAAACTCATTTCCAGGACTTGATTAGATCAGCCGCAAGCATCCACATTACCAAAGTGGTCGTTTTCCCTGGTCCAGCCAATTTGATTTCGGCTGTTCTTGACCTTCATCCACCAAACTGTGTCAGGTTCGTTCAAAACCTGAAAGTATTCCTGCTCGGCTTTGGTGGCGGAAGTGGTAACGGGTGGCATTTCGTTCTCGTAAATTTTCCCATTGAACCAAATCTTGAAAAAGCCTTCGCCCATGTAATGTAGCAAGTAGAGAACGTCGCCTGGCTTAACTCTAATCTTGCGCGTCTGTCCTATGGTGGTCGCTTTTATGACCATCACTTTGCCGGGCTTGAGGGTTATTACCACGCCAGTTACACCGGTGACGCGCTCGCCCTTTCGCGCGCGAAACGCGACCGCTGATTTGTCCGACCGATCTGTATAGAACGTGGTAGCCGCAGTGACGTCCCAGCGCCGGTAGGTACAGCACTCGAAAGGACAGGCGCCCACGTCCTGGTAGTTGCTTGGCGGCGGACCTGGTTTCGTTGTTCGAGAAGTCTGCGCCGATACCGGCGGCGTGACCAGTAACAACGACAGGCAGGCGAGTTTCGGCAGGAGCGTTCGAAGCCTCCGCAGAAAAAGTTGGCTCTTAGTCAGGTTCATAATTTTTTTGAGTTGTCCAAGAGAAGATCAGGTGTCGGCAGAATACGACTTGTCAGCTTCCTCCTGAGCGTCAATGAAGGAATCGATTAACGATCGCTCTTTATCGACCAACGTGCGCAGGGCCTCGCGAAATATTCTTTGCGACAGGGAAGGATCGCGCAACAGCATGCGGCGAAACGCATCGTCGCTCCATTGCAGTACCGCCGAGTTGTCCCGCGCTCGGACTGAAGCCGAACGAGGGATGCCGCACAGGACAGCTAATTCTCCCAGAATGGCTCCCGGTTTGGTTTCGGTCAGCACCAGGTCTTTTTCATCGCGCTCGACAAAGACTTCGAGTTTGCCCGACAACACGAGGAGCACAAACGTCGCCGCGTCACCCTCTTTCAGCAGCACGCTGCCGGCGGGATACTCTTTAACTTCGCCCGCCTCCACCAGACGTTTGGTACCGTGTACCGTAAATCCCTTGAACAAGGGGAAGCCGGTTAGCAGTTCAGCATACTGTTCGTTCATAGTTTTGGGGGGGTGCGGTGGCCAGGCCAACGCTGTACCGTCCAGGGTTCCCTCGCCGTTCGGGGAAATCCAAAGCGCCGTCGCCGCTTCGTTCTGCCGGAATCTAAAGAAAGTTCTTATTCTTCGCGCTTGGGCGAACGCTGCTCCGCCAATTTCAGTAACTGTTCGGGCATCCACTTACCGACGCCTTTCGCAGTGGCTTCCTCAACGCCCTTGGAACGATCGTGCCATTTATCACGCGTGCCCTCCGGACCGCGTTGACGTTCATAGTTCTCGGTTTGCTCCAGAGAAAGTACGATCCCCTGCGCACGCCCTTCCAATCCTGCTGCTGAATTCCGCGCAGCACCAGGGGCAGCCCAGCCGACCAGTCCTCTTGGGGAGCGCGAGCATCCTGTTCCGGAATCGTCAAATTATGAGTCGGCGGAAACTGGGCGCCGGAAAACTCGCGCACCAATTGTGCGGCAACGTCTTTGTAAGCAGCCTCGGGATTTTCGCGGCGCATCGCCTGCGCGCGGCGAAACAGATCGGCAACTGATGGAGTTAATTCTGCTTGAGCCAAAACTTTTTCCCGGCGTTATAAATTACTCTCGGTGCGAGCTAATAACAACCTCCGGCGCTCCGGAGGAGCGCTCTGTTCACAGCTGTGAGAATTCCTTTTGATAGTACTTCGCGAGAAGGCCTGCGCCGCGCATGTCTTTCGCGAAATATTACCTGCGAGAGTTGTTCGCGGCTATAAAACATTTGGCTCCTAACGGAGCCCGAGGCGCCGTCCCGCTACACCCGCTCCAACTCTTTGCGCGTGAACGAGTCCTCGACATTGCCAGTGTTCAGAGTCGACGCCGGTTCGAAAAGCAGCACGTCGCACTCTTCCTCAGCAAACGGTCTGTGCTCGACGCCGCGCGGTACGATAATAAACTCGCCGGCTTCGATCCAGTCTTCACGTTCGCGCCCATCTTCCCGATAGTCCATGCGGAAGCGGCCCTTGACCACGAAAAACATTTCGTCCTCGTTTTCGTGGTGATGCCAGGTGAACGGGCCCTGGAACTTAACCAGTTTGAGAAGCTGCCCGTTGAGTTCGCCCGTGATGCGCGGATTCCAGTGGTCCTTGATCAAGGCGAGTTTGTCAGCAAGATTAATCTTCTGCATGATCTTTATGGAGTGCCGACTAGTCGCCGCTTTCAAAAGCGCTGACTATTCAGCGCACTGCTATGTGAATGTCAACTGTCGGATGTGTTCTTTGACCTCTAGAGACTGACTGCTATACGTGGCACGACACAAGGTTCGTCACACTGTCGAGCAATGCGGCCCGCTAAGGGCGATAACGCCGCCCTGGGATCTCTGTCTCCAGAAACGAAGCGCAGCCAACTAGGGCTGTTCGTTCTGTGCGCCGTCGAGTCTATCCCTGAGGCCGGCGGTTTCCTCTGCGGTCAAAGGAGCTATGGAACTATCTGGCCGGATCGTGTACGGCCGTTGTTCTTTTAAAACTGCATACATGCGCGTGGTTAGTTTACGAGCCACCGCCACGATCGCTTTACGCGCTGCTAATTTCTTCGGCTGTCTCGCATAGATGCTGCGATAAAAAGCGCGCAGTTCCGGATCCTGACGAATGGCGGTCCAGGCACATTGAATCAGCTTACTGCGCAAGCGACTATCGCCGGTGCGCGTAATGGAGCCACGGTTCTCTTTGTCGCCGGTGGAATCTTCTTTCGACACCAACCCCAGGAACCCGGCGATCTGGCGCGCATTGCTAATTTGTCGCCAATCACCCAGCCGCGCCAGGGCATGCGTGGCCGTGATGGTACCGACCCCGGGCAGACTTTGCAGAAAACTGAGGCAATGGCGTAGTTCGGGATCGCTTTGGCATAACTGCCGGATCTGTTTTTGCGCTTTAGCGGCCGCCTGATAATGGAAGCCGAGGGTATCGATCAGCTGGTCCAACTTAAAACGCACTGAGGAGTTGCAGGGCAACGCTTGCAGTTGCCGCAATACTCGCGCTGACCATTTGCCGTTAGCCGCCGGGAAAGGAATGCCTTCGTAAAGCAACAACGACTTAATGCGTAACTTGCTGGCCGTTAGTTGCGCCACCTGCGTGTCGCGCAACTGCACCAGATGTCGCAGCTCGCGGTAGATTGGCGGTGGTATGTGAATGCCTGAGAGCTGCCCACCACGCAGCCCTTCTGAGAGTTTCTTGCTGTCCAGGCGATTGGTCTTCACTTTACTGCGCGGCGCGCTTGGCACTGATGAAGGTGAAACTACCAGGCAAAGCTGGGCAGCCGCCGTCAGCTCATCGTAGAGGCCAAAGCCGGTGGGCCCGGCCTCGTAAACAAAGGCTACTCGCTGCCCAGCAAATGTTTGCGCGTATAGTTTAATAGCTGACCGCAGTTATTGGGCATGCTAAGAGACTTTTGTAAGGCGCCGTGATCGGTACAGGTAAGCGCCAGCTTCTTCTTATCGACGTCCAGTCCGATAAAGACGTCGTAATTGCGCGGTATGAACTCTGAACACTCTATTGTTGCTGTCATTGGTCCGTTCTCCTCGAGTTGGTGAATATCACCTTACTCTAGATACCGACTCTGACATTCAACATACTTGTCTCCAAATCTAATTCGTCTTGCCCATCTGCCACAGCATGAACGCATAATCGAACGCAGTTTCGTGGATTGCATCGTAGCGTCCTGAAGCACCGCCGTGGCCCGCGCCCATGTTCACTTTTAGCAGCAGCGGATTGTTATCCGTTTTCAGCTCGCGCAATTTCGAGACCAGCTTGGCGCCTTCCCAGTACGGAACCTGACTGTCGTTCAGCGATACCTTCACCAACATTGCCGGATAATTCTTTCGCGCGACGTTATCGTAGGGCGAGTACTTTTTCATGTAGTCGTAGGCAGCTTTCTCGTTTGGATTGCCCCACTCGATGTATTCGCTGGTCGTCAAAGGTAATGACGCGTCGAGCATCGTGTTAAGCACATCAACGAAAGGCACCTGCGCCACCACGGCTTTGAAAAGATCCGGACGCATGTTCGAAACTGCGCCCATCAACAAACCGCCCGCGCTGCCGCCCTGAATCACCAAGCGATCACTGGACGTGTATTTTTGTTTGACCAGATGCTCAGCGCACGCGATGAAATCCGTGAAGGTATTCATCTTTTTCATCATGCGCCCGGCTTCGCGCCACGGCTCTCCCAATTCTCCGCCACCGCGAATGTGGGCGATGACATAGATGACGCCGCGATCGAGCAAGGCCAGACGGCCGGCTGAAAAGCCCGGTGAAATCGGAATGCCGTACGAGCCATAAGCGTAAAGCAACATGGGCGCCGAGCCATCCAGCTTGGTCCCTTTTCGATAAACCACCGACATCGGGATCTTGGTTCCGTCAGTGGCGGTGGCAAAGACGCGCTCGGAGGTGTAGTTAGCTTTATCAAATCCTCCCGGCACCTCGGTCTGCTTCTTGAGCTCAGCTTTGCGGGTGTTCATGTCATAGTCGAAAACCGAGCTGGGTGTCACCAGCGAGTTGTAGTTGTATCGCAGGACGGTGGTATTGAATTCGCGATTAGCGCCGAGGCTGGCAGCGTACACCGGCTCAGGAAACTGTATGCGGTGACGCTTGTTGGTTTTGAAATCAACAATCTCGATTTGCTCCAGGCCGTTTTCCCACTCAGACAAAACAGCGTGATCGACGAAAAGATCGACTCCGTCAATCTTGACGGCGGGCCGGTGCGCGACAAACTCTTTCCAATTCTTTTCCGAAGAATCTGAAACCGGCGCCGTGACCACGCGGAAGTTTTTCGCTCCCTTATTAGTGCGGATGTAGAAAAGACCATTCCGGTGATCGATGTCGTATTCGTGATCAGCCTGACGCGGCACCACGATCTTCCACTCAGCGTTCGGATTGTTGGCCGGAATAAAGCGAAACTCGTTCGAAGTCTTGCTGAAGGCGCCGAGCATAATCAGGGCTTTGTCTCTTGACCGCTGCGTGCCGATGTCGAAGAGTTCGTCCTTCTCTTCATAAATTAACTCGTACTTGTCGGTCCCGAGCACGTGCCGGAAGAATTTATCGTTGCGCTTGGTTACCGCATCTTCCGTTACATAGAAGATCGTTTTGTTGTCAGTGGCCCAGGCCAGGTTATTGATGCGCTCGACGCGATCAGGAAGGATTTCGCCCGTGCGCAGATTCTTGATTTGCAGGGTGTACTGGCGATAGCCGGTATTGTCAGTCGAGTAAGCCAGCAGGTTACCGTCGTCGCTGGGAACGAAGGTGCCGACCGACATAAATTTCTGACCTTTGGCCAGCTCGTTTACGTCCAGCAGAATTTGTTCCGCCGCGTCGAGGCTTCCCTGCTTACGACAGATGATTGGATATTGCTGACCTTCAACCGTGCGCGAATAGTAGAAGTAGTTACCCCAGCGATACGGCACGTTCGTGTCGGTCTGCTTGATGTGACTGAGAATTTCTTTGTAGAGGGTGTCCTGCAGGGCGTCGGTAGGTTTCATCACGGCCGCGGTGTAGGCATTTTCGGCTTCGAGATGAGCAATCACTGCCGGATTGGATTTCTCGCGCAGCCAGAAGTAATTGTCGACCAGGCGGTCGCCGTTGATCTCAGTTATCTTTGGTTTCTTTTCGGTGATCGGGGGTTGAAGCATAGACGACTTATTTCCATCCTGAGCCATGACATTAACAAAGGCAACGGCAGCGATTAATGAAAGCGAAGCTAGCAGCAATTTGTGCGGTTTCATGCGAACCTCCTGGCGAGAATTAAATCCGAGTCTGATTACGGAAGCGAAGGCGTGAAAGTTTCTTGTCGAAAGGGCGCCCGGCCCTTCAGTCATGGACCGTTCAACCGCGTAGTGGATCGCCCCATCCCGACTGCACATACTTTCCGTTCTCGACGATACAGGGGACGGTCGGATCGTCGCCCGAAAACTTGAACATCTCGGCGCGGCGCGCCCGATCGTTTTGGGCGTCGTAATCGGTATAGACGATTCCTTTTGAATCGTAGTAATCGCGCGCCTGTTGGCAGTAGGGACAACCAGGCTTGGTATAGATAACCAGGGCCACTTCCTCGCTTACCTCCGTCGATGAAGCAAGTTTAGCAGAAAATCGTATGTGACCTATAGGACCTTACGACCTATTCAAGTCTCAAAAAAGATGGGGACGAGCGTGCCTCGCGCTCGTCCCCGCAGCATGCCCAGGCAGGTTATCCCGGATTTCAGCCCCTCCGGTTTGAAGTCTGGCCACGCTGAACTTACTTCAACTCGCTAACGCCCTTACTGCTCTAATCCTGGCGCGCGTCTCGGCGATCGTGCCGGAAATCTCGCACATCGCCACGCCGGTCACGTCTGTCCTCGCGAAGCTCGCGATGATCGCCTCGTAGCTCGACGGTATCAGCCCTGATTTCTCGACGATCAGCCCGCAATTCCTCCGCCGATGCGCCTTCGCGCCGGTCTTCGCGATACTCGCGGACATCCGAGCGGCGTTCGCGCCCATCCGTGCGAATCTCGCGCCGGTCGCCGCGGATCTCTCTGGTGTCCGCTCGAATCTCCCGGCGGTCGGCCCGCAACTCGCGGCGTTCTCCCCGGTCGATGTGTCCGCGGCGCTGGGCCATCACGGTCAGCGACAGCGTCATCACCGTCAAACAAAATACGGTTGTACGAAAGAGTTTCTGATTCCTCATTTTGATTCCTCCTGAATTTTTAGTTCGGTCCCACTTGCTAGTCGCGCAAGTTTGGGTCCGCCTCCGAAGAGGCAGGAGGAGAGAAAGCGCTAAAGCGACGACGGTGCAGCCGTCATCAGCGTTTCTTTCGTGGCGAAACCCCTTGCCAATTCGTTTAGACGCGAAGGCGTTCGCTGTGGACGAGATTTTTGCAGCGAGGTGAGGAGCCGGTTGGATCAGAGTGAAACGAATTTGGATAGAGGCGGACGTTAGCCCGCCTCCTTCACGGAATGCTGGCAATACTCCTAAAACAACTGGTTTCGGCTTATAAGGGACGAGAGCGGTTGTGTCTGCAAGCCGAACGCTTGCGGGTTCTCACCGATTATTGCGGCAGCGAAGAACCGCGGCACGTAGTAGACGCTTTCCTTTTGGAAGTTCGCATCCAACTTCTCGCGTTGGTCTGTCAGCACACAAATACTGCATCCGCGATTTTGGGCGTTCACCAGCGTCGCGAGATCTTGTTCCACATTATCCTCGCCGCGATTGTAAGCCAGTAAAGCTAAGGCCTCTTTCATTGGATCGTCTTTAAAAGTATCCATGCCGGCGGCAATATAACGCGCCGCGGCATCGGCGGACTTTGGAACGTCGAGCAAGTCAGCCTCGCTCAAACCAAGGTGTTCCCCGGTTTGCGGGAGGAATTGAAACATTCCGATTGCGCCGGACGGGTTTGCGGAGGGAATGTTTGTGTAACCTGATTCGATCAAGGGAAGGTACAGCCCGATTAAAGGCGAGACGCCACGCGCACGAAAAATGCCCGCGAGGGTCGGCGCCAGCGTCTTCCCGCGGTCAAAAACCAGGCGCATGTCCCCTTTGCCGGCTTTGTCGCCATTGTTGCCGATTCGCCTGACATAAGAGTCGACTGACTTCTGTATTTCGGCTTCAAATGAAGATGTGAATTGATAGTCGCGCCCGGCTATCTGGCGCGCGAGGCGGTGGGCCTGCTCGCTGACAAAGGCCCCGCGTTCAGCCAGGGTCATCTGTTGATAAGTCCTCGATTGAATTCTCGTGCCCGAAAAGCCGGACTCGGCTACGAGAGAGCCGGTCACGATAAGTAGTAAAACGAGCATCCTCTGAATCTTCATTAGTCCAAGTCCTCCTGGGTTTATCAGTGATTGTGTCCTACTTACATAAGCGAGAGGAACCGTTGGAAGTGTTCACATCGCGGACGGAAATCTCGCGCGCAAGCGAGAAAAGAGGTGAAAAATGTTCATTCCTCATACCAAAAAGTTTTGTTGCTCAGACAAGTAGATCTGTCTAAATCGCGGTGAGCTAAAGATGATAAGATCAAACATTCAGGTACGGGGTCTTACGGAAATGATGATGGTCTCAACGCCGAGCTTAACCGAACTGCTGGATGACTGGCAGCAAGGAGACCGCACGGCGCTGGAAAAGCTAACTCCGCTGATCTATGACGAACTGCGGCGCATTGCCCATCGTTATGTGCAGCGCGAGCGCAATGGCCACACGTTGCAGACGACGGCCCTGGTCAACGAAGCCTATCTTCGCCTGGCTGAGCAACGAAAAGCCGGATGGCAAAACCGGGCGCACTTTTTTGCCGCTACGGCGCAGATGATGCGGCACATTCTGATCGATCATGCGCGAAGGCGGCGCTTCGTCAAACACGGCGGCGATACTCAACAGGTTTCGCTTGACGAGGCTTCGCTGATGAGCGTCGAGCGGGCGACGGAGTTGGTTGGGCTGAACGAGGCCCTGGATGAGCTTAAACGCTTCGACCCACGCAAGAGCCACGTCGTTGAGTTACGGTACTTTGGGGGACTGACTCTGGAAGAGACGGCGGATATCCTGGGTGTTTCCCCGATGACTGTGCGTCGCGATTGGCGCGCGGCTAAGGCGTGGCTCTTTCGGAGGATGAAGAATGAAGGGTGACGGTGTTTCATTGACTCATTGGTTCATTGACTCATTGGTTCATTGACTCGGTTCAATTGCCACATTTCTTACATTGAGGCCTTTGATACATTCGTTATCTGACCTGACTTAAGGAGGAGATAAACAATGTATCTGGCAGAAGAATTGAAGTACAGAAGCAAACAATTTGCTATTCGGATCGTCAAGCTGTTTCGATCGCTGCCAAAGACTGACGAGGCTCGTATTATTGATAAGCAGGTCCTTCGTTCAGGTACCTCGATTGCCGCTAACTACCGCGCAGTCTGTCGCGCTCGTTCAAGAGCTGAATTCATCGCGAAGATCGGCATAGTGCTGGAGGAGGCGGACGAAACGGTTCTTTGGCTGGAACTATTGAAGAATGGATCAATGAAACCAATGAATCAATGAATCAATGAACACACCATGACTCCAGAACGTTGGCGAAAAGTTGAAGAAGTCCTGCAGGGTGCGCTTGATCGGCAGCCGCAGCAGCGGGCTGCCTTCCTAAACGAAGTGTGTTCCGGCGATGACGAGTTGCGAGAAGAGGCGAGTTCACTGATCGAGGCTTACGACCATGCCGGAGAGTTTATTGAAGAACCGGCCATCTCCCGAGATGCGCAGGTGTTCGTCGGGATCTGTGAGGAAAGGAATGTGGGGCGGCAGATCGGCCCTTACAAGATCGTCGAACGTCTGGGTGGCGGGGGCATGGGCGAAGTCTATCTGGCTCGTGACAGCCGCCTCGATCGGCTAGTGGCATTAAAGATCCTCCCGCCCTACTTTGGTTGGGACGATGCGCGCCTGCGTCGATTTCAAACCGAAGCGCGGGCGGCTTCGGCCTTGAATCATCCGAACATTCTGACCATACATGAAGTCGGCCAGTCGGAAGACCTTCACTACATTGCGACGGAATACATTGACGGCCAAACGATTCGCGAACTGACGCAAGCTGAGAATTTGTCGCTCGGTGACGTTTTCGATATCGCCAACCAATTGGTCTCGGGCCTTTCGGCAGCCCACGCGGCGGGAATAGTACATCGCGATATCAAGCCGGAAAACATCATGCGCCGAAACGATGGCGTGGTGAAGATCCTGGATTTTGGAGTCGCCAAACTTCTCGAGCCCGCCTCTTCAACGTCTTCTTCCTTGACCGCGTCACTCATCAGAGCCGAGACCGAAGCCGGTGAGTTGATTGGCACGATGACCTACATGTCGCCCGAGCAGTTGCGTGGCTTAGCTGTCGACGAGCGAACTGACATCTGGAGTTGCGGAGTCGTGCTCTATGAAATGCTGGCACAGCGACATCCATTCCCCGGAGCCACTCGCGCCGACACCATTGTTGCCATTCTGGAACGCGAACCGGCTTCACTCTTCAAAGGTGATGGGCGCCGGCGTGGCCTGCGCCAGCTGCAAGACGTCGTGAGTAAGGCCCTGAACAAGGATCAGACTGAGCGGTATCAAACAGCTGCAGAAATGCTTTCGGCTGTGAAAGCCGCTCAGCAACAGATCGAAACTGAAAGCACCCGTGGAAATAGAGCGGCTATCGGAATGCTTAGCTCCGTCGGCGAGGTTCAGGAGTTGGCAGGCAGTCCTACTTCGAAGGTTCGTGAATACGCGATCCTGATCGGTTGTATCCTGCTGGTGCTGATTTTCGCAGGGGCCTTTGTTTATGAGCGAGTCGTGACCGGCCACTGGCCAGGCTCGCCGGCGAATCCAACTGCAGCGACGAAACTCTACACCCAAATGAGCCCGGCTGAGCAACTCGCTTTCGTCAACGAACAGGAGCAACGGATCTCTTCGATGATGGGTGAGGGTCCGGTGAAGCTCAGCGATGAAGCCTTGCGAACGATTAAGCGCTACGTGGACCGCTATGCCGACCGCACAAACAGCGCCACAACAAAGCCCGGCGTTGATCCCTTGCGCACCATCTACGGCAGGGCGAGGCCTTATGTGCCCGTGATCAGCGGTGCGTTTGCCGAACGCAGGATCCCGATCATCGTCGGCATCTATCTTCCGATGATTGAATCGGAATATAAGCCCTGTTACGAGAACAGCAACGGCGCAAAAGGATTGTTTCAGTTCATACCGCAAACCGCCGAACAGTACGGGGTGGCGCGCGCCGATATGTGCGACGTTGAAAAAATGGCGCCCGCGGCCGCTCATTACATCGCGGATAGCATGGCTGAGCTCGGCGATGATTCACAAAGCATGACCCTGGTGTTGCTCAGTTACAATCGCGGAGCCGACGGCGTGCGTGATTCCCTACGCTTCCTTCGGGAAACCGACGCTAAATTCGAGCGAAACTTCTGGACTCTCTTCAATAACCGGGACAAGTTAGATGAGAGCTTTCGCCGGGAAAGTGCTGGTTACGTTCCCGTCTTTTTCGCGGCCGCGATCGTCGGCGAGAATCCTGACGCGTTCGATTTGCATATGCCTGCGCTTTCCAGTCTCGCGAACGTGAGTACCGGCCGAAAGCCTTAGTGAGGAAAGCTCGGAATTGGGAACCCAATTTCAAATCCCAGTAAACTCTAGCCTCATCTTCATTAACTCATATAAAATGCGCGCCGAAACCTCATGGATCAGCAAATCCATTTCTGCACAACTGATGACGGCGTCCGCATCGCTTACGCTACTGTAGGCAAAGGTCCGCCGCTGGTGAAGGCGGCGAACTGGCTTAGCCATCTGGAATTTGATTGGCGCAGTCCTGTCTGGCGTCATCTGCTCGCTGAATTCGCCCGCGATCACACTTTCATTCGCTACGACGAACGAGGAAATGGCTTATCTGACTGGGAGGTTAAGGACCTTTCGTTTGAGGCCTGGGTGAAAGATCTCGAGTCAGTTGTCGCCGCCGCCGGCCTGAATCGTTTTCCGTTGCTCGGAATCTCTCAGGGTGGCGCCGTCGCGGTCGCTTATGCGGTGCGCCACCCGGAGCAGGTTTCGCACCTCATCTTATACGGCGCTTATGCTGAAGGGTGGGCTACCCGCAATTCTCCTGAAGAGGTGGAGCAGCGACAGGCGCAACTCACCCTGGTTAAGTTGGGTTGGGGAAAGGACAATCCGGCCTTTCGGCAATTATGGACCTCGCTTTACGCCCCCGACGCGACGCCGGAACAAGCGCAGTCATTCAACGACCTGCAGCGAGTTTCAACTTCTCCTGAAAACGCGGTCAAGCTCTTGAATATCATGGGCTCGATAGACGTGGTCGATCTACTGCCGCAGGTTAAAGTCCCCACGCTCGTGCTCCACTGCCGTGACGAATCAGGCGTTCCTTTTGAACAGGGGCGAATGCTGGCGTCTTCCATCCCGGGCGCGCGCTTTGTTCCTTTGGAAGGTCGAAACCACTTGCTGCTTGAGGGCGCGCCCTCCTGGTCCACATTTGTAAAAGAGATTCGGCGCTTTCTGGGAACTGAAAATACTTCGGCCCTGAATGCGGCTGCGGATTCAGCAAACATTTCCAAATCTGATCTGCAACGATCTGATTTACCCGACCGCTATGCAATCGTTTCGCTGCTTGGGGTGGGGGGCATGGGTGAAGTTTATCTCGCTGAAGATACGAAGCTCGGACGCAAAGTCGCGCTCAAGATCTTGCCGGTGCAATTCACCAACGACAAAGAGCGCTTGCGACGATTTCAGCACGAAGCTCGTTCCGCTTCAGGATTGAATCATCCAAACCTGCTGACCATCCATGAAATCGGCACGGATGCCGGCGCGCATTTCATCTCCACGGAATATGTTGACGGCGAGACCCTGCGCGCCCGGATCAAACGAGGGCGATTAAGCACTGTCGAAACTCTGGACATCGCCCAGCAGAGCGCCTTTGCGCTCACGGCCGCACATGGCGCGGGTATCCTGCATCGTGACATCAAGCCCGACAACATCATGGTGCGACACGATGGCATCGTGAAGATCCTCGATTTCGGTTTGGCAAAGCTGCTTGAAGATCACGCGCGGGAAATGGTCGACCATGAAGCGGATACCCGCGCTTTGGTGTTAACGGATCCCGGGAGAGTTCTGGGGACGCCGGCTTATATGTCCCCCGAACAAGCCCGCGGCATGGATTTGGATGCCCGCACAGACATCTGGAGCCTCGGGGTAGTTATGTACGAAATGGTTGCCGGCCGTCCGCCGTTTCGCGGCGAGACCCGCAGTCACACAGTCGTGTCGATTCTGGAGAGCGAGCCACCCTCGCTAACGTCGTTTGCTCCCGACACTCCGGCCGAACTCGAACGCATCGTGCGTAAGGCGCTGGCTAAGAATGCCGACAGTCGTTATCAAACGGCGCGCGACCTGATGATCGATCTGAAAAACCTGCGGCGAGACATCGATATCAAATCCGAGTTGCAACGTACGGACGTCTCCGGCTTAGGTAGCAGCCACTCGGCTCCTCCTCGGCGGCCAGAGTCCGATACATCCGCGTCAATTACTTCGACAAATGCAGACGAAAAGGGATCTACGTCAGCTAAAGCTGCGCCGCTGGATGGCTCGGTTGGTTATAGAATCGCTGCCCTGATTGGGATGGTCCTCCTGGCAATCGCCGCCTTTTGTCTTTGGCTTTACTTTCGCTGATGGCTGTTTCGGGGTGAATGCCGGCTCACGTTCAAATCGCCAATCTGCAACTCGAATACAAATGGCTGGCGCCCTCTCCCGCACTAGCACCGACACTCATCTTTCTTCATGAGGGCCTCGGCTGCGTGGCCATGTGGAAAGACTTTCCCGAGCGCGTGGTCGCGGCGACTGGCTTCGGCGCACTGGCATACAGTCGCGCCGGTTATGGCAGTTCAGATCCCTGCGTGCTGCCCCGGCCGGTTCGATTCATGCACGACGAAGCGTTGATTGTGCTCCCGGCCGTTCTCGAAGAGTTTGAGATCCGAGAGACTATTCTGATCGGACATAGCGATGGGGCCTCTATCGCCCTGATTTATGCCGGAGGGATTGCGGACGCGCGAGTCAAGGGATTGATCTTGTTAGCGCCACACGTGTTTGTAGAAGACGTCAGTATCGAGAGTATTCGCCGGACGAAAGATGAATATCGCAGAAGAGATCTGCGGGCCCGGTTGCAGCGCTATCACGGAAAGAATGTGGATGTTGCCTTTGATGGATGGAATGAAGTTTGGCTCAATCCTGAATTTCGTTCGTGGAACATCGAAGAGTATTTGCCGCGGATCGAGTTGCCGGTGCTCTTGATTCAGGGGGAAAACGATCAGTACGGAACGGTCGCTCAACTCGAAGCGATCGAAAGAGGCGTTCGTGGACCAGTGCAGAAAGTCTTACTGCGTGATTGCGGTCACAGTCCTCATATTGATCAACGCGAACGCACTTTGGCAGCGATCAAATCTTTTGTGCAGGGCCTGTCACTTGCCAATCCTGGCGGGAAATCTTTTGCTTGAAATGACTCCCGTGTTTACACGCTATTTCCTTGCCGTGCCTCACTTTAGTACGTCACATTGAAGGGGCAAATATCGTCGAAAAAGAGCAACTATCACAACGGAAACTCCATCTTAATCTCGGTCCCCAGATTGCAAGTTCTTAACGTTCTTTGGAATCCGGTTCGGCCATGCGTAGCAGGTACTAACGAAATCTTGACGGCCTTTGGCGTCGTCGCTCACATGGAGAATCCGATAATGAAGTTTCCCCGTTTGCCTCACTTGCGCTCTGCGAAGTTCGCACCTTTCGCCTTATTTTCTTTTTTCTTCTTAACAAATATCAGCGGCTTCTTTTTCCACCAGTTTTTTACTCCCGCGGTTGAGGCCAAGGTCCGCAGTCGCTTCGAAAAAATTCCCTCGGATATTCCGGTCTCGGGCGATTGTGATCTGGATTGGAAAATTTTTCGCGCTGCCCAACACGCCGGAGTTGATCCACGTTTTATTCACGCCGTGATCAAGCAGGAATCGCACTACGATCCGGAGGCGGTTTCGCCGGTGGGCGCGCGCGGGTTGATGCAATTGATGCCGGGCACCGCCAAGCGCTTCAAATGCGATGATACCGCCAATCAGGATTGCAACCTGGAAGCGGGCACGAAGTATCTGGCCTGGTTGCTAAAGCGATTCAATGGCGACGTGAAGTTGGCGCTGGCGGGCTACAATGCCGGTGAAGGCTCAGTAGATAAATATCAGGGCATACCGCCTTTTCCGGAAACCCAAAATTACGTTAACAAGATCGTTGCGAACTACGGCAAAACGTTTCACCCCGTCCTCACACCTGCGGAAGCGAACGTCGCGTTTAACTCGGGTGAATAAACAAAACAGGATTATTAGGTCGAAAAGCCGCGCCCGTGCGCGGCTTTTTTGATTTTGAGTTAAGGACGTCAGCCCTTCGGGTTGTTTGCTTGCTACGCCGTGGCCGGACGGAGCCAACCGCGAACCTTTCGGAAAACGCCGCGAAAGAATCTGACCACCTTCGGCAGCACCCAGATTGAGACAGCTAATCCCGCGCCGATTACGAAGAAGACCAATACGGGCAGGAACACGGCCAGCAGGATTGACACGATGGCGAGAACATCCTCAGCCAGGCTCACTACCACGTTCGAGACTGGTTCTGGGCTGGTGTTGATAACTGCACGCGTGGCTGCCTTAGTCCCATGTGAAGTCAGCGCCAGTCCGCCGCCCAGAAGAAAAGCTACCACTTGCACGCTCTTGTCAAAATCTCCGAAAGCGGTAGCCGCCAGGATGGCTCCGGCTGGAATCCTTATGAAGGTGTGAATCACGTCCCAAGTGCTGTCAACCACCGGAATTTTGTCGGCCACGAACTCAACTATGAAAAGAAACGCGGCGATCCCGATCACCCACCAGTTGGTGAGCACGTCGAGTTCGCCCGGGAGTTTCAGATGGGCAAAGCGGCTAAGCAGGCCCAACGTCGCTACCGCCGCGTAGAGATTAATTCCTGAGACCCACGACGCGCCCATCGAAACCGCAAGTGTGGAAATGAAGTCCATGGCAAAAGCACTATACGCCGCTCAGGTCACTGGGGTTCGACTGGAGTATGAATGCCGTAGGACAATCCGGCGCCCCTGGCGTCCGTGTCCCCTTCTAACGCACAGCCCCTTTGAAGCCAATACTCACCTTGACTCCACCCCAAATTTGGCATAGAAGCACAACGCACGTTTCACCAAACCCCGTTCTTAAGGAGTCTGCGGTCATGAAGAAGATTCTTGTACTCGTCTCTTTCCTGGTGGTGTTTGCCGTTGCCTGCACCAATATGCCGACAACCAACACCAACACGAATTTAAATGCCAACACGACCGTTTCAAAGTCTTCGGCGCCGCCGTCCGAATCCGACCTGATCGCCAAAGAAAAGGCGGCGTGGGACACACTCAAAACCAAGGACTATGTCGCGTTTGGAAATATGCTGACCAGCGACTACATCGAGGTCAATGACGAAGGCGTCTTTGATAAGGCGGGCATTCTCGCCGATGTGAAGGACTTTAACGTCACGGACGTTACGTTTTCTGATTGGAAGATGTTACCCATCGACAACGACGCCGTGATTCTTACTTATACCTTGAATGTCAACGGTTCTTTCAAAGGCACCGCCGTGCCCGCGGGCCCATATCGCGCGGCTGCGGCCTGGGTAAATCGCGATGGCAAGTGGCTGGGATTTTATTACCAGCAGTCTTTAGTGAAGACTATGCCGCCGCCACCACCATCTCCGGCCGCCAGCAAACCGGAAGAGAAGGCCGCCAGTCCGGCCGCCAAACCGCCCGAAACCAGCTCTGATCCGATCGCGAACGAGAAGATCGTTTGGGATCTTTTCAAGACCAAGAGCTTCGACACGTTTGCTACCTTGCTTGATCCGGCCTTCATGGAGCTGGAAGCAACGGGTGCGTATGACAAAGCCGCTTCAGTCAAAGGACTCGAGGGAATGGACGCTTCAATGTTTGAGCTCAGCGAGTGGAAGGCGGCCAAACTGCACAATGACGCCGCGCTGGTGACTTATCTGGTAACGCCGAAAAACCCGAAGTGGGACACTGAACGACACACTTCAATTTGGGTTAATCGTAGTGGCAAGTGGGTCGCGCTTTTGCATATGGGAACGCCGATTGCCAAACCGGGCCCGAAACCTTCCGCCACCAAAATGGATATGAAGAAGATGTAGGAGACCGCGTCGGTAATCAGGACTCAGGAGTCGGGGCCAGGGATCGGGGGCCAGGGATCAGTGAAAGTTGCTTCCTACTGACCCTGACGCCCGGCCCCTGACCCTTTCTGTGTGATTGCACACGGGCGGGACGCCCGTTCCACACCGCTGATGCTTGAACCTGGCACATCTTTGGGCCATTACGAAATCCGCTGGCAATTGGGGACCGGCGGGATGGGCGAGGTTTATCTGGCTCAGGACTCGAGACTCGATCGCAAAGTCGCACTGAAGATCCTGCCGGCCGAGGTGGCGGCGAACGAGGATCGCATGCGACGGTTTGTGCTCGAAGCCAAAGCCGCGGCAGCCTTAAATCATCCCAACATCGCGCACATCTATGAGATTGGGGAAGCCGAGGGGGTCAATTTCATCGCCATGGAGTTTGTCGACGGCGACACCCTGGGCAAATTGATTCACGGGGGTGAGGTGGAGTTAACCAAACTGCTGCGCTACCTGCAGCACGCCGCGGAAGCCCTGGCCAAAGCGCACGGGGCCGGGATCGTGCATCGGGATCTTAAGCCGGACAACATCATGGTGACGCGCGAGGGCCACGCGAAGATTCTAGATTTCGGGCTGGCAAAGTTAATCGAGCCACAGAAGAGTTCGGGAGGCGACAGTAGTGACGTCGCCACCGCCATCCTGCAACAGCAATCAAAGCCGGGGATGATTGTGGGGACGGTGGGATACATGTCGCCGGAGCAGGCGCAGGGAAAGACGAAGGAGATTGATCATCGCTCAGACATTTTCTCGTTCGGCTGCATTCTGTTTGAGGCAGTAACCCGGCACAAAGCATTTGCCGGCACCGATGTAGTTGACTCGCTAAACAAGATCATCCGGGAAGCCGCGCCGCCGCTAAGCGAGTTCAATCCGGCGGCGCCGGCAGACTTGCAGAGGATCGTGCGGCGGAGCCTGGCTAAGGACCCGGACGAGCGCTATCAGTCGATTAAGGAAGTGGCGATTGAATTGAAGGAAGTCCGGCGAGATCTCGCCGGCAGCGTGGGCGTCGACACAACGGTCCCACCTCCGCCGCGGGCTGAAGTCTCGCGTAGTTTAGGGAGTCAGGTCACGGATGTTGGCGTAACTGCCGCAACGCCCAGTTCGCTGGCAACCCGCTCCAGCGCTGAATACATAGTTTCGGGAATCAGGCGATACAAGCTGCCGATAATCATCGTAACGTCGCTCATGCTGTTGCTGGCGGCCGGCATAATAACAAGTATTGTTTTTTACCTTCATACGCGCTCGACCGAAGTTGCGATCGAATCGATCGCGGTGCTTCCCTTTGTAAATCAGAATAATGATCCGAACGTTGAGTATCTTTCCGACGGATTGACGGAAAGCATTATTAACAGCCTCGCGCAGCTGCCGAACCTGAAGGTAACTCCGCGCAGTTCCGCCTTTCGTTACAAAGGCAAAGAAACAGATCCTCTCCAAGCCGGCAAAGACCTTGGAGTACGGGCAGTTCTCACCGGCCGCCTCCTGCAACGCGGGGACGATTTACTGGTGAGCGCAGAATTGATCGACGTGCGCGACAATAAACAACTGTGGGGCCAGCAGTACCAGCGCAAAATTTCTGATCTGTTAGCCGTGCAGAACGATATTGCCAGGGACATCTCATCAAATCTGCGGCCGACTCTTTCGGGAGTTGAGGCTAATAAACTTAAGAAACGTTACACGGACAACTCGGAGGCTTATCAACTTTACTTGAAAGGTCATTATTTCTGGCAGAAGTTCACCCCGGCTGATCACAAGCGAGCCAAGGAATATTTCGATCAGGCGATAGCCATCGATCCTACTTTTGCGCTCGCTTATGTCGGGCTTAGCGAGACCTATGGCGCCTCGGCGACGAATGGCTGGATATCGCCGGTCGAAGGCTATCCAAAAGCCAAAGCCGCGGCGATGAAGGCTCTGCAGTTGGACGATTCGCTGGCGGAAGCTCATTACACTGCCGGGGCGATCATCATGTTCTATGATCTCGACTGGGTTACGGCAGAACAGGAGTTTAGGCGCGCGATTGAAATCAACTCCGGTCTCGAGCTTAGTTATGAACTGTACTCGTATCTGCTATTGGCTCTGGGGCGAGTTGACGAAGGAGTCGCCACAGCCAAGCGCGGGCTCCAAATTGCTCCGCTTTCAGTCGTCCTGTCGGATGACGTTGCCAGTGCTTATTACATTGCTCGTCGCTACGACGAAGCACTTCAGCAATATCAAAAGTCTTTAGAGATTGATCCTAATCACTACGGAGGTGCGTTGGGGCTTGGTCAGGTTTATGAGATCAAGGGAAGGCACGAAGAGGCAATCAGGGAATTGCAGAAAGCGATCCTCCTTGGTGGCAGAACGTCTGGCGCGCTGGTGTTGTTGGGACATGCCTACGCGAGTTCGGGCAAGCAGGCTGAGGCGCAAAAAATTGTCGACGAGCTGAATGAAATGGCGAAGCAGACCTATGTCTCGCCCTATGACCTGGCGATTCTTTACGTCGGTTTAGGTGATAAGCAACAGGCGTTGGAACAGTTGGACAAAGCTTACGACGATCGCGCCGGATGGATTATTTACCTGAAGGTCGAGCCACTTCTGGATCCGTTGCGTTCTGAACCGCGTTTCGCCGAGATTGTCAGCCGGATCAAATTCCCTCGGTGACGTCTGGTCCTGCGCGTGATTGACGCGGCCGGGCTGTGACGTGGAACACGAAATTAAGTTAAGAGAAGGAGTAGCGGATGTCATTAACAAGTTCAGTTGGCAAGAATCTGGGAATGCTCTTGCTTGGCCTGTGGTTGATCCTTAACGGTTTGCTGCCGTTACTTAATCTCAAAGTTTCTTCGACTGTCACTACCGGTCTGGCGGTGCTCGGCATAGTCGCGGGCTTATTGATTCTGTTGCGGCGTTAGCGCCGCGGCAACAGTGCATTCGCTTGAGTTGGAAAAACCTTCGTCGTGGACAAGCATGCTGTCATAGAATCGTTATTCGGTGTGAAGCGCGCCCTAGTTGGGGTTGTGCACCTGCAAGCGTTACCCGGCACTCCTAACAGTAAACTCGACATCACCGCCATCAAATCAAATGCGGTCGAGGAAGCCCGGATATACAAAGAGGCAGGCTTCCATGGCCTTCTGATCGAAAACACACACGATCGTCCGTATTTGAAAACCAATGTTGGACCCGAAATAGTTGCCGCGATGTCAGTCATCGCCGCAGAAGTTCGTCAGTCGGTGGCCCTGCCGCTGGGCATTCAGGTGCTGGCGGGCGCGAATCAAAGCGCTCTGGCCGTAGCCCTCGCGTGCGATGCAAGTTTTGTCCGCGTCGAGGGTTTTGTTTTTGCGCACGTGGCCGATGAAGGCCTGATCGAAGCGAGCGCGGGCGCCTTACTTCGATATCGCCGGGCAATTGGGGGCAATCATATTCGGGTCTTTGCCGACGTGAAGAAGAAACATTCGGCGCACGCGATTACGGCTGACGTTGATATCGCGGAAACTGCCAAGGCGGCCGAGTTCTTCATGGTCGACGGCGTGATAGTGAGTGGTATGGCTACCGGCGCGCCCGCAAATCCAAATGAAGTCGCGGCAGTCGCCGAAGCGGTATCGATACCGACGCTAGTGGGCTCGGGAATCACAGTAGAAAATATTGGCATGTTTTCCCAAGCAGACGCTCTTATCGTGGGATCCTCAATCAAGAAAGGTGGCCTGTGGTCAAATCCGATTGACCTCGAACGGACTCGCGTGCTGGTCCGGACGTTTCAAAACTGACATGCGAACAAGACAATTCGGACGTATGGGCTGGCAGGTAAGCGAGATCGGTTACGGCATGTGGGGTATGGCGAGCTGGTCGAACTCGGACGACCAGCAGTCGCTTGAATCGTTGCAAGCCGCGGTCGAGCTTGGCTGCAACTTCTTCGATACGGCCTATGCCTATGGGGAGGGCCGCAGCGAAAACTTGCTGGGCCAAACCGTGCGCGCAAATCCGGTCGAGCGCCTCTTCACCGCGACCAAGATTCCGCCGATGAATAAGCAGTGGCCGGCACCGCCCGAGTCGACGCTCAAAGAATCCTATCCGCCTGACCATGTTGAAGAGTATGTTCACCGCAGTCTGCACAGTGCCGATCTGCAAAGCTTCGATCTGATTCAGTTTCATACCTGGAATGACGCGTGGTTACGCGATGATCGCTGGTTCTATAAGTTGGATGATTTACGCAGTCAGAAGCTGATCAATGCGATCGGAATCAGCCTCAACCGGTGGGAACCGTGGAATGGCGTGCGCGCAGTTAGGACCGGACAAATCGATGCGGTGCAGGTCATCTACAACATTTTCGATCAGAATCCTGAGGACGAGTTGTTTCCGGCCTGTGAAGAGATGAAGGTGGCGGTGATTGCCCGGGTGCCGTTTGATGAAGGAACCTTAACCGGCACGCTGTCCAAAGAAAGCCGCTGGCCCGAAGGTGACTGGCGCAACACCTACTTTGTTTCCGAGAACTTGATTCCCAGTGTCGAACGTGCTGAAACACTGAAAGGAACTCTCCAGGAATGGAATCGGGAGCATTCGACGACAATCACAATGCCGGAACTGGCCTTACGCTTTATTCTTACCAATCCTACCGTCAGCACGATTATTCCGGGCATGCGCAAAATGGCACACGTGGAAGCGAACATCGCCGCTAGTGACGCCGGCGCCTTGCCTCCTGAATTGCACGAACAACTCAGAGCCCATCGCTGGGTCCGAAAACCCGCACCGTGGTCTCACTAACGCGGTCTCACTAACAGCGCGGAGCGGAGCTTGTCCCGAGACTTGGCCAAGCGGTTACAGAACCGCTCGCTATCGTGAGCGCTTCTGTACCCGGCGCTAGTTGACTTCCAGCCGCCATAAAGACTTTAGGGCTAAGCGATGACCCGGCAAGAAGATCCAGTTCATTCGGTAAAAGGCTGGCTTCCTCGCTGGTCAGTCCGATAGAATCGCCTGCGAACTCAACGGATGAGCCTCGTCGCCGGCAATAAACTGGGCCATTACGAAATCCGCTGGCAATTGGGGACCGGCGGGATGGGCGAGGTTTATCTGGCTCAGGACTCGAGACTCGATCGCAAAGTCGCACTGAAGATCCTGCCGGCCGAGGTGGCGGCGAACGAGGATCGCATGCGACGGTTTGTGCTCGAAGCCAAAGCCGCGGCAGCCTTAAATCATCCCAACATCGCGCACATCTATGAGATTGGGGAAGCCGAGGGGGTCAATTTCATCGCCATGGAGTTTGTCGACGGCGACACCCTGGGCAAATTGATTCACGGGGGTGAGGTGGAGTTAACCAAACTGCTGCGCTACCTGCAGCACGCCGCGGAAGCCCTGGCCAAAGCGCACGGGGCCGGGATCGTGCATCGGGATCTTAAGCCGGACAACATCATGGTGACGCGCGAGGGCCACGCGAAGATTCTAGATTTCGGGCTGGCAAAGTTAATCGAGCCACAGAAGAGTTCGGGAGGCGACAGTAGTGACGTCGCCACCGCCATCCTGCAACAGCAATCAAAGCCGGGGATGATTGTGGGGACGGTGGGATACATGTCGCCGGAGCAGGCGCAGGGAAAGACGAAGGAGATTGATCATCGCTCAGACATTTTCTCGTTCGGCTGCATTCTGTTTGAGGCAGTAACCCGGCACAAAGCATTTGCCGGCACCGATGTAGTTGACTCGCTAAACAAGATCATCCGGGAAGCCGCGCCGCCGCTAAGCGAGTTCAATCCGGCGGCGCCGGCAGACTTGCAGAGGATCGTGCGGCGGAGCCTGGCTAAGGACCCGGACGAGCGCTATCAGTCGATTAAGGAAGTGGCGATTGAATTGAAGGAAGTCCGGCGAGATCTCGGCGGCAGCGTGGGCGTCGACACGACGGTCCCACCTCAATCCCGGACAGAGAGCACGAGCAGTGCGGCGGCAGCCAGCGGTGTCAGAGGCGGACCATCAACTTCTCTTTCCTCCCACGGACCAGGCAAATCCCTCGGCAGTGAAATCAAGCAACACAAAATCGCAGTGGCCCTCGTAGCTGCTTTGGTTCTGATCGTCATAGTCGCGGGAATAATCGGCATCAGCAGCTATCTTCACGCCCGTGGCGCCGAGGTGGCTATCGAATCCATTGCGGTGTTGCCATTCGAGAATCAGAACCAAGACCCGGACGCGGAATACCTGGCGGACGGGGTCACGGAAAGCATCATCAACAATCTTTCGCAGCTTCCGAACTTGAGAGTGAGTCCGCGCAGCACCGTCTTTCACTACAAGGGCAAAGGGACAGATCCGGTAGTGATTGGGAAAGAACTCGGCGTGCGGGCCGTGTTGACGGGCCGAGTTGTCCAGCGTGGCGATAGTCTGACAATCAGCGTTGAGCTTGTCGACGTCAGAGACAACAAGCAGCTTTGGGGCGAGCAATACAACCGCAAAGTAGCTGACGCGCTTTCGTTGCAGCAGGATATCTCGCGTGAGATTTCCGAGCGTCTGCGGGTGAAGTTGCCCGGGACAGACCGGCAGCAGCTGGCAAAACGTAATCCCGGAAATGCCGAGGCCTATCAGCTTTATCTCAAAGGTCGTTACTACATGCTCAAAGGGACCGAAGAGGGAATTACTAAGGCAATTGAACATTTCAATCAGGCTCTGGACTTGGATCCAAATTACGCGCTGGCGTATGCCGGTCTCGCCGACTCGTATTATGGATTGGCGGACGTGAAGTATGCGCCCAGAGATTCGATGCCGAGAATGAAAGCGGCCCTCGAACGGGCTCTGCAGATCGACGGCACGCTTGCGGAAGCACATACCTCTCTGGCCATTGTTTCTTTTCAATATGATTGGGACTGGGCCAAAGCTGAGAGCGAGTTTAAGCGGGCCATCGAATTAGATCCGAATTATGTATTTGCTCATCATCAATACGCCTGGCTGCTGGCGATGAGCGGAAGGCAAACTGAGGCGATTACCGAATATACCCGAGCTTTGCAGCTCGACCCGCTCTCTCTGGTGATCACCGTTGATAACAACGTGCCGTACACTCTATCGAAACAGTACGACCGGGGGCTGGAGTTTGCGAAAAAAGGCGAAGAGATGGACCCTAACTTTTTCCTCGCACAGTTTGTCCAGGGATGGATTTACGACAAGAAAGGCGATTATATTAAGTCGATCGCCAAACTGCAGAAAGCCCGGCAACTGGAAGATCAGCCGTGGATTCTCTGTTGGTTGGGTCACGCTTATGCCACCTCAGGCGACGTCCAGAAAGCACAAAAGATCATCGACGAACTGAACGATCTTTCAAAAAAACGCTACGTTTCACCATATTTTGCGGCGACGGTTTATGCCGGACTGAAAGACAAAGAGAAAACCCTTGAAAATCTCGAAAAAGCTTTTCAGAACAAATCCGTATGGCTGGTGTGGATCAGAACTGAGGACATCTACGACTTTCTGCGGCCGGATCCGCGGTTTCAGGATCTGCTGCGTCGCGTGGGACTGCCGGAATAGCAACACGTCACGTGGTTAACAAAGGTTAACTGGACTATAATTCGCTTTCTCCTCTTAACAGTCATTCGTTTAACCTCTGCACTCAATACTATAGGTCACCTAACGGAAGGTCCCTCCATGCCCGAAACAAAATGCCGCATTCTCTACGTCGACGATCTTGAAGATAGCGGCGAGATGTTCAAGCTATTACTGTCTGGCTCTGACTACGAAGTCCTAACCGCTCACTCGGTCGATCAAGCGATACAGCAGGCCCGGTCGCACGAATTTGATCTGTATGTGCTGGATAAGCGTTTGCCGGACGGCTCAGGTATGGAACTATGCCGCATCCTGAATGAGTTGAGCCCCGGCGTGCCCTGCATTTTCTACACCGGAGACGCTTACGAAATTCAGCGTCAGGAAGCTATGGCCGCCGGCGCTGACGCCTACATTCCTAAACCGGACGTCGAAGCCCTGATCGACGCGGTTCATAAACTGCTTGCCGAACGCGAATGCGCGACGGCATAGCTACTTCCGCCACAACCCACAAACCCGAACCAAGACGTGCAATATGTGTGCAGTAATTTGTTACCGCTTGGTAGGTCGCGACTTGTCGCGAGCCCTTGAGAAAACCCAGGCGCCAAAGCGCCAGATACCAAAGCGGCGATCCCCGACCTCTCGCGAGCGCGCTCCCAGTCTCCTTCGTCCGTTTCACATCTCTGCCAACTCAGCTAGAATCCTCTGACGTTTATGACGATGGCTGCTGGCACACGCCTCGGTCGTTACGAAATCCGCTCGCAGATTGGTGAAGGCGGTATGGGCGCGGTCTATCTCGCCAACGACACGCAACTGGATCGCGTCGTGGCCATTAAACTCCTGACCGCAGATGTCGCCCGGGATCAACAGCGGCTCTATCGCTTCTTACAGGAGGCACGGGCGGCCTCTTCCTTGTCACATCCCAACGTGGCGCACATTTACGAGATTGGGGAAGCCGAGGGTGCGCACTTCATCGCTATGGAATATGTCGAGGGCGAGCCGCTCGATCGGAAGCTCAGCGGCAGGTCGCTGAAGGTCGATGAGATCCTGGAGATTGCAATTCAAGTCGCCGACGCCCTGGACGAAGCTCATGCCAAGGGCATTACCCATCGCGACATCAAGTCTTCGAACATCATGATTACTTCTCGCGGGCGCGTGAAGGTGCTGGATTTTGGCCTGGCGAAGCTGGCGTCGTCGCTCGGATCGCCGGAGACGCCGTCCGGAAGCGAAATCGCGACGCGAGTTAAGACCAGTCCCGGCATCGTCATGGGGACCGTGAACTACATGTCGCCCGAGCAGGCTATGGGGCGCGAGGTCGACCATCGCACGGACATTTTTTCGTTCGGAGTAGTGCTTTACGAAATGGCTACCGGCCGTCTGCCGTTCGCCGGCGGCACGATCACCGAAACAATCGATCGGATTGCACACACACAACCGGAAGCGATAGCCAGGTTGAACTACAGCATTCCGCCCGAGCTTGATGTGATCGTTAAGAAAGCGCTACGCAAGGATCGGGAGGAGCGTTACCAGACAATTCACGATCTACTGGTTGATTTGAAAGACCTCAAACGCGAAGTCGATCTAGCCGCGGGTCTGGAACGCTCGACGCCGCCGGCGTCGCGCAGCGCGGAAGTAGTCGCTTCGTTATCGCAAACCGCGCTCAGCTCCGCCAGCATTCCGGCCCCGAACGGCGCGGTGCCCTCTCATCCCACTTCGAGTGCCGAATACGTGGTCAGCGGAATCAAGAAACACAAGACCGCGGTGATCCTGATTTCAGTGGCCGCTCTGGCGGTGGGACTAGCCTTCCTGGTTATTTTCGCGGCCATTGCGGTTTACAAAATCGCGGCGCGAAAAGGGCCGGCTCTGGCGGAAAAGCGGTTGGTGAACATGAAGATCACGCGGCTAACCGCTAATGGCAAGACTGAGAATGCCGCGATTTCCCCGGACGGAAAGACGGTGGTCTATGTCCTGAGAGAAGGTGGTCAGCGCAGTCTCTGGCTCAGACAGGTGGCGACCAACAGTAATGTGCAAATCGTGGCACCGTCGGAAATGAAGATTGGCCGCCAAACTTTTTCACCTGACGGCGCTTACATTTACTACCAGGCGGAGGACAAGGAGAATCCTCTGGGCGCGCTGTACCAGGTGCCGGCCTTGGGCGGCGTCCCGCGGAAGGTCATTAGCAACGTGGCCAGCCCCATCACTTTCTCGCCTGATGGAAGCCGCTTTGCCTTTATTCGTAACGACAATGCCGCGACCGGCGAGGACCAATTGATTATCGCTAATGCCGACGGCTCTAACGAGCGGAAGCTCACCGCGCGCAAGGGCGATACCTTCTTTCCTGCCAGCGGTCCGAGTTGGTCGCCAGATGGCAAAGTAATTGCCAGCACGATGGGAAGTTATGCGGGTGGTTTTCATCTCACGGTTGGTTATGTCGATGCCGAGACCGGCGCACAGAACGAAGTCAATAAAAAGTTTTTTGATGTTGGACGCGTCTCGTGGCTCGCTGATGGCAGTGGCGTGATAGTGAATGCCGGCGAGCAGGGCACAGCGATTAGTCAAATCTGGCAGATCTCGTATCCGGGCGGAGATGCTAAAACCATCACGCACGATCTCAACGATTACGCTGGCACCAGTATCAGCGCGGACTCGAAATCGCTGGTGACAGTCCAATACAACTATGCTTCCAACGTTTGGATTGCGCCGGCCAACGACCTCGCCCATGGAAAGCAGATCACCTCCGGTCAGCTTGAGGGCGATCGCGGTCTGGTTTGGACACCTGACGACCGGCTGGTCTACACCTCGCTGGCCAGCGGGAACATTGACCTATGGATCATGAACGCAGATGGCAGTAGCCAGAGACGCCTGACTACCGATCCGCAGCAGGAGGATTCGCCGCGCGTTTCACCAGATGGCCGCTACGTTGTCTTCGATTCGCTTCGCGGAGCCTTGCCCAGTATTTGGCGTACGGATATTGACGGCGGCAATTTGAAACAACTTACCAATCAGGAAGACTATCTCGTCGACATCACGCCGGATGGGAGTCAGATTGTTTTCACTTCCTGGCGGACCACGAGGCAAACGCTTTGGCGACAACCGATTGATGGTGGCGAGCCAGTCCAAATCAGCAATCTGTTCATCACCAACGCTGACCTTTCGCCTGACGGCAAATTCATTGCCTGTAGATATCGTGACGATAAACCGAACTCACCCGCACAGCTCATTATCCTTCCGTTTGAGGGTGGTCCGCCGACACTTACCCTGGACTTGCCCCCCACCTCTACCGGCCGGCCGCGCTGGACGCCGGATGGCAAAGCCATTGAGATCTATGATTCACGGACCGGCACTCTTAACTTGTGGAGGCAACCACTCGACGGCGGACCGTTGAAGCAAATAACCGACTTCAAACCTTACGATATTTTTACCCGCGACCTCTCGCGAGATGGAAAGACTATGGCATTGTCGCTGGGCACCATTACCAGTGATGTCATTTTGATCAGCGACTTCAGGTAATCCTCTCTTAGTAGGTCGCGGCGTTTGATCGACCCTCAGGGAGGCTCAAATCGATTCCGGTTCACTCGGGCTGGTAGCCGCTCTTGCGGTGTTGGGTTACCGGCCGATTCGACTCTAAGTGATCAGTCCCTGGATTGGAGTATTTATGAGATTCGAATACTACACAAAGCGATTGGCGGATGTTCCCAAACTCTCGGTTGACGGCACCGTCGACAACGCCGTCCACTTCTCACACTGGAAGGGAAATAAGACCCCAGCTACCGTAAAGGCTGACACCTCCACTGAGATTGCTCTGAATCTCGTGGCGGCACCCGACCGTGAAGCGCTGACGGAGGGGATCGATCTGGTGACGAACAATCACTTTGATACCGACGGAGTGCTTTCCTGCTGGACGGTGTTGACCGGAGAGCGAGCGCTCGGATTGCGCGACAAGTTGATTGCCGCGGCGGAAGCCGGTGACTTTTCCGAACTCAGCACAAAGGAAGCCGTGCGCGCCAGCATTGTCATCCAGGGATCAGAGTCACCGATTGATGAAGAGGCTGGTTCTCCGTTGGCTCGACAACTCGCGGGCGAAGCCGTGGATGACGAAGCTCGAGCCTATGAACTGGTGCTGCCGCATGTCGAGCGAGTTCTGACCCACACCAATGATTACGAATCGCTCTGGTGCGACGCCTGGAACCGGATCGCGACCGCGCTGGAGAGTTTTGCCAAAGGCCGTTCGCGGGTACAAGAGGACAATGAAGCGAAAATATCGCTGGTAACCCTGGCGCCCGAGATTTTCAGTTCGGCAGGGTTTAAGCCGACGCGACATGCCGTGCCCTTCACGGCCATCTCGCATCACGCACGTGGCGAACTTTTCCTGATCGCGACGCCGCTCGAGGGCGGTTGGACCTATCGTCTCGACTATCCGTATTACTCCTGGGCTGAAACTGTCGTGCGACCGCAAGTCCCGCGACGCGACTTTACTGCGCTCATTGATCGGCTGAACGAGCTGGACGAAAGCGCGGCGGGCCATTGGCGGCTGGATTCTTCTGAGTTAGCTTCGGCGGCAAAGTTTTCAGATCAGAATGGCAAACTGGCGAGTTCCAGCCTGGAGCTCGAGGTGGTTGCGGCTGAGCTTCGTAATGCGCTGGTCGAAAAACTAGCTGCATCTGTGCCCGGCTCGGCCTAACTCAGGTTTGCTGAGCCGCTTTGTTCAGAACCACCTGCGGTAGCGGGTGGTTTATCTTCGAATGGAACCGGTTTCTTCCCTATCAACTGCCCCCTACCCCGATAAGTCGGGGTTCTGACCATGCGAAGCCGCTCGGATGTCTTCATCGGTCCCGCCGGTTGGTCATATGCTGACTGGCGCGGACGAGTCTATCCGGAAAGCGCGGGCACAAAATTCGACACCCTGGCGCTGGTGGCAAAATATTTCGACACCGCCGAAATTAACAGCAGCTTTTATTACTCACCCACGCCGGCAACCGCGCGTTCGTGGCTGCAACGAATCGCTCACAATCCTGATTTTATTTTCACCGCCAAACTCAACAAAGTGTTTACCCACAAACGCGGCCAGGCTACGAACGAAGATGAGAAACTATTCCGCGAAGGCATGGATCCGCTCGCCGCAGAGGCCAAACTCGGCGCTGTTCTGATTCAGTTTCCCTGGTCATTCAAAAACGAAGGTGAAGAGCGATCTTACCTGACACGCCTGGTCGAACGCTTCAAAGAATACCCCCTGGTTGTGGAGCTGCGTCACGAATCATGGAACCACCCGCGGGTTCTACAGACGCTCGAAGATCTCGAGGTCGGTTTGTGCGATATCGATCAACCGCTGTTTGCCAATTCAATCAAACCGTCAGCAGAAGTGACCTCACCGGTCGGGTATGTACGCTTGCATGGCCGTAACTATCAAAACTGGTTTCGCGAAGAAGCGAACGTCTTGGAACGTTATGATTACCTTTACTCGCGCGATGAGCTGGAGCCGTGGGTCGAGCGCATTCGCGAAGTGGCCGCAAAAGCGAAGCAGACTTTTGTGATTACCAACAATCACGCGCGCGGTAAGAGCCTGGTAAATGCGTTTGAGGTTTTGGCTCTGCTGTCAGAAGAGCGTGTGCCGGGACCTGCGAAGCTGGTTGAAAGCTATCCGCATCTCGGCGAGTCAGTCGAGCCGGACGATAAGAATCCGCAAGGTTCGCTTTTCTAAGTTGCGAAACATCTGGGTTGCCAGGACTGCCGTGCCTCACGCTTCAAGGCCCATCCTGCGCACGAGTTCGGCATATCGTGGATCGGGACGAAGCGGTTCGAATTCAAGTAACCATGTAATGAATGTCAGTGTGCCGCTGCGCCTCTGAAAATCCTTTTCCAGCCAGGCAAATGCCCGATCGTTATCTCGCAAACCTGCGTAAACAGCGGCCACATATTGTCCCAGCGCTTCACCTTTGGCATATTTCCCCTCGATTTCCTTCACAATGCGAAGAGCTTCGTCACGCTTGCCGATAAGAGCGTAGGCATGCCCGAGACTCGCCAAATCCTGGCTGTCTCGGTGAAACACCTCGACATCTTTTTGAAAGTGGAGTAAAGCGTTTTCGTAATCGCCCTGCTTGAGATAGGCGAAAGCCATGACATTGCGAGAAAAATTCGGCTCGAGTTCGTTAACTTTCTCACTCTGTTCGATGGCTGCTTTGTGGTCGCCTTTCACCAGGTAAATCTGCGCCAGGTTGTGATTGATGGGTGGCGAGAGAGGATCAAGTTCCTGCGCCCGTTTGATTTCCCGCAAGGCATCATCAAATTGTCGCTTCGCTCGGTAATAGTGCGAAAACCAATGATGCACCGTGGGATAGTTCGGGTTGAGATTAATGGCCCGCTTAAACTCCTGTTCCGCTTCGGCCCAGCGCCACATCTGTTCGTAAACCATTGCCGAAGATGCGTGCGCTTCAGGCAACGAATTGTCGATCTGCAGCGCTCGATCAGCGGCGGCTCTGGCTTTCGGTAGATCTTCAGCAGCAGCGCCGATAACCGTTTCGGAAACTAAATAACAGTCGGCCAGGCCCACGTAACCCAGCGCGTATGCCGGATCGAGATCGATCGCCTGCTGAAATTCTGTTATCGCCCGCTTCAACGCTTCCGCATTCCGTTTATTCCAAAAGTGGCGGCCTCGCAAAAAATGCTGGTAAGCCTGAACGTTTGTCGAATCACGTTTGACGAGTTGTCGCTGTTCATCACCGGACAGCTTGAGCCTTAATTGTTCGGTAACTTCCCTGGCGATCGTCTGTTTGACGGTAAGCACATCCGTCACTTTGCGCTCGTATTCGTCTCCCCAGAGCTGTGCACCAGTCGTCGCATCAACTAAATCAACTTTCACATTTAAGGTATCGCCGGTCTGAAGCACGCGACCCATCAGCACGGCCCGGACATTTAGCTCGCGTCCGACTGTCTGTGGATCAATCTGCATTCCTTTATATCGAAAGGCGGTTGTGCGCGCGATTACCCTTAGCCGCTGCACATCAGTGAGACTGTTAATTAACGCCTCAGAGATTCCATCTGACAGATATTCCGCGTCGGCATCGTTGGTCAAATTTTGAAACGGAAGCACGACAATCGATTCGATTTGGTTAGCGTTGGCCGGCGCAGTGCGCTTCGAATACAACCAATAGGCCGTAACGATCGCCGCCAACAATACAATCGCCAGCACTGTCGCTACGATGTTTCGATGTGGTTTCGTTAACGAGGCCAAAAATTGCGGCCTGGAAGTAATGCCACCATCACGTTTCTCTGCGACAATACTTTTGAGGGCGGCTTCTTCTTTTTTCCTGGTCCCGACCGAACCTTTTAACTTCGCGTTGAATTCCAGCTCCTGTTGCAATTCTTTGAGCTCTGTCAACAAATCGCTGGCCCTTTGATGGCGCTCCTCGCGATTCTTCCTGAGCATCTTCAGAATGGCACCTTCAAGTTCAGCCGGAATTTGCGGATTGAAGTCTGTCGGCGGCCGCGGCTCGCTCATCAGAATTGAAGCAAGCAAATCGCTCGTGGTGTCCCCGAAAAAAGGGCGGCGCCCACTCGCCATTTCATAGAGCAGCACCCCAAAGCTAAAAACATCCGTGCGCGCATCTGTCTCTTTGCCGCGAGCTTGTTCGGGCGACATGTATGCGACGGTACCCATAATGATTCCCGGCAAGGTGCGGATTTGCCGCGCCGTTTCATCTTCGCTGCCGACGGGTGGTCTGGCGGTCAACTTTGCCAAACCAAAATCCAAAACCTTGGCGAGCCCGTCTTTTCGGATCATTACATTCTCGGGCTTAATGTCGCGGTGAATAATGTTGCTCGCATGCGCAGCCGCCAACGCGCTCGCGATTTGAACAGCAATGTCGAGGGTTTCGCGAAGGCTTAATTGATTTCGCTTGAGCTGGTCACGCAAAGTTTCGCCTTCGATATATTCGGAGGCAATAAAATGAGTATTCTCGGTTTGACCGATCTCGTAAATTGTGAGGATGTTCGGATGATTTAAACCAGAGGCCGCGCGCGCTTCCTGAAAGAATCTCTGCAGATTGATTTCACTCTCGGCGTGCTCATTAAGGAACTTGATCGCTACCTTTCGTCCTAACCGCGTGTCCTCGGCCAGATAAACTTCTCCCATTCCACCCGTGCCAAGCAACTCGCGAATTCTGTAAGGTCCGAGGATTTGACCTTTATGCTGTGCGCTTTTCTGCATTGAGGTGGCTTCAGCGATTGGGACGGCCGGGTTCTCCGCAGAAACGCTCTGTACGATCGGCTTTACGATCCGTGAGTTCGATCCGTGGCACGATTACGCTCACGGTCACCGGTGTGGCCGACAATAAGGCAACTCTTAGCCGAAACCTCTTGAGTGAGGTCCTGGCTAGTCTGGAGTTCCGCCTCGGCAGCCGTCTTTAAGGCGGAACTCCGAACGACTATCGGGCCAGTGGAAAGATCGGCTCGATGTCCACCGGTACGCTCTTCAGACGATCCAGAGCGCTTTTCATCGGAGCTCTGATCACTGCGTACGTATCCAGGATCGTTTTAGCTTTATCGTAAGAACCTTCCGCTTCGATTGTCAGCAGCTCGGTCGTAAGTTTGCGCACCGCGTCGCGAATCTTTGACTCATCGACGCTGAACCTGCCGCTCCGCTCATCGAATTTGATGGCGCCCTGGTCGGTGAAATAGTTGAACTGCATTGCCACACCCCGGCCGTGCGATTCAGTAATGCCGAACCGGACTGAGCGAAACATGCTGGCCAGATAAGTGTCGTAGAGCGTGCGCTGCATGCTTTTGGCGATCACGCCCTTGTCGATTAAGTATTGCAGCGCCCATAAGCCCGTCACGTCCGCTTTCGCTTCTTCGATTGACGAGTACTTGTCTTTCAATTGCAGCCGCACCGTCGTTGGCTGGCCATTCACGTTGATGTTGTGCGGGCCCAGACCGTGCATCAGTTCATGCATCAGGATGTGAGTGAAGAAAGCATCAAAAGCCAGATTGCGTTGCTGGGCCGGGGCGAGCACCACGCGTGAAATCGGGATGAGCGTCTTGTTGAATTTGGCATCTTGCACGTTTTTCAACATGATTCGCTTCGATCCTTTTTCTTTGACCACGCGTTCGTCATTCGGCAGATTAAAGGCCGCGGTTTGCACGCCGCTGTTTCCTTCGCCCGAACTAAAAACTTCGTTGACGACGCGAATCGGCGAGGCGGAGCCGAGTTTCGGATTGCGATAGCCGGGATCCATCGGCAGATTGTTCTCGAGCTCCTGCAGGTACTGGCTGAATTTCGCGAGCTTTGCGCTTTCACCTTCGTCGCGCAGCGTCACATAGGCTTCGAACGCGGCTTTGTAGCCGAACAGTTCATCTTCGTAGGTTTCATACGGGCCAATCGTGAGATCGATTGGAGAATCGAGATCCATCCAGGCCACGTCACTGTCGTAGTAATCATTAGAGGCAAATGCCGCGGCCCTCTTGTTCAGAAAATCTCGCAGCGTTTGGTTCGTGGTCAGCGCCGCAGCTTCTTTCAAAAGCTTCGCTGCCGGTTCGAGAAACTCACGATACTCCTCGTTGTAAGGCACGCTCTTCAACTTGCCGCCGGCGTCATGTCGAATGGTGTAGAAATAACCGGTGGCTTTTTCTTTTTCCTCAGCCGACAGACCATTCAGCCAGGAATTGAATTCTTCCTTGCTGATGTCGTCGGGGTAGTAGTTCGCGTGAGCCGGCTTAGCAGGCACATCGTCAATGAAAGCTTTGTTTTCGTCCAGACGCGACCAGGGGCCGTTGTTAATCCGAAAGTAGTGAAGCAGATTGCGACCCATCGGCGAGCGGTCGGCTTCCAACTGTTTTTTCAACGATTCATTTCCCGACCAGACTTGTCTGAGGAAGAGCGGATCCAGCAGCTTAGCTGCCGCGATGATCTTGCGTAGGGCCAGGCGATCGCCCGGCGACAGTCGAGCTGTATTCGCGGTCAGCACCGTCGGCGAGAAACGGCGAATCTGGGCTGGCAATTCCTTGGGATCCGCCGCCCTGGGCTTTCGCTGGGCCGGCGAAACAGTTGTAAGTAAAGCTGAAAATAGTGCTAGTGAGATAAGCTGCTTCCAGAGTTTCATGGCAAATCCTTCCGGGTCTATAGATTCTGTCGATTCTTTAAGATTTTTACGAACGAGCCTGAACGTAACTCGTCATTAGTCAGGCTGGACAACTCCAATGCTTCGGCTTCAGTGATCGCGCCGCAATTGATTGCGCGGAGAAAATAGTTCAACAGTCCCTGGCCGGTGGCCGCATCATCAAACACGTCGCCAACCAAAGTGGCCTTCGCCGCTTTCTCTACGAAATTACGCAAACGCTCTGAGGCCGCATCGAGGCTATCAAGAAAGAAAGAATATACGGCCGCGTAGCGGGTTGGAAACTGGGCCGGATGCAGGTCCCATCCCTGATAGAAACCCCCGACGAGTGAATGCTGAATATGATCGTAGTGCAGCTTCCAGGCGCGATGCACCACTGCGCGGTTTTCATCAAGTTGATCCTGCGTGAGCGGTTCTCCTTCAGACGGTCGATGTGGCGCGACCGGCATAATGTTGGTGGCGCCGTCAGACAACCAGATTCCGGTGCCCGCGAACGTGACCTGCATCATGTGCTTCGCAAAGTCACACGCCGGATGCATCATGTGTTGATGAGCGGCCGTGATGCTGCAACTGGCAGTGTAATCGTAAGTGCCGAAATGCGCCGCGATGCATCGGCCGCGCGCGGCTTGCAAAAGCAAAGGTAAGTTAATGCGGCCTTCGCGGTTGATAATTGATTGAGTAGTCTCAATCATCATCTCCATCTTCAAAGCGCCGGCGGCCAGGTTGTTTTGCTTTTCCAGCAGGTCGAAAAAATCGGCGAGCGCAGAAACCTGTTCCTCGCTGGTAATCTTCGGGAGAGTAACCACGAAATTGTCGGGCAGTTTCCCGCTGGTTTGCTCTAAAACAGTCGAGACAAAAATATCCAGCGTGCGCAGGCTCCGCGCTCGCAACTCTTCATTGAGCGGCTTAATGCGAATGCCGATAAAGGGCGGTAGCGTCGCGGACTTCATTCCGTTGACCACTTCGATCGCAGCCGACTCGGCATGACCGTCTTCTTCCGCATCGGGCCGGTTGCCGTAACCATCCTCGAAATCTATACGGAAATCCTCCACGGGTTCGCGGTTGAGCTTTTCCTGCACTCGCGTGTAAATCATGTGCGCCAACCACGCGGCCGGATTGTCTTTGCGCACGGTCTCGGGATCGGCTTCGAGTCTTTGTCTTAAGCCGGTGGCGTAACCCAGCACATCGGGGAGTTCGTCGGCGCGCGGCAAGCCCAGCGCGCGCGCGAAGATTACAAAATCGGGGGCGTGGTCTTTGAGAGCGCGCTCGGCAACTTTTCCCAATCTGGCGGCGGAGTCGGACTTGAAAAGATGAGCGCCGCCATAGACGGTGTGTACTGGCTGCCGGCGTCCGGTTTCGCCGGGATAGTTTTCTGTTGTGCCCAGATTTGCGGCGCGCAAGCGTTCGGTGATCTGAGCGATGGCTTGGTCAGACAGAGTTAGCTTCATGTTTTCCGCGACTACGAACCGATGAAACCGTAAGGTCGCGCCCCTCTTTAGTTGGAGAACGAATTGAACTTTATGACAAAGACACTTGGGCCGCAACGCAGGAGAAGTGGCACGCGTCCCGCCCGTGAAATCAGGTGCAAGATGCACGTGCCCCCTAAAAACAAAAAGGGCACGACGTGCGTGCCCTTTAAAACTTACTCCTGAGTTTTGAGGCTATTGCACCATGGCCACGCTGGCGCCGGGATAACCCGAGCCCAACTTCGCCGTGTCTCCTTCAGCGAGTGTATTCACGAGTTCCTGATGGAAGTAGTCATGGCGAGCGGCCACCGGAGGCGCGACGCGCTTGTCATACATTTGGCGGGAACGGTCGATGTCGTCTCGCAGTCTCTCGTAAAGGTTGTTGTCGGTGCGTCCCTCTTTCACTTTCTGTTCATTGTAAAGTTTGATTTCGGACACCAGCAGCCGAGCAAAGCGTCGAGCATCATTGTGCAGCCGGCGTTCTTCATCGCCAACCTCGATTGGCAAATCGGGTTCAGTCACACCGTAGCGGCGCGCTGTTCCCAACGGCGTCGCGTAGCTCCCGGCGAAAGCCGGAGCTTCCACAGTTGGCGCCGTAACCGGGTCACTTGTAACCGGAGCGGTTGATTCGGCAACACTTTCCTCCCGCTCACCGGACGCATACTCGGGTTCGGCTGCCGCCGATTCCGTCCCGACTGTTTCGCTTACCGGTTCCGGGGCGGCTTCCTCAACTTCCGCCGGCACCGAAGCCTGTGGTGTAGCTTCAACCTGTGGTTGGTACGAAGGTTCCGGCTCCGGAGTTCTTTCCGGCTCAACCTCGTGGACGGGTACTGACGCCATTGGCGCGTCAACCGGCTCTGCAGGTGCGCTAACCGCTCTTGCCTGTGCGGGCGAAGGAGCTGAAACCAGATTGATCGCCATGGCGGCGACTCGGGCGAGCAATTCAATTGCGTCCAAATTGATCGCGCCGGCGTCAGGGGAAGCTGCATCGGCATAAAGGACGGCGACGACTTTGCCCCGCACGACTAAGGGCACGGCGGCCAGAAGTTTTGGTTCGCCACCAAGCTGATCGATCAGATCCTGGTCCCCTTCATTTGAATTTGGCTCTCCCGACCAGGCAGAACGCGAAAGCGCGGCCCGGCCCAACAGCGTGGCGTCGTTGAGCGGCAGCGTGACGTTGCGTATCGATTCGAGATTGGTGGCGTCGCCAGCCTCGCACTCTTGCCAGCCGATGAGCTGTTCGTTTCTGACAACAAAAAGCGCTACCCGGTCTGCGAATTGGACGGAACTGGTCAAGAGCACACGCAGGACGTCGGCGTGCGTTTGCTGCCCCTCAAGTTCGTCGACACACCGTTTGATCGCGGCGACCTGCGGCGGCACTTGCATTACGGCCGGCTCAGAGGATCCACTCAACTTTTGTTCGCGAGCGGCTTGCAGGTGAGAGACGATCGCCTCGGAGACTGGCGTCCGATACAGAGGCTCGTGGGCGGATTTCTCACGCAAAGCAGTGAAAGCCTCGTTGAATTCACCCTGCAGACGGGAAATTTGCTCGTCGATGTCGCGGAAGCGCTCGGCCAAATAATTCTCAATCGATTGCCGCAGGCTATTCTCTAATTCTTCAGTCACTGGGGTGTATTTCCTCCGATCCTGGGTCGGGTTGAAGTGATAATGGCGGGGGCTAACTTGTCGGAACGGCTCCTGGCGCCAGCTCCAAACGATTATGGAGGGCGCGGCGAAGAGTCGTCAAGCGCCTTTTTCTGGCGTGTCCGGCGTTGAGCAGCGTGACGCATGCAAGACCCAACCAAAGTAGGTCGTCCCAACGCCGCTCGATCAGGACCCGGCTAAACAGCCGGTAGACCATTGCGCGCGATCTTTGTCATGACCTCGCAGAAACGGTCGAGCTCTTTCAAAGTCGTGTATAGGTTCGGCGTAATGCGCACGCCCTGAAACTCTTCATGAACGATCGGCGTCGTGAAGATGCGGTGCTGGGCGAAAAGATAGCTGCCAATTTTGATGGGGTCGATCCCTTCGATTTGAATGTTGGCAATCGCGCACATCTGCGCGGGATCGAACGAAGTATTAAAGCGGACTTTGGGGACATCCTTGAGTTTGTCCATCCAGTAACGCGAAAGATACCTAAGCCGCGCTTCCTTGCGCCGGCCGCCGATGCCGTTGTGAAAGAGCAACGCCTCGCCGATGGCCAGTCTGGGTGCGGCCGAGTGCGTGCCGATCTCTTCGAACTTGCGAATGTCCGATCTCTGCTTTTCCTCAGCCGCAAACAGCGGCCAGACCTTGGCAATTTTGTCGCGCTTCACGTAAAGCAAGCCGGTGCCTTTGGGTGCATACAACCATTTATGGAGCGAGGTCCCAAAGTAATCACAATTCAAGTCGGGTTGTTTGAAATAGAACTGGGCGAAGGAATGCGCACCGTCGACGATGGTCTCGACGCCGCGGGCGCGCGCCATTTCGCAGACTGCCTTAACGGGTGTGATTTGTCCGGTGATATTAATCTGATGCGCAATCTGAATCAGGCGCGTGCGCGGCGTGATCGCGCGTTCAAAAGCGCCGGTAATTTCTTCGATGTTTTTGGGCGGAATCGGAATCTTGATCAGGTTGAGCTTTATGCCTTCGCGCTGCTCACGCTGGCGAATTGTCGTCAGCATGCGGCCATAATCCTGAGTCGTCGTCAGGACCTCGTCGCCGGATTTGAAATCCAGGCCAAGTAGCAATGTCTCAAGAGATTCTGAGGCGTTACGAGTGATAGCTATTTCTTCCCGGTCACAACCGAACAGTTCTGCCAGGCCGGTGCGAATAGTTTCGGACTGCGGCTCGAGAATCTGCCACATCGTGTAGGCGGTGGCGTCTTCCTGCTGCCAGATGTAACGGACGAGGGCCTCGGTCACAATCCGCGGACTGGGCGAGACGCCGCCATTGTTGAGATTGATGATGCCGCGCGTCACGGTGAAGGCCTGCTGAATTTCAAACCAGAAATCTTCGTCCGTCGCCGCCTGTTCGGGCGTGAGATGCGCGATGCGGGTAGCGGCAGCGTGTATGTCGCTAAGAAGAGCTCCGATCGTTCCGGATGAAAGTGCGGCCAGGCCTAGACCTTTGCCGGCCGAGGAGAGAAAGCTGCGGCGGTCGACTGGGGTGGGTTTCATGATTATGTCCTGGGATTCGAGTTAGTGGCAGACTTGATTGAGCCAGGTCCACGAATTACACGAAGCATTACCTGCAACCAGGTTGCTGGTCCGTGATGTTTGTGGATCGCTCGACCGTCAATCGTTGGTAGGCATCTCAACTTCAAAGCCCGCGTCGATCCAGGCCTTAGTGCCACCAGTGATGTTAAGAAGATCGGTAAAGCCGGTGCGCTGTAGAATGCTGGTGCCGGTGCTCGAACGATAACCGCCGGCGCAGATGACGGCGGTCTGCAGGTCCGGTTTGAGATTCAAAGTCGGCAGCACCTCGCGCAGTTTGGCCAGCGGCGCCGTAATAGCCCGTGGCGCATGGCCGCTCTCATATTCAGGTGGGCGGCGCACATCGATAACCTGCAAGTCGGGTCGATTGTCGATGAGTTTCTTTAACTCAGCCACGCTGATCTGCGGGACTGTGTCCAGTTCCTGGCCTGCTTCCTGCCAGGCTGTCATCCCTCCGGCGAGATAGCCTTTCACGTTTTCCAATCCAACGCGCGCGAGACGGAGCTGGGCCTCTTCCACTTGTTCGTCAGATCCGGCGACGATCAGAATCGGTGCGGCCAGCGGGATCAACGAGCCGGCCCACGACGCGAATTGACCGCCCAGGCCGATGTTAAGTGCGCCGGGAATATGGCCGGCGCCAAACTCAGCCGCCGATCTGACATCGAGGATGACCTGGCCCTGGGCGCCCAGCTCGTAAACTTGCTCCGGGGACAACGCGGTTGGTTCAGGTAAACCAGTAAGAGCCGGCGCGCCGCTGCGATTTATTTCAGCATCTTTTGAAAAGTACGCCGGGGCGTCTGCCAGATCAGTGGTCATGATGCGGACGAACTCATCTTTCGACATCGGCTGCAAAGCGTAATTGAATTTGCGCTGTTGCCCGATCGTCGAAGAAGTTTCGGTCGAAAGATTTTTGCCGCACATCGAGCCCGCGCCATGAGCCGGATAAACTTCGACCGCGTCGTCCAGCGGCAAAAGTTTTCCGTGCAGGCTGTCGTACATCATCGCAGCCATCGTTTCTTTGGTATAGCCCTTTGCGCCGGCGAGATCAGGACGGCCAACGTCGCCGATAAAGAGTGTGTCGCCGGTCAAAATCTTGGGAGGCCGCTGCGAATCACTTGTGTCGGTTACCAATATGCAGATGCTCTCAGGCGTATGACCTGGCGTTTCAAGAATTCGCAGCCTGATCGTTCCGATCGAAAGTTCGTCTCCGTCTTTAACTGCGCGATGTGGAAAAGTCGCGCCTGCTTTTTCGCCAAAGACGATCTCCGCGCCGGTGCGCGCCGCGAGCTCGCGATGACCGCTGACAAAGTCGGCATGCAGATGGGTCTCAATGATGTAACGAATTTTCAGATCTTGGCCGGCGGCCTCATCGATGTACTGATCGACATCGCGCTGCGGATCGACGACTGCCGCTTCGCCTTCCGACCCGATTAGGTAAGACGCGTGCGCGAGACAATTGAGATAGAACTGTTTGAAATACATAGTTTCTATAGGACCGATTCGCTCTATTCTACTCTGGCAATTTATAGAACTCACGTGCCGGTTTCAATGGCCGAAGCATCCAGTAGGGCCGGCGCTCGCCGTTTGGTGAGAACTTGTCAGCCGGCCGCGTCTGGGCCAGCCATTTGCGAAAAACCTCATGTGACTTCTCCGTGTCGACATGAATATCGCCGTAGGCGTCGGTAGGTTCAGCTTTGCGTACGCGCACAGCCTGGTGCCAGCAATGCATCCCCGAGATCGGATCCGGATGCACGGGGAAAGTCAGATTCTGATGCACGCCGACATCGTTCCACCAGATTCGCAGGGTGTCGGCGTCGCTTGATGCAAATGGGCTGGCCCCGGCTTCTCGCCGTAATCCCCAGGTGCTGCCCTGTCGATCGAGTTTAACCGTCGCCATCAATTGCCGCTCTCCGCTTTCATGCGTCTTCCAGCGGCCCATGTGATGGCTGCAGGCGACGATGCCCGGCTTGATGCCTTCCGTAACCCAGGCGCGCACGACAAAGTAACCAATCTCGGTCTCTACCCGCACCAGATCTCCGGTGCGCACGCCGAGTTGCTTCGCGTGACTCGTATGCAACCAAAGTGGGTTCGTGTGAGCAATTTCGTTGAGCCACTTGGCGTTCGCGCTCCGCGTGTGAATCTGGATCGGCAGACGAAAAGTTGAAATCAAGATCGTTTGGTCGGGTGCGAGATTGTCGGGATGAACATGACTCCGGATGTAAGTCGGGATCGCGAATTCCGGCCAGCCCCAGTCGGCTATCGTCCTTGAATAGAATTCCAGGCGGCCACTGGGAGTCGGAAAGCCGCGCTTGATCTCGCCGTCGACTTTGACTCCAACCAGGCGACGGCCGTCCGCGTCGCCGTCCGGGCTGGGAATCGGAACTACATTCGAAGAGGAAGGCTTTGCGGCGCGAGTAAAGACGCGGCCAGAATGACCTTCGCTAATATCTTCGAGCTCTTCCTGCAAAACGTTCTGTTCATAGAGCGCGCCGGTCTTCCTCGAGATCTCGAACGAGCCGTAGCGGCGCATGTATTCAAGTGGAGTTAGATTCTCTTGCGCGGCCTTTGCCGGCAACCCGGGGACTGAGTTTTCAAACATCCAGCCATAGTATTCATCGACCCCGAGGCGCTCGCCGGGATGCTTTTTCGATTCGACAAACTGGCGAATGCCCAGGCTCCCATCGCGATCGATGCGCCAGGTCAGCTCCATCCAGAATTCGTTTTCTTCCCAAACCTCGCCGGGATTTACTTCTCGCGTATCAGTGACGTCCTCACCATTGCGTTGCCGGGCAGCGCGCATTACCGGCTGGCGAAAACCGAGCCATTGCGCGTCATGCGTTTCGTAGGAATGAATGTCATGACGTTCCGGACCCAAACCCGTCGGTAGGATGTAATCGGCGAAGTAAGAAGTTTCGTTCCACACCGGAGTCAAAGCCACGTGGCAGGCAACCAAACTTTCGTCGGTGAGCGCTTCGATCCACGAGAAGCCATCCGGGTTCGTCCAGACCGGGTTATAGACACGTGTGAAGTAAGTGTCGAGTTTGCCGCGTCCGTCTTTCAAAAGATGTGGCAGCAGGAACGACATCTCGTGCATTGAGAGCGGGAACTCGCGCGGCCACGTTTTCTCGTTCCACATCTTTGGGTGCGGTGGCGTGTAAATCGGTTTGGGAACGAACTTGTTCCAGGCGTTCGGAAAAACTCCACCTTCCGTAGCGACTGCGCCGAGCAGGGCATTCAGCATGAAGAGCGCGCGAGCCACCGCCCAACCGCCGCTCACACCGGAAGTCACGCTCCGCCAGTTGTGACTGCTGAAGCGAGTGCCGGCGGTTGCGACCAGTTTCGCGATCGCTTCCAATTGCTTCTCGTCGACACCAGATTCTTTAGCAGCGAACTCGAACGTGTATTCGGAATAAAGATCTTTCAGGATTCTTTCGAAGGTGTCGAATGCTTGGCCGTTTTCTTCGCGCCGTAGGCGCGAGATGTTTATAGAACCCGACGTCCTATTTGAATTTTCTTCAGTCTCAACAAAATGCGCGGCATTTTGTTGAGACTGAAGAGGCGTCTGAGACGACTCGGCGGCTATAAACGTTTCGCCGCTACGCGGCGATGCTTTCTGTTCCTGGGCCTTCGCCTCGTTTTCCCTGGCCCCTAACCCTTGACCCCCGGCCTCCGACCCCCGGCCCCCGACCCCCGACCCCTCTTCTAAGAACTCTTCCCAATTCCACCAGCGCCGCACGAATTCTCGATTGTAAAGATTGTTTTGAATCAGGTAGTTCGCGATAGATAAGAGGATTGCTGCTTCCGATCCGGGATAAGGAGCGATGAAATGGTCTGCGTGCGTCGCGGTATTCGAAAGCCGGGTGTCAAAGACAATTAGTTTGGCGCCACCGGCCTTCCCATCGATCACGCGTTGGGCATGCGGGTTGAAATAATGACCTGACTCGAGGTGCGCGCTGATCAGCAAAATGACTTTCGCATTCGCATGATCTGGACTGGGACGATCCAGGCCCATCCAGAGTTGATAGCCTTCGCGCGCGCCTGACGAGCAAATATTTGTGTGCGAGTTGTGACCGTCGACTCCCCAGGCGGCGAGGATCCTTTCGGTGAATCCGTCTTCGCCGGGACGCCCGACGTGATACATGATTTCGTCGCGTCGATCTTCGACGATCGCTTTTCGAATTCGAGACGCAATGTCGTCGAGCGCGGTGTCCCAACTGACGCGTTCCCACTTGCCGTCGCCGCGTTTGCCCGCGCGCTTCAGCGGGTAAAGAATCCGGTCGGGATCGTTAATCTGATTGAGCGTGGCCGGTCCTTTGGCGCAGTTGCGTCCGCGGGATCCAGGATTCTCAGGATTGCCTTCAAACTTCTGAATCTGGTTCGTTTCTTTGTCGATATAAGCGAGCAAGCCACATGCCGACTCGCAGTTGAAACAGGTCGTCGGGACGAGCTGATAATGACGCTCTTTACGTTTCGGCCACGCTTGCGAATCCAGTTCAGTCCAATCGTCCCAGCGCTCTTTGGGCGGAAACGCCGAGAGATGGATTCGTGAAGGTCCGGGATATTGAGGTTTACTCATTTTCGTCACTACAGTGGCCAACTCCGCATCAATTCTGATATCCGCGCCAGGTGATGATCGTCGTGTTCGGCGATGAAGAAAGCCAGATCGATCACCCGTATCTTTACTTGCAGCCGCGGATGCAGGGCCGTCCGCTGCACAAACGCTTCATCGTAACCATCGAGCCGGCTAACAAAGGCCATTCTTTCGCTCCGAAAGTCAGCGAGAATGGTTTTGATCGAGTTCGCGTTGTGATTTGCTTCGTGCGTCTTCTGGTTCGTCATGTCCGCAGCAGTCAGCGGATCGCGGCCCGCTTCGAAATCGTCCAGGCGGCTCATGCCCAGCGGTTCGAGATCGAGCAAATGCCCGGCTTGTTCCTGAATAGACCACTTATCGCCGTCGCGCCGTATCAAAACTTCGGCGGGCACCGCGCGCAACAGATCCTCCAGCCGCGCCGGAGCGCCACGCACACGCTCAACCACGTTCGGGTACATTCCGAGCGGCAGGCCAAAAGTGAACTGCCGTTTAATCCACTCGGTGCGAGTGACCATCTTATCTATTTGGAGTGCGGTAACTCGTTACCGCTTTGTTAAGCCGCGACTTGTCGCGGCGGCAGTATGACGGTGACAAGTCGCCGTCTAAGAAAGCGCCGACAGGTCGGCGTACTCCAAAACTACGCCAGCGGGACCGATTGTCCCGCCTGGACGTATGCGTGTTCGAACAGTATTAATCCGATCAGCGCGAGCGGCGCGCCTCCTACACCGATCGACGGGCTCAAATATCCCAGGATGGCCAAAGCCGGCAGTACTCCGCCGGCGATTGACAGTAGTACCCCGATCCAGAAATTACCTCTGTAGCGCCCCTTCGTCATTTCCCAAATCGCCAGCCGCGCGTGCGCAGTAGAATGGGTCAGTGAGATTTCACCCCAGATCATCAGCAGGTGAAGCAAGCTGGTCACTGCGAGTATCCAGAGTGCTGCGAGGACGATCGCGGGCGCCAGTTCGAGGAAGTTGCGTCGGGGTGCTTCAAACCAGATCGAACTGATTAGCAGCACGGCAGACCCAAGCAGCAATGCCTGCACCAGCAAGTGCGGAGGCAACAGTGGGCTCTGCCAAAGGTCGCGCGCTTTCGCCTGCGCAAAGAGATACGCTGTATAAACCGCAGTCAAAATTGAAAGTGGGATTCCCGGAAACATCAACCAACTTTGCAGAGACTTCGATCCAAACAAGCTTCCAAAGAAGTGCAACGCCAGCACCAAAGAATAGCCCGCGATAACAAACGCCCCCTTAACCAACCAGCTCTTCCACTGCGCTCGCGTGAAGATCATGTAGAAGCGAGCAGGATGTTCCAGGTCCCAAATCAGCAGCAAACCGGTAATACCCAGGAAGGCGCCCGAAACAACCGGCGCGACCCAAATCCAAAGCGGATTGTCCGCTCGCATAAGTCCCAACAGCACCAGCAGCGCCGCCACCAGATACACTCCGCTCGCAATCCCTTTTGTCCAGGTGTACAAACTCACACGCCAGTCCCATGGAATCGCATGTGCCACGTCGTAACTCAACAAGGCGGCGGCCGAACTGTTGTTGAAGGTTGGATTGCCTGAAACGACATGCTCGGCAGATTCACGTTGTTCGCTCCACATGAAGAGACCGGCCTCAGGCCGGCGAGCCGCGAGCGGATCCAGCGTAGCTTGATGCGCGCCTTTGTAGAAAAGTTTCGGCAGCGTCTCTTTCTCGGGACGGCGAACGTTCACCGCCTCGCGATTAACGATTTGAGCAACATACGAGCTTTGATCGTTCATGTCGCCGATCAGAATCGCCTGAGTCGGACAGACGACGACGCAGGCGGGCTCCAGTCCGACATCGATGCGGTGCGCACAGAAGTTACATTTCTCAGCCGAGTGATCTTCGGGATTGATAAAAATGGCGTCATAGGGACAGGCGGCCATGCAGGCTTTGCAGCCGATGCAGATCGATTTATCAAAGTCTACAATGCCATCGGCGCGCTTAAACATCGCGGCGGTTGGGCAGGCGGTTACGCACGGCGCGTGCGCGCACTGATTGCAGCGAGTAACCTGGTGGGCGCGACGCACCACGGGAAAGACACCCACGTCAACGTGCTTAACGTAAGTCCGGGTGACGCCGACCGGCACGACATTTTCGGACTTGCACGCGGTCGTGCAGGCATGGCAACCGATGCAGCGAGTGTGGTCGATGACCTTCGCCCACTGGATACGATCCTGACGAGCTGATTCAGGCTCTAACATTTTGATTTGGAATAGCGCGGCGAAATATAACACGGAACGGCGAGGTTGCGGAGATGAAGTCAGTGATACGATAGTCGGATTCAATTGAGGGTGTTAGCGGCGGTTAACGCTGGGAGCGCGGACGTCCCGTCCGCACCGCGCCATCAGCCGCGAATCTTAAGCCTGGTTGAAGACGAAGCGTTTCTTGTTTTTCGCGCGTCGCGCTCAGAGCAGACGAGACGTTTGCGCTTGCGGCAAAAGGAGCCTGTTTTCATTGCTCAGGATGCACCTGCTGCTTCAGTTATGCGATAGTACGCGTTCGGATTTTCGCGCAAACTGAATTGAAAAAACGTCTGCTTCAATACCTGTCATGCCCGTCGTGCGTCGGCGCGATCACGGTGGCTGCGATTGCCACCAAAGAATCGGAAGAAATCATCGAAGGCCAACTCGCATGTGCCGGCTGTAAGGCAACCTGGCCGATCATTCGTGGCGTACCGCGCTTTGCCGCGTTGGAAACTGTGGCTGAAGACAAAGCAGCCACGGCGGCTAACTTTGGGTGGCAGTGGCAACACTTCACTCAGGTCGATGAAAAGTATGAGCAGCAGTTTCTGGGCTGGATCGCTCCAGTCAGGCCTGACTTTTTCCAGGACAAAGTCGTGCTCGAAGGAGGGTGCGGCAAAGGGCGCCATACACAATTAGCCGCGCGCTGGGGTGCGCGCGATGTGATCGGCGTCGACCTGAGTGCTGCCGTCGAGTCAGCGTTTGCCGCCACTCGCAATCTTCCCAACGTTCATATTGTGCAGGCTGACATTTATCGACTGCCCGTGGCGCCGATCTTTGACTACGCTTTCTCTGTCGGCGTGTTGCACCACTTGCCGGATCCTCGGGCGGGATTCACTTCCCTGGCGTCGAAAGTTAGGCCGGGCGGACACATCTCCGCATGGGTCTACGGAGCAGAGAACAACGAGTGGATTACCCGCTGGATCAATCCGCTACGCGAGCGGCTGACTTCACGCATCAACCCCCGCTTGCTTTTACATCTTTCAAAAGTTCCAGCAGCGATGATGTTTGCGGCCACCAAACTGATTTACGGTCCCCTGAATAGCTCACGCCGCACCGCCTCGCTGGCGCAGCATCTTTTCTATAACGACTACCTCAAAGCCATCGCGGGCTTTGGTTGGCGCGAACAACACACCATAGTCTTTGACCATCTGGTGGCGCCGACGGCCTTCTATGTTTCGCGCGAAGAGTTCGAGGCATGGTGGCCGCAGATTGGCGCCCGGAATGTTTCCATAACCTGGCACAACAGCAATAGTTGGCGTGGTTTTGGCCGCCTGGCTTAGTTCGTGGCTGTCAATGGAAAGCCCATGGCCAGGATGCCCGTGCCGCCACACAAAAGCATTGACGACGATTCGGGCCAGCACTTATGATGCTTTTGGTTCCAGCGTTTGCCTAAACGCAGTTTAAGTTTCAGTTCTTGCCCTTATCCCTCTCAAAATAGCTTTCAAAAAAGGGGACTGGAATATTTCCACGTAGAACTTTCATGCCTGTTAAGATTGATGATCTCCTGCTTACTGCAACTGCCCATTTCGCCTCCGACTTACATCTGAAAGTAGGTGCGTTTCCGGTGATGCGCATCGGTGGCGAATTGTTTCCGGTCGCCGACGCACCTCGACTTTGTCCTGAAGACACCCTCGACATGGCTTTTTCGATGATGTCGAACCGGCAGAAACAAAAGCTGAAGGAAGTTTCCGAGGTCGACATTGCCTACAGTGCCAAAGGCATGGGCCGATTTCGCGCCAACATTTTTCAGCAGCGCGGCACCGTCAGCATCGTGCTTCGAGTGATTCCCGATCAGAGCAAGAACACAGCGGCGCTCGGCTTGCCACCGGTGATTGACCGGGTTTGCGAAGAGCGGCGCGGCTTGATCCTGGTAACTGGCGCAACCGGTTCCGGAAAATCAACCACGCTGGCCGCGATGATCGATCGCATCAACTCAACGCGCTCAGGGCATATTGTGACGATCGAGGATCCGATCGAGTTTCTGCATCGTGATAAGAAGTCGTTCGTCACTCAACGCGAAGTCGACGTCGACACGCGCTCGTTTGCGGAAGCGTTGCGAGGCGCCCTGCGACAGGATCCCGACGTCATCCTGGTCGGTGAGATGCGAGACTTTGAAACGATTGAAACGGCGCTGACTGCCGCCGAAACCGGACATCTCGTACTCTCGACTCTGCATACGCTGGATGCCACCGAAACGATTACTCGAATTGTTTCGTCGTTTCCTTCGCATCAACAAAAATCAGTGCGCATTCAACTCGCCGGCATTCTAAAGTCGGTGATCTCCATGCGCCTGGTGCGCGCCGCAAAAGGTTCAGGCCGCGTTCCGGCGGTGGAGGTGATGGTCTCGACCGGCTTGATTCGCGACTACATCATCAACGAGGAAAAGACCTACTTGATTCGCGAAGCCATCGCCAACGGCGCCTCGCAATACGACATGCAGACATTCGATCAGTCTCTCTTCCGTCTGCTCCAGTCGCGACAAATCACTCTGGAAGAAGCAATCCACAACGCGACGAACCCCGACGAATTCAAGCTGCGAGTCAGTGGGATTCTGTCTTCTGATCAACCGGTCGACCATCCGGTCAAATCCGACAGTGAAGTGAAGACTGAGGCTCAGCGAAACGATCTGGAATCAGTGATCGTCAAGTTGTAGCGGGGATCAATCTTTAAACGCCGAGGACGGGAAGGTTCTCGGAAGAAGCACGCCGGGGAAGTCTTTTCAGGTCCTCTGCGTGCTTTTTGTTTTTGATGGGACGCTTACCACTCCATCACGCAGCCCACTTCCAGGGCCGCAAACTTTCCCAATTTCTGCCATTAGCGATAAGCTAGCCGCGATGCGGGCTAAATCGATCACACAAAGATTCTGGTTGAAGTGGATTCTGATCGGCGCCGGTTGGACGCTGTTCGCAGTCTTCTTTGCCAGCCAACTTGTAGTTAACCGGGCCTACGCCGGCCGGCCGCTTAATTTCGGCATGGCTCTGGGTATTTGGTTGCTTTGTGCTTTCCTATGGTTGATCGCCACGCCGTTGGTATTGTGGCTGGCGCGGACCTTTCCTCTCGAACGAAATCGTTGGATAACGAGCGCGCTGATTCATCTCGTTGCCGGGGTATTGCTCTCGCTTGTTCTTCTCGCTCTTTTTGTGCAGATGACGCTGGCGCTGGGAATGACTGCTGGAGGAACGACTTTTATGCAAGGGTTCCGCACTCAGCTGGTCGTCAGCTTTCATTCAGAGCTGCTCACTTACTGGATGGTAATTGGCCTTACTCATGGCATCGATTATTACCGCAAATTTCGCGAGCGCGAGCTGCGCGCTCTGCAGCTCGAGACCCGTCTCGCTCAGGCCCAGCTTGACGCGCTGAAGATGCAGCTTCACCCACATTTTCTCTTCAATACGCTGAACTCAATTTCAGTTCTGATGAGCGAGGACGTGGTGGCGGCGCGGCGGATGCTTACGCGGATGAGTGAGCTTTTGCGGGCAAGTCTCGAAAATGTCGGCCGCCATGAAGTCTCGTTACGAGAAGAGTTGGATTTTCTTAAGAACTATCTGGAGATTGAGCAGACACGTTTTCACGACCGCTTGGCAGTGCGCATGGAGATCGAGCCGGGCGTGCTGGATGCGCGGGTGCCGAACCTGATTCTGCAGCCTCTCGTAGAAAACGCGATTCGTCATGGCGTCGCGCCCCGAGCTCAACAGGGACTGGTTGAAATCTCGGCGGTGCGGGAAGACGGCATGGTTGAACTCAAGGTGCGAGACAACGGGCCGGGCCTGCAAACGAATGCTCCCGAGAGTTTGACGAAGGGAATCGGATTGTCCAATACGCAGGCGCGACTGAACCAGCTCTATGGCGAGCGTCATCGCTTCGAATTGAAGGACGCCGCGGGTGGGGGCCTGGAAGTGATCATAGCGATACCTTTTCAAAACGGTTTTGCCGCATCTGGTCAAGCTTAGCTCATGGAAAAGATTCGCACGGTAATCGTCGACGACGAACCGCTGGCCCGGCGCGGCATTCGCGCGCAGTTAAAAAACGAAAAGGACATCGAAATAATTTCCGAATGCCGGAACGGCCAGGAGGCAGTGAAGGCCATTGAATCACAGGCGCCTGCGCTCGTTTTCCTGGACGTGCAGATGCCTGAGCTCGATGGTTTTGAGGTAGTCGAAGCCATCGGAATTGAACAGATGCCGGCGGTGATTTTCGTCACGGCTTACGATCGTTACGCCTTGCGAGCCTTTGAAGTGCACGCGCTCGACTATTTGCTAAAGCCTTTTGACGACGAGCGCTTCGCGACCGCGTTAGAACGTGCTCGGCGTCAAATCAAGCAGAAGAACATCGATGAGTTGAGCCGGCGCCTGCAGGGTCTTTTGGACGACTTACAATCTCGCCGTAAATACGTCGAGAGATTGGTCGTCAAATCTGCTGGACGCATTTTATTTCTCAGTGTCGCTGAAATTGATTGGATCGAAGCAGCGGACAATTACGTGCGGCTCCACGCTGGGCGAGAATCGCACCTGCTCCGGGAAACGATGAATAGCCTGGAAAAGAAACTGGATCCGGACCAGTTTCTGCGCGTGCACCGCTCCCGGATCGTTAACGCCCGCAAGATCAAAGAACTGCAACCGCTGTTTCGCGGGGAGTATGACATCATGTTACGCAACGGTACGCGCGTCGAATCCGGACGCGGCTATCGCGACAGACTCCAGAAACTTCTCAGCGGCTTGTCGTAGCAGGCTTTCGGTCTGAATCACGCCGGCATCTCGCCCCGGTCTTCGGCCAATTCCCGGCGCAAAACTCTCGTTTCGCCACAAATCCATTCTCACGATCGCCGTCAATGCGTAAGTTGCGCGCATGGAGCCCATCCAATAAAAGAGGAAGGACTCTATTTCAGCATGGAAAGAATCAATCGAATACTCGCTCTTTGCATGACCTTGGTCTCGGTTTGTTTCGTTCCAGTGACGCCGGCCGTTCATTCTTCGGCTTCGGCAAAATTGACCGATAACGGATTCGCCGCCCAGCTCGATTCATTGATTGAAAAGTCTGCGCTTGAAGATTCATTTTCGGGCGCGGTCCTGCTGGCTAAAGACGGGAAGCCTATTTTCGAGAAAGCAGTTGGCCTGGCAAACAAAGAAACGCGAACGCTCAACAAAACCTCCACCAGATTCAACCTCGGTTCAATAAACAAGTCGTTTACCAGCGTCGCCATTGCGCAACTGGCGCAACGCGGCAAGCTCGCGTACACGGACACGATTGCCAAACATCTGCCCGACTACCCGAATAAACCAGTTGCCGAAAAAGTAACCATTCATCAGTTGCTAACGCACTCGTCAGGCTTGGGAGATTATCTCGGCAACAAAGGCTTGGCGCAGATAAAAACCTTACGGGAGATTCTGCCGTTGTTTGTCGATCAGCCACTGGCGTTCGAACCGGGAGAGAGATTGCAATACAGCAACGCGGGTTACATCGTGCTGGGATTGATTATTGAGAGACTATCGGGCCGCAACTATTACGACTATGTGAAGGAGAATATTTTCAAGCCGGCAGGTATGACCCGGACGGATTCTTACGAGCTCGGTCAAAATGTGCCCGATTTGGCCGTAGGCTACATGCGCCCGGGCTCGTCGATTCGCCAACCGGGTCAAACTTCAAACGAACAAACTGGACCGCGAACCCCTAACGCCCAAACGTTAGCTGGCAAAGGCACCTCTGCCGGCGGCGGCTACTCGACGGTTGAAGACATGCTGAAGTTCGCGAACGCGCTGAGAGCTAACAAACTCCTGTCGCCTGAGTTTACGGAAATTGTTTTTACAGCGGGCGCGCCGACGACGGCCGGGCCTGGCCGAGGTTACGGCTTCATGCGCGGTGAGCAAAACGGGATTCGTATAGTCGCAAATGGCGGCGGCGGCCCTGGAGTGAACGCAATGTTTCGAATGTACTTCGGTCGCGACTATACGTTGGTGGTCTTGTCCAACTATGATCCGCCGTCGGCCGAACGCATCGCAATGAAAATTCACGAGATGATTATCGCTACTTAGTATCCAACTAAATCTAGTTGATCACACGCGGCGAGCCCGGGAACAAATTGAAAAATCGGAGGGAACAATGAAATCCATTTCTTGTCTAATCCTGTTTATTTTGACTGTCAGCGTCTGCTTCGGGGTGACGCAAGACGACCCGGTGCAGGCAGTGCAGAAGCTGGAGCGCGCCTGGCTGGATGCCTATGAGCAGCATGATGAGAAGGCGATGGACGCGATCGTGGCCGACGACTTTACCATTACGTTCCCCAACGGCTCGATGCAAACGAAAGCGCAGATCATGTCCATGATCAAACGGCCCGTAACAGCCGGCGGGCCGTCGATGAAGTTTCACACCGAGGAAGTTAAGGGCCGCGCTTACGGAGATACCGTCATCCTAAGCGGGCGTGTAGTATCGGAATTCCAGCGTGACGGCCAGACGGTATCGAAAGAGGAACAACGCTATACCGACACCTACGTCAAACGAAACGGACGCTGGCAAGTCGTCGCTTCGCATCTTTCAAATACGAAGTGACTGAGCCATTTTCCTACTCAATCAAACATTTTGAGAGAAGAGGAAAATTAGATGAAAGTAGTGGCTTCGATTGTTTTTCTGCTGATCTTGCTCGTGGGTTCCAGTATGTGGGCGCAAACACCCGGCACTGATGCAGAACCAGCCCGCCTCAAACAAACGGCGCTCGACTGCATCGAAGGTGGGTACAAAGCGAGCGCCAAAGGCATAGACGGCGCCCCAGTTTTCTTGGCTTCGGGCAGGGGCGCCGAAATGCAGCAGTCTCAACTTGCCGGGCGCTGGATCGGCGGGTTCCGGCTTCATGGAAACTGGACGTCGGTAATGCTGCGCTTCAATCCTAACGAGACACCGGCCGCAACCGCCGACGTCTTCTTCCCGTCATACTCAGCCAGCCGTCGCGCAACGAACGTTGTGTTAATGAACTTCTCTCAATCCCGAGAAAATCTGCACTTTGAGATTCCTTTTGAAAGTGAACGCGTGATTTTTGAGGGTAGACATGATGCGAGAACAATCTTTGGAACCTTTGTTTACAACGGCGCCAGAGGTCCGTTTGGGCTGACTCGCGTAGAAAGACTTGAGCTTGAGACGCTGGAAAAATACTATGGCGCTTATCGCGTCTCGCCCCATCGAGTGATCTCAATCTTCCGCGGCTGGGACAATGCGCGCACGCTGAATTATGTCGACTACCAGACAGGGCAAGTCGGAACTCTATGGTCTACCTCGGAAACGGAGTTCATTTCAGGCTCGGGCCTGGCCGTTAGCTTCCCGGTCACGCTGAAAGTTTCGTTTGCGCTTGATGCAAGTGGCCGGGCGACGAGCCTAAGTTGGCAATCGATTTCAAACCGACGGCTCACCGCGCGGCGAATGGAATTTGACGAAACTCGCATCACCTTCAAGAACGGTGACATCACTCTGGCCGGAACGTTGATTTCTCCGGGAACTCGCGGCAGACACCCCGCGGTGATTGTCGTTCCGGGTGACTATGGCACCCACCGAAATCAACTGCGGATGTGGGCGCACAACTTTGCCAGCCGCGGCATCGCCGCTCTTGTCTTTGATGCGCGAGGTGGCGGTGAATCGACCGGAGCGGTCGGCTCCAGCTCATTCCCGGACTTGGCGAATGATGTTATAGCGGGTGTGCAATCGCTCCAAACGCGTCCTGACGTCAATCCGAAACAAATCGGTCTGTTCGGCTTCAGCAACAGCGCTTTCACAGTGTCGCTCGCGGCTTCGCGCTCGCGAGATGTGGCATTCGTGATCATGCAATCGTTTGTCGGCGTTCCAGGCTGGGAACAAGAGAGTTACCGGGTAGAAACTCAGTTGCGGGTGGATGACTTTCCAGCAAGCATCGTTAAAGACGGTGCGGATTTCATGCGGCTCAAATGGGAGGCGGCGCGCACCGGCAGAGGATGGAATCAAATCGAGCGAATCATGGAGCGAGCGCGCGATGAACAATGGCTTGTGTATACGAATCCGCCTAGTTCGCTGGAGAGACTGCAGCGAAGGTGGCCCGACATGGTCTACGATCCGATTCCGGCGCTGGCAGGGATAACCGTGCCCATCCTGTCATTTTGGGGCGATAAAGACACTTTCCTCCCGGTTCCGGTAACCGTCACCAATTTTAAGCGCGCAATGGGGAAAGCCGGTAATCGTAACTACACGGCCCTGGTTTTCCACAACGCCAGCCACAGTATGCTCAGGACTAAGACCGGCAGTTCGAACACCGGTGGCACGGAGACACACTTCGTTCCGGGTCTGTGGACAATGCAAACAAATTGGGTCCTTAGTCAGGCGAGGACTACGCTCAAAGAATAGGAGTGACCGTAGGAGCTTCGCCGCTGGCTCAATGAATCTGAGTTGATTCTGACGGCCCGATGGCAATTGGTTCAAATCTCCGGAGTACGCACCGGCACATGAACTCACCACACGCATCGAAACTTAGATTGGCGCGCCTCTGCAGCTTGTTGGTCGTGTTGGTACTGAACGTCCCGGCCTCATTACTGACGGCCCAAACGAAACCCGAGCCGATTCGCAAACCGGATGACGCGAAAGACCTCGAAAGGCTTTTCGACCCGATGTTCGCCGAGCGGATGGAGAAGCTGCACATCCCGGGCGCGGTCATTTCAGTCGTTAAAGACGGGAAAATAATTTTTGCCAAGGGCTACGGGGTGGCTGACATTGAAAAGAAGACGCCCGTCGTTCCCGACAAAACAATTTTTCGCATCGGTTCCATTACCAAAGTTTTTACCGCGACGGCGGTGATGCAGTTAGCGGACAGAGGAAAGATTAAGCTCAATGAGGACGTCAACAAATATCTCAAGGGCTTTCGCGTTCCGGACACATATCCGCAGCCAGTTACGTTTGCCAATCTGTTGACACACACTTCGGGCTTTGACGAAATCAGTCCCGGTAGGCATTCGAGCGATCCAGCGGCGATTGTGCCGCTCGGCGAGTTTCTCAAAGGCCGAATTGTGCGACATTTTCGGCCCGGAGAGATTATCAGCTACACAACTTACAATCCGGCGTTGGCCGCGTACGTCGTCGAACAGATTACCGCAACGCCGTTCAAAGTTTATCTTTCGCAAAATGTTTTTGAGCCGCTCGGTATGAAGCGAACGAGCATTACCGCAGTTGGAAAGGAATACCAACAGGATTTGGCGACCGGCTATGAATTCGCTAAAGATAAATACCAGCCGCTTCCCTTCGAGTGGTTCAACACTTACCCGGCTTCTGACGTCAACAGCACGGCGACGGATATGGCGCGATTTATGATTGCGAATTTGCAATACGGCACGATTGACGGCAAAAGAATTTTGAGTGAGAAAGCCGCGCGCGAAATGCAGGCGACGCATTTTAGGAATCATCCAAGAATCGCGGGCTGGGCTTACGGTTTTTACGAAGGCACCCAAAACAATCTCCGGTTCGTTGAACACGGCGGCAGCATGGACGACGGTTATTCCGCCTTGATGACCCTGTTTCCCGAGAAGAACCTGGGAATTTTTGTCGCTTGTAATACTGAGGCGGGCGGCTTTGGCCTGGCGGGCGCGATCAAAAATGCCTTTCTCAATCGCTATTTTCCCGTGCAAACAGCGCCGGAAGTGCCGAAGACGGCGAACCCCTCGCCCGACGCGCTGAAGAAATTTGCCGGTAAATACCAGTCAATTATTTACTGCCATTCATGTGCGCCAAACACTTCTTACGTTCCCACGCCGTTTGAGATAAAGGTCACGGACGACGGAATGCTCTCGTTTTTAGGCGGACGGTGGAAACAGATTGAACCGATGCTTTTTGTGCTGACCGACGGCGAGCAGGCGGGACGAGCACTCTTCGGATTCAAGGAAAACTCAAAGCGTGAAATCACCTTCATGTTTCATGACAACTACATGGTTTACGAAAGGGTCTCTCAATGAGAATTGAGAATAGAAAGGAAACGGAAAAATGAAGAAAGCACTTTTGGTCTCACTTGCATTGTTATCGTTTTGTGTCGCTGGCGTTCAGGCACAAACAAGCGGATCCGACGCCGATAAGGCCGCGATCAAACAGACCGCGCTCGACTACATCGAGGGCTGGTACGAAGGAAATGCCGAGCGGATGGAAAGAGCCCTGCATCCTGAATTGGCCAAACGCATTGTGCGTACCAGTCCTGAAGGGCGAAGCCGTCTGGATCAGATGGGCGCGATGACCTTGGTTCAGTACACCAGAAGCGGCGGCGGCAAACAGACGCCGAAAGAGAACCAACAAAAGGACGTGACGATTCTCGACGTTTTTGACAATGCGGCCAGCGTGAAGGTTGTCGCTACCGACTGGATCGATTACCTCCACGTCGCGAAATCCAACGGCCGCTGGGTAATCGTGAATGTCCTGTGGGAATTGAAGCCGCAAAAGAAATAGCCTCAGGCGTCTTCAATTTGACCGTGACATTGCACCCAACGGAACGTGAATTCAACAGTTCGTGACGTTCATGCTTCTGCCTGTTTGGCTTCCTGCCAAAGCTTTTCTAAATCGTCAAGCGTGGTCTGTTCGAACTTTCGTTGTTGTTCGCGTAGCTGTCCTTCGATGTAGCTAAAGCGTCGCCGAAACTTCCGGTTGCTGAGTTTTAGCGCCGCCTCAGGTTCGACATTCAGGCGCCGCGCGATGTTGGTGACGACGAAAAGGAGATCGCCGATTTCTTCGCGCACGTGCGCGTGGTCGCTCTCTTCTGAAGAGGCCTGATGCTGCTCGATCGCGGCGTGTAACTCGTCGACCTCTTCCTGCAACTTGGTGAAGATATCTTTGATTAGCGTCCAGTCGAATCCCACCCGTGCGACCTTGGTTGAGATTTGGTGTGCTTCCATCAGGGCCGGCGCTTTGGTGGACACGCCATCCAGAATCGACGCGTCGGCGGACTCAGCTGCGCCTTTGCGAGCGGCCCGTTTCTCTTCGGCTTTGATTGCTTCCCAGTTACGAAGCACTGCGGCCGAATCTCCGGCTTCGGCTTCGCCGAAGACATGTGGGTGGCGGCGCACCATCTTTTCGTGCACCTGTTCGATGACGTCGTCAATATTGAATTCGCCACGCTCGTTCGCTACTCGCGCAAAGAATGTTATCTGGAAAAGCAGATCGCCGAGTTCCTCCCGAAGCGCATCAGGGCGGCCCTCGCGCGCTTCTTCGAGGGCATCGAAAGCTTCGTAAGCTTCTTCCAGCAGCATTGGCGCGAGCGTGGCATAGGTTTGCTCGCGGTCCCAGGGACAGCCGTCGGGCGAGCGCAGCCGATCCATCAGAGCGACCAGGTCTTCAAATGTTTTGGGCATCTGGCTGATTGTCTGAAATCCGCGACAGTGGTTCAAGTTGGCAATGCACAACCCTGCTTCACTCGCTTTGCGATCGGGCGAACGCGAGTGCTAACATCCAGCACGTCTTAATTAACTATCTCAGTTAAGCGCATCGCAGGGTGCTGCTAGTCAGATCGCGCCTTGTTTCCAAAACCGCCATGGACGACGAGCAACCGGTAATCAAAGTAGTAGATCGCAGGCCCTTCAACCCGGATGGCACTCCGCGCGAGCTTTCGGCCGAAGAAAGAGGCGACAGCGAAGTCGCTAAAGCGACCATTGCTTCGACTGTAGAGGCCCCTCGGCCGGACTCTGTCCCAAAGCAAGCCGACTCGCCGCCGGTGGCATCCGCCGGGCGCGAACCCAGCGCCAGACCGAGATCCGCGGCGGTACCAGACAGTGATGCTTCACGCCCCGGCCGCGATCCCCTGGACGATCCGGCCAGCTTTTTGAGCTTGATCATGTCGCTGGCATCCAACGCGGCGGCCTCTTTAGGCATGATGCCGCATCCCGTTTCTGGCGAGACCGGGGTTGACCTGAAAACTGCGAAACACTGGATCGATGTTTTGGGAATGTTGGACGCCAAGACTCAGGGCAATCTCGAGCCTGAGGAAATGCAAGTGCTCGAGGGATTGCTCGCGGACTTGCGCATGCAATACGTGTCCTTTTCGAGTTCGCCCCCGCCCGCGTCCGGAAAGTTCAGCGCCGGCGACATCACTGGCGGCAAGTGACTTGTCCGTGGTTAGGTAGTAAAAGATCATTTTCCATTTGTCATTTCTCATTGTTCATTTGTCATTTAGGCCAAGCCCACAGCAGCCAAGTTCCAATAGTTGAATCCTGCCCAATCTTTCAAATGGAAAATGACAAATGAGAAATGATAAATGGAAATGAGTTCTTGAGCTCACAATAAAAATGCGACTCACCTTTCTGGGCACCGGCACATCCACCGGAGTTCCTTCGATCGCCTGCGACTGCGAGACGTGCGCTTCTGACGATCCGCGCGATCAGCGCCTGCGCGTCTCAGTCCTGATCGAACATGCCGGCCAGAGTGTTATCGTCGATACCTCGACGGACTTTCGGCAACAGGCTTTACGTCATCGCCTCAAACATCTCGACGCCGTTCTGGTAACGCATTGTCACGCCGACCACATCTTCGGTCTTGACGACATTCGTCCACTTAATTTTCGGCATGGGGCGTTGGGCCTCTATGCGAACGAGCGCGCCTGGGTCGACATTCGCCGCATCTTTCAATATGTCTTTGAACCTTCCCATTTTGGCGGCGGCCTGCCGCAGATCGTGCCGCACACCGTTGTCGCCGGCGCGCCGTTCTGTCTCGCTCGTGATTTAGAGGTGACGCCGCTGGAAGTAATTCATGGGCGTCTGCCGGTCATCGCTTATCGCTTCAACGATTTTGCCTACGCCACCGACTTGAGCGAAATTCCGCCGGCGACGATCGAAGGTCTCCGCGATTTGCAGGTGCTGGTGCTCGATTGCCTGCGGATTCGACCGCATACAACGCACCTCTGGCTGGATCGCGCGCTGGAATATGTGGCTGAGCTAAAGCCGCGCCGCACCTATTTCACACACATCACTCATGATGTGAAACATGAACGCGATTCCGCGCTGCTGCCCGATGGAGTTTCGTGGGCGTACGATGGATTGGTGGTTGAAGATTGAATCATTGACTCATTGATTCACTGATTCATTTACTCGTTTACCTGGTTACTCAGTTAAAACTGCCGATTGATGATCGAAATGACTCAATGAATCAATGAGTCAATGAACCAATTGCTTCATGCGCCTTTTCCACGGCACCGACAACGCCGCGATCGCACGTCCTACCGTGCTGACACTCGGCGTTTTTGACGGTTTGCATCTGGGCCACCAGCTCATCATGCAGACGGTTGTCGAGCGAGCACGGGCGGCGAAAGCCATGCCCACTGTAATTACTTTCGCACCTCATCCGCGTGCCGTGCTTCATCCGCAATCCGCGCCGCCGTTGCTGCAAACTTTCGATCAGAAAGTTGAAGCTCTTGGCGTGCTGGGAATTGAACAGACAATTGTGATTCATTTTGATCAGGCGTTTGCGCAGATTCGTGCGCAGGATTTTCTTAGCGATGTTGTGGTCGATCGTCTGCAGGCGAAGGAAGTCTACCTCGGGCGCGGTTTTGCTTTTGGCCATGCACGTGAAGGGAATATCGAGTTGCTGCGGCAAGTCAGCGAACGTCTCGGCTTCCGCGCTGAGGAAGTGCCGGAAGTTCGTTTGCGCGGCCGGCGCGTAAGCTCCAGCCGCATTCGTGAACACTTACAACACGGTCAGGTCAATCTCGCGCGACGGATGCTGGGCCGGCCTTACGGGGTCGAGGGGCGAGTGGTTCGGGGTGATCAAAGGGGCGCGCAAATCGGATTTCCGACCGCCAATCTCCAACCCCAGAACCGGGTTATCCCGCGCGGCGGTGTTTATGTCACGGCCAGTTTGATCGATGGGCAATGGCGACGAAGCGTCACCAATATAGGCACACGGCCCACGTTTGCTGCGGGCCCGCTCACAGCAGTCGAGACTTTCATAATCGACTGGTCCGGCGATTTGTACGGCAATGTGGTACGCGTGCGCTTTCTGCACCGGCTACGGGACGAACGGAAATTCGGCTCCGTTGAGGAGCTGCGTGCGCAAATCATCGCCGATGTCGGCCGCGCGGAAAAATATTTTAGGCATGCCGGAGTGAAGAGAGCTTTGTCGGTCGTTTGAAAGAGTTAGTGAGTGGTGTGCCTATCCACAGATTAGGCAGATTAGAGAAATAACAGGGGATCAGACCTATATCTGAACTTCTCGCTCAACCCAATTCATGGAGCCTTAATCTGCATAATCTGTGGATCCGCTCTCGCGAATGACGAAAAACGAAATCACGACTACTCGGATTCGTTGGCAATGGGGCGTGTGGGCCGCGCTTGCAGTGATGATGGTGGCTCTCGTACCTCAGGCCCATTTCATCGCCTTTCGCGGCAGCGCCTGGAATGGCGCCAACGCAATCACCCATCCTGACGAAGTTGCTTACTCAGCTTATCTCGCTGCGCTGATCCGGGGTGAACCGCGTCGTTACGATCCCTATACGCAGAATCAGAACCAAAAAGGCCAAGCCCCCGAATCTCTCTTTTCGATTCAGTTCGTGCCGCCGCATGCAGTTGCCCTTCCTTCCCGCATTCTGGGCTTGAGCGCCGCCACCGCCTTCATGATCCTGCCGCCGCTATGCGGCCTGGCGTCATCGCTCGCAATGTTCTGGTTGGTTTGGTTGCTGACGCGTGATGAACGATTCAGTGCTGCTGCGGTCCTTTTTGTTTTGGGGCTTGGCGCCTTGATCGCCGGCCAGGGAATGGTGCGGCATGCGCTTAATCTCAACTATCTGATTCCGCTCTGGATCTCGAACCGCGTAGCGCCGACATCTCTTTACGGCTTGCCGTTCCTTCGAGTTTATCAACCGGCCGTAGCATTTCCTGTTTTCTTTATCCTGTGCGCGCTGGTTTGGCTCGCGCTGACGCGTCCGACGCTGCGGTCGGCCGTGATTGCGGCCGTGGGCGCTGGCTTGCTGTTCGCACTACTCATCTTTTCCTACTTCTATTTATGGACTGCCGCGGCGGCTTGGTTGGGGTCAGTGTGCGCCGTGTGGTTATTAGCCGCAAAACCGGGGCGGCGGAGGGCAGGGATCGTATTCGCGATCGTGTTTGGATTGGCATTGGCAGCCCTGTTGCCGTATTCGCGATTACTGGCCCGCCGCGCCGCCACGCTGGATGCCATGGTAGCCCTGCTCTCCAGCCGGCGGCCGGATCTGTTTCGTCTTCCTGAGCTGGTGGCGCTCCTGGTACTGATCTTCATCGCGATCGGAGCGCGTCGTCGCGTCTGGTACTGGCGTGAGCCGCGCGCGCTAATGGCGGCGGCGTTCGCGTTAACGGTCTTCGTGGTTTTCAATCAGCAGATCCTCACCGGCAAATTGCTGCAGCCGGTTCACTACGAATGGTATATCGGGAATTACTGTGCGCTGGTTGCCGCCGTTCTGACCGTGGCTTTGTGGCGACAAGCAGGCGGCTCCAGGTTGAGTAACAGGCGCCTGGCAGTGATCGCGATCGCCGCGCTTCTCTGGGCCGGCGGGGAAATGTGGCTGGCAGCGAGCGTCAGCTGGGATTACAACCAACGCGTTGACGAAGCGAGGCTGGTAACAAAGCATCTCGAGTCGGCGGCCCGCTCAGGTGAAACTCCGGCGGCCGCGACAGTCCTGATGGCGGACCTGAAACTTGCCGATCGCTTGCCGACTGACGCGCCGCAGACGCTACTCTGGGCGCCGCGCATGCTGGTCTTTCCGGGTGTGACCGAGGTTGAGAATCGGGAACGCTTTTACCGGCAGCTTTACTATCTTGGTTACGACGAAGCTAAATTCTGGCGGCAACTGGATCGCGCGGATTGGAATTTTCTGGCCGGAATGTTTTCTTACGATCGACTGAGCCCGCCGGTAAGCGGCGCTTCGGCACCGATCACTCCGGAAGAGTTGCGTTTGAAACTCGCCGCCTATCTCGACTACGCCCGCACCTTTAATCGCGCACGCGCGGCGGCGGCGGCTCTATCTTATGTGGTGGTCGACGCTTCGGAATCAGTCGACTTCACCAATCTGGATCGATGGTATCAACGCGATGCTGGAGAAAGAATCGGCAACTTTGTTCTCTACCGGGTCAAACTGCGTGAATGATTCAACTAGGCAGGGCAAACAAGATTGACATGAAGCAGAAGCCGTTCTCTACCTGCAAATCCTGTAATCCTATCGATTCTTTTGTGACGTTTGGAGTTGAGGTAATCTTCACGGGCGGACTCTTTGCCAAAGGCTTTTTAATAAACCAAATTCACTCTGGCGACCTTTCCAACTGAGCGCCATCTGCTCTTGATCGGCAATTTTGGTTTCCGCCAAAGCAGGCGGCGGTGTCTCGGCCGATTGAAACCGGCGCTCAGAGTAGCTAAGCACCGAGTGAATGCCTGGCGAAGCGTGACAACTGGCACATTGGGTTAGCACCAAGCTACGGGAGCGCTCAATCTCGCCGTCCATTTCGAACCAGTCAAAGCCGTGGGCCCTAAACAGGAGGAAGTTTTTTTCGTCGCGAGCCACTTCCCTCAGACTTTCAGCCGCACTTCTGAACAAATTTCTACGGTCGAGAGTAAATTCAAATACGTCCTGTGTCGTAAGGGCCTCAGGCGATCGTATTTCCACGCCCGCGGGAACCGAGCGGTAAACGCGGATTTGTACGCTTTCGGTCAAAGCCGTCGGTCTGAGATTTCCGTCGCTATCGCTTTCCAGCACATTGGGATCCTAAGCTTAGAATTCCACGTGGACAAGTTGTCGCGGCCGCTTCTATAGTGTCACCTAAATACTAGTGACTCCAGCGTAACTGGACTGGCCACAGTTAGGCCGCAAATGTAATCACACTGGCTCACCTTCGGGTGGGCCTTTCTGCGTTCGCGAGTGGACCCGATAAGCTCATGGAGCGGCGTAACCGTCGCACAGGAAGGACAGAGAAAGCGCGGATCTGGGAAGTGACGGACAGAACGGTCAGGACCTGGATTGGGGAGGCGGTTGCCGCCGCTGCTGCTGACGGTGTGACGTTCTCTGTTCCGGTCACACCACATACGTTCCGCCATTCCTATGCGATGCACATGCTGTATGCCGGTATACCGCTGAAAGTTCTGCAAAGCCTGATGGGACATAAGTCCATCAGTTCAACGGAAGTCTACACGAAGGTTTTTGCGCTGGATGTGGCTGCCCGGCACCGGGTGCAGTTTGCGATGCCGGAGTCTGATGCGGTTGCGATGCTGAAACAATTATCCTGAGAATAAATGCCTTGGCCTTTATATGGAAATGTGGAACTGAGTGGATATGCTGTTTTTGTCTGTTAAACAGAGAAGCTGGCTGTTATCCACTGAGAAGCGAACGAAACAGTCGGGAAAATCTCCCATTATCGTAGAGATCCGCATTATTAATCTCAGGAGCCTGTGTAGCGTTTATAGGAAGTAGTGTTCTGTCATGATGCCTGCAAGCGGTAACGAAAACGATTTGAATATGCCTTCAGGAACAATAGAAATCTTCGTGCGGTGTTACGTTGAAGTGGAGCGGATTATGTCAGCAATGGACAGAACAACCTAATGAACACAGAACCATGATGTGGTCTGTCCTTTTACAGCCAGTAGTGCTCGCCGCAGTCGAGCGACAGGGCGAAGCCCTCGGCTGGTTGCCCTCGCCGCTGGGCTGGCGGCCGTCTATGGCCCTGCAAACGCGCCAGAAACGCCGTCGAAGCCGTGTGCGAGACACCGCGGCCGGCCGCCGGCGTTGTGGATACCTCGCGGAAAACTTGGCCCTCACTGACAGATGAGGGGCGGACGTTGACACTTGAGGGGCCGACTCACCCGGCGCGGCGTTGACAGATGAGGGGCAGGCTCGATTTCGGCCGGCGACGTGGAGCTGGCCAGCCTCGCAAATCGGCGAAAACGCCTGATTTTACGCGAGTTTCCCACAGATGATGTGGACAAGCCTGGGGATAAGTGCCCTGCGGTATTGACACTTGAGGGGCGCGACTACTGACAGATGAGGGGCGCGATCCTTGACACTTGAGGGGCAGAGTGCTGACAGATGAGGGGCGCACCTATTGACATTTGAGGGGCTGTCCACAGGCAGAAAATCCAGCATTTGCAAGGGTTTCCGCCCGTTTTTCGGCCACCGCTAACCTGTCTTTTAACCTGCTTTTAAACCAATATTTATAAACCTTGTTTTTAACCAGGGCTGCGCCCTGTGCGCGTGACCGCGCACGCCGAAGGGGGGTGCCCCCCCTTCTCGAACCCTCCCGGTCGAGTGAGCGAGGAAGCACCAGGGAACAGCACTTATATATTCTGCTTACACACGATGCCTGAAAAAACTTCCCTTGGGGTTATCCACTTATCCACGGGGATATTTTTATAATTATTTTTTTTATAGTTTTTAGATCTTCTTTTTTAGAGCGCCTTGTAGGCCTTTATCCATGCTGGTTCTAGAGAAGGTGTTGTGACAAATTGCCCTTTCAGTGTGACAAATCACCCTCAAATGACAGTCCTGTCTGTGACAAATTGCCCTTAACCCTGTGACAAATTGCCCTCAGAAGAAGCTGTTTTTTCACAAAGTTATCCCTGCTTATTGACTCTTTTTTATTTAGTGTGACAATCTAAAAACTTGTCACACTTCACATGGATCTGTCATGGCGGAAACAGCGGTTATCAATCACAAGAAACGTAAAAATAGCCCGCGAATCGTCCAGTCAAACGACCTCACTGAGGCGGCATATAGTCTCTCCCGGGATCAAAAACGTATGCTGTATCTGTTCGTTGACCAGATCAGAAAATCTGATGGCACCCTACAGGAACATGACGGTATCTGCGAGATCCATGTTGCTAAATATGCTGAAATATTCGGATTGACCTCTGCGGAAGCCAGTAAGGATATACGGCAGGCATTGAAGAGTTTCGCGGGGAAGGAAGTGGTTTTTTATCGCCCTGAAGAGGATGCCGGCGATGAAAAAGGCTATGAATCTTTTCCTTGGTTTATCAAACGTGCGCACAGTCCATCCAGAGGGCTTTACAGTGTACATATCAACCCATATCTCATTCCCTTCTTTATCGGGTTACAGAACCGGTTTACGCAGTTTCGGCTTAGTGAAACAAAAGAAATCACCAATCCGTATGCCATGCGTTTATACGAATCCCTGTGTCAGTATCGTAAGCCGGATGGCTCAGGCATCGTCTCTCTGAAAATCGACTGGATCATAGAGCGTTACCAGCTGCCTCAAAGTTACCAGCGTATGCCTGACTTCCGCCGCCGCTTCCTGCAGGTCTGTGTTAATGAGATCAACAGCAGAACTCCAATGCGCCTCTCATACATTGAGAAAAAGAAAGGCCGCCAGACGACTCATATCGTATTTTCCTTCCGCGATATCACTTCCATGACGACAGGATAGTCTGAGGGTTATCTGTCACAGATTTGAGGGTGGTTCGTCACATTTGTTCTGACCTACTGAGGGTAATTTGTCACAGTTTTGCTGTTTCCTTCAGCCTGCATGGATTTTCTCATACTTTTTGAACTGTAATTTTTAAGGAAGCCAAATTTGAGGGCAGTTTGTCACAGTTGATTTCCTTCTCTTTCCCTTCGTCATGTGACTTGATATCGGGGGTTAGTTCGTCATCATTGATGAGGGTTGATTATCACAGTTTATTACTCTGAATTGGCTATCCGCGTGTGTACCTCTACCTGGAGTTTTTCCCACGGTGGATATTTCTTCTTGCGCTGAGCGTAAGAGCTATCTGACAGAACAGTTCTTCTTTGCTTCCTCGCCAGTTCGCTCGCTATGCTCGGTTACACGGCTGCGGCGAGCGCTAGTGATAATAAGTGACTGAGGTATGTGCTCTTCTTATCTCCTTTTGTAGTGTTGCTCTTATTTTAAACAACTTTGCGGTTTTTTGATGACTTTGCGATTTTGTTGTTGCTTTGCAGTAAATTGCAAGATTTAATAAAAAAACGCAAAGCAATGATTAAAGGATGTTCAGAATGAAACTCATGGAAACACTTAACCAGTGCATAAACGCTGGTCATGAAATGACGAAGGCTATCGCCATTGCACAGTTTAATGATGACAGCCCGGAAGCGAGGAAAATAACCCGGCGCTGGAGAATAGGTGAAGCAGCGGATTTAGTTGGGGTTTCTTCTCAGGCTATCAGAGATGCCGAGAAAGCAGGGCGACTACCGCACCCGGATATGGAAATTCGAGGACGGGTTGAGCAACGTGTTGGTTATACAATTGAACAAATTAATCATATGCGTGATGTGTTTGGTACGCGATTGCGACGTGCTGAAGACGTATTTCCACCGGTGATCGGGGTTGCTGCCCATAAAGGAGGCGTTTACAAAACCTCAGTTTCTGTTCATCTTGCTCAGGATCTGGCTCTGAAGGGGCTACGTGTTTTGCTCGTGGAAGGTAACGACCCCCAGGGAACAGCCTCAATGTATCACGGATGGGTACCAGATCTTCATATTCATGCAGAAGACACTCTCCTGCCTTTCTATCTTGGGGAAAAGGACGATGTCACTTATGCAATAAAGCCCACTTGCTGGCCGGGGCTTGACATTATTCCTTCCTGTCTGGCTCTGCACCGTATTGAAACTGAGTTAATGGGCAAATTTGATGAAGGTAAACTGCCCACCGATCCACACCTGATGCTCCGACTGGCCATTGAAACTGTTGCTCATGACTATGATGTCATAGTTATTGACAGCGCGCCTAACCTGGGTATCGGCACGATTAATGTCGTATGTGCTGGGGAAAG
>JADMIO011482769.1_pt1 | contig 76925 bp, 60 predicted proteins | sample 8958161 | NCBI WGS metagenome assembly JADMIO01 (sample SAMN16585339, study PRJNA669376) | soil metagenome | isolation source: Crop rotation soil | place: USA: Cullars Rotation, Alabama | collected 2011
AGGTGAGCCAGTGTGATTACATTTGCGGCCTAACTGTGGCCAGTCCAGTTACGCTGGAGTCACTAGTATTTAGGTGACACTATAGAAGCGGCCGCGACAACTTGTCCACGTGGAATTCTAAGCTTAGGATCCCAATGTGCTGGAAAGTCGACGACACCAAAGTCCCAATAGATCGTATTTTCGGCGCCAAGAACAAAGGCGGCGTTATAGTCGTCGATAAAGTTTTGCTGGATGACATATCGGGCTTCGATCCGATTGCCTTCGCCGTCATACGCGTACTCGATTGAGTAGGGAAAGCCCGCTTGGCTTTCTAGATCGAGGGACATGAGCTGGTTGTTGACAGTCTCGGCGCCGAAGCGGCTTCCGTGGTCATCGAGCTTGTGTTCCTGCGCACCCAACTTGAGTTGGCCGTCGTTGTAGTACTGGAAATGCTTTGTCGTTGCCTCGGCAATGCTCGGGAATTGCGTCAACTTCTCTACTTGTCCTAGTTTGTTGAAGATGTAATCAAAGTATCCCACCGTCGTTTCAGCGCCCAGGGCATCAACAGATTGGGTAAATAGCTTTAATTCGCTGCCCACGTTATTGTCGATCGTGGTTTTCAGGACTGTTCGCGGCGCGGCGCCATTGAAACTCTGCTTGCGATCAATTCCGGACTGCGTGAGGCCGTTGTAGGAATACACGACATCCAAGGCGGCAGCGTGTACCCAGCCGCCGGAGCTGCTAGAGGACTTGGACGATCGCTCATGCAATTCCGTCAAGCGGTTGAGCGAGTCGTACTTGAAGGCGAGATCCGACACAAATCCGTTGTCGGATGCCGCCGTGACCAACAAATTGTTGCGGCGGTTCAGCGCGTCAAAACCCATCTTGTAGGTGGCCAGTGGCTGGGTGCCGTTGTAGGCCAGGTCCGTCGAGAATCTTGTCTCCTCGTTGCGGCCTAGCTCGTCGAAGTAGAAGTCGTACTTGGAGTCAGGATTCTCGGCTAAGACCATATCGCCGAAGTTGTTGAAGCCAAACGTGGCCAGCGCCGTGCCGCCGGACGTTTCGCCGGTGAGCCGATCGAGGTGGTCATAGGCATAGGTCACGGTGATATTTCGGCGGTCCTTGTAGGTCTCGACGTTCCCATTCTCGTCGTAGGTCCATTCGCGGGCCACGGTGGCCGGGGCGATAACATTGAGACTGTCATCCACGGTCTCTTCCACTTCGCGGATCGTGCGCCCCAAATTATCAAAGGTGTACAGTGTGGAAGTTTTGCCCGGATCAACAACGCGGCGCTGATGATTCTCGTCGTCGTAATCCGTTTTGATGACCTTGTCGGGCAAAGCAAATTGGGTACCAGGTTCAATACCAGGCTCAGGTTGATAGGTAATTATGCTTCTGATATTCCGACCGAGGTCGTCATAGTCGTAAAGGGTCTTCGACTGAAGGCTATCAAGTTGAGCGCTGGCGTACGATCTGGTTTCATCCAAGAGGCCGGTGGTCATGAAATACTGATGGCGGAAAACATTGGTTCGCCCAGCGGCCGAAAAGTTGTAGTTGGCTGTTACCCTCCCCAAAGCATCGTAGCCGGTGCGGGTGGAGGTCGTAGTTGGTGTGCCGAGATCGTATTTCATGTCCACGTCGGTTTGAGCGAGCAGCCCGCGCGGATCATAGGAATAGGCTGTCTTGGTCACCACAGAACCGGTGGACGTGTATTGGGCCGTTTCCGCCAGCCAGCCGCGGTCGTTATATGTCTGCGTGACGTAGGAATTGTCGTTGGCCTTCGTCTTGCTGACATTGCCCAACAAGTCATGCCAGTAGGTTGTCGTCAGCCCTTGCGCTTTGACAGTTCTGACGAGCCCTGCGCCGTCGTAGGTGTAGGTCGTCTCCCGCTTGTCGTTTTCGTCCGCGCCGGCGTACGTGAGGGTTTCCGATTTCAAGCTGCTGTCGTCGAAGTAGTCTCGTAGGACGATCGGCGCGGCCAAGCCATTTTCCCCGTCGGGGTCGGGCCGCTCGATCTTGGTGACGCGGCCCAGCGTGTCGTAGGTGAGAGTTGTCACCTGGCCACGGCCATCGGTGTAGGCCTCCGTGCGCACGTCGTCTACAAGTTCGTAGTCCACGCTCGTCGTGACAAGAGGTGACAAACCATCAACAATTTGCTTGGTTTCCTTGGTGCGGCCGAGGTCATCGTACACGTATTCGACGTGGGAGAGGACGTTGTTGCTCGCCTTGGTTGTCTGCGTCTGGAGCGAGTCATCGGCATAGTAAGCGTATCTGACGGTGTGGTTTAGCGGCTGCGTCACCGTCTCCAATCGCCCGGCAGCATCATAGGCATACTCGGTCGTCGCGAGGCCATCGCCGGTTGGATTCGGGGTGCGAACGAAGTGGATCTGTCCATCGTCAAAATACTCGTACGTCGTCGTGAGCTTTGCGGTATCGTCCGCATAGACGGTCTCTTCCTGAACACGCTGAAACCGATCGAAGGTTGTGAGCGTGTAGGCCCCCTTTGAATTTTGCGTTTGGGCGAGATTCCCAGCCTGATCGTAGGTGAATCGTGTAAGAAATGGATCTTTTCTAGTGCTGTAATAGGGAAGTTCGTCGGGGTCATCTTCAATGTTCTGTACAACGCTTCCGTCCAACGTTGGCGACTCGATTTGCAAGAATAACTCGCCACGCTCGTCGTAAATGTTGACGATTGAGTGATTGGTCGGAGCATATTCCACCCAAACCTGCCCGTCGGCGCGATATACGTATTTGGTGTGTGGGCGTTCCTCGCCATCAAGGGTCGTAACGGGGGGTGCGAAGATGTCGGTTAGCTGATTGCGGCTGTCATAGCCGTAGTTGGTAACTCGCTTGCGACCTGAATCCTCGGCGCCGGGCGTAGTGACGCTCCGGAGGTTGCCGACGGTGTCGTAGGTGTAGCTCGTGGTCACGCCTTCGGTCAATTCAGGCTCGGCGGGAGCCTCGCCCTCCCCGCCCTCGCCTTCACCCTCCTCACCCTCTTCCTCGGGCAAACGAGATCGGCCGGCGGTTGCTTCGAGCTTCCGGCCGAGCTTGTCAACGAGGTAGGTCGTGATCGAACCGTAGATGTCGGTGTACTCCTTGAGGTGCAGGTACTCATCGTACTTGAATTCCTCGGCCACTTGGTCATCGCTGCCCAAGGCCGTTGTCTTTCGCTCAAGCAAGCCTTTCTCGGGGCCTGAATCGTAGTAGTCGTAAAAAGTGACGCGATTCATCGTGTCGATGACAAACTCGATCTGCCCGCCGGGCGCGTCGCTAATCGACAAGGGAGCATCGGTGTAGAGATAAGTCACCGTCTGGCCCAAAGGTGACGTGGCCGTTTCAATGTGGCCGTAGTCGTCGGGCGTGTAGTTGGTCACCCGCCCCACTTGATCCGTGTACTTGGTCATGACGCCGACGCTGTTGTATTCCCACTTCTCGGTGATGTCGTCGTCCAGCGTCTCGGTGTTTTTGTCGTCGTAGGTGATCTTCTTGAGGTAGCCGTTTTCAAAGTATTCGTACGAGATAACGTCCAGGTCGTGGTCAGTCTGAACGTCGAAGCTGCCTTCGCTGGGGTCGTCGATATCGCTGGGCTCAATGTCTCCGACGCCGCCGACATAGCCTCGGCCGGCGGGGGCCTTGTACTTCTCGACAAGGCCGGAGTTGGCCTTGCGCTGCCAGAGCCAGACATCTTCCTCGGAATCGGGATCGTTCAGGGTGGCCTTGGGCGCGGCCTTGGCAGTTACCAGGCCGAAGCGGTCGAACTGGTAGGTCCAGACGTGGCCTTCATCGTCCAGTTCTTCGTCCGTGAAGTAGGCTGTCGTGACCGTGGCCCTGGCCTCGCGGGCCTCGCCTTCTTCGTGCTCTTCAGCGCGGTTGCCAATCTCACCAGTGGGCTTCTGGCGGTACTGGTCATCGAAAGCGAAACCAACATCAAAAACGAACGACGTCACCTGGACGTCTTGAATTTCCGGAGCTGCTACCGTGGGACCGGTATGCACTGGCAAGCCGCCGATCTTGACTCGCATGGCAAACGATGGCGCCGTCTCGCCTTCTTCTAATTCGCCCACGGACGGGTTTTCCGTTACGACTTCGCCGTTCTCAAAGCGTGTCACGAACCCTTCCGGATCGGTAATCTTCGCCAGTTGTCGGCTGTAGGGGTATTCGCCTGCATATTCCAGCTCAATCGTGCGTCCGCCTTGAAGGGTGATTGATGAAAGTCGGGCACCCCCATCCAATGCTGGCGACGTTTCATACGAATACGCAGTTTGGTTCCCATCCAGCGTCACTTCGCGCTTGAGATACCCTTGCGCGTCGAATTCGTAACGGTGGCCTCGATTGGTCGTCAAGACAAACTGAATGTGGTCGTCTTCAACCGTGCCATGGATAAGTTCCTCGGGTTCGCCCTCGCCCCCCTCTCCACCTTCGCCCTCGCCTTCTTCCTCTTCGTCCGCCGCAACCGCTTCGAGCGTCGCAAAGCTGCCATCCGGCGTTGTGAACGTCCATGAATCAACGAAATCGAGGCTGCCGATCCGTTCGAAGGTCGCGGAGTCTTCGCCACCGGCAAACGCTTGGAATTCAATCACGCCGTCTGCGTTTGGCCGAAAGAACCCCAGCGAGGCTTCACCGGATTCGGTCCACGCTTGATTGTCTAATGAAAGCCCATTCGATAATAGAATCGCCTCATCCACGGTGAGCGGGCTAAGAATCTTGGCACCCTGCGTCAGCCATAACCCATCGGTTCGCATGCCAAATGGCATGAACACTTGATACATGCGGTTCTCGTCGAGGCCTTCCTTGCGCCAGGTGACTGTGTCGAAGCCCTCGGCGCCGATCGTCAGGCCTTGAGCCGTCGTACCCCAAGGATCGAGCTGGTAAAGTCCATCGTTGGCCTGCCGCCAGTAGTTTTCCACCTCGAATTCTGGCCCAACCTCCTCACCCTCCCCGGGCGTGGTCTGATACCAGGCCGATGTGCCATCACGGCGCAACAAAAGCATGCCGTCAATTGGGGTGGCCCATGGATTGCTCTGGGGACCCAAGGTAAGTGGCATGAGGCGATCCACGTAACCCAGTGTCCAATTCCCGGCCTTTGGGTTGAGGTCAGCAGCTTCATTTACATCCCCGCGCCCTGCATAGCCGCGGCGCAAGGTACGCAAGAAAGCGTTATCGTTGGTCACCAGGTCCTCAACGACGGAGTCCTGGTCATAGCGCGATGTTACGTACTCAGAAGCGTTCTCTGCATCCCATCCGCCGAAGAACGAGCCTATTGTGGTAACCGAGAGGTCGGTCGGCACGTTAAGCAAATCGTGTGTGAATGGCGCGTACTGATAGAACGTGGGAATGGCCTCTTGGCCGAAGGGCAGGCTCCAAGACTTGGCGCCGCTGTAAATGTCGATGCTGACTCCGTTCTGATCGGTCACCGTCTGATGAATGAGGCCTGTCGTGACCGTGTCGACGTTGCTGGTGCCGAAGACCGCGTCTGGATCGCCACCGAGCAAAGTAATTTCCATCGTTTGCTCAACTTGGCCTCCGTACAGCGGGTTTGTGTAGGCAAGATGCAGCGTGTAGTGGCGATCCTCGTGAGCTTCGCCGTCGCTGCTGGGGCGAAGAATTACGTATTCCGTGGATTCCAGAGCCGACAAGGTTACGGTTTCATCCGAGTCCTCCCACGCCGACGAAGCATCGTCGTCGGCATCAGACCGTTCCAGCCACCAGTGGACATCCAACGATTGCGGGTCATCCAATTCCGTCGCAGCACCCACGAAAATCGGACGCCGTAACTCGATCGCGGCATAATCGTGCAGGGCAACGCCGGATGGCAGTTCAATATCCTGAGCAGCCGCCATGTCAACTGGCAAGGCCCAGATATACAGTTGCTATTTGTCAAATGTAAAGGGCGCTGGATACTCCTCAACTGGCAGGTGAAAATCATAGGTGGCTTCAACTTCTACATTGCTCCAAAGCTCTTCGTTGCTTAGCACGTCCGTAATCGTGATGGTCGCAGTCTGCGAAAGAATGTTTTCAAAGTAATCCTCGTCATCCGCCGCTTCCTGATCGTGATAGACATGCCACATTGACATTCCTAATCGGCCCGTAAACTCGTCCGAGCCGTCGTTCCAGTTGACATTCACCCGTACCAATCGACCGAAATCGTCTGGGTTGTTGTTGCTGATGCTGATGCCGGCCAGTACGTCCTGGACAAGGGCGTGATATTCCGTTGTGTCCGAAGGCGTTGTTACGAAGGTGACGTTGAAGTCAGCGTTTGACTCCGGTTGGAGTGTCACATGTACAACGTGCTGCTCGGTTGCGTAAGGACCTTCAATAGTGACATCGAACTGACGTGGGATGCTATAGGCATGTAAGTCCTCAATCGCAATGTCAAACGAACCGTTGGAGCTAACGTGCACCCAGTCTTCGAAAACCAATGGCGCGCCACCGTACGAGCCGTTGTACATTGGCGATGTTCGATAGTGAATTGCATGCCCAGAACCTCCTTGAACGGTGCCAGTAATATGCAACGTCTGTCCGCTCACGACCGTTATCGGCTCATTTGAATTGCCGGTGAGGCTCAATGAGAGTGTGGGATGCGATAGGACGGAGAAGTTGTACTGATCTTCGCCGCCGGAGGAGTTGCTATAAACAACGGAGTAATCTCCAGCCGCTGAAGATCCGAAGTCGTGTTCAACGACATAATCTTCGGGAAGTTCGTCGGTATCGAATGGAATACCACCCTGGAAAATTCGCAGAAGACTGGTAACGGGCGACTCGGGCGTAACGCCCTCGACAGTGACGGTGATCGTGCCATCCGGTTTGGCGATCGGCTGCTCGCCGGCCAGGATGTCATAGACCGTCGACGTCGCGCCGGAAGTGACAGTGACTGTGATCGAGCGGATGTGGAAGTCGAGCTCGGACTGCGCGGGGGGCTCCAATTCACTTTCCATTTCCTGGTTCAAAGCATTCCAGTTGATGGAGTTCACCAGCGGATCGAGTGGGTCAACTGTGATCGTGAAGTCGTGCGTGACGGTGTTCACGCCGGGGGTTGTGCCGCCGGTGTCGGTGAGGGTGACGTGGACGGTGGCTATTCCGCCATCGGTGTTGGCGGCGGCGGGTGTGAAGGTGAGCTTGCCGGTGCTGTCGATCGTGGGTTGGACGTCGAACAACGCGTTGTTGGTGTTGGTGGCTGAGAACGTGAGGGTTTGGTTACTTTCGTTCTCGGGGCCGGCAGAGATGTTGGTGGCCCAGCCGGCGAATTCGATGGCGCCGGTGAGCGGGGCCAGGTGCAGGTTCGGGCCGACGGTGAAGGATGGGGCGTCGTTGACGGAACGGACCGTGAGCTGGAAGCTGCGAGTGCTGATCAGCCCGAGGGAATCCTCGACCTCGATGGTGATGATTGTCGTGCCGAAGGCGTTGGCCGCCGGCATGAGGCTGATCGTGCGGTTGGCGCCGCTGCCGGCTAGCGTGATTTGGTTGTTGGCGACTAGGGCCGTGTTGGAGCTGGTGGCGGTTACGAGCAGGTCGCCGGCGGCGGTCAGGTCGTCGGCGATGGTGAAGCTGATTGGGCCGGTCGAGTGGTCCTCGTTGATGGTGACGTCGCTGATGGCCGAGATCACCGGAGCGCCGTTGTCGTCGTTCAGAATTGTGCCAACGCCCTGGTTGTCGAAGATGAACGCGCCGGCGACATTCGAGAGCTGCAAGAAGTACGTCTCGTCGTCCTCGATGACCAGGTCGTCGATGATCCGCACCGTGATGGTTTCGGTCGTGTCGCCGGGAGCGAAGGTGAGCGTGCCGCTGTCGGCGTCCTCGAAATAGCCCTCGACCCAGCCGTCGTCGATCCAGTGCGGGTTGGAGGTGTAGCCGTTGACCCAGGCCGGATCGGTTTCGGTTCCTTCGCTCCAGAAGTCGCCGGTCCAGTAGCTGCCGGTGACGATCCAATGCGGATTGTGCGTGTAGCCGTTGGACCAGGCGGGATCGGGAGACTCGGCCGCGACCCACGTGCCGCCTTCGTTGTGGCTGGTGCTGATCCAATGCTCGTAATACGAGTAGCCGTTGACCCAGAGCTCCGGATGCGTCTCGTTTCCCTGGCTCCAGAAGTCGCCAGTCCAGTAGCTACCTTGGTCGATCCAGTGCGGGTTGGAGGAGTAGCCGTTGACCCAGACGGTTGGTTGCGCCGTTTCGCCCTCGAACCAGAAATCGCCCGTATTGTGCCCACCGGTGACAATCCAATGCGGGTTGGATGTGTAACCATTGACCCACACATCGGGCAGCGCCGTTTCGCCCTCGTACCAAAAGTCGCCCGAATCGTGGCCGCCCGTGACAATCCAATGCGGAACCGACGTGTATCCGTTGACCCAGGCGGAATCGGGAGTTTCACCGGCGACCCAGAACGGGTCAATCCAGTTGTTCTCCGCATCGGTGTAGCCGTTGACATCGAAGCCAGGCTGCCAGTAACCCTCCTCAACCCAGTAGCTTTCCACATCGAAGCCTGGCTGCCAGTAGCCCTCCTCGACCCAGTAGCTTTCCACATCGAAGCCGGGCTGGTAGTAGCCGACGGGCACGTAGTAACTGTTCACATTGTAGCCGGGCTGGTAGTAACCGCTCTCGACCCAGTACGTATTCACGTCGTAGCCGTTCTGCCAGTAGCCGACCTCGACCAGGTAGCTGTTGACGTCGTATCCGGGCTGCCAATGTCCATCTTGATAACCGGGCACCCAAGATTGCGGGATATAGTCGGCGGGGCGGGTGGCGGAGTTGTCCTGGGCCTGCCAATCGACGGTGACGCTGCTGCCGACTGAATGGGAAAGCGTGACGGTGAAGGTGGCCGTGCCGGCGTCTTCGTTCACCTCGACGTCATCGATCGTCAGGAGCGGGCCGACGGAGATGGTGAACTCGTACGGCTCCGAGGTGTCATCGCCGCCGTTGTCCGTGCCGCCGTCGTCGTGCAGGATGACGGTGACGGTCGTCGTGCCGAAGGCGCCTGAGGCGGGCGTGAAGACGAGCGTGCCGTCGGCGTCGATCGTTGGCTGCACGGAAAACAGGCTGGTGTCGGCGGCGGAGGCCTCGAAGCTGAGCGCCTGGGCTCCTTCGTCGGACGGGCCACGGGCGAGGTTCGTCGCCCAGCCCGTGAGGGAGATTGCGCCGGCGTCGTCGCTGACGATCAAGTTATTGCCGCCTGTGAACGAGGGGGCGTCGTTGACGGGCGTGAGGTTGATCGTCACGGATCCGGAGCCCGTTTGATTGCCGCCGAACCCGCTATGGCCCAAGTCGTCGAAGTTGATCTGGAGCTCAGCAGCGGCGACGCCGTTGAGGTTTGCCGTGGGCGTGAAAATCATCCCTTCCAGCGCCGCGTTAATGTGAGTGATCGAGCCCGTGACTGTCACCGAGGCCGTGCCGTTACCGGTAACGGTGACGTCTTCCGTCCCCACGGTCACGACGCCGCCAGAAACCGTAAACGCGACTTGCACGTCGTCGTCGCCGGCGTCGGGATCGGACATCGCGATGGGGTTAGCCGTGGCGGTGGAGAATACCAGGGGCGCATCTTCCAACGAGTTTTGTGAGCCGGGCAGGATGCCAAACGGACCGACGTTGAAATACACCACGCCGATCGACACGCTGTTGGAGCTCGACTGGTTGCCGCCGCCGCCGGAATTGCCGAAGTCGTCAAGGCCGAGCGATAGGCTGACGGTGCCTGTGAAATCCGCCTCGGGTATGTAGATCAGGCCATTGAGCGCCGCGTTGATGGCGCTCAAGGTGCCTGTGAAGGTCATGGCCGAAAAGCCGGCGGCCTGGCCCGCGGTAAAGGTCAGCCCGGTTGGGTCGGGAATTTCCAGAGTGCCCGAATCAACGGACAGGCTCAATTGCACGTCGGCGCCGAACGCGTCGACGTCTGCCACCGTGATTGCGTTGCCAGACGCGGCGCTGAAGGTTAGTTCGCCGTTCTGGGAGGCGATTTGGGCGCCGGGCACCGAGATGGTGGGAGGATCGTTGACGGACGAGATGTCGATCAGGACGGAGCCGGAGGCCGTTTGAGGGCCGCCGCTTCCTGAGCTGCCGAGGTCATTCACTCCGACCGAAAGCGACACCTGGCCGCTGAATTCGGACGGGGCTGTGTAGACGAGACCATTGAGCGCGGCGTTGATGGCGCTCTGAGTACCGGTGAAGGTCAAGGCGGAATGGCCGCTGGGGCCGCCCTGGGTGAAAGTCAGCCCGTTGCTGCCCGACAACGCCAGCGTCCCCGAGTCAACCCAAAGGCTGACTTGGACGGAGTTGGAGCCGGCGTCGACGTCGGCGATGGAAATGCCGTTGCCCGCGCTGCTGAAGGTCAATGTGCCGTCTTCGAGTATCGACTGGTCGCTGGGCAGGAAAAGAGTGGGCGCATCATTGATCGGCGCGATGTTGATCGTGACGGAGTTGGCGCCCGTGCGGCTGCCGCCATGGCCGCTGTGGCCCAGGTCGTCGATGTCGATCTGGATCAGTCCCGCGGCGGTGCCGTTGAGGTGCGCCGTCGGAGTGAAAGTCATGCCCTCGAGCGCTGCGTTGATTTGCGTCTGCGAGCCGGTGATGACCACGGACGCCGATTCGTTGCCCTCAACGGTGACGTTCGATGTCCCGACCAGGATGACGCCGCCGGTGACGGTGAACGTCGCCTCGATGTCGTCGTTGCCGGCGTCGGGGTCGGAGATGGTGATCGTATTGGACGTGGCCGTGGAAAAGACGAGGGGCTGATCTTCGTCGATGCTTTGGGCCCCCGGCACCGATGCGGACGGCCCGACGTTGAGGTACACCACGGAGATCGAGACGGTTTCGGAATCGGTTTGGCTGCCGCCCAAACCCGTGTTTCCAAGGTCGTCGACGCCGATGGTGAGCGTGACGTCGCCGAGGAAGTTGGTGGGAGGCGTGTAGGCCAGGTTTTCCAGGGCCGCGTTGATGTTCGCGAGCGTGCCGGTAAAGGTCAGCGCCGAATAACCGCTGGGGCCGTTTTGCTCGAACGTCAGCCCGGTGCTGCCGGACAGGGCGAGCGTGCCGCAATCGACCGACAGGCTGACCTGCACAGGGTTGCCATTGGCGTCGGCGTCAGCGATGGAGATCGGATTGGCGGACGTCGACGCAAATACGAAGTCCTCGTTTTGACCGACGGTTTGCGGGCCGGGCACGGAGATGATTGGCGCTTGGTTGGTGTAGTTGTAGTTGCCACTGATTTCGATCGAGGCGGTGGCGGAGGCGGCTCCGCCGTGGCCGTCGCTGATGCTGTAATCAAAACTGTCGGACCCGTTGAAATTCGACGCAGCAGAATAGTTGAAGCTGCCGGTGGCCTCCAAGGTGACGTAGCCGCCGTTGGACGTGTAAAACGAGCCGGAGGTGGTGACGACGATGCTGTCGCTTTCCGGATCGGAGTCATTGGTAAGCACGTTGCCCGAGATGCTGCCGCCGCCGCTGAAGCTGTCGTTGGTGGCGGTGGGCGAGAGGTTGACATGTAGCGTCGCAGTGGCCGAGTTGCTGTAGGTCTCGGCCGTTTCATCGTAGATGTGGTAGGTGAATGTGAGGTCGCCGGAGAAGTCGGTGGGCGGCGTGAATTCGACGGCGCCGGAAGCGAACAAATCGAAGGTGCCGCTGCCCGGGCCGGTATCGAGCACCGCTGAGATGGTGTTGCCCGACTCGTAGGTGTCGTTGCCCAGCACGCCGGGAGCATTGAGCAAGAAGGGTGTGTTGGTGTCGACGCGAAAATAGTCGTCGCTGGCGACGGGATCGCCATCCAAAACGACTCGGGGCTCTAAACTCTCAAAAAGCGCCCGGCGTTGGCGGAAGCGTTGCGGCTGTCGGCGGGGCTTGCGGCTGCGGAGCAGCGGGGGGATGAGGCCGAGGGACGCAAACAACGATTGCCACGAGCGGAAGGGATTGTCCACGGTGTCGCTCCTGTTGCGGAATCTTTCCGGACAACATCTGAAGTCTGGCGACTTCAGCTACGGATGAGACAACCGCGCCGCGGCTGCCTCAGCCACACGCACGCTCGAACGATTTAGAAGCTGCCCACTGCCCCAGCATGTGAGAACGCGTCCCTGCGGAGGCGAGTGGCCGCGCGGGCCAGACGCGCCGCGCGAAACGTTCGGGATGCTAGCGAAGTGCGTGGCCTCATTGCAAGTATTTTCTGATGAGATTTTGTACCGCTATGGTGGACAACCAAGCATTGTGGAAATACGTACCCCCCGATGGAAACCGATCGGAATGGAGTTGAGCCCTCGCCTTACAAGGGCACACGACGCCCTGCTTTGCGCAGTTTGCCCAGTCGGGAGGCCGCGCGCGAGCGCGAGAAATTCGACAAATTCGCTGGCGCACGAGGTTTTTTGTGCGACCCGACAGGTCTATGGCTTGGTCCGGAATCTATGAGACCGTCGCCCGTTACGCCACGTTGGCGTCCTAGAGTCTAGCGACTGAAGCCACGAGGCGCGTGATGTTGGCGCGCATGCCACCAAGCCCGTAGCCCGGATTATTCATGGCCCAGGGAATTCGTTCGAGATGGTGTCCCACGGTAGCCCGACGCGTGCGCGAGGGAAAGTCCGCTCTGGTCCCTCGCTTACGCGTCGGGCTTCCATTCGCCCCTGAAAATTCCGGGGGCCGTTCAGCGGCTGGAAGCCGCCGCTACGTGAAGCTCTCCGTGCCTCTACACTCGCTGTTTGCGGCGGCGGTGCTTGGAGAAACGCTTGCCTTGATTGGACTCACGAGCGGCGTGCGTTTGCACACCTTGCTGATGGCCGCTGCGCTGATGACCGCCATGCGACGGCTTGTGCTTCGACCGTTTTGGCGTGCCGAAGTGCTTTGGTCCGGACTGTTGCGGCGGGGGCAGCTTCGGCTTTTCACCGATCACCGGCACCGACTTGCGGAGCAGCTTTTCGATGTCGCGCAGATGCTCCAGCTCTTCCGGCGAACAGAACGACACCGCAAGGCCCGACGCGCCAGCCCGGCCGGTGCGGCCGATGCGGTGGACGTATGTCTCGGGCACGTTGGGCAGGTCGTAGTTCACGACGTGCGAGACCTCGTCGATGTCGAGGCCGCGGGCTGCCACGTCAGTGGCCACCAGCACGGGCGGGCGGTCCGACTTGAAGCTTTCGAGCGCTCGCTGCCGAGCGCCTTGGCTCTTGTTGCCGTGGATCGCCTCGGCACGCATGCCGAACTTGGCTAGTTGCCGCGCGACCTTATCGGCGCCGTGCTTAGTGCGGGTGAAGACCAGCACGCGGCTGGCTGCCGTGTTGCGAAGGAAGTGTTGCAACAGCGCCGGCTTGTCGTTCTTAGCGACGTGGTAGACCGAGTGCTCGACGGTTTCCGCTGCGCTGGAGGTGCGGGCCACTTCGACCGGCACGGGATCGCGGAGGATGGCAGCGGACAGCTTGCGAATGTCGGGCGGCATCGTGGCCGAAAAGAACAGCGTCTGCCGCTGGGCTGGCAGCTTGGCGATGATCCGGCGGATGTCGGGAATGAAACCCATGTCGAGCATGCGGTCGGCTTCGTCCAGCACGAAGACCTCGATGCTGCGAAGATCGACGAACCCCTGCTGCATGAGGTCCTGCAACCGGCCGGGCGTGGCGATGATGATATCGACGCCGGCTTGCAGGGCCTTCGTTTGTCGGTTCTGGTTCACGCCGCCGAAGATGATGGCGGAGCGCATCCGCGTGTGGCGGCCGTAGGTGGCGAAGCTCTCGCCGATCTGCGAGGCCAGCTCGCGCGTGGGCGACAACACGAGCACACGCGCTCGGCGACCGTGGCGGTTGCTTTGATTGCCTTGCTCGTGAAGCCGATGCAGAATCGGCAGCGCAAAGGCGGCCGTCTTGCCGGTGCCGGTTTGGGCGCAGCCGAGCAGGTCGCGGCCGGCCAGCACGTGCGGTACGGCTTGGGCCTGAATCGGGGTGGGAACGGTGTAGCCTTCGGCGGCGACCGCGCGAAGGAGCACCTCGGACAGGCCGAGGTCAGTGAAACTCGTCATAACTCTTTGTACTCAATTCGTTGTAAGACTTTCCCCGGGGCGTCGAGCGCACCTTTAGCGCGACGCCTGCTAGGGAGAAAAAAGAAACCGCGGCGCATGGCTTACGATCGCTCAGCGGCGCGCGGCCACAGCGCAGCGCCCTGCTCCGGCAACGGAGCAGGGCCGCGCGGGAATGATTTAAGAGGCGGCCTTTGGGCCGACCCGCGGCAACGACCTGCTGCCGCTTGCTGCGTGTCTGATAGATGGACTATCCGACAGGCTTGACGTTCGTGGCCCGGGGACCCTTGCCTCCTTGGCCTTGCTCGACCTGATACTCGACGGACTGGCCCACGCGGAGGTTATCGAACGAGCCTTCGATGACCGCCGAGTGATGGAAGAACACGTCGCCGCGTTCTCCGCTGATGAACCCAAAACCCTTGTCCGATACCAACTTCTTCACGGTGCCTTGCGGCATGACCACAACTCCTTCACGAAACGAGAGAAATACGACACGCTGCCCATAGACCTCGCTGGCGGTACAGCACCCTTTGTGGGGCAATAGTCGCGCCGGAAGCCTCGGCCAGACGCCGAGGGGGCAAGCAGACCAATCGCGGTCGTTTGACAGATGCCCCGGCTGGGTAAGCACCCCACCAAGGCCGCCGCTAAGCGAGAAGCAATTCGACTCGACGGAGCATCGGCTCGCGTCTTTTCTCGCCACCTCTTTGCAGGGTGAATCCTAGCATATTCAATTGTGCAGTCAACCCAAGCATCGGTTACACTGACAGAATAGCCAGACTAACACCCGTTTTAGAAACCTGCGGGTTGTCGCCCTGCGGCTTATAGAATTCGGAGGGTTCGGTGGACAGCCTTGTGAAAAAACTGCGGCAGGAACAGGCCTTTCTCGGAGCTCGGCAAGGCGATCCCACGGCCCCTGCCAGCGGCACGTTATTGGCCCGCCGTACACGGCTGTGCGCCCACCTCGAAGAGGTCGAGGCCCAATTGTCTGGGCCAACTTCGCCGCGGCCCACCTCGCCCCAGTCCTCCTCGCAACGCCCCGACACGTCGGCTCCGACGCTGGCCACGCATCGCGCGGCGCTGGCGCTGCGGCAAGAGATTGGCAAGCTGACTGAGGAAATCGACCGCGCCGATCGGCGCATTCACGAGATCGACCGCCTCATTGCCGACGCGTGCGGATTGCCCGAACCCGCGGGCCCCAAGAAACAAAACGGCCGGGCCAGCCACGCAGGCTAACCCGGCCGCATCCGTTTCTTTGGCGAAGCGCTTAGCCTCGCGATTTAGTATCGGCCGCCGCCACCGCCGCCGCGGCCACCACGACCGCCGCCGCCACCCCCGCCGTAGCCGCCACCACCACCGCCGCCGCGACGACCACCGCCGCCGCCGTAGCCGCCACCACCGCCGCCGCCGGGGCGGTCCTCACGGGGGCGGGCTTCGTTGACGGTCAACTGCCGGCCGCCGTGCTCCTTGTCGTGCAGGCCCTGGATCGCGGCCTGAGCTTCGGCGTCGTTGCTCATTTCGACGAACCCGAATCCCTTGCTGCGACCCGTGTCGCGGTCCTGCACCACCTGGGCGCTTTGGACGCTGCCGAACTCGGCAAACATCTGCTCCAGGTCCGCGTTGCTCACCGAGTAGCTCAGATTTCCAACATACAGCTTCTTACCCACCACGATTCTCCTGTGCGCGGGCGTGACGACCCGATTTCGTTGCTTTCCGGGTCAAAAGGGAAAGAGGCCGACATGACGGCCCAGCAGGTGGGAAGAAGGACTCTGCGACGCGACGGAGCCGTTATCGTCTCAGCCCAGGCCGCGTAGTCGTTTCAAGAACCAACCGCCCAGCAACATACCATGACCGCAACAAGGCGCGAATACCCGGCCAAAGAATACCGGCAGGCCGGCCTCCCGGCGGAACTGCCCTCGCCATTCCACTTCAGAAAAGCTCGGGAATCGGCTGGCCGGCATGGGCCATAAAGATCGGCCGATCGGCCGGCGTTTTGAGCGGCCGGCCGCGGTCGATGCCGAGCTTGGCATAGATCGTGGCGGCGTAATCGTCGGGTGTGTGGCCGTGGTCCAAGACGAGGCCGCCGTCGCGGTCTGTGCGGCCGATGACCTGGCCGCCGCGGATGCCCGCCCCCGCCAGCGCGATCGAATAGGCGTTGACCCAATGGTCGCGACCTTGGAACTTGTTCAGCTTCGGCGAACGGCCAAACTCCGTGACGAAACAGACCAGCGTCTCATCGAGCAGGCCGCGTTCGTGCATGTCCTCCAACAGCGCGGCAAAGGCCTGGTCGGTGCTGCCCATCATGACCCAGGTGCCAATGCCGTAGCGTCCCTCGCCGCCGGCCGCGATCCGGACCGTGCCGCACGAACCGTCGCGGTACATGTAGTCGTGATGGTCCCAATTGAGGTTGAAGCCGCCGGGCGTCTTGTCGGTGAGCGGCTCGCGGACATCGACGGTCACAAACCGCACGCCCGATTCGATGAGCCGCCGCCCCAACAGATAACACTGCCCGCGGTGGCCACGCCCATAGCGATCGCGCACCGCGTCCGCCTCGTCAGCCAGGCGAAAGGCCGACTGTGTTTTGGGATTCGTAAGCACGTCGGTCGCCTGCTCAGCCAAGGCTGACCAACTCCGCAGCGAGGTGTCAGCCGGCGCGGCCAGGCCGACGTTCAAATTGCTCAACAGATCGCGACGGTCTTGGAAGCGACCCGCGTCGATTCCGGCCAGCAAACCCAGGTCGGGCACCTTCCAACTTGGGTCCGACAGGTCGCGCCCGCCGGTCTTGAACACTTTGGTGGAGGCCGGCAAGAAGCCATGCCGCGTCATGGCCGCCTGCTCGTGGTTGCCCGGCACCATGATGTACGGCGGCAGACACTTCAACTCCGTGCCGCGTAGCTGAGCGACGACCGAACCAATGTCGGGCATCTCCACCGGCCCGCCCGGCACTTCGCCCGACAAGGCGTATTGCGTCCCCAGCGGATGACCGCTCGCGACGTTCGTCTTGTGGTGCATCGAGCGGATCACCGCGAGCTTGTTGGCCTGCCGCGCGGTCTTGGCCAGCAGCTCCGTGAACTGCATGCCCGGCACGTTGGTGGCGATCGGCTTGTACGGACTGCGATGCTCAGCCACCGCGTCGGGCTTGGGGTCCCAGGTGTCCATGTGCGACATGCCCCCTTGCTCGAGGATCACGAGCACATTCTTCGCCCGGGCCTTGAGCATTGGGCCGCCTGAACTCGTCGCGGCCTGTAACTGTTCAGCGAGCCCCGACAGTCCGCCGACGAGGCCCAGCCCCAAGAAGCTGCGGCGATCAAGAAATGGCGAGCCGTAGGCCATCGTGAAACTCTGGGAGGTAGGATTCGCGGCGGGACACAGGAGGCGGGAACCGTCAGGCGGGCGTCTGAAAGTATAGTCGGCTGCCGGTGCGTGGTAAACGAGAATTCACGGTGGGATTGCGTTCTAGCAGCGTGTGCTGGCGGTTCTCATTTCACGGCTGGCATTCAACAAAACGCTGCGTAAGCAGCTTCGCACAATACGCGTACAGTGAGTACCGGGGAGAATCGTCGGCAACATACACGATCTCAGCCACATAAAGGGCCTGACTGACCTCGCCGATGCCTGTGGCAACGGCTGCAAGGATTGCGGACTCATCAAGTTCGCCGTGCTCACACGAGCCGATGGCAGGCTGACGAACGATTGACGGCGACGCGATTGGAACGGCAGAAAATCGCAAGCCCAATCGAACGTGCGATGGACCAGTGACAATCGAAACGAATTGCCGTTCACCGTCTGTCGTAAAGGTCGGCATGAAGAATCTTCGAATGCGATTGTCAGGCTTTACAGCTTCATGGCACCAGCATCTGAATCAATCGACTCGCGCACGCTTCTGCAAAGGTACGGTCGTTGATATGCAAGTCAAGGTCTTCGATGGGTGTCGCGCCGGCGGTTTCTCGGATGGCAGCGAACAAGGCTTGACGCGCGGTGGGGTCGTCGAAGTGTTGCCCTTCGCGGTCGATGGCGGACACGCCACGCTTAGGAAACAACACGGCTACAGGGCCTTTCGCTTGCGACAGCTTGCGGCCGATCTCGGCACCGATCGCGGAATTCTCCTCGGCAGTGGTCCGCATCAAGGTCACGTTGGCATTGTGGCGATAGAAAAGACGTCCGCGGAACCGCTCGGGCACGGTCTCGGGGGCGTGGAAGTTGACCATGTCCGTTGCACCAACGGAGACGACTTGCGGAATGCCGCGTGCGCCGGCGGCGGTCAACCGCGTCGGCCCGGCTGAGAGCACGCCGCCGACCAATTCGTCGGCGAGTTCGGTGGTGGTGATGTCGAGCACGCCGGCAATCAGTCCTTCGGCGATGAGCGATTCCATCGCTTGCCCGCCATTGCCGGTGGCGTGAAACACGAGCACCTCGTAGCCGGCGGCTTCTAGCACCGCGCGAGCTCGTTCGACGCACGGCGTCGTGACGCCGAACATCGTGGCCGCGATCAGCGGCTTGTCGGCCGAAGGAGGTTGATCCCTATTAAAAAGCACCAGGCCGGCCATGGCGCGGGCGGCGGTGTCTAGGATCGCGCGGCTAATGCGATTGAGGCCGAGGATATCCACCACGGCGTTGAGCATCAGAATGTCTTTGTCGCCGACGAAGTGCCGGACCTGGCCGGAGGCCAGCGTGCTGACCATCAGCTTGGGCACGCCGAGGGGCAACGCCCGCATGGCGGCCGTGCCGATCGTGGTGCCGGCAGAGCCGCCAAGCGCAAGGACGCCTGAGACTCGCCCTTGCGCGTGCGCATTCGCCACGATGCGCGCAGCGCCCGTCGCCGCGGCATTCACGGCCTCCCCTCGATCGCCGCGGGACACAGCCGCCGCCAGCGTTGTGCCCGCAGCGCGAAACACTTCCTCGCGCGTCACGTCGGCCGCGATCGCAGGATCTCCCAGACAGCCCGTGTCAACTAGCGTCACCTGTGCGCCCAACGACACGAGGCGATCATGGACATATGTCGCCTCGATCCCTTTAGTGTCGAGTGTGGCGAGGAGGTAGACGGACATGGAAGGTCGTTTAGCCGCGCTCGCGTGCGACGCGCGCTTACTTGTGCAATTTCAACGCGGTGAACTTGCGAGTTTGTTCGGTGATGGCGATCTCCGTCGGCAGGCGTTCCATCGAGCTGGCGCCATAGAAGCCGTCGACGCTTGGCACGCGGTCGAGGATGTGTTGCGCGTCGGCCGGCATGGCGATGGGGCCGCCGTGGCATAGAACAAGCACGTCAGCCCGCGTCGCTTTGGCGGCTTCGGCAATCGCCTGCACCTCGCCGACGGATTGATCGAGAGTCTTAGCCGTGCGAGCGCCGATGGTGCCGCTGGTCGTCAGGCCCATATGGGCCACGATGATGTCCGCGCCCGCCTGCGTGAGCTTCTTCGCCTGCTCGGGATCGAAGGCGTAGGGCGTGGTCAGCAGGTCCATCTCATGAGCGGCCGCAATCAAGTCGATCTCAAGATCGAACCCCATGCCGGTCTCTTCGAGGTTCTCGCGGAACAGGCCGTCGATGAGGCCCACCGTGGGAAAGTTCTGGATGCCGGCGAAGCCCAGGTCCTTCATTTCCCGCAAGAAGCGGTCGCGAAGCAGGAAGGGATCCGTACCGCACACGCCCGCCAGCACCGGCGTGTGGCGGACGGCCGTGAGCACCTCGGGCGCCATCTCGCGGACGATCTGATTCGCATTGCCGTAGGGCATCAAGCCCGACATCGAGCCTCGGCCGGCCATGCGGAACCGGCCGGAGTTGTAGATCACGATGAGGTCGATCCCGCCGGCCTCTTCGCACTTAGCCGAGATGCCCGTGCCGGCGCCGCCGCCGACAATCGGCTCGCCGCGGGCCACTTTGTCGCGCAGTCGTCGTAGGATGTCGGAGCGCTTCGGCGGCATGGATTGGCGAGTCTCGGCGGTGGTAGCGTGGTGAGCTTTTGATTATGGGTGCCACATGCTGTGTTGCCAGCCCACCGCAACGAACAACGCAATGTTGCGGCAACGCAACGCGCGCCCGCGGTACGGCCGCCATGCAGCGGCATCTTCTGAAAGGTGCCGAATCGCCGCAAGTGCTTAATTCTCAAATCCTTAAATCTCGGATTTCAGATTCGTGCTTGGGCGTCGTGGTGCCATTCGGCCTGTCTGGCACGCCGGCTGCTTTACTCTCGTCCCGTCGTAAGCACCGAGAATCACCAGGCAATCGACGGTTGGAGAGAGCCACCATGAAGACGATCATCTCGCGTTTCTGGAACGAACAGACCGGCGCCATCGTGTCGGCCGAAATCATGCTGGTCGCCACGATCCTTGTGATCGGCGTGATCGTGGGCCTCAAGTCGCTCCGCGATTCGGTCGTCAGCGAATTGGCCGACGTGGCCGGGGCGTTGGGCGGCATCAACCAAAGCTTCTGCTACAGCGGCGTGTGCGGCCACGGTATCCATACGTCTGGCTCGCAGTTCAATGACCGGTCTGACTTCTGCGACACCGAGAACAACCATTGCCCGCAACGGTCCAAGTGCGTCTGGGTCTGCACCAACGCCCAGAGCGAGGGCTAGACGAAGCACGAATCATCCGCGATCTCTCCACCGCGGCCGGAGCTGCGAGGCCTACGACACCTCGCGGCTCCGGTTTTTTTATGCGCCTCGCGTGTCAGTCGAAGGCCCAGGTTCGCAGCCGTGGCGCCGTCGTTCGCATGGCCAGTGCTCCGACGTAGTCATCAGCCGGCAACAGCTCATCCATGTGCCAGCAGGTGGCTTCATGCGGATCGTCGACCACGTGTAGCAACCGCGCTGCGTCGCCCGGCACGAGCGACACCTCAAATCGATCCAACGGTTGGCCGATGCCCAGCCCTTGGGCTTTGAGATAGGCCTCCTTGCGCGTCCAGCAACGGAAGAACCCGCCGAGCTGGTCGGATTCCGCAAGGTCGAGAAACGTGGCCACTTCTTTGGCCGCGAAGAACCGGCGGGCCATGGCTTCGGCATTGCGCAACTGGCGGGCGTGCTCCACATCGACGCCAACCGGTCCGAGCCGCGTGACCGCGACCAGCGCCAGCTCATGCGAGTGCGTGAGGTTGAAGTGTACGGGGTCGGGATGCCGCGTTGGATCGAGCGTCGGCTTGCCGAGCGCGCCGTACTGAAATGCGATCGCCGAGGGCGCTGCATCTAAGTACCTGGCCAGGATCGCCCGCAGCGCAGCCCGCGCCGCCACGAACCGTCGAGCCACGCGTTCCACGCGAAACCGTGCGGCCCGCTGCTGCTCGTCTCCGACCAGCGCCAAGGCCGCCTGTCGCCAGTCGAGCCCTGGCGGGTCCAACGGCACGGCCCAAACATGCACCTCGTCGGCGGCTAGCTCGGGTGTCGGCGGTGCGATTGGCCACAAGAGGGTGCTCATCGCCCCAGGCTACCCCGCCAAGACCAGCCTTTCCAGATGATCCGCTAGTTGCACCCGCGAGACTCGTGAACGACAATGGACGCCGATCATTACCCAGGCCTTGGCATCGCACGTCCAGGAGGCTTCCCATGCAACGATCTCTGCTCATGGTTTTAGTCGTTGTGCTAGCCGCGCATTCGGCGCAGGCCGAGGATCAGCCGACCGACGCGGCGAAAAAACCTCATCCCATTAAGGCAACTTTCTTCCTTTCGGATATCCAGGGCGAAGAGGACGTCGTTGCCATTAGCGCGGCCGTCAAGAAGCTCGCCAGCGTGACGAGCGTGGACGTCAGCACCGAAGCCGAGTTTGCGATCGTAGGATTCGATACCCACGTGGTGAGCTTTCACCAGGTCGCGCAGGCCATTGAAGACGCCGGCAACAAGATCGGCAGAAACTTCGACCCGCGGCTAGTGATCAACGTGCCCGAGTATTCGCAGGGCGACAACGCCGCCAAGATCGACGCCATCTTCGAAGCCAAGCCAATGACCGAGCGCGTCAACATCGTGGTATTGGACAAAGCCAAAGGGCAGTTCGAGGTGCATTTCCAGCCGCTGACGCTCGACCCCGCCGCCACCGGGCCGCAGGGTTTCAATCTTGGCCAACTCGGCCACCCAATCCACGACGCCCCGCCCAAAGGCCTGGGGCTGAAGTTTAGCGTGCTTCGCGAAGAGCTGGAAAAGTAACTCCCTGCTCCGTAGCGGCAGTATCCGTCGCGCAAGCGGCAGCAACCGCAACACCGTCGCGCGCCTACGACGCGAACTTAACGTCCCAGCCCTGGCGATAGTTCTTCGTCAACAGCGCGTTGGCGGTCGTCGAGTTGGTGATCTTCAGTGCCGCCGAATCCCACGCGAGCGTCTCGCCCGGCGTGCGGATTGCCACTGTGCCCAACAACACCGCTTCGGTGAGCGGACCGGCGTAGTCGAAGTGCGAAGTCGCCTTCCCCTCGCCGCGGCAAGCGTCAGCCCATGAGACGTAGTGGTCGCGGGGTTCCTCCAGCGTCACCGTGGCCGGCGCATTTTGACCTATTGGGAACAACTGCGGCGAGGCGACGTGCGGGATTACCAGCCGCCCCTTCTCGCCAATCAACACGGAGCCTGCGTTCGGCAGCTTGACGTCCGCGGGCAGCCCGAGCAGTTCGCGCGGCGGCAAGGCGCCCTCGCCGTCGAACCAGGTGACGCGGATCGACTTGCCGGCAGTCAGCTCCGTGCCAGGGAACTCGTAGTACACCTTGGCCCACTTGGTCCACACCTCGCGGTTGATGGGCGGGGCCTCGGCGCGAACCGTCGTCGGCGCGGTGAGCTTCAGCGCCATGAACACGGGATCGAGAATGTGGCAGCCGAAGTCGCCGAGTTGGCCGTTGCTGTAGTCCTGCCAACCGCGCCAATTGAAGCTGTGATAAATCTTCTCTTTGTACGGACGCGACGGCGCCACGCCGAGCCATTCGTCCCAGTGCAACGTGGCCGGGATCGCGTCACTACCGGCAGGGCGATCTTCGGCCAGGAGCCAGCGCATGCCGCCGCTCTGCCAGGAATACACTTCGCCGACCTTGCCGATCGCGCCGTCATGCACCAGCTTGACGGCCGTGCGATAGGCGGCATGCGACTGGATTTGGTTGCCCATCTGGGTGACGACGCCCGCCCGCTTAGCGGCCAGACGCATTTGCCGGGCCTCGAAGACGGTGTGCGTGAGCGGCTTCTGGCAGTAGATATGCTTGCCAAGTTGCATCGCCGGCAGCGCGATGGGGGCGTGCATATGATCGGGCGTCGAGACGATCGCCGCGTCGATGTCCTTGGATTCGTCCAGCAGCCGGCGCCAATCGGTGAATCGTTTGGCCGAAGGGTATTTCTCGGCGGCCCGGCCCAAATGCTGGGCGCTTTCATCCACGTCGCACAGCGCGACAACGTTCACGTACGGGCTGGCGGCGACGCTTGTCAGATCCCCCCAGCCCTTGCCGCCTGGGCCGACGCTGGCGACGTTGAGCCGGCCGTTGGCGCCATAAGCGCGAGCGTAGCTGGCGGCCGAAAGTGGCAGCGACGCACTGGCCACGGCCAAAGACTTGACGAACGTGCGGCGTGAGAGTCGTAGCGGCGCGAGTCTAGACGGCATGGATGGGCTCTCCTGGCGGGTGCGGTCTGGGGCGGGCGATGCAAAGAGGCAGTGAGTCGATGCACCGGGGATTCCAGTATCAACCACCTCATCGAGCAATGCAACCCTAACGCCGATAGCCGGAAAACTTCCCGCACAACCCGTACATCCGGCGCAACGCGCCGCCGTCGATTTGACGGGCGCTCAGACCTGACCCATTGTTGACTTGGAGAACTCTCAGAAAGAGGGTTTCCACGTCAACACCGAACACGAAACGCACACATGGCCTGGATCTGGGACCATCTGCTGGTAATGCTCGCCATCTCAGCGGCGCAGGTACTGCTGGGTGTCGGCATGGGCTGGTGCCTGCGCCGGCGGTGCAGCGCTGGCAGCATGCTGGAAGGGGCCGAGGCCCGTGAATTTATCTCGCGCCTGCACCAGGTCGCCAACAACGTTGCCGACGACGTCGACCAGCATGCCTTCCGCATGGAGCAAATCAGTAAGACCCTTTCCGGCCCCAATCGACCGCCAGTTGCGGACGCGGCGGGCACGGCGTTGGTCGCCGTCGTGTCGCAGATCGTCGACGCCAACCAGCACTTGCAAACCAAGCTGGCCGCGGCCGAAGAGTTGATCCAGAGCCAGGCCTCTAAGCTCGACGTGCATCTGGCCGAGGCCCGCCGGGACCTGCTCACGGAGCTTCCCAATCGACGAGCGTTCTTCGATGAACTCGTCCGCCGCTTTGCCGAGTGGCAACGGACGCAAGTTCCTTTCTCGTTGATGATGGTCGACCTGGATCAATTTCAGACGCTGAACACGACCCACGGCCAGGAGGCTGGCGATCATGTGCTGCGGAGCGTCGCCGAGGCGCTAACAGCCACGCTACGGGAAATGGACCTCGTGGCCCGCTACGGCGGCGAAGAGTTTGCCGTGATTCTGCCCTCGACCAACCTGGCCGACGGCGCGCGTGCGTCACAGCGGGTCCGCCAAGCCGTGGAGCGCATGACCTGCCGTTTCGCCGAACAGGAGCTGCGCGTCACGGTGAGCACCGGCGTTGCCCAAATCGTCGAAGTCGAGAACCCTCGCTCCCTGTTGCGGCGGGCCGTCGTCGCCCTCGAAGTCGCCAAGGAGTCGGGGCGGAATTGTGGGTGGCTGCACGATGGCGAGGGCTGCCAGTCCGCAAAGGCGCTGCAAGAGAAGGCCGCCGCCGAATCGAATCGCCAGCAAGTTACCGTCCAATCGCCCGATGCGGAGCAGCGGACCGCGGCGTCGGCCGTCGATGCCCGCACCGACGTACTGACCGGCCTTCCCAATCGCCGGGCGTTCAGTGACGAACTTCGCCGCCAGGTCGTCGATTGCCGCACGCACAATCAGCACCTGTCGCTGATGCTTGTGGGCGTCGATCGGCTGGGATCGCTGTCCGACATGCAAGGCCCCCAAGTCGTGGACCTCGTCGTTCGTGAGGTGTCCTTGGTGTTGGCTGAGGCGGTCCGCGACGAGGATATGGTGACGCGCTACGGCTGGGAAAAGTTTGCCATCCTGCTGCCCGCCACCGACGCCGACGGAGCGCGGCTCGTGGAACAGCGCGTCCACAAAACGCTGGCCGGGCGATCGCTCGGTATCGCGTGCAGCGGTGACGTGACAATCCACACCGGTGTCATCACCCTGCGGTCCGACGAGGACACGGTGTCGTTTGCCAAGCGGGCCGATGCGGCGCTGCAGGCTGCACAAACCAAGGGCGACGCAGGCACTCAGCTCGGCTCCGCCGACCTCGGGCCGATGGCTTCGCTGATGCCGCTGGTCAAGTCCGCCGCTCGCTAAGCGTGAGCATCGCGGCCGTCGTCCGTTCGACAACACCTGTCGCGAGACTGACAACGCGGCCGACGAATCTCAGCCGCAACTTCGCGAAAATCTCGCGACTTTTGCTCAAGTTTCTGTTCGCCGTCGCTTTGGCACGGCCCTTGCTTTTCACTTCGCTCGCCGTGCGGTCGCTGTGGTCCCGAGACACGCGATCCAGGTGTGTTCGGCCGATGTCGGACGGCGTCGAACGTTCGGCGGCTGGGATACTCGCGTAAGTTGAGGAGCGACGTCATGAAACGGTTTGTGTTGGCTTTGACCCTGGCCGCAACCACCATCAATGGCCTGCGTCCCGCGTTGGCGGGCGATTATTACCCGAACTACGGCGGCGGCTATCCGTACTCGTCGCAGCCCTGCGCCCCGCAGCCTTACCCCGCGCAGCAAGGCACCCCGATCCTGCAGAAGCTGATCGTTGGCGGCATCCTGGTCGGCGTCGGCTTTGCCGCAGGCCGGTTGACCGCCCCCAGGCCGCAGCCCTACGGCTACGGTTATGCCCCGCAACCTTATCCTGCTCAGGCTCCGGCGTTCGGATTCCGTCCGCACGGTCACTGGGGCCGATAGATCACAACGAAACGTGGTCCCCACGGGGCCGATTCTCGCTGGCAAAACCGGCGAGCGTCGGCCTGCAAGCGGGCCGGCTGGCGAACTTTTATCACGGCGGTGTTGCTCCCGATTCCGTGTTTGTCCGCCGGTCCGCTTGCAGGCCGACCCGTAGCGCCGGCTTCCAGCCGCCGACAGGCCATGGCCACGATGTTCCCATTATGCGGTGTCGAACGCCGCAACTAGCCCGCAAGTTCCTGCCGCACTTTCTCCAACAGCTTCAGCGTCGCGCGGATGCCCTCCGGCTCGCTCAGCTTGCTCCCTTCGTACTCGATGCCCACATAGCCCTGGTAGCCCGCGTCGAGCACGATCTTCATCATCCGCCGGTAGTCGGTGTGCGTCTCGTTGCCCATCGCGTCGAAGTCGTGGCTCTTGGCGCTCACGGCCTTGGCATAAGGCATCAACTCGGTGACGCCCTTGTATCGGTCGTACTCTTCGGTCTTGGAAACGCGGAAGTTGCCAAAGTCGGGCAGCGTGCCGCAGTTCGCCAGGCCGACCTCCTTGATCACCGACGCCAGCCAGGCCCCGTTGCTCGACAACCCTCCGTGGTTCTCCACGATCACGCTCATCTGGTGGCTCGCGCCGAACTCTGAGAGCCGGCGCAGCCCATCGGCGGCCAGCTTGCGGCCTTCCTCCTGATCGGCGCCCGTGGCGGCGTTGACGCGGATCGCGTGGCAGCCGAGAAACTTCGCGGCCTCAACCCACTTGTAATGGTTCTCGATGGCCTTGGTCCGCCGCGCCTCGTCGGGATCGCCCAGCGCTCCCTCGCCGTCGATCATGATCAGCAAGCTCTTCACACCCGCGTCGGCAGCCCGCTGCTTCAAGTCACCCAGATACTTCTGGTCCGTGGCCTTGTCGCGGAAGAATTGGTTGACGTACTCGACGGCCTCGATGCCGAACTCCTTCTTCGCGTACGGCGCGAACTCCAGCGGATCAAGCTGCTTGCCGAACAACGTCTTGTGCAGCGACCACTCAGCCAGCGAAATCTTAAACAGCGGCTCGCTCTCAGCCGCCCACATCCTGCGCGCCGACCCCATCGCTCCCCAGCCCGCCGCCGCCAGCCCGGCGCTCTTCAGGAACCCTCGACGATTCACCTCTCGCAACGTCATGACGCACTCCTCTGGAACGCACCCCGCATCGAAGTGTGCACTCTAGTCCAAACGCCAGCCATCGTCGAGCACCGGTTGCGATCGCGTCGCTCCAGCGCCCGATTCGTTGCACAACGTCACAGGCTCACGCATCTTCTTGCAATTCTATTGCAACACGGCAGATGACCTGCATTTCAAGATCGGCACGCTGCCGCTCGAGTGCCCGATTGCTCGACACGGCTCTCAAGAAGCTCCTCGAATTTGCTCACGATCAGCGGAAAACGTTTCGCGGCGCTAAGCGCCGCGACGGCCTACCGCGGAATCATGGTGCGGCCGATCCGCCCGGCGCTGCATACCACGCGGCCAGTGGGTGAGAACTCTGCCGACACGGGACAGCCAAGGTAGAGAACTTTGCGAATGCCGCCGCCCTGCACATGGCGAACAACGAACCGATTAGTTCGGCAAGCGATTGAGGAACGTGCCGCCGATCTCGAAGTAGCCCCAGACCGGGTTGCAACGCAGCACCGCGAAGAACATTCGGCACCTGCCGCCGGCAAAGTCGTCGAACTCGACGATGAGATACTTGGCCGTGACCGGTGCGGTATAGAACATCGCCATGCCGTTGGTTGAGATGTCACGAGTGACCGCGATGAACGGTTCACCCACGGGCGTCAGGTCGATTCCGACCGGCTTGGCCAACACAGCGACGGCAATCGACCGTCGCACCTCAGTGCGTCGCTCGGCGCCATCGTAGGGACGCTGATTTGCCGCCGCCGCTTCGGCAAAACGAAATAACTCGGGCGATGGCTCAGTCACGTTGGACCAATTCATCCCCAGCATTGTGGCCACCGTCTCTGATTTCGTGAACATCGCCACTCCCGTTTTGCTTCGATGGCAGATCGCCCTAACAACTGTTGGACGCAATCAACCAGCGTCAAGTTTAGGCTGACTTTGGGGCGCGGATTGCGGAATTCCGCAACCTGCTGTAGTAGTGCCGCAGGAGGTTCCGTTCGTAACACTGAGACGCACATGAGAGCGTTGCCGGCGGTCGGCAGCCACACAGCTACAGTTGCTATGATGAGACGCAAGACGGGCGAGTTCCCGGTCAAGACAGAAGGCGGCGAGTCCAGAACGCTCCACGTCTTTCTGGAGTACGACTGCGACAACTTGTCGCTCTTGAATCACCGCGTTGCGGCGTGGCCGCACAACGTGGCAAACACTCCCACGGCAGCCAGAACGACAGGACATTCGACCGCGCGGAACTTTTGCCCTTTTTCTGCCAGTTTGTGCCAGCTAGCTTCGCCATCGTAATAATCACGCCTGGGCATTCCGTCGATACAGGTGTAGAGGGCTTGGCCACAGGCGGTTGGCCCTCGCGCTGCTGGTTGACTCCAATCCCCGGCAGCCTTTTCATGCGCCGCGGCCATTCAGCTATGAACCCTCAGGAAATTCGCCCCGGCGAACTCTACTCGATCGCCACGCCCAGCGGTACCGCACAGGTGCAAGTCGTTGACCGCTCTCTAGTTCAAGGCGGTTGGGTCTGCCGACAGGCCGACGGCACGCCGATGATGGTTGAGTCGTGCGACTTCGTAGAGCTTGCTTGCGGGCCGCGGTCGTCCTCAAGAATGGCGAAGGCTGCTTAAGCAATCGCTCGCGCAAGCATTCTGATGCGAGCCCGTTGCCCGACTCATGTCCTATCCCGCCCTACTTCTTTGTGGTCCCTGATTTGCTCGTCTTCGGGACTTCAACCTTAGGATAAGGAATCTGCAAAATCGGGTTCGGCTGCTTGCCGAGTTTGATGTCCCGGATGTACTTGTCGTACATCGGCTTTTCGGTGCCGTCGATCTTGCCGTTCTTATTCAGGTCATAGCGGTCGAGAATTTCCTTGTACTTCGCGTACACGGCCGCCTGATACTTCTGCTCGGCTTCCTCTTCGGCCTTCTGCTGCGCCTGGATGGCCTTAATCTGAGCCGAGCTGAGCCCGCGGCGTCGAGCCTGAGCTTCGTCAGCTAGGAACGAAACGATTGCCATCGCTGGCAGGACAAGTAGCGCAAATCGGGTAAGTGCGGTCCAACGCATGGGATGAATCTCCGAACAGTTTGAGGCGGGAATCGCTTAGGCGGGATGCGTTGCGAACGCTCTTACTATGACGAGTCGGGTTTTCATCTGTCAAAGGGCGCCGCGCATTGTGAAGCGTTTGTAATCTCAACGCCTGCCACCTCAGCCGCTCGGCGTGTTTCATCGTCCACAGCCGCCGGGTAGGATAGCGGCCGTGAAGAAAGCTTCCCTTGCGATTTCGTGGGCCTGTTTTGGCATCGGCGCCATAAGTCTGCTACGAGGAATCCTGCCGCAAGGCGAACTGCTTGCCGTCCCTGGGGCGTTACTCTGTGCGGGCGGCGTCATTGCGCTGGCGATTCACGATTCGCGTGAGTAGTAACTGGTCATGTCCACGAACCCCACCTCTCCCCGCCGCTGGTTTCGGTTTCGGTTGCGGACGCTGCTGATTGCCGTGGCCGTGTTGGCCGTGCCGAGCGCGTGGGTGGCGAATCAAGTCCACTGGATCAGGCAGCGGCAGGCGGTGCGCCAGCATTCACCGCCGCTCCCACTGCACACGATGCGTTCTTGTTTCCCCAAGCAAGCGCCGTCCTGGCTTTGGTTGTTCCGAGAGGAAGGGGAATGGACAATCTATTGGCGGCCCGATTCTCCGTATACCAAAGCGCACGCGATGCGGCTCTTTCCCGAGGCCCGCCTCGTCGAGTTGCCCTAGCCTCGCAGCCGTCGAGTCGTCTCGGAGGAATCGACCGATAGGCCGAATTGCTATTTAGACCTGGCCCGTTTTCATCTCCACAAAGGGTTGTCATTGAGTGACGCCCCTTTCCTCTTGGGGGTATGACTAGTAGTAACACCCTTTCCTCTTGGGGGCATTGGCAGTACCGATACCCTCGCACCGAAAAGCGCCGGCCCGCGGGTCAATTTGATAATCCGGGCCTGCTCGGCGGCCGGCAGCTTGGCGAACCGCTCTAGGGTTCCGGGGTCGATCAGTTTCAATCGTTCGACGTCAGAGGGCTTCATGGGCTCCATTATGTCTGCGAAGTCGCCGCGAGACCTGACGCAGGGGCCTGCCGCTTGGCTGCGCGCGGAGGTCGATGTGACCTCCGCAGGTTGATGGATCGGGGAGAGAACGACGATTTGTTAGGCCGATTGCGATTTCTCAAGCCGCTTGAGCATGATCTTACCCATGAAGCTTGGGCAACGAATAACCGACTCACGCAATTCGGACCCGTAATCGTCGCGAGCCTCTAAACCGTGGAGTACTGACCAGAGTACCCCTCCACCGTCGTCGTCAGGGAATCGCTCAAATACCTTGAGCAACACGGGTATTGCCGAAGACGGTACGTGCTGCCAAAGCTCGTCAAGAAGTCGGTCAAGCGGCAACCAATTGCCACCGACAGGCGAGAAGGCGTCGATCTTCTGGAGTATTTCCGATACGCTTCGTTCAGTGTCATCCATATACCCAAGCAAGCACCTAGATCAAATGGTAGGGGCACCGTTTCCGGTGGCGCTGTCCCCTCTTTGCTGCGGTCCTGGCCACGGTAGCGCTTCCGTATGTGCCAGCGTCAGCCGAGTCGATTATATATCACCCTGCCAGCTGCGCGGTAGGATGACAGGCATGGTGCTGACAATTGCACAGACACAACTTCTCGCATCGCTGCGTATGGCGGTCGCCAATATGCCGAGTCGCAACGTCGTTCTCGTCTACGAATGGCTTGGATACCTCCCCTTCGGTCTTTACCGTTGGCTAGAGATTGATGGCCATTGCGTCTCAAACGACTTACTGCCCGATGACTGGTCTGGCGACGACGTGAGGTCACTTGAGAAGGCCGGCCTTCTGAAAAAGGTGAGCGACTGGCAAGCCCCCGAAGATTCGTGCCATACGAAGACCACCTATGAAGTGCTGCCGGCTTAAACGGGGCGACACACGAAGGTTCAGGCGGGCGATGTGACCGCCGCGCGCTGGCGAACGGCCTATCCAGCGTCTTCCGGGAAAGCCGTCCGGTGCTCATCGAGAAATCGCAAGGTGGCTGCAATGTCCGTGGTTGATAGCTCGTCATCCTCGGCACCAGCGTAGACCGTGAACATTGGCGTCGGTGGTTCGTGGCTGCGGTTTGCGTAAACGAGCCCGATCCGCGTCGCCCCGTGAAACACTTCCAGATGTGCGTAACCCTCTTCGACGATCGCGAGCTTCGCGTCCAAGTCAGTTTGGTTCAGCAGGGCCGTTGCGAAAAGTCGAAGCCCGGCGAACAAGAAATCGCCGTCGCAATCGGGATGCCACGTCGGGATCTGCCAGAGGATGGGATCAGTACGCGTCATGCCGGATAACTATTGATTTCCCCGCTGTAGAGCCTCGCAAAGACGCCTGAATCCTAATCGGTTTCGACAGTCTACGCCAAAAGTCGAGGCGAAATGATGGCGGTCGATGTGACCGCCGCAGGTTGCGGCGAGCCTCAGTTCGATACTCTGATGTAACGAAAACAGCATCGCTCATCGGCTGTACTTCTCTATCAGGCGCAACCAGCGGTCCGACCAGTTGTGCCACCTCTGACAATGTCCTAGCAGGGATGTCGCCCCCATTTGGAGGCCGCACGCGGGGCAAACTACGAGACCGCATTGCGCGTCTACTTCGCTCGCGGCACGGAGCAGCGCCCTCTCGCGTTCGGCCTCCTCCTCAGGGCCTACGAAACCCTCGGTCACCCAGTACGCCACTCCTGCCGAGTCGCGGTTGACGTACCCGGCCTCCACCATCGCAACCCGGATGTGGTCCGGGGCCAGCGAGGGGTTAACAAAAAACTCCTCTCTGATCGTCCCGCGGACCAGCCGGTCAATCTCCACTTCCGTGTATGTCCTTGACCGGTCGAGTTGGCCAGCTACCAACCAAGCGATGTCCCGCTTTGGCATGTCCATCACGCCACCAGCCCTCTCCGCGCAACCGATGATTAAACAACCGTGCGGCAGTTTACCACGGCCCAATTGGGCACACGCCGCGCCGAGGCTACCGCGGGCGATGTGACCGCCGCGGTTTGGCAACGGACTGGCCGGCTCCGCGCCGACCACGCGTTGATCATATCAAGGCCCGTTCCGCCGGGCCGTGCCAATGCAGTGTCTGATTAGCCCTCGCCGCCGTACTGCTGCTGTAGTTCCTTCAGCCAAGCATTAATGTCCGGTTCTGGATATTGCTGTTTCGCGCCTTTGGAGAACCGGTCGCCCTCGTACCATCGCACCCATTCATGCGGGTCGCGCGCCGGCTCGCCGCTGAGGCGCTGGACCGCGTACGAGAGCACCTCCGCCTGTTCGGGAAACTGTGTGCCCTTGATCCAGTCGATGCACAACGCGACCGCCCGCGGGTCATTTCGCACGACTGAATGCATGATCCAGCGGCCGACCCACGTGAACTCAGTCGCGTACCAGCCGATCCACTTCCAGCTTCCCCAAAACAAGTGAGTGTCGAACGGCGCGAGCGCAGGCTGCTCAAACTCCGACCGGACGGGAAGCGTTCGGGCGACCGCAGCTGCGTGATCCCAGTTGCCTGCCGGTACCACGAGCGAGGGATCATGCGTACCGCTGGAGCGCTCGATGAGAAACATGGCAAGCCGCGCGCTCGTCTCATCGTCGCCGTCAACAAGCCACTCACCGTTCTCCTGCTTCACATCGACGACCTCATCCGTACCGCGGTGCTGGAGGTACATCCACGTCCACTGTCGGTCCGTCGGTTTCTTGCAGTCCCCCTCCGAGTCGTAGCTGATTTGGCCCCACAGATAGTAGGGTAATTCCGCGAAGTACGGACGTGGTTCGCGAAGTTGGATTCGTCGGATGGCCAAGGCAAGAGCTAGCTACTGATTGAAGTGTTTCCGTCTTTATTGCGAATATTCTCTGTTGTCGAGTTCGAAAGACGCTTGCATTATAGCCGGCTTCGACACGCACCCCAAAAGTCCCTCCGGTGCGAGACCCCGAGGTGCGGGCGGTCGATGTGACCGCCGCGCGTTGGTAACGTTTCGCTCACCTGCCGCGGCGGCCCGTAAGCCGTTGGACCATGATTAACCTATCTGCCGCCGCGGTCAGGTGCAGCGAATGGTTATCTGGTCCGCCGCTCTCGCGCTTTCAATTCCAATGCACTTTGCTTGGCAACCGCCACACGCCGGATCCGATCCGCACGGCGCTGCAGCCATTTCGGATCATCCGTGTTGGCGGGGTCAAGGATGCGAGCTTCGTAGTGGTCGGCGAGGGCGAAGAGTTCTTCGGCGGTGAACTCCCGCATCCCGTACACACCGTCGAATCGGCCTTGCGAGGGCTTCGCCACTTCAACGACCTCGATCAGATAGAGATTGATTTTACGGTTTTCAGTTGTGCAGCTCGCATTCCCCGTTATCGGAGTTCGCGCAACCCTTGGATTCTAACTGGCTTCGCGAACCAACGCCAAACGTCTAGCGTGCTATACAGGGCCGGGCGGCAATTGAGGCAAGAAACGTGCGCCGGCTGTATAGCACGCTTATTGTGGGAGAAAACCAGTTTGGAAGGCGCGGAGGTGCGACACACCTCCGCGCCTAAGCCGTCGGGCCTGCCGAGTCAATCAAGCATCGCAAATGCTTTCGATTGTCAGAGTGGTCGCCCGCGCCACCCAGACAAATCCCGGGCTTTCTCGTTTGTCCTCGTGGACGCGGCCCACGGGGGCTTTTCATGCGCCGAGCCGACTTGTCAAACCGAATTGCTTGCGGGGCGGTTTTCGCCGTCCTACGATGCTGCGATGCAAAGCCCATTCACGTTTTCGCTTCGTGAGCTACTGGCCGTGCCCCTGATCGTAGCGCTCTGCATTGCGTGGTGGCGGGATCATAGCCGACTCACTCAAGCGACGAACGATGCGCAAGCATGGCGGGGCCGTGCCGGAACGCTGGAGCGCATCATCCGCCAGCAGGGTGGTGAATTTTCTTGGCTCAGCGACTACCAAGAGGTCTACCTATCCAAGGATGGCGTCACAATCAAACGACCGACCGGCGACAAACCCACTGCACCGGTCGCCGCGCCGCCGATCCCAGGTGGCACAGGGTACACGCCAAACAACTAAGGCCATGCCTGCCTTCCGCCCCGGCCGTGCCGTCCCTCAGTACCGCAGGCTGAGTGCCAAGCTGGAAGCCTCGACCACGAAAGCCGGGAAGGCGAAGCTACAGCGCGAGATTGATTGGCTTCGCAAGGCGTGGGCCAAGTGGCAGGGGAAGATTGCCTGCACGAGACAGCGTTCGGTGAGCCGTACTAAGTTTGTCTCCACGGCGAGAATCCTTGCCGCTTAGGCATTAGTCTGCTACGGTTAGTATTGAGGTATCCAATGTTGACCGCCCGCTACCTGACGCTGCCGCTCGTCGTGGTGATGCTGGTCTTGCCGCCGCGGTGGTGTTGCGCCGGAATGGGTCGTTGTTGCCCGTGTTGCGTTGAAAGCGGTCCCGCGGTTCGCTCGTGCTGTGCTTGCCGAGCATCGAAACCGGTCGCGCCAGGCAACTCTCTATTGCCGCGATCCGGCTCGTCGGCGCCTGCTGTCTGCCTGTGTCTTGGCACGCTGTTGCAAGTCAGTAAGGCGTCAATGGACGATTGCGACGCAGCGGAATCCTGGGCCACCGTGCTCGACTTTCAGCAAATGGCTGCAAGTGCAGATTCGCTGACGGACGAGGTTCAAGCGATTCTTCCGCTTCGCGACCTCCAAGAGTGGCTCTGCTGTTGGCGTTGCTGATCTAGCGATGCAGCAGATTTTCAAGCTCACACACCGCGAGCCGCGCTGGCTTGCTGCCTGCACGGTGTTTCCAGAACCATCTATCAAGGAGTGTCTTATGAAGTCGTCAATTGGAAATGCACGCAACGTCGCGCTGGGGCTGATTGTGTTAGTCGGCGTTATGGTACTCAATGCCCCATCCACTCGGGCTGCCGATGGAAAAGTGTCGGATGCCTGCGCTAAGTCCTGTCGGGCGTGCGCCGATCTTTGCAAGGCTTGCCACGAGTGCTGCAAGAAGGATAAGCCGGACTGCGCCAAGACCTGCGAAGCCTGCTCGGCAATGTGCATCGCGTGTGCGGCATTGTGCGAAGCTGGTTCACCCTTGGCCTACGATCAGTGCGTGCTATGCGAGAAGATGTGTCTCGCGTGCGCTGAAAAGTGCGCCAAGTCTGACAAGGAATGCTGCAAGATGTGCCTCGAAAGCTGCCGCAATTGCGCGAAGACTTGCAAGAGTGCCCGGAGCTAGGCTGCCTGTTGCCTAGTCTACAATCAACGAGCATGGCTAGCCCCGCGGTGTCCTTGGCCGGATGCCCGGGGCGTTTTTGTGGATGGTGGTCACGGGCTGGCATCTCACCCCACTCCACCCCCGCAACTCCGATAGTGCAGGTCCACACAGAGCGTGTGCATGGCGTCCAGCGCCTTATCGACCTTCTGATACAGCGGGTCAGTCGGTATGAAGCCTCTCTTGTCCATGCGGTTGCGTAGGCGATGGAGATAGCCCAACGCGGGCGCCAGTCGGTCATGCAGTTCGGCGGCTTGGGATGGTGCGAGCGTGGTGGAGTCCATGCCGGCCAGTGTAGCGGGCACGATAAGGGCATCGAGGCGTCGGGCGATGTTGCCAGTTTCCTGCCGGCCGCAGATTCACTCGACCACAACGGCGGGAACGCTGAAGAGCCCCGGCTCGCCCTTCCAGGCAACCGGCTCGATCTTCCGCGGGTTCGCGAGGATCCAACACCACGGACCGATGGCCCACCGCTGCGCCGCTGCGTCCACGTGCGATGCAACGTCCCCCACGCTCACCACGTCTACCAGCTTGAAGACTCCAACGATCGCATGCACAGGCAAATGGTACGGAGCATAATGCCCAGGCGGGCGAGCACCTTATCCGACGCCGTACGGTCCACTCTTCGCCGCCCTTTGGCTCGCACTCTACACCCTGACCGCCTACCTGTTCTCCAAGACCATGCGACAACGAGAGCAACCGCCAGCGGCACCGGCGCCAGCGCCAACAAGTGGTTGACTACCACCCGGCGACTCAACCGGCCTCGCCATTCGCGCCAGGATCGACGAGGGCCGCCTCGGTCGATGTTCTATTCGCCTTGCCGGTGCGTCGCTCTAATCGCATGCTGGTGGTTCGCCGACCGGTGCGGCCTCTTGACGACGGAGGCCTATAAGGGTTCGGCGTTTGCGGTTGCATGAGAAAAGGCGCTCATGAAGGCTTCACTCCGAATATACGGTGAGGAACAGGCAACCAGTGGGGCTGTGAAAGTTGTCGTGCATTGTTCCGGTCGCGGCCACCACGGCCCAGCCCGGCCTCAACTGCTGCCCCTGGTCGTAGGCTTCACCTTCGAGCAGGAAAATGAATTCGGGGCCGCCGTGCACGTGGAGAGGAAACGTTGTGCCTGGGGCAAAACGCACGAGTTGCATTTCACGCCCGTTCGCCTTTCCCAGGTCCTTCACTTCGACCCCTTCGGCAAACGTCGATTTCCGCCATTCAGTCGTATTCGAGTCGGTTATTTGGTATGCGTTCATACTGATTTCTATCTGCCGCCGAGAGACGGTCTGATCTCACGCGCCCTCAGTCGCCTAGTCACTGATTAGATTAAAACGCGCCGTATCGTACCGCCCTCACGCTGGCAGCGGCAACGAGAAACCTGGGCCAACGTTCAGACCCAGCCCCGAGCGTCTGCGAGTCTGCCGCGTGCTGGAACAGTCATTCGCTGACGGTGCTGGGCTTCTCGTCGGCCTGTTCCAGAATGGCCTTGGCAAAGTTACCAAGCAGGCCCTCCAGGGCGGCCGCCTTCATGCCCGCCTTGGAATCGCTTCTCATTCTCCTCGTCAGTTCCTCGATCTCTATCGCGACTTCGCTGGCTGCTTTCAGCACCTTCGAGCTTAGATTCACCATTTCCTGCCTTTGTGTTGGATTTCGGCGCGCTACCCCAAGTAGATAGTCGAAAACCAGCGGGGAAACCGGACTCGGGACCTGGACGATTCACAGATCGCACGCCGCCGGTCGTTGGGGTCGCCGACGAGCCCCCTGTGGTTGTGCGATGGTGTTATGGTGACGGCTTCGTCGGTGGCTTTTGCCACGAGATGCGGGACGGCTTCTTTTGTTTGAACAAGACCAAACGATCTTCGCCGAACCCACCCATTTCCACGACTTTCGTTTGCCACTTTACTGCATTGTCGAAGTCGCCGAGTTCGGCATAGGCGAAAGCCAACCCGGCCAAGAAAAGCGAATCCTTCCATTCCGTGACTTCGCAGGCTTTGGTCGCATCGGCTAAGGCCTGTTTGCCGTCGCGAATCTCGTCGATCATGCAACAGGAGAGCAGCACCGCCCTATGGTGCAGCGATTCGGGATTGTCGGGGTCGAGGCGAATGCTTTCAGTGTAATGGGCCTTGGCTTTCACATAATCGCCTTCAGCCGCCCAGGTCGCCCCGCGCACCCGCCAAGCGAGAGCAAAGGTCGGATCGAGTTCGATGGCCCGATTCAAATCGGCCATGGCCTTTTGAGGGTCACCGCTTCGTTTCCAAGCAAAACCACGGAGTGTCAAAGCTTCGGCCGTCGGCGAGAGTTCGATGGCCCGGTCGAAGTCGGCGATCGCTTGGGATTTGTCCCCGCTTACGAAGCGAAGTTTTCCCCGGGCGGCCCATGCTGCGGCGTCTTGTGGGTTCGCATCAAGGAGCGCGGTGAAGTGAGCGGCGGCTTTGGATGCGTCGAGGACGGCCGAGGATTCGACCGTGCCGATTCGTATGACCGCTACGCGGAGACGGTCCCCTAGAACGGCCTCGACCTTTAACAGCGTGCCGGCCGAGAGCGGAACCGGCAGAGCGCCTTCGCGTTGCAATTCAACGGGGCGAATGACGACGACTTTGTCGCCGGGCGCGAAGCCGCAAGCGCCATTAGACATCGTCGCTACGAGAACCGCGCAGACTCCGACCGTTAACAGCCATCGCATGGATAAGTTCCTCATAAAGTTTGCGAGTCCAGGGCTTGGGTAGGCTCCAACCACGACCTTACAGTCATAGATTTGGCGACTCGCGGTTCATTTCCTACCATCGTTGCCAGAGAGCTTCACGTTGTTTGGGCGACATGCCGGCATTGTGGCTGCTGACGTCGATGAGGTCCAGCGTCGGCAGGTTCCGCGTTTGTGGCCCAGCTCAGGAGTGGCAAAAGAAGTGGAAAAAGGGTCAGAACTATTATGGAGCTGTCAAAAGGGATCGGGTGTGATTTCGTCATTCTTATACTTTATAAGTAGAAGTTGTCTCTTCGTTCGTTGCGCGGCCGCGGCGGCCGTATTGCAATACAAGGGAAATGGTGACGTTGTGCAACGGCGGTGACCTTGGACGACGCGGGTGGTCGTCTTGCAGCTCGTTAGTGATCTGCCCCGGTAGAATGGCTTCTTACTTCCCCGGCTCGTACCAGTCGCCGCGGAGCCAGCGGACGATTGTGTCCAGCTCTTTCGGGCTAAGCTGGTTCTTCGCCGTGTCGGCGTGGGCTGCGAACGAGGGCATGCGGTCGTTCGTGTCGCGATAGTAGTCGTCGTGGGCCGGGTTGCTGATCATGCCGACGAGCCACTTGTGCGAGCCGTAACCGGTGAGCGTGGGGGCCAGGCCCGGATCACCCTTGTCGCCGTACTGGTGACAGTCGGTGCAACCCTTGGAGACGATCAACTTCTTGCCTTCGGCAATCGACGTTGCGTCTTTGGCGTCGGCCGCCTTCTGGGCCGGCAGCGCCGCATCGGCGCTTAATGCCATGACAATCTTTTCGACGTCTTCTTTCGGCTCCGAGCTAAGCGTGTCCTTGACGAAGCCGACCATGTCCTTGTCTTTGTGCAGGCAGTTGCCGAAGTAGCGCGGGCCGGCGATCTTTTCAGCGTTGAGCACACCGGCAATCCATTCACGGCTCGCGAAGTTATGGAGGTCCGGGGCGGAAGAAGGCTTGGCCACGATGCCCTCGTTCGTCGAGGGGTCGGTATGACTATGGCAACTGGCGCAATAGCGGCGGAACAGCCGCGGGCCTTGGCAGAACGGGTCGTCGCGCATCAGCGACACCACGCCGCTGGTGGGAATGCCATTTGGCGCGCGAGCCAGCACGACCGCACGGTCGGCTTGCGATTGCGCCTCGCGAACGGCTTCGATGTATTTCTGCGAAGCTTCGTACTTGGAGGCCGCATGATCCGGCTTGCCATCGGCGGCAGCCGTCGGCGCGCTGTCATACTTCGCCATGTTGTCGTCCCACAGTGCCTGGCCAGTGAGCACACCCACGCCCAACAGCAACACCAAAATGAGCAAGACATTGAAGCGGTGACCTAGGTTCCAACGGCCGATGATCGGCATGAGGAATAGCAGCCCCATGACGGCGCCGGGGACGACGATTGCGCCCAGCAGCTCGCCCGTTTCCCCCTGTCCTTCGAAGAGCTTCAGGAACTGGAACAAGAACAAGAAGTACCACTCGGGGCGGGCCGCGGAGTATTCGTTGGCCCGATCGGCCGGCGCGTCGAGGTGCGCCCCGAGGTGCGCGCCGGGATGCGCGACAACGGTCTCGCGAGGCAACTCACCCATGATGGCCGGCTTGAAGATGAAGAACAGCACCACGGCCAGCACGGCCAGGCAGGCGACCGCGTCCTTGAGCACCTGGTCGGGCCAAAAAACACCATCGGCCCGTTTGAGCGGCTCCTTGGCGGTGATGCCGTGGCGGCGAAACAACGCCACGTGCAATACGAGCGTGCCCACGAGCGCCGCCGGAAGCACGCCGGCGTGCAACGCGAAGAAGCGCGTGAGCGTGTGATGGCCATAGTCGGATCCGCCCACGACGATCTTTTGCAACTGCGGCCCGACCATCGGCACAATGCCCGCCAGGTTCGTGGCGACGCGCGTGGCCCAATAGCCCTTTTGATCCCACGGGAGCAGATAGCCAGTGAGCGAGAGCCCGAGCACGATCTGCATCAGCACCAGGCCGAGCCAGAAGTTCATCTCGCGCGGGGCGCGATAGGCGCCGTCGATCACGACTTGCAACAGGTGCAACGCCAGCAGCACGACCATCGCCTGAGCCATGAAGTGGTGCAGCCCACGCAGCAGCCAGCCGAAGTACATTTCGTGCTGGATATAGTAGACGCTTTCCCAGGCCGTCTGGCCGCTGGGGCTGTAGGCCATCCAGAGGAAGATGCCGGTGATGGCCTGCACGGTGAAGGCGAACACCAACGTACTGCCCCACACGTAGCGCCAGCGGGAGCCGCCGGGGATGCGCTCGAACAAGGCTTCGTGAACGAAGTCGTGGCAGCCGGTGCGGTCGTCGAGCCAGTTGAGCAGCGCCTTCATGCCTTGGCCTTCTTCTCGGCAATGCCGGTGTAGTAGTCCTGGAACGCGACGTAGATGTTCTTTGTCCCGCCGTCGGCCTTCACTTCGCACGGCAGCTCATCGAGTGCTCGCGGGCTGGGGCCGAACACGGCCTTGCCGTCGACCGCGAAGGCGCTCGTGTGGCACGGGCACTGATATTGTTGCCGCTCGGCGTTGAACGACACAAAGCAGCCGGCGTGCGGGCACGAGGCGTTGAAGGCTTGCACCTTCTCGGAGCCCTTCTCACGACGGAGGAACACGGCGCCAATCGGCTCGTTGTGGAAACGATTCCAAGCGTCGTCGCGATGGTCCACAATCACCTGAAACTGCCGCGGCACGCCGTCGTCGGGCAAAGCGTCGAGCGCGGCGACACGGATCAATTGCCCGCCTTCGGCCGTACGGCGCAATGGGTCGGCGAGCACGGCCAACCCGGCGGCGACGGGGCACACCGTGATGGCGCCTCCCACGACGACCGCGGCTGCCTTGGTGACAAACCCTCGGCGGTGGTCGGCCGCCTGGGGCGCGGGTGCAGGCTTTTTCAGCTCTTCTCGCAAGGACTCCAACGATTTCTTGCCGCCCTTGGGCGGCAGCGGTGACAGAGGAATGTCTTCCATCAATAGAGTCTCCGCAGGGATAATCGTGATTTAGCCCCGGCGGCCACGCCGGGTGGAAACGTGCTTCGCAACCGAACTGCAACACGAGTGGGAATATTGCGCGGGTCAGCATACCTGCGCGGCGGGCCAATCGCACTACCCAAGGCGATCTGCACGCGATTATTTCATCGCCGCGCGCACGGCGTCAAGAACTTCTTCATGGCATCTTGAAGGTTCCCACCCCAATAAGCCGTTACTTCATCGCGGCGCGAACCGCCTCCAAGACCCTTTTTTGCACGGCTTCCAGCGGCTCCTGAAGCGTGGCGCCGGCCGCCGCCTTGTGGCCTCCGCCGCCAAACAACTCGGCCACGCGGTTGCACTCGACGGTTCCCCGGCTGCGGAAGCTCACCTTGACCCCACCGGCGGCCAGCTCGACGAAGATCAGCGCCGTCTCGGTGCCCCCGACCTGCAACGTCATGTTGATCACATCTTCGGTGTCGGAAGGGATGGCGCCGGTCGCGGTGAAGTCCTCTTGCAACACGGAGGTGTAGATCAACCGGCCGTCGAGTTCCGTTTCTACCCGGGCAAGCACTCGGCCAATCAAATGCAGCCGCGCCAGCGTGTCCTGCTCGTAAAGCTGCTTGTAGATCGTGGCGGGGACGGTCCCGGCGTCGAGCAACTCGCCGCCGCAACGAAAGGTGCCGCCGGTTGTCGAGGGGAACCGGAACCAGCCCGTGTCGGTCGCCACGGCCGCGAACAAGGGCGTGGAAATCACGGGCGTCAGCTTCACGCCAAGCTGCCGCGCCGCGTCGACCACCAGCCGTCCCGTGGCTTCGGCCTTTGTGTCCTTGAACTCCTCGGCGCCCAGATCGTCCGCGCTCATGTGATGGTCAAGCACGATCTTCTTGGCCTTCGTCGACTTGAGCACCGAACCCATCTCCCCGAGTTGCGCCCAGGCACTGGTGTCCAGCACCATCAGCACCTCGATCGCGGCCAGGTCCTCCGGACGGATGTCCACGCCCAGCGTTTTGATCTTCTTGTCGGGATCGAGGAACCGCAGATTGGGCGGCGTCGCCTGGGCGTTGACGATCAGCACCTGCTTGCCGAGCGATTCCAGGACGCCGGCCATGCCCAACTCGCTTCCCAGCGCGTCGGCGTCGGGACGGATGTGGCTCACCAGCAAGTATCGCTGGTGGGCGCGGATGACTTCAACGAAGCGGTGCCAGTTGATCATGGACGTGGTGTTTCGTGTTTGGTGTCTTGCATTTCGTGTTTAGGATGCTTCCGCGGCCACGATTTGTCGTGTGACCGCAACGTCTTTGTCCAGTTGCGCCTTGAGCGCGTCAACGCCGGCAAAGGGATGAATGTCGCGTAGCCGGGCCAAAAAGTCCACCTCCAACGGCTGACCGTAGAGAGGCCCATGGAAGTCGAGCAGGTGCGCCTCGACCTTCAAGGCATGCTCGCCGAACGTCGGGTTGGGGCCGATGTTGATGGCCGTCGCGTGCCGCCCGTTGGCTGTGTGGGCTAGCCCTGCGTAGACTCCGACGCCAGGAAGGATGGTGTCGATAGCGTCGACGTTGGCCGTGGGAAAGCCCAGCTTCGCGCCGCGGCCGGCGCCGTGAGTGACCATGCCCCGGATGCGATAGGGGCGCGTCAGCAAATGCCGAGCTTCCTCGACTCGCCCCGCCCGCAGGCAGTCCCGCACGCGTGAGCTGCTGACGACCCGCCCTTCGATTTGCACGGGCTCGACCACCTCGAGCAAAATGTCCGCCTCCGCAGTGAACTGTCGCAGCGTATCGATATTCCCTTTTCGGTCGTGGCCAAAGTAGAAGTTAGGCCCTTCGATCATCGCCTTGGCGGCCAGCTTGTCGCGGACGATGCAATCGAAGAACTCACGCGGCGACAGGGCCAGCAGGGCCTCGTCCGTCGGGTAGGCGATCATCGCATCCACGCCTAGCTCGACGAGCAGCTCAGCCTTGCGGTCGGTCCACGTGAGCGGCGGCGGCGCCGCGGCCGGCCTTAACAGCCGCACCGGATGGGGATCGAACGTGAAGACCGTGGCCGCCCCGCCAACCTCGCGGGCCCGCGCCACGAGCCGCCGGGCGATTTGAGCGTGACCTAGATGCACGCCGTCGAAGTTGCCGATCGCCACCGCGCCGCGCCGCAGCTCGTCCGGCCAATCGCCCAACTCGCGGATCAGCTTCACCGATTGTTTCGTCCGCGAAAATCAAGGATGCCCCACGCCAAAGGCGTCATTATGCGGCCCTGGCCAAGGGGGGTCAATCGACGGTATGCGCTATCCCGTAACCGCTACGAAGTCCTCAACGGACATGCCGAGTCGCGGGCAATTTGTCGCAGGAGGGGCGGCGCAATGTCGCGCCCCTTATGAAAGGGCACCGTCGTGCCGCGCCCATCGGCGTGTCGAAATTGCTTGTGAGCACCGCGCTGACGCGCTTCGACAAACCCCAAGTTCACGAGCCGCGCGACAACTTCTCGGGACTTGAGTACCGGCAGCGTTGACATCGCTACGGGACCTGAACGGCCTGGGTGCCGACAAAATCAGCTTCCAGTCGCGGCTCGCCATCTTCGAGAAGCATGGCGATGACCTCGCGCAGGTTCGCGTTGAGCTCATCCAGCGTCTCACCTTGTGTATGAGCACCGGGAAACCCCGGCACATACCCCACGAGTAACCCCGTTTGCGGGCAGCGCTCGACGACAGCCGTGTAAGTTCGCATCCGAGCCTCGCCGGTTGATTCCAAAGGGTCGTACGTCTGCATTATAGCAAGCCGCTCGCTGCCTTGCCCGACCGGGTTTTGTGACAGCCAATTTCGACCGATTTGCCGGTTGAAGTTGGCCGCTCGGACGGGATAATTAAGGGCAGCGTACCCGCCCAACGTCCCGCCCCACGCAATCTTGCTTGTCGCACTCGCATGACTGCTCATCGTCACCCTGATTCAATCGACGTGCCGTTCGCCGTGGCCGCCATGCATCGGCTGCGGTTCACGGGCGATGTGCTAGGCGCCGATCGAGAGGTGTTGGCCGGCGTGTTAAAGCCGTCGGGCGACCGTGCGGCCCGCGTGCAGTTCTGGCTCGACGGGCACCTGGCCACCGCCCGGCCCGACATGGTCGAGCGGATTGAGGCTTTCTACCGGGCGTTTCCGAACGGAATCCTGCCGGCGGGAAATGTGCAGATCGTTCCTGGCGGCGAAATCGTCAAGAACGACATTCACATCCTGGAGCGGATGCTCAAGGTGTTCCATGCCGCCGACCTGGACCGGCGGAGCTACGTGGTGGTGATCGGGGGCGGAGCTGTGCTCGACGCCGTCGGCTTCGCGGCGGCCATTGCCCATCGCGGCATTCGCCTGGTGCGGCTGCCGACGACCACGCTCAGCCAGGCCGACTCTGGGATCGGCGTGAAGAACAGTGTGAACCTGTTCGGCAAAAAGAATTGGATCGGCACGTTCGCCGTCCCCTGGGCGGTCATCAACGATGCCGCTTTGCTGGGCACGCTCTCAGACCGTGACTTCATCTGCGGGTTTTCCGAGAGCGTGAAGGTGTCGCTGCTCAAGGACGCGGCGCTCTTCAGCGAGTTGTGCGGCACGGCGGGCCGCATCCGCCGGCGCGATCTGGCCGCGGCTTTGCCGATGATCCGCGCTTCGGCAAAACTCCACCTGGACCATATCACCAAGGGGGGCGATCCCTTTGAGGCAAATGAAGCCCGGCCCTTGGATTTCGGCCATTGGTCGGCCCACAAGCTCGAGACGATGACCGACTTCGCGCTGCGGCATGGCGAGGCGGTGGCCATCGGCGTGGCGGTGGACACGGTGTATTCGTCGTTGGTCCACGGCCTGCCGGTTTCCGACGCGGAGCGCGTTCTGCGATGCCTGGTCGAGCTTGGCTTCTCGCTCAGCGACGCGGCGCTGTGGAACGCCGAGACGCTGTTCGAAGGGCTGGAAGAATTCCGTCAGCACCTCGGCGGCCGGCTGACGCTGACCATGCTCCGTGGTGTGGGCGACCCGATCGACGTTCACGAAGTCGATCGCGAGCAAATGTGCGCCGCAATTGGCCGCGTGGCCGAATTCGTGCGGGCCGACGGCTCGTTGACGAGCGCGGCCGGCGGGTGAGGCGCAGCATGCCGCACGTTCGGTTCCGAGTCACTGGGCGAATCGGCCACATTCACGCGCCGGCACGGTGGCGGACGATGTCGCCTTCCACCATGTAGATCACTTCCTCGGCGATGTGCGTGGCCATGTCGGCCAGTCGCTCGATGTGCCGAGCGATCGACGAAAGCTGCAACAGCGCCTGCGTCTGATCGGGGCGCTCCGTGATCCAACCCTTCACGTAGCTTTCGATCTGGTCGCGGTGGTCGTCCACTTCCTGGTCCATCATGCGGACCTGCCGGGCCAGCATGGGATTCGACGTCACCAGTGCGTCGAGGCTGCCTTTGACCATCCGCTGGGCGGCGCGAGCCATCGGCTCGAAATCGTCGGGTACGTCGATCACGTGCGCCTGCGCCAACGCCACGACCCGCTTGGCGATATTCTTGGCCAGATCGCCGATTCGCTCCAGGTCGTTGTTGATCTTCAACACGGCCACCACGAACCGCAGGTCGAGTGCCACCGGCTGGTGCAGCGCGAGAATCTCAAGGCAGCTCTCTTCGACCTCCACTTCCATGCGGTCGATTTCGTCGTCCGCATCGATGACCTCGCGGGCCATACGATCGTCGCGCGCCGTCAAGGACCGAATCGCTTTGGCCAGCGCCTCTTCAACCAACGTGCCCACGTAAACGACCTGCTGTTTCAGGTCATGCAATTGACGATGCAAATGTTCGGCCATGATGGTCTCAAGACTCCTCGACGAGCATCCTCCGTGATGCGACGGCCAAGCCAATGCCGCAGCCTGGTGCGTCGGGCCCCGCCCTGAGCCATAACGATCAATTGGTCGGGGGGCGAAGCTCCCCCACGGCTCCTTTTAGGCTAACCAAAAAAACAATCTACGTAAACAGATCCTTTTAGCCGCAAACAGGTTCCAGCCTATTAAAAAGCTGTAACTTCAAAAGGTCCGTCTACCAATCGCCCGCAACCCTGGTCCGATTCAGTCCGGCTGGGCGCGGCAAATTGCTGATTTCAAAGTATTTATGACGACCGAATGCTGCCGATTGATCGCCATCTCCGCTCAATGTTAACCCGCCCGGTGCCTCCACTTGCACGCCTCCGAGTCGTGCGGTTACGGCTTTTTCTCAGGTGTGGTTGGCGATTTGCCGTCCTTCTCTTTGTCTTTGTTTTCCTGTTCTTTTAGGGCCTTGGCCTCCGCCGCGATTCGGGCCTCTTCCGCCTTGGCTTCTTCCGCACTCTGTTTCTCCAAGAGCGCCTTGTCCTCGGCCTCTTTCTTGCGGGCGGCCTCGGCAGCGGCCTTTTCGGCCGCCAGAATCTTGGCTTGCGCCTCGGTCGCAATTCGCTCCATTTCGGCCTGCGCGGCTTTGACCTCATCAACCTGTGTCTTCAAGGTTGCTTTTCCCAGGTCGAAGCTCGTCGAAGTCGCCTTCTCGAATTCCTTTTTATCCCGCTCGGCCTGCTCGGCCGCTTCATTGGCCTGGCGGTCCCGCTCTTCTTCCGCCAATTTTCGTGCAGCCGGGTCCAACGGCAGACCCTCGGCGTCCACCATTTGCTTCTTTGGTTTTGATGTTTCGCCACAACCGCAAACCGCCGATAGCGCCCCAATCAACACCCCAAACATGATGAATCGATACATGACAACCTCCCCGGCGTGTGAATCGATGGATAGGAATCGGCGGCAAAACGCCCAGCGTCCGTTGGCCCTTTAAGCAAACCATCCTATTCTACAGCTACGGGGCGCCCGGGGGCAACGAAACGCCTTCCTCGAGCGATCCCTCAGCCCGACGCCGGGGCCAACAATTTCCTTGCTTAGGCCCGGGCGATTTCTTAGGCTACCACGTTGGGGGGCGAGTCGAATTGCCTTCCCACGGCACAGCCGCGGCACTGTTCCTGGTCGCACACGCCAGGGCGGTACTTTCATTTCGGAACGTGTGTGAAGGAGTGGCGACATGTCGCAGGGTACGATTAAGAAGCTGGTGCAAGACAAGGGGTTTGGGTTCATTCAGTCGTCGGACGGCGCCGACGTCTTCTTCCACCACTCCAGTGTGGAAGATCGTCAGTTTGACAATCTGACGGAAGGGCAACAGGTCGAATACACCGTTGAGCAAGGCTCGTCGCCCAAGGGCAAGGGTCCTCGGGCCGCGTCGGTCAAGCCGCTGTAAGCAGCGCTGCCCAGTCGCACGCGATGTGGATTCGGATCGCTGGATCGAACGGAACACTGCCAGCACAAGAGGCGGCCGCGCAGGCCGCCTCTTTCGTTTGGCCCGATCGTCTCCTCCTTTCGCCTTTCATCCACATCAGAGCAGCATCCCGGTCAGCAGCCGCAGCACCATTTGCTCGACGATCACCAGCGTCATGATGCACGACGCCACGACGGCTAGCTGTCGCTTCGTCGTAATTCGTTCCGAGTGGTGAAAATTCATCGTCGTGCGCCTCGCTAGCACTCCAAGCGCAGGCCGCGGCGATTCGTTACAAGCCTCCGGCGATGATTCGTGTTTCCTCGCGATTCGGGCGTAAATGACGGCGAATGCCAGCGGCCAAAGCTGGTGTGGTTGGGGCCGCAGGTCGCGACTACAATCTCGCCCTCATCATTTCCGCCAGCCGCTGGCACTTGCCTCATCGAGCGAGCTCCCATGTCTACGATTGTCCCGTCCCACGTTCGGCGCATGCCGCTGCTCCGTGGCCTCTTTTTCTCAACGCCGACCTTCATCCTCTCCTGCGCGCTCTTGGCTCCCGCGCTGCGGGCCGATGCCGACACTCCGGCAGCGGAGTCCGCTTCGGCCGATCGAATTACGGCCGCCGAGGTACAAGCCGAGATCAAGGCCTTGGAAAGCTCGGAGGGCCTATCGGCCGAGGCGCGTGCCAAGGCTCAAGATGCTTGCAAGCAGGCCCTCGAAGAATTGCGGATCGCCGACGACTGGCTCGCGAAGGCCAAGGGCTACCGAACGGCCCGACAGAACGCACCGAAAGAATTGGAAGACGTGCGCGCGCAACTCGGCAAGCCTCCGGCGGACCCGGATGTTCAAGCGCCTCCGGAGGCCACGCTCGACGAGCTCGAAGAACAGCTCGAAGAGGTTGAAGAGGCCCGAACCAAGGCCGAAACCGAGTTGGAATCGCTCGAAGCCCGTTCGCGCCGCCGGATCGATCGAGTGGACGAGGTGCGCGTGCTCGACGCCGCCGCCAAAGTCCGGCTCGACGAGGTCGACGAGCAACTCGACGCCTTGCCCACGGCACTCGATCCCTCGGGCCGTGCCGGGCGGCTGTTGTTGCTGGCCAAGCGCGCCAAGATTCTGGCCGAACGCGCGGCCTACGACGAGGAATTGCCCAGCTACGAGGCGACCCGCGAATTGATGCGGGCCCGGCTCGACCTCACGACCCGCCAGCTCAACCTGGCTGAAAAGGAAGAGAAGCTCTGGAAAGAGCTGGTGGCCGCACGCAGCCAAGAAGATGCAGAGTCCAAGGCCCGCGAAGCCCATTGGGCCGTTGTCACGGCGCGCCCCGAGGTCTTGCCCTTGGCCAAAGAGAACGAGCGGCTGGCCGAGTTGCAAAACGCGGACGATGGGCCCGCCCAGCTTGCCGAAGACGTCGAGGAAGAAGTCGCCTCGCTGGAAGCCGTGCGCACCAGGCTGCAAACGCAATTCGAGCACGTTCGCAAGGTGGCCGAATTGACCGACGCCATCGGCCTCTTGCTCCAGCGCCAGCAGGAGGAGCTGCCCGACGTGCGATACCATCGCGGCCGCATCCGAGCTCGCCGGGCCGAAGTGGCCAACGTCAAGCTCCAATTGATTGATCTGGAATCGAAGCGCTCGGAGCTGGCCGACATCGAGCCGCAGGTTGAGCAGGTCGTGGATGCCGTTCGTCCGCCGCTGCAGGGCGCCGAGCGCGAGGACCTCGAGGAGACGGTTCGCAAGCTGCTAGACACGCGCCGCGACTACCTCGACGATTTGATCGCCGACTACAACAAATACTTCAACGGCCTGGTGCTGGAGTTGGACAAGACCGAGCAAGAGCTAGTCCGCGAGACCGAGCTGTATGCGGCCTTTATCAACGAGCGAATCCTCTGGATTCGGAGCTCACCCGCCATCGGTGTTGGCGACCTCTCCGGTGCGGCCACGGCAACCCTTTGGATGGCATCGCCCACCAACTGGAGTGCCGTGGTCGAGGTCGCCTGGCAGGACGTTTGCGCGCATCCAGGCCTGTACGTGCTGGCGATCGTCGTTGTCGCTGCGATGATTCTCGCGCGAGGCCGCGTGCGCCGCCGGATCCATGAGATCGGCCGCAAGGTGGCAAGCCATAAAGCTCGTGGAATCCGGCCGACGGTTGATGTGCTGGGTCTGACGTTGCTGTTGGCCTCTCTTTGGCCCGCGGTGCTAGGCTTCATCGCCTGGCGACTGGCGGTGTCATGGGACCAGTCGGAGATGGTCAAGGCGACGGCGTTCGCCTGCGAGGTGTCCGCCCTGGTCGTGCTCATGTCCGAGCTGTTTCGTCACGCCTGCCGCAAGAACGGCCTGGCCGACGCCCACTTCGGATGGCCAGCCCACAGGCTTGCCCGGCTGCGGCGCAATCTTCTCTTGCTCCTGCTTACCAGCTTGCCGCCAACGGCGCTGGTCGCTTTTCTCTACCAGCAGGACAATGCCGCGCATAGCGCTTCGTTGGGGCGGTTGGCCTTTGTCGCCGCGGCCTTGCTTTTGAGCACGTTCGCGTGGCGGGCCTTGCGGCCCCTCGGCGGCGCTCATGAGGCCGAAGATCACGACCCCAGCCGTCCCAGTTGGCAGCGCAACGGGCGCTGGCTCGGCTATCGACTCGGGGTCACCGTTCCGCTGGCGCTGGCCGCCATCGCGACGCTCGGCTATTACTACACCGCGCTGCAGCTTGCCTGGCGGCTGCAAGCCACGCTTTGGCTGCTGCTGGGGCTGGTGATCACCATGTCGTTCCTGCTTCGGTGGCTGCAGGTGACGCGCCGCGAGCTTGCGCTGGCACAAGCCGTCAGCCGCCCGGGCAACACCGCCGACGCCCCCTGCGACCTCTCTGCCCTGGATGCCCAGACCCGCCGCCTGTTGGGCAGCGTCTTTGTGTTGACGTTGACCGTCGGCGCGTGGGCGATTTGGGTCGATGTGCTGCCCGCCGTGAAGTTCCTCGACCAATGGAAGCTGTGGTCCTATGCCGATGCCGCGGCGGTCGTCGCCTCCCCCGATGGCAAAACCGCGACCGTCGCCACGGACGTTGTGGGATGGGTCACCGTCGGCGACGCCGTGCTCGCCATCGTGATCCTCTTCATGACGGCCGTCGCCAGCCGCAACCTGCCGGGCTTGTTGGAAATCGTCTGGCTGCAACGGCTGCCGTTGGACGCGGGCGGCCGCTACGCCATCGCCACCGTCTCGCGGTACGTGATTCTCCTCGTGGGCATCGTGCCGGCGCTGCGCGTGTTGGGCATTGGCTGGGCAAATGTCCAGTGGCTCGCCGCCGCCATGACCGTGGGCTTGGGCTTCGGGCTTCAAGAGATCTTCGCCAACTTCATCTCGGGCCTGATCATCCTCTTTGAGCGGCCGATGCGGGTGGGCGACACCGTGACCGTCGGTGGATTGACCGGCACGGTGAGCCGCATCCGTAGCCGAGCCACAACCATCACCGACGGCGACAATCGCGAGTTGATTGTGCCGAACAAGGAATTCATCACCGGCCAGCTCGTGAACTGGACCTTGAGCGACCGGGTGCTGAGGCTCGTCGTGAAGGTGGGCATCGCGTTTGGTTCCGACACGGTGCTGGCCACGCGACTGCTGCTGGAGACGGCGCGGGCCCATCCGCTGGTGCTGAAGCAACCCGCGCCTGGCGCAGTGTTCACGGGCTTCGGCAACGGCGCACTGGACTTCGAATTGTGCGTATTCGCGGCCGGCCCCGAACACCTCTCGAAGATGCGGCACGAGCTGAACACGGCTGTGAACGCGGCCTTCGAGCACGCCGGCATCGAAATTGCTTTGCCGGCAGGCGACGGCGGCGCCCGCCGCCGCGCGCGGGGCTTGTCGCTCGTCGATCCCGACGCCCGAACTTCTGAGGTTCGCCATGAGCAAAAGCAATCGGCGTAAACATCGGCGGGCTTTTGCGCGACAGACGCTGCCCGGCGCGCCGCCGGGCGTGGTCCAAACCGATCCCAAGGCCGCGCGCCCCGTCGTGCAGCTGATCGCCTATGGGCCGGGTCCCTTGGTCGAGCAAAAGGTCGATGACCTGTCGAAGATCGACGACTTTCTCGCCCGTTACTCGGTCGTGTGGGTCAACGTCGAGGGCCTCGGCGATGCCGACACCATCCGTCAGCTCGGCAAGATCTTTCACCTGCATCCACTGGCGCTGGAGGACGTCGTCCATGTGCATCAACGGCCCAAAGTGGAACAGTACGGCGACACGCTCTTTCTGGTCGCACGTATGGTCCGGCTCAACGGACAGCTCGACACTGAGCAGGTAAGCCTGTTTCTCGGCAAGAATTTCGTGCTCACCTTTCTCGAAGACCCAGGCGACAGCTTCGATCCGGTGCGGCAGCGGCTGCGCTCTGGCCCGGGCCGCATGCTTTCGTCGGGCGCGTCCTATCTGACCTATGCACTGCTGGACGCGGTGATCGACGCGTATTTCCCTGTCGTCGAGAACCTCGGCGAACGCCTGGAAACGGTAGAGGACACGATCGTCGTTCAGCCCACCCGCACGGCCATCGCCCAGGTACACGACCTCAAGCGCGACCTGCGCACGCTCCGCCGGGCGATGTTTCCGCTCCGCGAAGCCATCAATCTGCTCTCCCGCGATTCCGACTCACTGATCGACGACGACACCCGCGTCTACCTTCGCGATTGCTATGATCACACCGTGCAAATCATCGACCTGGTCGAGACCTACCGCGAGCTCGGCGCGGACCTGACCGACCTCTATCTGTCGAGCCAGGGCAACCGCATGAACGAGGTGATGAAGGTCCTCACCATCATCTCCACGCTGTTCATGCCGTTGAGCTTCATCGTGGGCGTCTACGGGATGAACTTCAATACGGACATTTCCCCTTGGAACATGCCCGAGTTGAACTCGCCCTATGGGTACCCAACGGTGTGGGCGGTGCTGGTGACGCTGGCGCTGGGCATGCTATGGTGGTTCTATCGCAAAGGCTGGTTCGAGAACACCAGCAAGCTTGAGCCCGCGCCACACGACCGCGAGCAATAGCCTCGCGCCGTCTGATCACTGACCTCTGTTTCCTGATTCCTGATCTTCTTCCCCGCCCATGCTCTACCTCGCCATCACCCTGCTCGTGTTGGCCCTGGTGAGCGGTTGGGTGCTGACCGTCTTCAGCCTGCCGGGCAATTGGCTGATGATGGTTTCCGCCGTGGCGTATGCCTGGTACGTGCCCGACGACTCGCGTTGGGACCTGAGTTGGGGGACCGTCGTGGCCCTGCTCGTGCTGGCGCTGCTCGGCGAGGCGTTGGAGGTTGCGGCCAGCGCGCTCGGAGCGGCCCGAGTGGGCGGCAGCAAGCGCGGCGCGGTGCTGGCCATCCTGGGCTCGATGATCGGCGCCTTTGCGGGCGCGTTCATCGGCATCCCGATCCCCGTCATCGGCTCGATCGTCGCCGTGATCCTGTTCGCGAGCCTCGGCGCGCTGGGCGGGGCGATGCTCGGCGAGACCTGGAAAGGCCGCAGCCTCGGCGAGAGTTGGAAGATCGGCCAAGGCGCCTTTTTGGGCCGGATGCTCGGCGCCGTCGCCAAGACCACGATTGCCTCCGCGATGGTCGCCGTCGCCCTGGTGGCCTTGGTTGTCCGATAGGGCCATCGTTGTCCGCGCGGTCGCCTGCGTATAGGCTGGCGAGCGCAGACCGCGATAGAACCTTTTGCCTTGCAACCCTGAAGGAGGTGTCTCATGGCCCGTTATGTCGATGGTTTCGTGCTGGTCATCCCGAAGACGAACGTGAAGGTGTATCAACGGGTCGCGAAGAAGGCGGGCAAGGTTTGGCGCGAGCACGGTGCGCTGGAATACCGCGAGTGCATCGGCGAAGACTTGAAGGTGAAGTTCGGACTGCCGTTTCCCCGATTGGTCAAGCTCAAGCGCGGCGAGACGGTGGCGTTCTCGTGGATCGTGTACAAGTCGCGGGCCGATCGCGACCGCGTCAACGCCAAGGTGATGGCCGATCCTCGGCTCAATCAAATGATGGGCGGGAAATCGATGCCCTTCGACATGAAGCGCATGAGCTACGGCGGGTTCGAGGTTCTCGTGTCGCTGTGAGCTGAGACGGTGGTGTCGTAGTCCGTGTGCTTCGCATCCTTTGGAGTACCCAGCCATGCGCCTGGCAATCTACGTTCTCGTTCTGGCATTATCGGTTGGTCTGACGCCGGCGATTGCCGCGCCGCCGGGGCTGGCGACGTTGGAAATCGGCGATGCCGCACCGGACTTCAAGCTCCCCAGCGTCGATGGCCGAGACTACCAACTAAAAAGCTTTGCCGATGCAAAGCTGCTGCTGGTGGTGTTCACCTGCAACCACTGCCCGACGGCTCAGGCCTACGACTCCCGGATCATGCAATTGCAGGCCGACTACAAGGACAAAGGCGTCGCGCTGGTGGCCATCTCGCCCAACGACGACAAAGCCGTGCGGCTCGACGAGCTGGGCTATACCGACCTCGGCGACTCGTTCGACGACATGAAGGCCCGCGCCAAGGATCGCGGGTTCACGTTCCCGTATCTGTACGATGGCGACACGCAGAAGGCGTCGCTGGCCTATGGCGTGGTGGCGACGCCGCAGGTGTTCTTGTTCGACGCCGAGCGCAAGCTCCGCTACGTCGGCCGCATCGACGACTCCGACGTCAAGTCGGTCACGAGCCACGACGCGCGTAACGCGCTGGACGCCCTGTTGGCCGGCAAGCCCGTGCCGGTCGAAAAGACACGGACCTTCGGCTGCTCGACGAAGTGGTCCGAGAAGCGAGCCGACGCGGTGGCTTCGCTGGCCAAGTGGGACCAGGAGCCGGTCGAGCTGCAACCGCTCGACGAGACGGGCCTGGCCAAGCTCGTGAAGAACGACACGGTGAACAACGACACTGGCAAGCTGCTGGTCGTGAACGTCTGGGCCAGTTGGTGCGGCCCGTGCGTCGCCGAGTTGCCCGAATTCGTGACGATGAACCGCATGTACCGCCGGCGGAATTTTCAGATGGTGACGATCAGCCTCGACGAGCCCGAGCAAAAGGCGGACGCCTTGAAGGTGCTGAAGGAGAAGAAGGTCGCGGCGACGAACTACATCTCAACCGTCTCGAACCGCGACCGGTTCGCCGACCTGCTGGACAAAGAGTGGTCCGGCCCGGTGCCCTACACGCTCCTGATCGCCCCGGGCGGCAAGGTGATCTACCGCCATCAAGGCGAAATCGACCCACTTGCCGTGCGCCGCCAGATCGTCGAAGTCCTCGGCCGCACGTACGCCAACCGAGGGAAGTAGACTGCCACGCTAACGTGTATCGCCGACAGTTTCCCGCACTTCGGCCTTTTGCTCGGCCTGTGCCTCGACTTCGTGCCTTTCGCGGAAGTGCGAGACGACGACGGTGACGTTGTCGGAGCCACCGGCTGAATTGGCGGCGTCCACCAGCCGGTGGCAGGTTTCCGCGGCGGGCAAGTTGAGGGCAAGGGTTTGGACGATCTGCTCGTCGGGAACGTGTTTGTGCAAGCCGTCGGTGCACAGCAGCAGCGTGTCGCCGAGCGTCAGCTCCGCCTTCAGCACCTCGGGATTGACTTTTTCCCCTCCTCCCCCGACCACCTTCCACAGCACATGGCTCAACCGCGACGACTCCGCTTCCTCAGGCCGCAAGGCGCCCTTCTCGACAAGCTGCTGCGCCATCGTATGGTCGGTGGTGATTTGTCGGAGCTGCGAATCCCGCGCCAGATAACATCGACTGTCGCCCGCATGAACCACGTACAGACGCGGCCAGATGACATAGGCCATCGTCAGCGTCGTGCCCATGCCCCGCTGCTCGGGCGCCCGATCTGCCTCGGCCAAAATGTCCGCTTGGCAGTGTTCCAGCGCCGATTTGAGGTTCTCCAGAAAGTCGTCTTCGCCTTCATGGTCCAGGCGGAGAAACCAGTGCATCGTGTTCAGCAAATACCGCGTCAGGCTGTCAACGGCGATCTGACTGGCCCGTTCGCCAGCCGCAGCGCCGCCCATGCCGTCGGCGACCAGCAGAAGAATGCCTTGCGAGTTGCCGAAGAGCCGGGTTTGATCGTCGACCTGCAGGCTGGTCTGATGCACCCGCATGGACTTATTGAGATCGGCGATCAGGAACTGATCTTCGTTGTTGGTCCGCTTCCGGCCGACGTCGGTCATTCCGTGGCAATCCATTTTGCCTTTCATCGTGGCGTCCTCTCAGTTGGCGGTTACGTGTCTAAGGTCATTCTATGCAGGACGACCATGATTGGGCTCGCCGACGGGAGCGCATGGGTCGGTCCGGTGGTCGTTGGGCTGCCTCCCCGCGCGGGACTGGAACGCTCGGCATTCAGTTTCCGGTGCCGGGGGAGGGCAATTCCCAGAGCAGCATCGTAGTGTCGCCGCAGGAGACGCCGAGGAAGTTTCCGGTGTTGCTGAGGGATACGCCGAGAACGTCCGCGGGCGTGGCGACTTCGGCAAGCGATTGACCGGTGCGCGTGTCGAAGACGACGACCTTTTTCAGTTCCGTGGCGACGGCCAGCGCGCTGCCGAACGCCGCCAGATGCACTTTGATGTCTTGTTGCGCCACTTTCAATGCGATCGGCTGGCCAATGGCCTGGCCGGTCGCGACGTCCCAATGGTTCAGCAACAACTGCTGCTCGACAAGGTCGACTGTGACGAGCGATTTGCCGTCGGAGGTAAAGGCCAGCGCGCAGTGCGACGAAGTTGCATCCGCCACCTTGCGCTTGGCGCCCTTTCGCGCGAGGTCGTGAAGTTCCACCTGGTCGAGCATGACGTTGGCGAGGCCCTGGCCGTCGGGCGTGAAGGCCAGGCCGACGCCTGTTTCGCTGACAGGAAGTACAACGGACACTTCGCCGGTGGCTGAGTCCCAAACGGTGACGGACTTCGTGCCCGACAGGGAGGCGGCGACCTGCTTGCCGTTTGTCGAGAGCGCCAGCGCGGGGGACGCGAGCTGCGCGGGACCGGCGAGGCGCTTCGTGTGCAAGAGCTTGCCGGCCGCGGCGTCGTAAATGCGCAGCGTTCCCGCGCCAGGCTTCAGCATTGGGGCGTCGAACGTGACAAGTTGCTTTCCGTCGGCGGACCAGGCAACGTCCGTCGCGAGCGCGGAAGATGTAAGTCGCATGGCGGCTTGCAGCCCCGCCTGCGGACCTACGGGGAAGCCGGTCGGCCCGGTCGGCTTGAGCAGCACGCGCTCCTGCTGACCCGTCTTGGCGTCCCAGACGGTAAGGCCGCCATATGCACCGGCCAACGCGAGCTTGGCGCCGTCGGGTGCGACGGCCGGAAAGCCCGCCGGCGGCAGCGTCAGCCCGACCTGCGGCGGCTGCCATTGGCCGATCAGCTTGGGCTCGGCGGCGCGAGCATCAACCGCCGCATGTGCGAAGAAGATGACGACCAAAGGAAGCGGCGATCGGCGGAGCCAACGGGCGAGCGCGTCGAACATACGTCGGCTTCCTTTCTCGGGACAATCTCGCGGTGGCTCCACGGAGATTGTAGCCGGTGGGAGACCTACGTGCGAAGGCGCGTCATCTGTTCAAGTGCCGCCAGGGCCAACTCCCACGAGGGGCGCGTCTCGACGTACGTTTGCCACCAGGCGCTGGTCGCGGAGGCCAACAAGGCCGGATCGGCGGTGGGCTGACACCAAGCCGCGATCGCCTGCCGCAACGTGTCGGGTGTGGGCCGAACCAGTTCCACCTCGACCGCCGCCTCCAAGAGCGGCGGCAGCGTGGCCAGCGCGATCACGTCGCGGACCCGCTCGGCCGGCAAGCGTTCCGAGTAGCGCGGCAGGTCCTGGTTGAGCATGGCCACCAGCCAGCCGAGTCGAGCCACCTCCGGCAAGTCGGCCATCGGATTGGCCAGCACGGCCTCAATCCGAACCGAGTTATGCGCCAGGTGGGCTTCCCCGCCGCCCCCCTGGATCGGATCGACCACCAGCACCGCGACCTCTTCGACCAGCAGTTCTGGCTCAGTCTGCCGAGCAAATCCCGCCAGCAACCCTGGCCCGCGGGCTTCCCATTGCTCGCGCATCGGCCCCGAGCGCAGTTCCAACTCGTCGAGCACGTCAGGTCGGGCGGTGGCGTATACACTCTTCACGGCCGCTAGTTCCGCCGCGATGATCCTATCCAACGACTCGGGGCGCGAACGGCCCACAATCTTGTTCAGCACCCACTCGGCCAGGTCTTGGTTGAACTCCGTGCTGAAGGCCATTGGGACCACGTGTCGCCAGAAGGGCCCAGCCGGCACATAGCCGCCTAGCGCCCGGGTAAGTTCCTCGACGGCAGGCGTCAAAGTTTGCGCCAGTTGTTCGTTCGCACACGGCCGCCCTTCGGCCACCGCGGCGGCGGCGTGCAGACAACTGACCGAGCGGTTGGCCAGCCAGCGAAGCGTTGTGTTCATGAGCGGTGCTCGACGTGCGGCGTTCCAAAATCTTCACGACTCAGGCAAATTACTCTGGAGCATTTGCCTGCGATACCATAATGTAGCTTAGATGCCCCCATCTGTTGCGGGGCGATCTGGGCCCGTGGAGTCTCGGTGGAATGCTCGATCAGCAAGTCGAACCGTGGTCGGTCACGGATGCAAGCGATCTGTATGACGTGGGCCGCTGGGGCGCCGGTTACTTTTCCATCGACAAGCAAGGGCACCTTCGCGTCCACCCCACGAAAGATCCCGCCCGCTCGATCGACCTCAAGGAACTGGTCGACAACCTGCAGCTCCGCGGCATCGACCTGCCGATCCTGATCCGTTTCGCCGAAATCCTCAAGCACCGCCTCGGCGAGATCAACAACGCCTTTCAGAACGCGATTCGCGAGCATCAGTTCAAGGGCACCTACTGCTGCGTTTATCCGATCAAGGTGAACCAGCAGCGCCAGGTCGTCGAGGAGGTGCTCGACTTCGGCAAGCCGTATCGTTTCGGCTTGGAGGCAGGCAGCAAGCCCGAGTTGTTGGCGGTCGTGGCGATGGCCACTAATGACACGCCGATCATCTGCAATGGCTTCAAAGATGCCGAGTTCATCGAGATGGCCATGCTGGCCCAGAAGATCGGCCGGCGCGTCATCCCGGTGGTCGAGAAGTACACCGAGCTGGGGTTGATCCTCGAGTACGCGAAGAAGGTCGGCGTGCGGCCCAACATCGGCGTCCGCGTCAAGCTGGCCTCACGCAGCACCGGCCGCTGGCAGGGCTCAGGCGGATACCGCTCAAAGTTCGGGCTCACCGTCAACGAAATCCTCCGCGTGCTCGATGAGTTGAAGCAGCACGACATGCAGGACTGCTTCAAGCTGCTGCACTTCCACTTGGGCAGCCAGGTCCCCAACATTCGCCACATCAAAGCCGCGCTGAACGAGGCGGTGCGGATCTACGTCGAGCTGGTCCGCAGCGGGGCGGGGCTCGAGTACCTCGACGTCGGCGGCGGGCTGGCCGTGGATTACGACGGCTCACAGACCAACTTCGAGTCCAGTGCCAACTACACGCTCCAGGAATACGCCAACGACGTCGTCTATCACATCCAAAGCGTCTGCGACGACGCCGGTGTGAAGCATCCCACGATTGTTTCCGAAAGCGGCCGGGCGGTCGTCGCGTATCACAGCGCGCTGATCTTCAACGTGCTGGGCGTGTCGGGCCTCGGCGAAGGCGAAGTGCCCACGGAAGTGCCCAAAGAAGCCGAACAGCCGATCCACGACCTGTTCGACGCCTACCACAATCTCACCGCCCGCAACCTGCTCGAAGGCTACCACGACGCGCAGCAGGCCCTGGACATGGCCATGAGCCTGTTCACCGGCGGCTATCTGCCACTCGATCAGCGGAGCCTGGCCGAGACGCTATTTTGGGCGATCTGCCGCAAAATGCAGCGGCTCTCCCGGCAGGTTGACTACGTGCCTGAGGAAATTCAGGGGCTCGACGCGCTCTTGAGCGACACCTATTTCTGCAACTTCTCGCTGTTTCAGTCGATCCCCGACAGTTGGGCCATCAAGCAGCTCTTCCCGGTGATGCCCATCCACCGGCTCAACGAGCAGCCGACGCAGAACGCCGTGCTCGGCGACATCACCTGCGACTCGGACGGCAAGATCGACCAGTTCATCGACCGCCGCGACGTGAAGCGCACCCTGCCGCTGCACCCGCTCAACGGCGGGCCTTACTATCTGGGCGCGTTTCTGATCGGCGCCTACCAGGAAATCCTCGGCGACATGCACAACCTGTTCGGCGACACCAACGCCGTGCACGTCAGCCTGGACTCCACCGGCGGCGTGGTGCTAGAGACCGTCATCAAGGGCGACACCGTGCGCGAAGCCCTGGAGTACGTCGAGTTCGACGTGAACTCTCTGGTCAAGCAGCTTCGCACCGACGTCGAGCTGGCGGTGCGCGAGACGCGCATCGACTACCAAGAGGCCGGCCGCATGCTTCGCTTCTACGAAGACGGCCTGCAAGGGTACACGTACCTGGAAGACGCCAGGTAGTTTGGTGGGACTTGCGGTGCGGCACAACGAGCCGAATCCATCCGCCAGAGTGGGGATTTGTCTGGGTGCAAAAACCTCGTGCGCCAGCGAATTTGTCGAATTTCTCACGCTCGCGCGCGGCCTCTCGACTGGGCAAGCTGCGCGACGTAGGGAGTCTTTTGCTCTTGGAACGCGAGGCTCAAGTTCAGTCCCGCTTGGTTTCCATCGGGGGTACGTATTTCCACAATCCTCGGTTGTCTACCGTCGCTGAAAAAATCTCATCAAGAAGATACTTGCAATGAGGCCAAGGACTTGGCTAGGCACTTTGGCAGATTTCGGCTGAGAACATTACTGCTTCTCGTCACGGCAATGTGCGTCTGGTTTGCAGTCATTGCCGGCCGTGCAAACCGGCAGCGAGATGCCGTTTCGGCGTTCATGCGGCTTGAAGCGCGTTGCAGATTCGATGATGAACTTAACGGACGCATAGCGGGCACGTGGCTATCGGGATTAATTGACAGGCACTTGGTCGAAAATGTGACGTACGTCGATTTTGATAATAATCTCGTATATGGAAGACCGGTAACGAACACGGATCTTCTGTCATTGTCTGGGCTGCCAAAGCTTGAATACCTAAGTTTGTCGTCATGTGGAATTGGCGATGAAGGCCTTGCAAATGTATCGTCCTTGTCGAATCTCAAGCAGTTGACACTCAACGCTACTCACGTCAGTAACAACGGCCTAAGGCACCTTAAAGGATTGTCAAATCTCGAAAGACTGGATTTCAGTTCAACGGACGTGGGCGACGACGGATTGGCACATTTGACTAGCGTGCCGCAGCTTAAGGCACTTTTGCTGCGCGATACGAAGCTGAGCGACAATGGAATGCCTGTGGTGGCAAGGTTTTCGACCCTTTTGATTTTGGATGTGTCGGGAACCCAAGTGAGCAACTCGGGCTTGGTAGCTTTGAAAAGAATGGCGCGTCTTGAGCGCCTTATGCTTAATTCAACTGGCGTCGAGGACGGTGTGCATGTCCATTTATCGCACTTGTCGAATCTGGAGATTGTTGAGGTCCGGAATACGAATCTAACCGACGAGGGTATCGCGTTGCTAAAGCGGTCATTGCCCCACGATTGCACTCTGACTTACAAGAAGGTAGAGGGCGATCAACAGGCCGAGCAACGCAAGGCCGGTAAACGCGGGACGCCCGTTGGTCGTCCCTTTACTTCTCAACCTGATGATCAAGAATACCGATGATCCGAGTTCATGCCGCCGTCGCATTTCTTTGTTGTTCCGCCTTGAGCGTCGCCGAACCGCCGCCCGACGTCAGGCCGCTGCTGACCAAACCGGTCAAGCTCCTCTTCAGCGAAGACTTCACGCAGGTGCCGCACGAGCGTGACAAGCAGAACAAGACAAAAAAGGGATGGATGAGCGGCAAGGGGAAATGGGAGATCAAAGACGGTGTTCTGGTCGGCGCCGAGAAGCCCGAAGAGCATCATGGCGGCATGCTGACGAAACCCGGATTGGCTTTCCATAACGCCATCATCCAGGTGTCGTTCCGGTTGGACGGCGCCAAGGGGATGACGCTGGACGCCAACAGCTTTGCCCTGGGTCGGATCATCGCGGCGTCGGTTTCGAGCACGGAGCTGACATTGGCAAGGAGCCTCGCCGGCGGCGACAAGCTTGAGGTTCTCGACAAGGTGCCCCTGCAACTCGAAGCCGGGATTTGGTACACGCTGCTTCTGGAGATGCAGGGCAAGGACCTGGTGGCGAGTATCGACGGCAAGCAGATCGCCTTTGGCAGCGGCGAGCGAATCGATGTCGGCAAGACGTCGGTGCAACTAAGAATACGCGGTGAGTCGGTGGCCTTGAAGAACCTTCGCGTCTGGGAGGCGACGCCCGCCGACACCTGGGAAGCGACTCGGGCCAAGCTGCTGGATGCTCGTAGGTCGAAAGAGTAAGTTTCAACGACCACGAACCGAGTAACCGAGGCGGCCAATGAAGGTTGTCATTACCTCGTTCTTGTTGCAATTGTGGGTCGGGACGCTGCATGCTCAGACGCCCGAAGCCACGGTTGAAGCTTTCGACCAACTCATTCGTCGAGTCATCGAATTGGACTCGATCGATCTGTCGCAGAGCGTGAAATTCCGTGCTGGCCTGGAGCCTCTTCTGGCTGCGGAAGACGCGGACGAATCTGCCATGAAAGTCCTGGTCGACCCTTTCGTTCCACAAGGGGAGGGAAAGCCGGGGGCGTTCGGCTGGTATCGCGTGCGGTTCACCGTGCCGGACAAAATCGGGGCCTTCTCCTTGGAGAATCGAGCCTTCGCTTTCGGAATTGAGACAAATTGTCACGGCTCTTGGGAAGTCTACACCTACGTGAACGGCGAGCCGGCCGGCGCCGGAAAGGGCGTTCTGACGACGCAAAACCGCCTACCTCACGAGTGGGTCAGCAACGCGCCGATGCTTGCCAAGGCAGGCGACAAGATCACCCTGGCCGTGCTCGCTTGGAGCACGCCGCTCGCCAAAGGCCACCCCGACGGCTTTGGCTTGCGGCATTTGCGGCTGCGCTTCGCCTCGCGGCATACATTCCCGAGGGTGGCGCTTTTCGGTAACCCCGTGTCGGGCACTGGACTGCATGGCGCTCGACAGAAACTGGCAACTCTCAAAGGGCAGGAGCTACAGGACGTACAAGCCAAGCTGCGGGAACCGCTCCGTGAGATGGACAACGTTTTCGAATCGGCCAAGTCAGGCAAGCTCGATGACCTTTCACTGGCGATGGATCAAGCCGCCAAGGTGATAACGGCAGCACTCAAGTAGCTGTAGCGACGCCCGGGGGTTGCAACCCCCCGGGCGTCAAGCGTGCAATCTTTCTTCACTTCCGGTGCTTCTCGGCCGTGACTTCGTTCACCAGCGGCGCGCCGGCTTCGAAGGTGTCGAGGTTCTCGATCGTCGTGGCGGCGATCTTCTCTAACGCGTTGCGCGTGAAGAACGCCTGGTGGCCCGTGATCAGCACGTTCGGGAACGTCAGCAGGCGCGAGAACACGTCGTCCTGAATCACCTGGCCCGACAGATCTTCGAAGAACAGGTCGGCCTCTTCCTCGTACACGTCCAGGCCGAGATGGCCCAGCCGCCGGTCCTTAAGCGCACCGACCACAGCGGCCGTGTCCACGAGCGCCCCACGGCTGGTGTTGATCAGCATCACATCGGGCTTCATGCGCTCGATCGCCCGGGCATTGATCAGGTGGTGCGTCTCGGGCGTGAGCGGGCAATGCAGCGTGATGATGTCCGCTTGTGAAAACAGGTCGTCGAGCGGCACGTAACTCGCGCCCAGCGCCGTGACTTCGGGGTTGGGCATCACATCGTACGCCAGCAACCGGCACCCGAAGCCGGACAGCAGCCGCGCCACGATCGCGCCGATCTTGCCCGTGCCTACAATGCCCGCCGTCCGGCCATGCAAATCGAAGCCCAACAGGCCTTCGAGGGAGAAGTTTCCTTCGCGGACCCGGGCATAGGCTTTGTGCAACTTGCGGTTGAGCGCCAGGATCAGCCCGAGCGTGTGTTCGGCCACGGCGTAAGGCGAATAAGCCGGCACGCGCGCCACACGGATGTCCAGCCGGCCGGCGACAGCCAGATCGACGTGGTTGAATCCCGCCGAGCGGAGAGCGAGAAACTTCAGGCCGCCGCGAGCCAGCGACTCCAGCACCTCGGCCTGGAGTTGATCGTTGACGAAGGCGCACACCGCGGGATACCCCTCGGCCAGGCGAGCGGTTTCGGGCGTCAGCCGAGGCTCAAAGAATCGCAACTCGTGCTTTCCGGCGGCGTTGGCGGCCGCGAGAAATTGGCGGTCGTAAGGCTTGGTGCTGAAGACGGCGGTTTTCATTGGAATCAGAGGACAGAAGTCAGAGGTCGGAGGTCAGAAGTCAGGTGCCTGCAAATGTTGTCGTCGATAGAATGACACAACGCAACCCACGGCCAAACTCGCTATGTCTTCTGACCTCTGCTCTTTGACATCTGACCTCTCTCTTCCTGTCCTCGGCGTCGTCTTCGACCTCGACGGCACGCTGGTCGATTCGGGCTTGGACTTCGACGCGATGCGACGCGAGATGGGCCTGGCGCACGGGCAGCCGTTGCTGGAGTCGCTGGCCGCGTTGCCGGCGCCCCGGGCCGCCGAGTGTCACGCCATCCTCGCACGCCATGAGCAGGCGGGCGCCGACCGGGCCAGCCTGATGCCTGGCGCTGCCGAGTTTGTGGCCCTGCTGCATGCACGTGGCGTGCGGCACGCCGTGTTCACGCGCAATAGCCGCGGCACGGCGCTAGCAACCCTGGCTCGCTTGGGCTTGTCGATTGATTTGATTTACGGCCGCGAAGACGCCCCACCCAAGCCCGACCCTGCGGCCATCCTGCAAGCGTGCGAAGCTTGGGGACTGCCGCGCGAACAGGTGGTGATCGTCGGCGATTACATGTTCGACCTCGAAGCCGGCCGCCGCGCGGGTATCAGGTCCGTGCTTTACACGGCGGGCCGCGACCTGGATGGTGTTTCCTGGGCGGCGCTGGCCGACTTCCGCTTCGATTGCTTCACGCGCGCCGACGCATTGCTAGCGTGGCTCGGCCATTCCGACGCGTCTCCGAGAAACCGACCTTGACCGCGTCCGGCGGTCCTCGTATTCTCCGCCCCTCATGAGTGACGGCGACGGCCGTCGCGAGACAGAACAAGCGTTAAGCCACGTGGTTGGTCCTGCATCTGGAGCGGCGCAAGCCGATCTGCGGACCTCGGAGCAATTTCCGTCGGCAAGGATGCTGGCGGAGTGCTTCGTACAGTGTGGGGCAAGCGTCCAATCGCTCCCGGAAACGGATGGTGTCCTTTGCCCCCCTGGGACCCGTCTTTTCCGGGAGCTTTTTCTTGCGCCCATCGCCGGCGGGCAGCTTCCATCCGGCGACTCGGGAAAAACTGGTGACAAGCCGCCGCGTCCGGTAGCATGCGGCCTGCGACGCCGGCGCAGCCGCTGGCGGTATGCGGCCCGAGAGCCAGTATCCGAGAGGCGCTAAGGTGAGAACCGGCGCGGACTATCTCAGTAGCCTCGACGATGGCCGAGAGGTGGTGATCGGCGGCGAAGTCGTCCACCGCGTGGCGGATCACCCGGCCTTTCGCGGTGTGTGCCGGACGGTTGCCGAGCTGTACGACTCGACGGCCGCCGGCGGCGAAGAGGCGACCTTCACGTCGCCCGACACAGGGCAGCTGGTGGCCGTGTGTCACTTGATCCCGCGCTCGGCCGCGGAGCTGCGGAAGCGGCGGATCGGACTCACCCGCAACGCCGAGCAAACCTTCGGCCTGCTGGGCCGCAGCCCTGATCACGTGGCGGGCTTCCTGGCCGGCTTTGCCGGCAATGCCGAAGTGTTCTCGCGCCCCGGCCACGCGTTTGCCGAACACGTCCGCCGGTTCCAGGCCAAGGTTCGCGACGAGCACCTCTACGTCGCCTATGCGATCATTCCGCCGCAGATCGATCGCTCGAAGACGGCCCACCAGCAGGCTGAATCGCATCTGGCCGCGAGCGTATTGAAGGAGGCCGACGGCGGCATCATCATCCGCGGCGCGCAGATGCTGGCCACCTCCGCCGCCATCGCCGACTACCTGTTCCTCAGTTGCATCCAGCCGCTCAAGCCCGGCGATGAGGATTACGCCCTCTCGCTGGTCGTTCCGATCTGCGCACCCGGGCTGCGGCTGTACGCGCGGCGCGGCTATGCCTTGGGGCAAACCAGCGTCTACGACTATCCGCTGTCGACACGCTACGACGAATCGGATTCGTTGGCGGTGTTCCGCGATGTCTTTGTGCCGTGGGAACAGGTCTTCGTCTACCGCGACGTGGCACTAACGCGGGCTCAATTCTTTGACACCCCTGCTCACATCCTCGGCAACAGCCAGGCGCAGATTCGCCTGTCGGTAAAGGTCAGGTTTCTTGCCGGCCTGGCGGCGAAGATCGCCCAGATGAATGGCATCGACAAGCTCCCGCAGGTCCAGTGCCAGCTCGGCGAGCTGGCGTCGTTGGCGGCGGTAGTCGAAGGGATGATGCTGGCCTCGGAAGCCACGGCCGTGACGAACTCCACAGGCGTTGTCCTGCCCAATCTGCGATTCCTCTACGGCGCGATGGGGCTTCAATCACGCCTGTATCCACAGATCATTCACCTGTTGCGCGAGCTGTGCGGCGGCGGGCCGCTGCAAGTGCCCTCCTCGGCCGACGAGTTCTTCAACGAGGACACCTCCGCCGACATCCGGCGCTACATCCAGTCGCCCGGCGTGGCCGCCGAAGAGCGAGTCAAGCTGCTCAAGCTGGCGTGGGAAATGATCGGCTCAGAATTCGCCGGCCGCCACCAGCAGTATGAAATGTTCTATGCCGGCGCACCGTTTGTCGCGAAGACCTACGCCTACCTGAATTACGACTTCCGCGAGGCCACGGCGCTGGTGGATCGATGCCTGGCCGGCTACGATCTTCCAGAAACCGCATGACTCGCCCAACGCGTTTACTTCCCTACGATCTTCACGTTCGTCGAGAGGTAAAACGGCAGCTTGTCGGTGGCAAACACGGCCTCGCCGAACATCGCGGCGAAGCCTTTCTCGGGCATGGGCAGCTCGTAGTACCACGCGCCAGCGCGGCTTTCGGCCGGGTGGCTCTCCCACTTGGCGTCGCGGAAGTCGCGCGTCGGCGCGGTGGCCACCCAGGCCGACACCTCCCGGGGCGCGGCATCGGATTCGACGTGCAGCGTGAGCTTGCCATCCGCCTCGGTCAGTTTCCACGATAGCTTGGGCAGCTTCAGTTCGCCCGCGGCCGCGCGGTGTAGCGCACTCACGGTGCCTACCACACGTGGAAAGTCACGAATGCCGTGCCCTTGGTTCGGGCAATAGAGCACGTACTTCTCGCCCGACAGCCCTTCCCAGTAGAGGTTCAACGCATCCAGCGGCCAGTAGCGGTCGTTGGTGCCGAGCAGGATCAACTTGGGCTGTACGAGGGCAGCGCGATAGCTATACGGATCGATGATGCCTCGCAGCGCTTCGCCGCGCTCAGTGGCCAGGTGGTTCTGAATGCCGCGCTCGGTGTAGTCGTGAATCTGCTCCGAGAACTTCCCCCAGGTGGCAAGCTGGTGCTTCATCTGCGGCCCCATGTTGAGCGTGTCGATCACCATCGGCGCCAGCGCCGCCACGCGTTCGTCCACGGCCGCGGTGAGCCACGTGGTCCAGCCGCGCTTGCTCGCGCCGGCCACTGTGAATTTCTTCAGCTCAAGCTGCCATTGCTCCTTCGTCCAGCCCTGCATCGCGTCCATCGCTCGGACCGCGCTCTTCACCATCGGCAAGAGCAGCGGCCAGGTGGCGTCTTCGGTTTCGAGATACTTCGCGAAGGTGTAGGAGATGGCCTGGTCCTCGACGAGACCATCGAAGATCGGCTGCTGCGGCACCTGCAACAGCACGGCGACGGGCGAGCCGATCTGTTGGGCCAAAGCCGCCACGAGGGCCGCCTCGCCAGGCAACTTGTCGGTCTCGGGATTGGCCGGCTGGGCCAGCTCGTCGCGCCACCTTCCACCCGCGATCACCAGCATCGCCCGCGAACGGTCGCGCACCTCGGCCGGCTTATAGATGAAAAGCTGATGCCGCCAGACGACATCGTGCCACTTCTGCGAAGTGAGGATCAGCTCGACAAACGACCCTCCGCCGGCCTCACCCCGCCGCCGCTCCACCCACTTGAAGCTCTCGTCGGGGCGGGCAACGTAATCCTGCAGCGGACCGGCCTTTTCCGCCGCGGCCGCAACCGCCGGAAGTGCCAAGAGGCAGGCCAGTTGGAGGGATTGCAAGAGTTGTAGGATCAAGCCGCGTGGACGCTGCTGGGAAACGAGCATGGGATGGCGTGGGCTTCGGTTTTTAGGGTGGACACGCCCCGTGAGTTGGCACATGCTAGCACTTACGGAGCCCCCAGCACCATGCCAAGATCTCTACTCCCAATCGCCGCAACGGGTTTCATCGTAGTCGCAATTGCGCTGGCCGGCTGCTCGCGAACGTCGCCTCAACGCTCAAGCAGCGAGTCGGGCGATGTGGGTTCGCCGCTGCTGCGGCCTGAAGCGATCACGGCGCTGAAGCCTGTCATCCGGCCGCAACTAGGCGAGCCAATGGCGCGCGAGCCGAGTGTCGAAGATACGGTGGCCGACGCTTTGGCTCGAATCGGCGGCGACGCCGTTCCGGAGTTGATCAAGACGCTGGAAGACCCCGATCCCGAAGTGCAGACATTTGCGGCCCGTTCACTGGCCATGATGGGGCCCAACGCTCGGACTGCCGTGCCCTCGCTGGTGAAGCACCTCCACGACTCGGATGAACGCGTGCGGCGAGCCTGTGCTCGGGCTTTGGGGCAGATTGGCCCCGCTGCAGGCGCCGCGGTGCCGGAGCTCATCAAGCTACTCAAAGAAGAGGGAAGCCGCAGGCGGTAAGCGGTGACGCCCGGGGTTGCAACCCCCGGGTGCGGGGCCTACAAAGCGGTGATGGCTCGCTCTGCTCACGAACTTCGCGCCGACGCGTTGGAGATCTGGCGAGCAGGAGTGGCGGCCGTCGATTCTGCTCGCTTGGTGCGCGAGGCCGTCCATGTCGAAGGCTCGCAATTGTACGTCGCCGAGGATGCCTTTGAGCTGACCGACGTGCGGCGGATTATCGTCGTCGGAGCTGGCAAAGCTGGGGCGGGCATGGCGGCCGGCCTGGAACAAGCGCTCGGCGATGAGCTATTGCAATCCAAGCACGTGGAAGGCTGGATCAATGTGCCGGCCGACTGTGTGCGGCCGCTGAAGGCGATTCATCTGCACGCGGCGCGGCCCGCGGGCAGCAACGAGCCGACTGCTGAGGGCGTCGCCGGAGCGGAGCAAATTCTTCGACTGGCCGGCTCGGCTTCGTCCGAAGACCTGTGCATCGCCTTGATCTCCGGCGGGGCCAGTGCGCTGTTGCCGGCGCCCGTCGCGGCGATCACGCTGGCCGACAAGCTCGCGGTGACCAGATTGCTCAGCGGCGCGGGGGCCAACATCGCGGAGCTGAACACCGTCCGCAAACAGCTCAGCCGGATCAAAGGGGGAGGCCTGTTGCGAGCCTGTCGTGCCGGGCACTTGGCCACGCTTGTGATCTCCGACGTGTTGGGCGATCCGCTGGACATTATCGCCTCAGGGCCGACCGTGCCGGACACCAGCACCCCCGCCGACGCGCTGGCGATTCTCGAGCGATTCGGCGGCGCGACGGCCGGCGTGCCGCAGCGCGTGCTCGACTACCTCGCCGGCTCATCGTCAACGTCGCGCGAACCGCCGACGTGCCACAGCGAGGTCACCGTGATCGGCAACAATGCCATGGCCGTTGACGCGGCGGGGATGGAAGCCGAGCGCCGCGGTTACTCCCACGCCATGATCGCCACGTCCTCGCTCGAAGGCGCGGCCGAGGACGTCGGCCGCGACTTGGCCCGCATGGCGCTGACGATGCGCGATCAGGACGGACCCGACTGCTTGATCAGCGGCGGCGAGCCGGTGGTGCGGCTGGCGCCTGAAGATCAGCGAGGCAAGGGAGGCCGCAATCAGCAGCTTGTGCTGGCCGCGCTGGAGCCGCTGGCTGAGGCCGGCGCTCAAGGCATCGTGCTTCTCGCCGGCGGCACCGATGGCGAAGACGGCCCCACCGACGCCGCCGGTGCCTTGGTTGACGCGGAAGTGATCACCGTCGCGCGAGCCCGTGGCCTCGACCCGGCCGATTACCTGCGCCGCAACGACGCCTATCATTTCTTCGCGCCCCTGGGCGCGCTCATCAAGACCGGACCCACGCACACCAACGTCTGCGATGTCCGCGTGGTGCTGGTGAACCAGCCGTAGCGTCAGAACGCGCTACGCGAGAATCTTCCGGATCACCGTGCCATGCACATCGGTGAGCCGATAGTCGCGGCCGGAATAGCGGTACGTGAGCTTCTCGTGGTCGATGCCCAACAGGTGCAGGATCGTCGCGTGCAGGTCGTGGATGTGCACTTTGTTCTGCACGGCGCGGAAGCCGAAGTCGTCGGTCTCGCCGTAGGTCGTGCCGCCGCGCACCCCGCCACCGGCCAGAAACATGCTGAAACCGTAGTGATTGTGGTCTCGGCCGTTGCCGTTTTCGGAAACGGGCGTGCGGCCGAACTCGCCTCCCCAGATCACCAGCGTCTCGTCCAACATGCCGCGCCGCTTCAGATCGGTGAGCAGGGCAGCGATCGGCCGGTCGATGTCCAGGGCCAGCTTGCGGACCGTGTCGTGGTGGTTGTTGTGCGTGTCCCACGGCTGGCCGTTGCCGTAGTAAACCTGCGTGAACCGTACGCCTCGCTCGGCCAGGCGGCGAGCCAGCAGGCAGGCATGGGCAAAATGTCCCTCGCCATACTCCTCGCGCGTGACCTGCGACTCGCGATTCAGATCAAACGCTTCGCTGGCCTCAAACTGCATTCGGAAGGCCGACTCCAGCGACTTGATCCGCGCTTCGAGCGTGGAATCCGCCCCGCGTTCCGCAAGGTGCGCGCGGTTAAGTTCTTGCATCAGGTCCAATTGCCGCCGCTGCGACTCGGGCTCCAATGCCGTGTTCCGCAAGAACGGAATCATCTTCTGCGGGGCAAGGTCCGAGTGGTTGATGTACGTTCCCTGGAACTCGGCCGGCAGGAACGAGCTGTTCCACAACTCGGTGAACCGCACCGGCTTGCCAGGGCAGAGCACGACGTAGCCGGGCAGGTTCTCGTTCTCCGTGCCCAAGCCATACAGGAACCACGAGCCCATCGACGGCCGCTTGGGCGTGATCGTGCCGTTGTTCATCTGGTACAGGGCCGGGCCGTGATTGGGATTGTCGGTGTACAGTGAGCGGAGGACGCAGATGTCGTCGATGCACGCGCCGACTTTCGGCAGCAGCTCGCTGACTGGCACGCCACTTTCACCGCGCGGTGTGAACTCAAACGGCGAGCCCAACAACCCGGCCGTGGCCCGTTCGGTCCGCAGATCGACTTCCTTCGGCCGCTGCCCCGCATGTTTGTTGAGCGCCGGCTTAGGGTCGAAGAAATCGGCCTGAAACGGCCCGCCATTCATGAACAGTTGGATGATCCGCTTCGTCCGCGGCGCGAAATGTGTCTGCTGCGCGGCCGACGCGCCGGCGGCGTCCAACAGCGGCGCCAAGCCCAACGCGCCCAACCCGCCCCCAAGCCGCTGAATCAGCTCACGACGTGTGATTGAAGATGGAAGGTTCATTCGTTGCCGCTCATCGTTTCCAATACAAGAAGAGGGAGGAACACTAATCTTCGCTAATCACCACTAATCCGGATTAGCGAAGATTAGTGTCGATTAGTGCTCCTTTCCCGTCTCCTCCGTTATTAATTCAATCAACAAACAAGAACTCATTCGACCCCAACAGTATCTGTGCATACTGCCGCTGACGTTCCTTTAGCGTCGCCTCGTCCGGCTCGCCGGTGGTTAGATACTTCACGCCGAGTTTCATTTCGGCATTGGTCGCTTCACGTCCGAAGAGCAACCGATACGCACATTGAATCTGTGCGGCGGCGTCACCTGGCTGTTCGGCTATGATCCGCTTCGCCAAGGCGGCGGCCTGTTGCTCCACGAACGGGCTGTTGAGCACGAAGAGCTGTTGAATGGCCGTCGTCGTGGGTTCGCGGCTCGGGCTGTGCGATGATGCATCCGGGAAGTCGTGCAGCCGCAGCATCTCGTCGGGCTCTTCGCGGTCGATCTTTCCGTAGAGCGTGCGGCGGCAGTTCTTCTGGTCGGCCAGGTTCATCGCCGGCCCGCCGACCTTGCGGTCCAACGTTCCACATACCGCCAGCATTGCGTCGCGCCAAGCCTCGACGTCCAACCGCCGCCGGCTCATCCGCCACACCCAGCGGTTCTCCGGATCGGCCGCCAGCTTCGCGGCGTCGTGTGTGCTCGCTTGCCGATACGCCGCCGAGAGCATGATCTCGCGATGCAGCCACTTGAGCGACCAGCCGTGTTCGACGAACCGGGCCGTAAGATCGTCGAGCAACTCGGGGTGCGTCGGCCGCGCGCCCTGGGCGCCGAAATCACTCACTGTCTCCACGATTCCTCGGCCGAAGTGGTGCTTCCAAACACGATTGACGATCACGCGGGCCGACAGCGGCGCACCCGCGCCGACAATCGCCTGGGCCAGCTCCAACCGGCCGCTGCCGTGCTTGAATGGCCGCGGCGTGCTCGGCGAAAGGACCGTCAGAAAGTGCCGCGGCGCCAGCGGGCCAAGCTTCGACGGGTTGCCGCGAATCTGCACGTGCAGATCGATCGCTTCGCCGGGCTTGTATTCGAGCTTCGTGGCGTGCGCGCCGCTAGCCAAAACGAAGAGAGCCGCATCGTCCACGGCGTGGGCCATCGGCGCGTCGTACTGCGGCGTCGCCTTCTCGATCTCCTTGATCTGCTGTTTGAGATCGTCGATCTCGCTCTGCGACTCCGGCGGTACCGGCTTGGATGTCGCCAGCTTCTTGATCTGCTCCTGGATCGCCGCGACCTTCTCGTGCGCCGCGCGGACCGGTGCGGCCACCGCGTCCGGCAGCAGATACCGGTCGATCATCCGCGTGTTGGCCAGCACGCCGGCCAGCGCGTAGTAGTCTTCCGTGCTCACCGGATCGAACTTGTGGTCGTGGCAGCGGGCGCAGGCCAGCGACAGCCCGAGGAACGTGCGGCCCACGGCGTCGATCCGCTCTTCCCACTCCTCGGCCACGATCCCTTTGATCACCTCCTTGTCGAGCTTCAGCTCCTTCCAATACGCAGGGCTAAGTCCCAGAAACCCCAGCGCCGGCAAATCGGCCGGGTCGGCATCCGGCAGCATGTCCGTGGCCAGTTGCCGACAAACGAACTGGTCGTAGGGCGCGTCGTCGTTGAGCGCTTGCACGACCCAATCGCGGTACCGCCAGGCCTGCGCGATCGAGCTGAGCCACGACGCCGTCTTATCCGAATACCTGGCCAGGTCGAGCCAGTACCGACCCCAGCGTTCGCCATAGTGCGGCGAAGCGAGCAGCCGCTCGACCAGACGAGAGTACGCATCTGCCGACACATCGCGAGCAAACTCCTCCACCTCCTCCGGCGTCGGCGGCAAGCCGATGAGATCGAAGTAAGCACGGCGGATGAGCGTGCGCGGATCGGCCGCCGGCGAAGGCGCGAGGCGATGCTTCTCCAGCTCCGCGAGGATAAAGGCGTCAATCGGCTGTTGCACCCAACCGGCGTTATCGACCGCCGGCGGGTCGTGGCGCTTCGGCGGCTGAAACGACCAGAACTTTCGGCCCTCGGCAAAGTTGATGGTCCGCTTGACGATTGCCTCCGCCCCGTCTTCCGGCATCGGCGCGCCTCGGCGAACCCATTCCGTCAACAGCGCGATCTCGTCGGCCGGCAGCTTGCCGCTCGGCGGCATCTGCACATCGCCCTCGTAGCCGACGGCCTGGATGAGCAGGCTCTCGTCGGGTTTGCCCGGCACCACAGCCGGCCCCGTGTCGCCTCCCTTGACGATGGCTGCCCGGCTGTCGAGCCGCAGCCCACCTTGCAAGGTTTTCGATTGTCGCGAGTGGCACTCGTCACACCGCTCGACCAGGATCGGCCGAATCTTCCGCTCAAAGAATTCGATGCCCGCGCCGTCCTCTTCGGCCAACGCCGACGACGCGGCTGTCAACAGACAGCCGAAAGCCAACAGCGCAAGGAAAGTGCAGGGGCGTGGCATGTTATCAAGGCGGGAAAAACATCGGGCAGGCCACCCTTCAGGCTAACAGAACCAAGCCCGTCTTGGAACCGTTTCATTTGCGGGTAGTGTCCTAAGCTAAGACTGTGTGCAGGCCAGCATCGGGTCACTTTAGCGTGGTGATTTCCCAAATCTTCTCGACGAGCGCCTGACACGCTTTGCTCCCCTCAAATCGCCGCTGTAGCGCCTGAAGTCGCTGCTTGGCATCCGGCGCTAGGTCTTGAACACGTCGCTGGCATTCACCCAACTCCTTCAAGATGGCCCTGCGTTCATTGGCTGGCAACCGATTCGCCATGATCTCGGATGACACAGCTCGCAATAAATTCTCGAAGGCTTCGTTCAAGCCAAGGTTGGCCGAATCGACCATCCGCAGGATGTAATCGTGCCGTGGCGGACGTTTCGGCTTGTCGTCCATCCCGTCATCACTATCGCCCTAGCACCGCGTCAAACAACTCGGGTTGATTTCAGACACCAGGATTTCGCGTAGGCATACGATCGTAGCGCGATTCGACGCTTGATCCCAACCGCGTCTCCCCTGTCCCCATTAAATGTAGAATGCGCGAGTGCCTCGTTCCGTCGCGGCCGCTTGTTCGGCTCGCGACGCAACTCCTGCTTCACACTCGACATCTGCACGGCTCCTGCGTCCGAAATCGTCGCCTGAAAAACCACCACCATCAGGGGTTGGCCCTTCATAAACGACTCCAAAAGCGAACACCCCCTCGTCCCAATACTCCACCAATCCAATACTCCGAGTCTCCTCGTCATCATGACTTTCAGCCTCCGTCTCCCAATACTTCCACCATCGCGTATAACACCGGCCGCGCGACGGCGTCACCGTCGCGCGGACCGGCGCAGATCACTGCGCTGCAAGCAAGTTGCCTTGCCCGTGCGTGCCGCTCCCTCGCCTGGAAGCCCAGTCGTCTTGTGAATTGCAAACAATCGTGCGTCCTCGGCCCTGGCGAACGTCGCCGAGGCCAGGAATCGCGTGTGGGGTGAATTGGCGCGCGAGCTTTGCCGCTCGCGCGTCTCCCTCACCCTGGGGCAACTGGGCTCCCTTCGCCTCGTTCTCTTCACACGCCGCCAGCGCTTACCGCGGCGCTTGCAAACTCAGCGATCCTCTGGAGCCAATACGCAACCGCACCGTTAGCGGGGCCTGCACCTTCGCAGCCCCGGTGAATTGCCAGCCAAACTTGACTGGCGTGGGCGAACGCACACAGTCACCGGGACGCCGCGACTGCACCGACCAAGCCGACCGTCTCCCATCACGGTCTGCCGGGGTTCTAACCGGTTCCAGCGCCTTGGCACACCACGAGCCAAGCACAACCCGCTGCGCTGGATCGTTATCCGGATCAAAACCCTCCGCCGCTTTCGGCAAGATCGACCCTAGCACAACCTTTGGCCTCAAATCCAGCATTTTTTTGGCCAACCCCGGTGTGCTTTTCGGGCCCAAAAGTAGCTCATGCGCGCGTGCTAGCGCCCGCATGGGATTGCGGCGGTGACAGCAGAATATCGGCCCTCAGATTGATCTTGCCCGAATTCATGCGGGCAGCTTGAATACGCCGCCGGATGCGCACGGGCCCCGGCTGCAAACAGGCCAGTGCCGACGCTCGGATCGTCGGCCTCTCTTCTACATTCTTCAATGGTGAATCTTAAATGAACATTCGATTATCACGCGTGGCGAAGGGTGTGTTGGTGGTCGCAGCACTTGTCCTGATGGCTGACCGCTGTTGGGCGATCTACTATGCGCTTGGTCCGTCGAAGGACGAGTGGGGGTTGAAGTACGACGTGGAGCTAAGTGGCGCTGAGGGCGACGCGGTGAACGTTGAATTCACCCTTGCCGACGAAGGGCGGCTGAAGCCCATCTATTCGTTCACCGTGGTCTCTTTCAGCAAGCCGGACAGTCAAGGCGGCCGCAGGTACGACGTGAAGGAGCCCATCGAGTTGAAATCGACCAAAAATGGCAAACGCGCTGCGCAAGTGCAGATACCCGAGGAATTCGTCGATCGGGCGATGATTCGGATCCTCACCCTGAACGTTGACGGCAAGCGGCAAACAGCCGGCGCCGCGTACTACGACATTCCGCTTAGCAAGTTCCTGAAGAAAGACCAAACGCCACCGACCATCGCAGCGCCGCCGACCACGAAAGTCACCAAGTAAGCAGCGGCGCAACGTCAGCGACCGGCACCCATAAGTCGTCCGTCATCCCGCAGGGGATGCCAGACAGTAGCCAGGGTTGAGCATCGCGACACCCCTGGAATCATGGCGACGCAGGCAACCGCACCCTGAACGGGTGCCAGATGCGATGGCGGCGCCGAGAAACCGTTCGAGCACCCCTGCTGGGTGCCGGGGCTTGGGTGTGACTCCAGGGCATATTTGTCGGGTTCAGCTCGTAGAGCGCAACATGCTAGCCCACTGCGTAAGCCGTGGGAAGAAAAGGCGCGAGTTGCAACAGCCCCGGTAGGGGCGGAACATTTTCACCGCGCCATGTGTTGCCCCGCTGGGGCTTGTCGGGTGTGCGCGATTCACGGACCCACGGCTCACGCCGTGGGCTAGCATGTGGCGCCCTGCCGGGCTTGATAGAATGCCGGCATGGCCGCTCTATTCACTTCGCCCCCGCCTTGCCGCCGCTGGTTCCAGTTCCGGTTGCGGACGCTGTTGATCGCCGTGGCCGTGCTGGCGGTGCCCGCGGCATGGGTCGCCCATGAGCGGCGCGACATCGCCCAACGGCGACATGCTTTACAGGGAATCAGAGCGAGGTTGGAGCAGGTTCAATCGCAACCAGCGTGGCGATTGTGGTTGCTGGGCGATGACTCGCCGAAGTTCGCTCGCGGTATCTCGTTTGCCGCCACAGAGGTCCGGGACGCCGGGTTGGCACACCTCGAAACTTTGACCCAGCTAAGAACCTTGTCATTCAAAGGCACACTGGTGTCGGACGCCGGGCTGCCACATCTCCGCGGCTTGACCCAGCTGCAAGTCCTGGATCTCAGCACCACGCAGGTGACGGACGCCGGACTGGCAGACCTCGGCCGGCTGACGAATTTGCAAGTGCTGACGCTCGATAACACACTCGTGACCGACGCCGGTCTGGCGCATCTCAAGGGACTGCCGAAACTCCAACACCTGTCGCTCAACGCCACGCTGGTGACGGGCGCCGGGCTGGCACAACTCCACGGATTGACCCAACTGCAATGGCTGTTGCTCGGTCACACCAAGGTCACGGACGCGGGATTGGTACACCTCAAAACGTTGCCCCAACTTAAAACGCTGTGGCTCCACGAGACGCGGGTAACGGATGCCGGACTGGCGCACTTCAAAGGAATGACCCAACTGCGCGAGCTTTCGCTCTTCGACACGGAGGTCACCCGAAGCGGCCGAAACGAATTGCAAATGACGTTGCCTAAGGCGTCGATTGAATTCTAGGACCATGACAGGCAATACGAACCTTTCCAGCACAGTGGGATCCGAAGCTTGGAATTCACGTGACTTGAAGTCGCGG
>JADMIO011717961.1_pt1 | contig 76924 bp, 59 predicted proteins | sample 8958161 | NCBI WGS metagenome assembly JADMIO01 (sample SAMN16585339, study PRJNA669376) | soil metagenome | isolation source: Crop rotation soil | place: USA: Cullars Rotation, Alabama | collected 2011
CCGCGACTTCAAGTCACGTGAATTCCAAGCTTCGGATCCCACTGTGCTGGAAAGACGGAACTGCACTACCTCCTTGCTCAAGTGGACGACTACCATTCTTACCTGTGGCGGTATTATAAGAAGTTAGCGCAGACCAGAGCTCAACGGATGGATCCAGGAGTCTGACTCCGGCGCATTTCGCGCCTGATCAATACCCATGCCGGGCGCACCTCCCTTCCTCACATGAGGCATGATTGTGCAATTTGCAGTGGCCCTTTCGAAAACGATGGAAACGGAATCCGCAGCGCGGGCCGTGGCTGCAGACATTCGGGCGCAGCTGGGTGCGGTCCCGATCGACCTCGCCTGCGTGTTCTTTTCCGCTCATCATGCCGTTGACGCCGAGAGTGTGGTGCGAGTGTTAACAGAGACGCTTCGTCCAACCCTGATGATCGGCTGCAGTGGAGAGGGCGTGATTGCCGAGACAGAAGAATTGGAAACTGCTCCGGCGATCACCGTTTGGGCCGCCGTTCTCCCCAACGTCAATCTATTCCCGCTGCGGTCGTCCTTTTCCCCGGCGCAGGATCAATTTCACCTCGCGGGATGGCCTGAGCCGGGTGTCGAAGAGGGAGCGTTTCTGCTCTTTGCTGATCCATTCACCGCACCGGTTCAAGATATCCTAGGGCTCCTGGAGGAACGGTATCCTAGAGCCAAAGCTCTTGGAGGGCTGGCCGGTGGTGGGCAAGAGGCCGGCATGAATAGGCTGGTGCTCAATGACCGGGTGCATGATAGCGGGCTAGTCGGTGTCCGTATCACGGGGGCTGTGGATATTCGGCCAGTCATTTCACAGGGTTGTCGATTGATCGGCGATCGGTTCGTCGTGACAAAAGCCGAACGCAATATGATTCACGAACTTGGGGGGGCGCCGGCGTTGGAGCGATTACAAGCGGTCTTCGAGACGCTGACCGAAGAAGACCGACAACGCGCGCATCGGGCGCTTCATCTTGGGATCGTGATCGATGAACATCGGGACCAGTTCGAGCGCGGAGATTTTCTGATTCGGAATCTGCTCGGTGCCGACCGCACCACGGGTGCCGTCGCGATTGGCGATGTCGTTCAAGAAGGCCAGACGGTTCAGTTTCATCTGCGCGACGCGGAATCAGCCACGGAGGATTTGAATGCGTTGCTAGCAACCGATCGGGCCGTCCATCGACATCCCCCGCTCGGTGCGCTGATGTTCAGTTGTTGCGGCCGTGGACGGGGACTCTTTGGACGTCCTAATCATGATGCGGCTGCGACCATCGAACGCCTGGGACCGATTCCCCTTGCGGGATTCTTTGCACAAGGCGAGATCGGGCCCATCGGAAACCACAATTTCTTACATGGGTACACAGCCAGTCTGGCTCTCTTTGCGGAGAGGGATTCTGAGCCGAACTCCGGTTGACCGAGCCCTCCCTTCCATGCCATAGAGGAACGAAGGAGAATATGATGATACGTCTGAACAGGATATCGATCCTTACACTCTTGGTTATAATCTCGACATTAGGAGGCATTATGGCAGCAAGCGAAATGGAGTCGAACGCACAGGAAGTCAAAATGCCCTCTGGGCTCAAATACGTGGACCGAGTGGTCGGCACCGGTGACGAGGCGGTAGCCGGCAAGACGGTGAACGTTCACTATACAGGGTGGCTGGAAAACGGCAAACAGTTCGATAGCTCCGTCGATCGTGGGCAGCCCTTTTCGTTTCCCCTCGGTGCCGGGCGGGTCATTAAGGGCTGGGATGAAGGGGTGCAGGGAATGAAGGTGGGCGGCAAGCGGAAACTCACGATTCCATCCGATTTGGGGTACGGATCGCGTGGTGCCGGCGGAGTGATCCCACCGAATGCCACATTGATTTTCGATGTCGAATTACTCGGGGTGCGGTAGCACGACTGTGCAGCACACCCCCCTCATCGCTCAACATCGCGCTGCCGGTGCGAAGCTGGTCGACTTCGCGGGGTGGGAAATGCCCATCCACTACACGGGTGTTGTGGATGAGTATCACGCTGTCCGCCATAAAGCTGGCCTCTTCGATGTCAGCCATATGGGGCGGATCGTCGTCAGTGGCTCCGGCGCTGAATCTTTTCTTCAGCACATGACGACGAACGATCTCTCAGCACTGCGGCCAATGCAAGCGCAGTACTCGATGATCTGCAACGAGCTGGGTGGCATCAAGGACGATATCTTCGTCTATCGCTTGGCGAGGACCGGAGAGTTTCTTCTGTGTGTCAATGCGTCCAACCGAGACAAGATCGTATCGTGGCTTACAGAACACGGGCGGCAATTTCCTGACTGCCGGATCATCGACCGCACCGCGGAGATCGCTCAGATCGCCTTGCAAGGCTCGGCTGCGCGAGCGATCGTTTCGGCACTTGGGTTGTCGCAGCTGGATCAGCTCAAACTCAGAGAATCTACGACGGTGCATGTCGCCAAGGAGGAGTGCCTGGTCGCACGAACAGGCTATACCGGAGAATTCGGCTACGAGTTCTATGTGTACGGACAATCCGACAGTGTCTGGGACAAGCTGATGGTCACCGGCCAGTCATTCGGCTTAAAACCAGCTGGACTCGGTGCACGGGACCTGCTGCGTTTGGAAATGGGATATCTGCTCTATGGGAACGATATTGATGAACGAACGACTCCGATCGAAGCTGGAACGGAATGGGTCGTGCGTTTCGAGAAGAGGCAGTTTATCGGAAAAGAAGTTCTGTTGAACCAAAAACAAGCAGGCCTATCCCGCCGATTCATCGGCTTCGAGTTGTTGGAAAAAGGTGTTCCCCGTCACGGATTCAAGATTCTCTCCCCTTCTACATCGCAGTCCCCGGTCGGGGAAGTCACCAGCGGCAATCTTTCTCCTCTTCTCCAGAAAGGGATCGGATTAGGGTATGTCGTATCCGAATATGCTGAACTCGGAACGGAACTCTTCATCGACATTCGGGGTAAGGCCATTCCTGCGAAGGTCGTGAAGCCTGCGTTCTATAAACGTCTCGCCACGTAACTCACGCTCGTACCATCAAAGAGCAGCTTCTGGTTTCAAGCGTACGGTGACTAGCGAAGGAGAATCTCAATGGTTCGCAACATTTATACTGGGAAGGTCGTCACACTGAACGTCGACACCGTCCAGTTACCGAATGGGATGATGGTCGATCTTGAAACCGTCCGTCATCCCGGGGCAGCCGCTGTCGTTCCGATAAAAGATGATGGGACCGTGGTCATGATCAGACAGTTCCGACATGCTGTCGGCGGATTCATTTATGAAATTCCCGCAGGGAAGCTAGATCCCGGTGAAGATCCGTTGAACTGTGCTGCACGAGAACTCGAGGAAGAGGTCGGCTATCGAGCGTCGTCCTTTGAGCTGCTCTCGAGCATTTTTACGGCGCCGGGTTTTGCAGACGAAGTGATTCATGTGTACAAAGCCAGCGGCCTCACGAAAGGGCGTCAGCAACTGGATCGAGACGAAGTGTTGGAAATCGTCGAAATGCCCTTGGAGCAAGCCATCAAAAAAATTCAAGACGGCACGATCCGAGATGGAAAATCAATCGTCGGGTTACAAGCCGTGTATATAGCAAACTCGACCGGTTCCTGATCAGGCGGTATGGAGTTTGTGGATTGAACACGAAGAAGTGCACGTAAGGTGAGCCTTTTTAAAGCCCAACCTTACGATCCGGATTTGACGTCATTCATCCAATCGGGACATGTCGATGTGCAGACGGAAGTGTTGCTAAATTAAGACAGCTCAGTCGGAAGGAAATCTTCTGGAAGAAAACGATAGAAATATTTAAAGATCACTGATCAAACATTCTCTGCTTCTTCGATAGATCTATCCGTTGGGATCTCGCCAGTTTTTCACCTGGGCAATCTACATTAGAAATAATCGATCAGCGATGAGATCAGTCGGCGGGAGGGGAAACGGTCCCAATATGCGAGATCGGCTCAGCAATCGTCTATCGAATAACTGGGGCACTCTCGATGAAGGAAGAGGGAGTGCCCCAGCACTGCAAGCCCAATCGAAAACTTACTGTCATTTTTTCTCTTCCTTCTTCTCGCCGGCGAACGTCGATGCAGTGAAGGTCACGGCGACTGTCACTGCTAGCACTGCCATCACTATGCGTTTCATAAGTCGTTACCTCCTGTGAAGTATTTTGTACGAATCATTCGATGCCTTCGGAGTAATTGAGCAAACTTAGTGCCACATTTGCCTTTTCCTCATAACGGTCATGTAAAGGCGAGGAATCATGGAGTTTCTCGCATAGTCACGATACCCTAGAGTAGTTTCCATGAATTCGAGAGGCAGAATTCTTGAGGCACAATGGAATCGGTCCAGCTAATCTGCCTCAGGTCGACCTCGCACCGTGTATTTCACAGGAGAACTCAATCGTGCTATCTTCCATCCCCTACATTTGAAACGCTGTTCACCCCATCCAATGCCTTCTTGGTGGGTGTGCGAACGCGGGGCATAGGTAAACGAGGGAGTCTCGATCAACGTATCGTCCCGCTGAGCACTTTCGTCGATCTTCAAATAAGGAGAACTGTACCGATGTTACTCAAGGACAAAAAAGGACTCGTCATCGGTGTGGCGAACAAGCACAGCATCGCCTGGGCCATTGCGCAATCAACTGCCAGTCAGGGAGCGCAGCTTCTCTTCAATTATCAGAACGAACGGCTAAAGCAAAATGTGGAGGACCTCGCGGCCACTTTGCCAGGCGCCAAAGCATTTCCCTGCGATGTCAGCAACGATGGTGAAATTGCGTCGCTCATGCAGCAGGTCCAGAAAGAAGTCGGCCAAATCGATTTTCTCGTCCACTCCTTGGCGTTCGCTCCTCGAGAAGAGTTGAGTGGTCAATTCATCAATACCACTCGACAAGGGTTTGCGATGGCCCTTGACATCAGCGCCTATTCTCTCGTGGCTGTGGCCAGGGCTGCCTTGCCGCTGATGACCGCTGGAGGCTCCATCGTCACGCTCACCTATTTGGGCAGTGAACGCGTCGTGCCTCACTACAACGTGATGGGTGTTGCCAAAGCCGCGCTTGAAGCGACCGTCCGGTACTTGGCGTATGACCTTGGTCCCCTGAATATCCGAGTGAATGCAATCTCTGCCGGGCCGATCAAGACCCTGGCTGCACGTGGGGTCTCAGGCATTACGAAGATGGTGGATCACCACAAAGAAGTGGCTCCGCTCCGACGCGCTACCGAACAGGGTGAGGTCGGTGACACAGCCTTGTTCCTGGTCAGCTCGTTTGGGCGGGGGATCACCGGTGAAGTGATCTACGTGGATGGAGGATTCAACATTCTGGCCATGGTGGCTTCCGGGGAACAGGGGAGCTCCTAACCTATCGGCGTCCGAAGACCAGCATTGAACTACCCGACGTGATGAAGCCTTCTCGTACCACTCTGTTTCACATGTCGGTCGTAGCATATCGATCAGTCATGAGAGGTTATCGAGTGGGCGAGTTCCACAAGGATGATATGATGGATCAACCGGTTGCTTATGGGCCGACACAGACCCCAGATGGATTTCTAAGTGCGGTCTCGTAGTCATGTGCTCAGCTGAGGCTATCTTTGCATTGGTTATGGGGCTGATGCGGATAAAAACACTCTTACTGGTGGGTATCTTGGCAAGCGGTCTGTACTGCGTGCCGATATTGTCTTTCGCACAGGAGTCGGGCGAACGCCTTGCCAAACAGGCTCTCGAAGAGTGTCATCTTGGGAGATTGGCCATGGACCGAGAGACGCGCCTCGCGCATTTTCAGCAAGGACAGATCTTAGGTGAGCGTGCCGTGGCGGCGGATGAAGGAAACGCCGATACTCACTTTGCGTTGTTCTGTAATCTAGGAGAACTCCTCCGTATTGACGGAGAATCCCTCACGTCGCTCTTTGGACTTCGACGCATGATGAACGAACTCGACCGGGCTCTCGAAATCAATCCCGCTCATATCGATGCCCTGTCGGCGAAAGGGACCTTGCTGGTGAAGCTGCCAAGTCTATTGGGAGGCGATGCCGAAAAAGGAGAGGCGCTCTTAGAACATGTCGTCAGCCGAGCGCCGAAAGCCGTCAATGCCCGATTATCCCTTGCCAAAGTGCGGTGTGAGCATGGTCGACATCAGGAAGCCGTGACATTGGCGACTGATGCCTTGGCCCTCGCCCAACAACACGACCGGCCAGACTTTATCCCCGAAGCAAGAGCGGTCTTGAAGCAGCTTCAGGCGAACGCTGCCAAAGCAAGTTCCAAAGCTCAGTTCTAACCGTCTGCTGTCCCATCCGTCTTGATCGGAACAGGTGTGATCAAGGCTACTCAAGTGTTCTCCGAAGTGTCTTCAGGCGGCCCTGCCGTTTCTTCGACTCAATCCGCCGATGCTGAGAACTTCGTGTCGGTGCGGTCGCTTTTCGTTTCTTACGAGGAATTGTCACGCGTTGAATCAGCGCACATAACCGCTCCAGGGCTTCATCGCGATTCCGCTCCTGCGTGCGGAATTGCTGTGCCTTGATGGTAATCACACCGTCGCCTGAAATCCTGTGATCGAGCAGCTTCAGCAGCTCATCCTTACAGCGCTGCGGCAAAGAGGATGCATGGATATCAAACCGCAAATGGATGGCCGTCGATACCTTGTTGACGTTCTGCCCACCGGCACCTTGCGAGCGGATGGCATGTACGTCGATCTCGTGATCCGGGATAAAAATAGACGATGTAATGCGCAGCATCCTAGATAGCTAGCACGATCAGACCATGGACGCAATCGAGGGGCAATCGACGGCACGTTCAACACCATCGCCGGTTGTTGAAGGTTCTGTGGTTGAACTCGGCACACAGTCGTCTGGACAGCCACAAAAATGAGTCGGCGTACAAATCAAAGGATGGCAGCGCGGCTACGTGCGACCCCCCCCTCTGAAGGGCTACAAACGGCTGCTGTCTTGATCGGCAGGATACGTTTCGTACGGCTCAAAACATTCTAGAACGCATATAGAGAGCGTATCCGCACTATACGATCATTTTTAATTCGCTCACATCAAGATTAAAACAATAACAATGCAGTAGGCGGTTCAATGCCTGATCACTTACAACTAATTGAAAGTCTTACATTTACATATTCTGTGCGTCACAACAGCGCAAGCCACTTCAAGTCATAACACCGGCACCGGATGTGCTTTTGTAATTAAAGGGTAGCCATGCCGTGGCATGGGGTCTGTGGGCACATTCGACTTAGAGAGCTTAGCAATGTCATCTCTCGAACTCTCGCCAATTCCTCAGTCCGACACACCGCAAAACGGAATCCCTGGATTAAAACATTGGCGGTATGATCTGGTAGCGGGGTTGCAAGTTGCGTTGGTGGCACTTCCACTTTCCCTGGGGGTGGCGCTGGCCTCAGGGGCAGCTCCGATTACAGGGGTCATCTCGGCCATCATTGCAGGACTCGTCTTTCCCCTTCTCGGTGGAGCCTATATCACCATCAGCGGACCGGCGGCGGGTCTCGCACCCGCTCTCCTAGCTGGGATGCTCACTCTCGGCCAAGGAGACCTGGAGGCAGGGTACCCACTGGTGCTTGTGGCCATCTGTCTTACCGGAGCAGTCCAGGTGTTGCTGAGTGTCTATAAAGCCGGCCGTTTCGCCATGTATTTCCCGATGTCGGTGCTCCAAGGTATGTTGGCTGCCATTGGGATGCTGATTATCATCAAGCAGATCCCCTCATTTCTGGGCTACCTCACTCCTTCACTGAAATCGATTCCTGAAGCTATTCTCCTCATACCCACACAGATCATCGGGATGAATCCCGCCGTCTTTGCCGTAGGGTGTATCACCTTGGCCCTCCTCTTCGGTCTCGACAGCGACATATTCAAGCGCCAACGATGGGCAAGAAATATTCCTGCACCTCTCTTGGTCGTTGCTTTGGGAACGGTAATTGGTTGGATGTTGCACTTCCCCGAAGCCTACCTGGTTCATGTTCCTAAAGATGTCTTTGTACAGGGCATCCACTTTCCCAATTTCTCGGAAATATGGCAGCGGTCTGAGCTATGGTTTGCGTTACTCACTACAGTTGTCACGCTCACGTTGATCGATGGAACAGAGACGCTCGCCACCATCGCCGCGATCGATAAGATCGACCCCTTCCACAGAAAATCGGACCCCAATGTCACGCTTCGAGCCATGGGGGTGTCCAATATCCTTTCCAGTTTAGCCGGTGGATTGACGATTATTCCCGGGGGAATTAAGAGCACGGCAAACATCATCGCAGGTGGACGAACCCTATGGGCGAATTCCTACTGCGCCCTATTCATGATCCTCTTTGTATGGTTTGGAGCCGATCTGATTAACAGAATCCCACTGACCGTCTTAGCGGCGTTACTCATGTTCATCGGATGGAGACTGTGTGCACCGAGAATCTTCTTGAAGGTGTTTTCGATCGGCGCAGAGCAACTCGTGATCGCCATCGTCTGTGTAGTAGTCACACTCTACGCTTCAGATATTTTATTGGGAATCATAGCTGGAACCACAACGAAGATTCTCATGCTGTGCTTCGATGTGGTCAAAGCAGTCACGTTTGAACGGCAATCCCACGACTTTCCCACCGACCCCTTTCCTATTCGCATTTGGGCGGCCTTTAAAGAGCTGTTCGGGGATCCCATTATCCGAATTGGAGACGGACGCATGCGTGGAGGGGGAGATATCCCCATCATGAGCGTTGCAGCCAAGAATATGAAACATCCCTACAAAATCTACCTTTCATCACTCAGTTGCATGAACCTGATGAAGCTCGATGCGAAACTCAAGACGCTCCCGAATTACAGAGACAACTTCATGATTATCTTGGCCGGGCATGTAGTGGACCACACGGCGATGGAGTATTTGTATGAGTTCCAAGATCAACATCTAAAAGCCGGCCATAACTGCGTCATTCTTGGAACTCAGCATTTCCTTTCACATTCAAACCACCGTTTGGCATACCGAGTGAACCAATCCGATGATGCTATGGCGTATGGATGAGAACTGATATCTGTGGGTTTGAGCCAAGGCCATTAATAGGCAAGGGGGAGTTCATGAGAGATGTGGATACCTCGGTAACCGATCAGGTTGGTGTATGGGCGACGCCATGTCCGAAACGACCACCACGCACAATGACGCACAGCTGAAGCCTCATCTGTAGCCTTGACGAGGCTATTCTCACCTAATGAGGTCATCACCTGTCAGGATGCAAGGAAAGCTGGCACAATCCAAGGCGTACCGTTGAAATTTCTAGGGCTGATCACAAAATGTCAATGAGCGCTGCAATCGGCTCCATTCTAAAAAAGTGATCGTCGGCAAACATCTTGCAGCATAATCTCGCATACAGTAGCATGCCATGGGAGGGCTCTCCCATGATGCAAGCAAGTATTTTTGTGGTGGACGACCAGGCCGCGTTTCGGAACGTGCTGGTAAAACTTCTTTCTCGTATGCAGCACCGGATTCGTTCGTTTCAATCAGGGGAGGAACTTCTGGTCGCAGTAGAAGAAGATGTGCCGGACCTGATTCTGCTCGATTTAAAGATGCCCGGTATGAGCGGGATTGAAGTTCTGCAAGCACTTCGCCCCAAAGGCTGTGACGCCCTCATCATCTTACTGACGGCGTATGGAACGGTGGAAGATGCGGTTGAAGCCATGAAGCTCGGCGCATTTGATTTTCTCATCAAAACGGTGGACCTTGAAAATCTGGAGCCGGTCATCAATCGGGCCCTTGAATATATTCTCTTGAAGCGGCGCGTGTCGTATAACAACGAGCACGAAGCCAACCAGTATCAATTGAGCAACCTGATTGCCCACAGCCAGACGATGAGAGCCTTGCTGATTCAGCTACGCGAGGTGGCTCATAATCCTAATGTGCCCATACTCCTGATGGGGGAAACCGGAGCTGGGAAAGAATTTTTGGCCCGTGTCATTCACCACAACAGCGTGCGAACCAAGGGGCCATTTGTAAAGATCAACTGCACCACTCTTTCGCCCATGCGGTTTGAGCGCGACCTCTTTGGGTATGAACGAGGGGCTTTCGCCGGAGCGGAAAGGAGAAAACTTGGCCTGCTGGATCAAGCGGAAACCGGCACGCTATTTCTCGACGAGATCGGCGATCTCGACCTTGCGATGCAAGGAAAACTGATAGGGATCGTGCAGGATAGAATGTTCCGTCGGCTCGGAGGGGTTGAAGACATTTCCGGAGACTTCCGTGTGATCGCGTCTTCCTACCGGGATCTGAAGATGGAAGTGTCGGCAGGACGGTTTCGAGAGGATCTCTTTTTTCGTCTGAACGCGGTGCAGTTTGTCGTGCCGCCGATTAGAAATCGCACCGAGGATGTCATACCCCTCGCTAAGCTGTTCATGATGAAGTATGGGCTGGAAATGGGGAAAGAGGTGACCGATATCGATCCTAAAGCCGTGGTCACGCTTCAACAATACTCATTTCCAGGCAATGTCCGAGAACTTCAGAACATTATCGAACGGGCGATGATGTTGTGTATGGGCAAGACGTTGACCAGCAGTGACCTCCCGGGAGCGCATTGAGTCGTTGCGGCTTGGCCTGTTGTCGCTGATCCTCAGGCTCCATTGGAGTGTATATGCAACAACGCTTTCCTCAGAGGTTCTTAGATGATCTTCCGATTCTTCCCAAGCTCCTGCTCATTCCCGCTATTCCCTTTGTTTCACTGATGATATTCAGCATGATGACCTATCAGGATGTCCAGGATTTTATAGAAGATGAAGAACGCCTGACACACCTCTATCTACTTCAAAAAACAGCAGCCCAGTACATGCGGTCCGTCGCGGATTTGGAAACGGCATTCCTAGGGTATGTCATCTCAGAGAATAATCGCTATCTGACGCGTTTTCAGGAAGCACGAAGCAACGTCATGGAATTGGACCAGGAGCTCGAAACCCAACTTTCCCTGCAGCATGAACGATTCCAAGACATTCGTGCCATTGTGAAGCAATCATTTGTAGAGAAAGAAGCGCTACTCCAAAATATCCAACAGGGCAATCGGTCTGATGCGATTCAGTATGTTCGCGATGGTCGAAGCCGAGAAATCATGGTCGAGGTTCGGAAATGGATGACGTGGTTTGACCAAGAACAACGCCACATGCAGCAGCTGGAGCTCTCTCGATTGAGCTACGATCGGACGTGGACACGCTTTCTCATCCTAGGAGGCGGATTAGTGACGCTCTGTCTCGTCATTCTGGCGTTGGCACTCATTGCCCGCTCCATCGCCAGTCCATTAACAGCCTTGTCAAAGGTCGTCGGTTCAACGGCCGGCCAAACGATTCCCTCCATTCCTGTCTTTGACAGAAAAGACGAAATCGGTGAGCTCACCACCGTGATGAAAAAGATGAGTTTGCAGATCCGCAAAGATCTCGATGAAGTCCAACAGTCGGAAGCCATTCTCAAAAGGCTCAATGCGCACTTGTCTGCTTCAGAAGCGAAGTATCGAGGCCTGGTCGACCACGCGCCGCTAGGCATCTTTATGACAAAAGGAGTCAGGGTCACATTCAGCAATCGCTACAATCAACAGTTGGCTGGGCTGGACCCTGAATCGGACCTTGATCCCGAGACGTTCCGTCAACGGATGCATCCCGAAGATCGTGATCGCGTGTTCACGACGTTTTCAGAAGCCGTCGCCACCGGGCGACCCTGCGAAATGATCTTCCGGTTACTTCATGATGACGGCAGTATTCGAACGGTGTTGAGTCAACGGGTCCCCATCATGGATTTGGAGGGTCCCGATGTCGTCTATGTGGGCTTCAACATCGACATCACGACGTTGGACAATTTGCAATTGCGATTACGGCGGGCAGAAAAGTTGGCGACGTTGGGGCAAGTTGCGGCCGGCATCGCGCATGAACTGAGAAATCCGCTCGTGGGCATCGGCTCAACGGCAAAAGTCATGGTGGACGATTTCGAACCCAACGATCCAAAGCGGAAGGAGATCGAAGTTATCTTGTCGGAGACGAAGCGATTGGATCGAATCGTCAATCAGATCGTGGACTATGCACGGCCACGTCGACTTGCACCGACACGTATCGATCTCAACCGGCTCGCGGCGGAAGTTGCACAAATGTTAAAGCCACGGTTGGAGGATAAACACCTCAAGGTCAAGATCAGTATTTCTCCCATGATCAGCGAATTCACTGCCGACCGAGATCTCCTTAGACAAGTGCTGTTGAATATCGTGGACAATGCGATTGATGCCACGCCGAATGGCGGCAATCCCATCGAAATCACGGGGCATGAATTATTCCGCGAGGAAAGGCCAGGTTTAGTGATTCAAGTCAAAGACGACGGGGTCGGCATCCCACAGGAATTGCTGCCCAATGTGTTTCAGCCGTTTATGACGTCAGGGAAAAAGCACGGGACAGGGTTGGGATTGGCGATTTGCCAGAATATCGTTGAAAGCCATGAAGGAGATATCTATGTGACCAGCGAAGTTGGAAAAGGGACGATCGTCGGCATTTGGTTGCCGTTGGAACAAGAAACTGCATTGAAAAGGGTTTAATCCATGCACACCGTCGTTTTTGTGGTCGACGACGAACAAGTCATTCGCACGGCTATCGTCAAGCGTCTGATCAGACAGGGACATTTCGCCACCGGTTATGAATCAGGCGAGGTGTTGTTGCAAGAGCTTGAACACAAGCTTCCCGAGCTCGTGCTGCTCGATCTGAAGATGCCTGGAATCAGCGGTCTTGATGCTCTCAAGCACGTGCGTCAACTCGCTCCCTCCGCTCTCGTCATCATGCTGACCGCGTATGGAACGGTGCAGGACGCGGTCGAAGCCATGAAATTGGGAGCCTATGATTTCTTGATCAAAACGGTTGACCTTGAAGGAGTGGAGGCGGTTGTCGCCCGTGCGATCGAGGTCCTGAAGCTCCGCCGCCGTCTGGAGTCGGAAATAAGCGGACAGACTAATCAGTACCATCTCAGCAACGTCGAGGCGCACAGCCGCACGATGAAACAATTGCTCGAGCAAGTACGAGAAGTGGCGGAGAATCCAAAGCCGACCGTGATGCTCCTGGGGGAAACGGGAACAGGGAAAGAATTCCTGGCACGAGTCATCCATCACAATGGGCCAAGGGCATCCGGGCCGTTCGTGGGAGTCAACTGCACCGCGATTCCTAAGGATCTCTTTGAGAGCGAATTGTTCGGGTATGAGCGCGGGGCTTTTACCGGGGCTAATCAACGCAAGCTCGGTCTGCTCGAAAAAGCGGAGGGCGGCACGCTATTTCTTGATGAGATCGGGGATCTCGATCTATCGACGCAAGCAAAACTGCTGCGGGTGATTCAGGAACGATCATTCCGGCGGGTCGGAGGGACCGATGATCTCGGAGTCGATTTTCGCTTGATCACGGCCACGAACCGGGAAATCAAAAAGGAAGTGGAACGGGGAACCTTTCGAGAAGATCTCTATTTTCGTCTCAATGTCGTTGCCTTTGAGATTCCTCCCCTTCGTAAGCGGTTCGAGGACATTATCCCTCTTTGTCGGAAGACGATCGTGCGCTTCGCTCAGGAATTCGGAAAGTCTGTCCCTGAATTAGATGCCGAAGCGCGTGCGATGCTGGAGCGCTATCAATATCCCGGGAATATTCGAGAACTGGAAAACACGCTCGAACGAGCCATGATTTTCTGTTCGGGACAAACATTGACCGCGAATTTTCTCCCACGAGAACTTCATGAACATGTCGGTCAAACTACCTTATCGGTTTCCCAAGGAGCTGAACGTCTGATTCGCATTGAAATGCAAGTTGGGAAGCACACGCTAGAGCGAATCGAAGAATCCATCATCGAAGAAGTCCTCCGGCTGGCGGACTACAACAAAAGTTTAGCGGCTAAGCAACTAGGCCTCACTCGATTTTCGCTGGATAGACGTTTGAAAAAGCTCACGAGCTCACCCCGGTGAACGTCCCTCCACTTGAGCGATGCGGGTTGTTCACCCGTGGCCTGATCCGCCGCTAGGACGTGACTCTGATGCGTCGGAGCATACCGAACGCAAAGTTTGAAAACAGATGTCGCACACGCGTCTGTCTCGGCGGATCCTAGGGCACTCCATGAGTCTGCTTCCATTGGTCGTGCCGTTGTCGTATCCTCCCTGGTTAAGTGAGGGGTTTTTCCAATGGAGGATTTGCCTTCCCATACCAAGCACAAGGCAGAGAACGATCGAATGGAAGTTTCTTCGCGGATGGCATTTTTGCCTGAAGCTATGGTCCCATCGCGCTGGGCGAAATGGAGATGGATTCCACCCAGCCCGCAGTTGGGCAAAGGGTATAGTGTGGCGTTCGGCGCTACGCTCCTGGCGTTTCTCCTGCGGTGGTCTGTTGATGCGTACCTCGGCGAGAGTCTGGCCTATGCCACATTCCTTGTCGCAATCGCGATTACCAGTTGGTATGGCGGAATAGGGCCTTCTGTGGCGGCTGTTGCATTAGGGGGATTGATCGCCAATGGAGTGTTCATTCACCCACGGTATGCGCTTAGCGTGACAGATTTGGAAGATCAAGCTGGAATCGCCGTCTACCTGACCGTCAGTTTCGCGATGGTTGGGTTTGTACAAACCTGGCGATGGGCTTGGAAAAAAACGGAGGAAATGACACAAGAACTACGACGGGAGATGGATCGACACAGACAGACAGAAGAAGAGCCAGCGCATAGCGCATCAGCGGAACGCACACCTGCTTCACAAGGGGAGCAGAGAGTGTAGCTCGAAGTTCTACGAAAGCCTCTACAGTCGGTTGACGTCTCACTTCATACCGATCCCTGCGTCACCCGGTTTTCTCTCCTTCATAAATCTTCAAATCCCGGCCAGCATCGCTCTAAGCCCCGGCTGATACCTTGTTGATATTCTGTCCGCCTGTGTCCTGCAGGGAAACGGCATGGATCGCAATTTCATAATCCCGGATAGCACGAGATGCGAAAGAAGCAAGAGTCAGGGCAATTCGGCAATCGGCGCAATCTCCAGCGCCTGACGACCGCACCGGGTTTTTTGATTAGCATTTCGATTACTGGAAAAGAGGCGAAACTTTTCCTGGGTGGCGCTCAAGGCGTGAGGCTACGTGTTGCCAAATAGAGCGCGCGAGTGACTATAGATTGATATAAAGATTCAACACAATGGTGTGGTTCATCTGGTTTGCAAGATCGGGAATCGACCTGCTGTTGAGGAGCTGATTTTGGTAACCGACGTCCATATTGAAATGTTTCCCAAATGTCCGATTGATGCCCACAAAGAACCGATTCTGATCGAATCCGGCCGCTGGCCCTTTCCCTTGAGTCGCACCGACTGTATTGAGGTGGATAAAGATTTCATCGTAGGTCACGAGCGCCCATTCCGGAGCAACCGGTAAGGGATACATTCCCCGCAACATCATACGGAACCGCAGCGCAGTACCGTCTGCATGTTCGATCCAACGTTCTTCAAGGCGGAAACGGCTCAGAAGTCTGAAGGACTCGAATTTGCTTGTATAGTTGATCTGTTGATAGATCCGGTTTTCTTCGAAGAAGGGCGATTGAGGTGGTGTATGCCTCTGATTGAAGTTACCGACCCAGGCATAACCTTGCCAGATGGACACATTCTCCGTGAGTTGGTAGCCCATCGCCGGACGGAGAAGCAACTGATCGATCTTACCGGAATCGTCTAGGTCGGCGAAGCGAGGGTTGACTTCCATATAAGCGAAAAACGACGAGGGAAGCTTCACGGTGAGGAAAGTCGGTGTCCACAGGCGAAAGTCTTGGCTGAATGTTGATGGCGCCTGGGCAAACGATTCCGCGCTCAAGAATAAACTCCAAGCGAAAACAGAGATCATGATGATCTTCATGAACCCACATATTCGGTGATTTGCCACTTGCTGCATGCTACCTCCTAAGCTGGTGCGTTCTGTGTGCGTGAGATCCTCCGCTCATGGCATTCGAAACAAACCTATCGTCATCATGGTAGTGCCGAGCTCATAATGATGAGATGTGAACGCTTGGCGCTTCGGTGATGGGTGGCTTTCATTGCAAGATCTTGGAGGACAATCATTGCGCATTCCTCCACGGATTCACGGCGTGCAGGAATGCGCAGGCGGGTGATACTCAGCCGATGTTGATTGAGTGCCCGTAACGCGATGTCGTATGTTCTGAGACCTCAAAGATATGCATCACACCGGTATACGAGTATACGAGGTCATTTCTCCAGAACGAAGCGTTTGTGTAATGGTTGCGTCGGCCGTACATTATCGTGACCCACGAGCGCACGGAATTTCTCAATTTGTGCGGCGGAGACTTCAATGGGATCTTGCATGACCAGCCAGCTGACACCTTCCGAACAGGGTGGAGTGGTGAAGGACCCTGAGTATAGATAGTAGGAACGCCGTTCAGGTAAGAGAGTTATTGGATTGACGGTATGGTTATGGTCATCCACGACTTCTCCCACCTTGGTCGGAGCATGCTGCAAGAATGTCTCGAAAAACGGATTTTCTTTGCCCTCCTCCATGAAGACGGCAACCACGGCGACCTCATGCCGCTCGTTGTGATGCACCAGATGCAGTTCCATCGGAAAGTGCCTATGATCTATCGTGTGTTCGCTCGGGGTATGGAAATGAAACTGTTCAAGTAAGTAAAGATCCTCATCGAACACAATCGTGCTGTCCTTATCAAAATTGGTGACTGTCTGGCCGTGTTTGGGGTAACGCGATTTAGCCGTTTCCGAAACCGGTTCAACTTCCTGCAGGGTATGTCCGTTGTTGACCACATGGAACGGAGCTTCTTTGTAGGAAAAATAGATATCGTTGAGCGTCGTCTTGTGGGCACGCAACAGATCGACCGGTGATTGGGCCATGCCCTTCTCACACAGGGAAAATTCCGGTCCGAGCTTACCCCAACGAAGCGGTCCCTGATTCCCTTCATAGCTCCATGAATTATGCCCCGTCTCTCCTGCGTGCAGCCACGCCGGCAGTGACAACGCAAGCAGTATTGCTATGTACCATTTAATAATTTTCGTCCAAGCACTGTTGCGCAACAGAGGCACCACGCCCGTGGTGCTCAGCAAAGAGAATGTCGCCATGATCATTCCTCCCCTATAACTTCGTATCAATTGATCATCTGTCACAGTCTGAATCTATCGATCACAAAATTATGAAACGGTACCGACAATGGGATTGAAGCGCCTGTGATTGGGGTGTTCGACTCAGCTCCTACGTTCATTTCAGCATCTTTGGTCTGCGGACGCTTCTAAAACGCATAAAACGAGCGAGGTCGCACACTGTACACAGTGCGATTTTAAAAATCAATCCAACTTCTGGAAGTTAGATTCAGGCTCTCAACATTAATGAAGCCCATATTTTCAAATACTTATGAAAAACGCACCAGTAATGCCGGAGGTGCGTATCTTGCTGTTCAACTCAATAAGTCCATCTTGGCAACAGCTAGTGGCAAGCCGCTATGGTCCTCATGAATGTGCTCAAAACCGTGAGAGGTGACTGCGGAGTGACACGGATTCCGTCGAACTGCCGGATTCTCGCTAACGCAATGGGAAGTCCACATGTGGGCGAGAAGGAGTGACCATGCGCAATCTTACAAAGGCCATATTGCTGGTCGTGGTGATGCTCTCCCTGCAGGCCTGCACAACCACCATCGAACCGGGTCAACGAGGCGTACGATGGAGTCCTTTGACCGGCGGTCTGAGCACCGAACCACTGAAGAGCGGATTCTATTGGCGCGCGCCATGGCACCAAATCCACCTGTACAACGTGCGATGGCGCAGTTATACCGAAACGATCAATGTCCTCAGTTCGGATGACCTGCCAATCTCCCTCGAGACCGTCATGGTCATGCGACCGATTCCCGAAGAGGTGTCTTTATTGGCGAAGGAAATCGGATCAGATTTCTATCCTCGCATCGCCAAACGCGAGTTACTGGCCGCCGTCCGCCGCATCGTCTCGAACTATCCGCTGGTCACCGTGCTCGAGCACAGTTCTGAAATAGCCAGCGAGGTGGAGGCTGTGGTGGTGGAGAAACTCAAAGACCGTCATGTCCAAGTGGCGAGCATCGCCATGGCCGGCCTCGATCCGGAGTACCTTACGTTTAAGCTCTACGACAGCTCCATCTCCAAATTGGTACGGCGACCCAACAAGTCAAATGCGTTGCTGTTGATCGACCCTGGAACTGATCAGGCAACACCATCGTCGCATTGAGGGTTTCCGTGGCCGACATTGAGACTCAGGTGTGCAATCACTCCCTACTAGAATTATCCAAGAATGCGAAGCGAGAGTTACTGCGCCGCCACTTGTTGCGCACGATGAAGGAGATTCACATGCCGACGATAGGCCTGTTCGCGATGTGGGTATTATTGGCCGCTTGCACCATCACACCAGTGTTTCCTTCTGACGTCACGAGCGATATCAACGCGGACCCCGATATCTTGAAGGCCTGGAAGGAGCAGACAACCGGCCCTTCCGGTGCCAACATCCGCCCCCATAAAGTGCAATTGGGGGGACAGATCACACAAATTATTCAGAAGCCGGAAGGTATCGTCATTCTCGCAGAGGAGCGGCCAATCGACAAATATTTAGGGTATGGACCGACAAGGGTGAAACGGGAAGGCTTCTTCGAATTCGCGGTCGTAGTTAACGGCCAACTAGATGCCGATGCATTGCAGGTCGGCAATCAGCTTGCCGTAGTCGGAACCACGATCAGAGCCAGATCAGAAACGATCGGTTGGATATCGAGAGTGATCCCGCATCTTCGCGCACAATGTCTTGACATCTGGAAGACTCAGGAGTTCGAAACCGACACGGTTACCTATCAAGGCTCAATGGGATATTATCCATTGGAAAAACGAATCTTCTGCCAGGAAGAAGGCAAAAAAGACAGTGTGTCAACCGGTGGTCAAGGTAATCAGGAAACGAGCTCCACAGGCTCGTGAATGAGCGCCGAACAGTCGCCGGACGGTGCTTCCGCGTGAACTTGCGAACGCCTAGATTGAGACACACAGAAAGTGCAGATAGGCTAGAACCGATGGATGACCCCTACTCCAACATTGGTGTTAAAGTCGTGTGTCTGATGGAAATTCTGACGACGATTTGCCCGTTGGACAGACAGTGTCAACGCGGTGCTATCCGTCAGTTTGTATAGAAGTCTCCCGTTTCCTTGGAAAATGTTTTCATGCCCGCCGTTTCGTTCGTCCTCCACGATCCCACTCGTCCAATTATTGCGTTCGTAGTGAAAGTCAAGCTCCAGTTCAAGATGGTGCATCAACTCAGCATCCAGTCCAAGCGCGACGAAGTGATGCACATACGACAAATCTTCTAAGGGTTCGTGTTCGAGCCGCCCGCTCGCCAAACCACGTTCGTAGTGATAGGCGGCGAATAGCTTCAGATGCTCCGTCACCCGCCAAAACAGATGGGGACCGATCGTCCAGAAGGTGGTATTGCGTCTAGTAAACGGCTCACTGTAGAGCCGTTTCCCTATCCGGCCCTGAAATCGGAGTTCCCAATGGTCGGACAGGCGTTGTTCGAGTCGAATGTAACCAACATGAGAAGTGACTCTCTCGTTTGCAAACACTTCCGGTTCATGGTGACTCACTTCACTGTTTCCAAGGAGCTGATCGGGAGCCGTATAGTAGCGGAGCCGGAGGGCTGTGTTGGGTGTAAAGGAGTGGAGAGCCTCGGCTGCGACGCTGGCTTGGCTCCATTCTGGATTGACCGCAAAAATAAATCCCTGAGGCTTGATAGAGAAGGCGGTCCTTCCTAATCCTGTCGTAATTGCATTCGAAATGAGGAAGCCGGGCTCGAACACCATGTCTGAGCCAAACCCAGTGCGCGATACGTCCAAGACGGGCTGAGAAGGGTCGCCATCGATATTTGACCGGCGGGTAGCGGAAAAAAGGGCAACGTCATCGGTATAGTACAAGTTACCGTCAGCTGTGATGGACCATTCTGCCTGAGCCGGAGATAGCGCCGTAAGAATCAACATTCCAATCAGAAGCAAAACCTTCAGCCACATACCACATCCTTTCTGCCTCACCGGTGACGTGTGAATCTCCGGTTACACTGGACCAACACCTAATTTAAAGGCGGGACACGAGTGCGGATGGTCATTAATGCAGGTCGGGCATCATTTCTAGAGTTGAGTGGAAGCCTGATTTTAGTGTGTTGATCGAAACCAAAGACTTCGCCTGCTCATTACAAGTCATGGTTATTCCGTTCCAATTATGACTTCGAATCGAAACGGTCCCTACTATGACAAAGGATCCCCTTAATTTTCAAGGCGATTGATAATCAGAGCGGTACCGCACCGTGTGCACAGTGCGACTTTGAAATCAATGTGTCGCGTGCCCATTGCTGTAAGCGCTCTATCAATAAAGATAAATATAAACAGTTACTTACACGCCATGAAATCCTGCTGAGCCGGGTGCGCATCTTGCTGATCTACTCTGTACTCCACCTTGAAACAGAAGATCCAAGGAGGAATGGAAAAATGAAAGCGCTAGCGCCGATGCATGTTCGATCCGCTCACGGCTGGTTTGGGAAATCTCTCATCGCCTTGCTTCTTGGACCAATCATTCTGCTAGGTTGCACTTCGGTGGTCACTCCGCTCAAACCTGGGGAAGGAACGTCATTAGAAAAGCCTGATCATGGCTATGTAGTAGGACGAGTGCATCTTCAGTGGAATGGAAAGACTCAAGCCGTGGGACGGTTTCCCTTCGATATGAAGTGGAGGTTGACAGATGAAAAGGGCGGGACCAACCTGGTGATCGATCAGGTTCCAGTCGACGGTCCCTTCGTGCTGAACCTTCCGGCTGGCTCGTATCAATTGACAGCGGTCAGCTTCGATAACGCCTTGGGCATTTGGCAGACGCCCCTTCCGGCCACCTTTAGTGTTCGTCCGCAGGAATGTACCTATGTTGGAACCTGGGACCTCACGATGCAAACGGAGTTCTTCTCAGGATCGCTCACGCGTCGGGTGCGCGACCAGCAAGAAGAGGCAGAAAAAGACATCCGAGCCATTATGGGTGATCGGGAATGGCCGCCCATGGTGGCCCAGTTGGGGACGTCGGTTCGAACGCCGCTCGTTCTCACGTTTCAAACTCAGGGCACTCAACTCACGTCACCACCATAGAAAGAAAACAGCACTATGGTGTGAGTGTTTGGCCCAACATCTTTCAGCCCTCCTTGTGAAAAAGGTGTTGGGAATCAGTTGCACATCGCTCTAACAGCACTCCTTTGTACATGGTGAGTGTCTTCACCGACGATCCATTGGCTCTTCAACTGTCATCTGGTTCACATTTCTAATACTGTTGGGAGAGCTATTCATTGAACGGGTCGAGTAGGACAGGGTGCCTCTGTGGCATGCCGTGTCAACCTGTCACGAAGTTATGCTCAATGTCATCACCAGCTTAAGCTAGAATACTGGGAACTTTCTCTAAAAGAGGAACTGGCCAGTATGCCTCATTAGTGGCATTGAGTTTGCTCCTAATCGTTGTGGGTGCCTCTATGGGAGCCTCCGCAAACCCTACAGTTTTGTTGATTCATCACGCTGATGTTCCGGTATACGACGAGCGTGACGCACTCACCATGGCGGTCTCCTGTGTGGCAAAGGTAGTCATATGAAACCAACAGCAATGCATTCCGTCACTTTGTGTGTGGTGCTCCTGCTGCTCGTCGCCTGTACGATGAATAGTTTGGCCCAGTCAACGGCGGCTCCCACGGGTCCGGTCGTGACGCAAACGGCGTCACAGATGCGTCCATCCGATCAAATGTTTTACTGGCATGAGGAGGCACGGGAGCTCCATTCCATGGCGATGCATACGGAACAGGAGGCAGAGCTGGTCTTAAAGCAACAGTCTGGGCCGACGACGGAGGAGTTTGTGAAGCGAATGCGATCATTCGCGTATCGGCTGCATGAAGCAGCCAAATATGCGGATGCTCAAGCTCAGCAGATGGAACAAAACATTTCTCCTCATAGAATCGAGCGATTATATTCGAAGCAATGATCATTGACCAAAGATTCGGGTCAGAGCGCAATGGCGCTGTAACGGTTGCGGGGAACATCGTGGACCGCCCTGCAACAGTGACCACTCGCCAATCAAGGATGCAGGATGAGGTCACGCAATGAACTTGGGAGACAAGCGAGACCCACTCCTTGGCGAAGACGGTAGGCAACCATCTGTAAAACTATCGATTGAAGTGTGAGAAGAACATCTGGTCCTCATAGACGTCACTTTCTAGCATAGAGCGTCTTGGCTAGACATCCTACTTCCCACAAAACTCGCATTCGTTGAGGGACAATGTCTCAGGGCAAACCACGCGTGTTGATCTTGGGTGGAGGGTTCGGCGGGATGTATGCCGCGTTGGAATTCGAACGTGCGCTGGCGCGCGGAGCCTCCATAGACGTCACTCTCGTCAACCACGACAACTTTTTCCTCTTCACCCCGATGCTGCATGAAGTCGCCGCGAGCGACCTCGACATCACCAATATCGTCAGCCCGATCCGCAAGTTACTGCGTCGGGTGGCATTCTTTCATGGTGAGATTGAAGCTATCGATCTCGTGCAGAAACGAGTGGGCCTCTCGCATGGGCACGAACAACATTGCCATTCGCTGCCGTACGACCACCTGGTGCTGGCTCTTGGATCGACCACGAATTTCTTCGGCATTCCCGGGTTGGCCACCCGCGCGTTCACCATGAAATCACTGAATGACGCGATTGTACTGCGCAACCATCTCATTGCGAATCTTGAAGAAGCCGACTTTGAGTGTGGCTCGTCTCTTCGTACCCCGTTACTGAATTTCGTCGTGGCCGGCGGCGGTTTCGCGGGGGTCGAAACCATTGCAGCCATGAATGACTTTCTCCGAGAGGCGGTGCGATTCTTTCCGCATCTTCGGAGCGACATGTTGAAGGTCATTCTGGTCAGTTCGGGAACGGTCATTTTGCCAGAACTTGGAGAGAAGCTCGGGACCTACGCCCAACGAAAACTCACGGAGCAGCAGGTGGAGATCCATTCCAACTGTAAAGTCGTTGCGGTCACGGACGACGATGTCACGCTCAGCGATGGGACAACGGTGCCGACGAATACGTTGGTCTGGACCGCCGGGATCAGCCCGCATGTCCTCTTAGATACGTTGCCCTGCCCGAAGACGAAAGGTCGGATCCTGGTCAATCAATACCTGGAAGTATCGGGGTGGCCAGGACTGTGGGCATTGGGCGATTGTGCGCTCGTACCGGATCCCAAGACCGGAGAATTCCATCCTCCGACCGCACAACACGCGCTGCGTGAAGGACGGGTGGCGGCACGGAATATCCTTGCCACCGTGCAAGGTGACCGCATGAAACCCTTCGTCTACTCAACGATCGGGCTCTTGGCTCCCATCGGGAAACGGACAGGCGTCGCCAACATTCTTGGCGTGAACTTCTCCGGCTTCATTGCCTGGTGGCTGTGGCGGACGATCTACTTGCTCAAACTGCCTCGCTTTGAAAAGAAAGTGCTCGTCGCATTGGACTGGACCCTGGATGTATTATTTTCGAAGGATCTCGTCCACTTCCGAACGACGCGGTCACGCACACCGATCCCTCCGGTGGATGAATGGAGAAAACCAGCCTAATCGATGCACGCCTTGCGTCAGAATACGCGTTCCAGGCTTTAGATGGTGTGAGACGAATAGAAAAAGACAAGGCATTGCCGGTAGGGGGGACAATCAGTTGATAGTCTTTTTTGGGGGGAGCAGCAATCGCTCACCTAGCGGGGGAATTGTTGCAAAACGGGGGGCTCAACACAACGTGTCGATTATGAATTCGTAACGTCTGACGGGTCGGTCTCCGAAGCATGCCCATTTTTGCCGAGGCCGTATCGATCGAGGAGTCGATACAGTGTGCGCCTGCTGATACCAAGTAAACGCGCCGTTCTCTCTTTATGCCCATGGGTTGATTCCAGCATTTTGATGACCTGTTCCCGTTGGAGCGCTCTGAGCGTCCCGGAAAACATATCCATATAGTCCGAACTGCCTCCGTTTTTCTGAATCACCTCAAACGGAAGATCATCAATTGAGAGAATCGCCGGCGACGCGAACGCCACCGCCCGTTCGACGACGTGATCCAATTCCCGCACGTTTCCCGGCCAAGAGTAATCAGTCAGCGCTCGCATCGCGGCTGATGAAAATGACGTGATAGGAATGTCCTTTTGGTCCCCGTACCGGGCAAGGAAAAATTCAGCCAGCAAGGGGATGTCTTCGGGGCGTTCCCGAAGCGGTGGCAAGAGAATCGTCATCGTATTCAATTGGTGGAGCAGGTCTTCGCGAAACCGGCCAGTTGCTACCAGGTCCAGAAGATTTTGGCGAGACGCCGCAATAACTCGAAAATCGACCCGCACTGAGTCAGGGCTTCCGATGCCTTGGATTGCTCCCTCCTGGAGGACGCGTAACAGCTTGGCCTGCCCTGCCGGAGAGAGCGCGCCGACTTCGTCCAAAAAGAGGGTGCCACCGCGCGCTTCCTCGATCAACCCGCGGTCCATGTGTGTACCGGAGAAGGACCCATTGGTAGGACTGAAGAAGCCGTCTTCGTACAGGAAATCGGGAATGGCACTACAATCAATAGCGGCAAACCGGTAGGCCGCACGTGGACTGTTATCGTGGATTGCACGAGCAATCAATTCCTTGCCGGTGCCGCTCTCCCCTTGGATCAAGACGGCAGTACGGTTTCGAGAGGCTTTTCCGACGAGCTTGAAGACATCGACCATTTTTTTGCTCTGTCCAATCAACGAGGCGGCCCGCAGTCGTTCACGGAACGCACGTTCAAGCGTCCGATTATTTTCCAGCAGACGCCGGTGCTCGACCGCTCGCCTCATGGTGAGCACCAACTCATCGCGATTCACAGGCTTGGCGATGTAATCGAATGCGCCATGCTTCATGGCTTGGATAGCCATATCGACAGAACCGAATGCGGTCAAGAGCACGATGGGCAACTCAGACATGGTCTTATGAAATGATCCCCAACGATTCAGACCGGAAAATGGCGTCATGCGGATGTCGCTCAACACAGCATCGTACGTAGCCAGACTGGCCTTATTACGAGCTTCTGCACCGTCGCAAGCCAGAGCGACCTCAAATCCGGCTTGACTCAGAGCTTCCGCCAACATTTCTCGATTCTGTTGGTCGTCATCGACGACGAGAATTGAAGGTAGACCGCTCATTAACATCTCCGAATGTCCCATTCTTTCCAGAACCGAAGATCGATCATACATTCAGTGCCCTGTCCCGCCTCATCCTTCAAGGCAAGCCGCCCGTTCGTATCTGTCCGCTGACATATCATTGACCCCCGTCCTGGTCGTTCGTTCTGCATCATCATGTTCACATTGTTCAAACGGCGTGAGATCAATTCCTCCGGAAGGAATCTCCGACAATATTGGCAATGATCACGCGAACCACCATGCCGCTAACGAAGGCACGGGCATCATCAGCACGCGATGGAAATTCGACATCTGCTTAGGGATACCTGCTACATACATGGAAAATCCTATCGACAACTTCGCATTCAGCACTTTTGAACAGAACAACCAAAGTAAACCTTGCAAATCATGATCCTGACCGATCATCGCTTCTCCCGGGCATTCCATCAGATGAATCATCATAAATGAGCGTCTTCGCACATATCGCACCTGTTTAATGCGCACGCTTTAAGATCTTGAGCGTAATTGCGCCACCATTCTTCCTTCGACTGCTTTCTTTTGTAACGAATTGTCACAATTTCGTGCTCGGGCATGCCAGGCAAACACCTTGCTAAGCATTTAGCTCATGAACGGTCGCATGAGGTTTCCAAATCCAGTTCACAGCTGTTTTAGGAACACCAGCTATTAGGAGTCTTCTTGCATGAATAAGCTCGTCCAGGTCGCCTTAAATAAACCCTATACGTTCGTGGTGCTGGCCATCCTCATCTTGGTCTTCGGGGCATTGACAATCGTCGAGGCACCGACCGACGTCTTCCCAAATATTCAGATGCCTGTCAGTTCAGTCGTCTGGCTCTATGACGGATTGATGCCTCAAGAAACCGAGGGGCGAGTCACACGTGTGTTTGAACAGATGCTGACGCAGACGGTCGAAGGCATCAAAACCATCGTGAGTACGTCGTACTTCGGCCACTCGATCATTAATATTTTTCTTCAGGACGGAGTCGATCTTGCCGGCAGCGAAGCCGATATCGTGGGGATCTCACAAACGTCCGTCAAAGCGCTCCCTCCAGATGTTGCTGCGCCCATGGTGATGCGGCTGTTTCCCTCCCAGGTGCCTGTAGCCGTCTTACAAGTTGAATCCGATGTGCAGACGCCGGCAGAACTCTACAATCTCTGCGTCATGCGAATCCGACCCATGCTCGTCACCATACCCGGTGCGATCCTGCCGCATCCCTATGGTGGTCAGGACATGCAGGTCATGATCAATGTCGATCAGGATAAATTGCTGGCTCGCAATCTCACCACCGAAGACGTGCACCAGGCTATCGAGAAGCAGAATCTTGTGCTACCGGGCGGGGACATGAAGATCAAGGAAACCGACTGGCTTGTCTTGACGAATGCCTCCCCGTTGAAAATTGAAGAGTTTGACGACATTCCGATCAAGCGAGACGGTAACTCATTTATTCATCTGCGCGACGTGGCCACGGTTCGTCTAGCGGGCCGAGTACAAACAAACTCTGTGCTGGTCGATGGCAAACAGGCTGTGATCGTCGTCGTTATGAAGAGCAGTGAGGCGTCGACCATTGATATCGTGGATGGCATCAAAAGGATGATCCCACGCATTTCGGAGGTCGTGCCTGCTGATGTGAAGGTGAGCCTCATCAGCGATTCCTCAGAATTCGTCAGAGATGCCATCTCCGATGTGGTGCATGAAATGGTCATTGCCGCCGCACTGGTCGGCTTCATCGTCCTGGTAATGCTCGGCTCTTGGCGCCCGACGGTCATCGTTCTCACCTCGATCCCACTCTCGATCCTCTGCTCACTCATCGGTCTCCATATGCTCGAACAATCAATCAATATTATGACTCTCGGTGGTTTGGCGTTGGCGGTTGGTATTCTCGTCGATAACGCTGCAGTCATGATCGAGAACATCGATACTCACCTCGCCATGGGTAAGCCGTTAGAAGAGGCGATCATCGATGCCGCAAATCAGATCATTCTCCCCACGTTCGTGGCCACCCTTGCCATCACGATCGTGTGGGTTCCATTGTTTCATTTGAGCGGGATTGCCGGATGGGTGTTTCCGGCAATGGCCGAGGCGGTCGTCTTCGCGATGCTTGCTTCCTTTATCTTAACCTATACCCTCGTCCCAACCATGGCGAAGTACATTCTGAAAGTTCACCACGCAACCGAAGGGGGAGGCGGCACCTTTGCCCGCTTCCAGCATGGGTTCCAGAATGCCTTCGACCGATTCCGTGATGGCTACACGTCGCAGCTCGAACAAGTCGTTGCGCATCGTGTGGGCTTCGTCACGGTCTCCATGGTGTTTGCGGTGGCATCGCTCGGGTTGTTCTACTTCGAGGGGCAAGAGTTTTTCCCTCAGATCAAGGGAGGCTTGTTGCAGATGCACATGCGGGCGCCGCTCGGATTGCGGATCGAAGCCGCAGGGCGTATTGCTGCCCGTGTCTCGGACGACGTCAGGGACTTGCTGCACGGGAACGTCGACGCGATCGTCAGCAATTGCGGGCTCCCGGTTGGAGCACATAATCTCGCGTTCATTCCTACGCCGACGATCGGCACGCAGGATTGCGATCTCACCATCACGCTCAAGGATCTCCGATCGCCGGTGTGGGAGGCTCGGCAGGTTCTCCGTCAACGTTTGACGGAGCGTTATCCAGGAACCGAATTTACATTTCAGCCGGCTGACCTGACCGATAAAATCCTGAACTTCGGCTCGCTTGCGCCAATCGACTTACAGATCAACGGGCCGGATCTCTACGCCAATTACGCCTATGCACAAAAATTGGCGGGCAAGTTCCGCCAGGTCCCCGGCGCCGCCGATGTGTACATCTATCAAACGATGTTCCAGCCGACCATTTTAGTCGAAGGTGATCGAAGATTTGCGCTCGGCTTGAATTTGAACCAGAGAGATTTCGGCTTCAATATGCTTCTGGCAACTGCCGGGAGCCAGCAGATCGACCAGAAATATTGGCTCGACCGGTCGACGCAACAGTCTTACCGGCTGAATGTCTATACCCCTCAACCACAGCTGACCAGCATCAAAGATCTCCAGACGATCCCGGTGGCTCCTGAAGACCGTGGACATGAGGAAGGTGCGGCAACCGGTGTGCAATTGCTCGGCAATATGACCAACCTCTCGTTGATCGGAACACCGGGTGTCGTGACGCACCGAAATCTTCTCCCGATGATCGATGTGTTGGTGTCAGCGGAGGGACGGGATCTTGGCGGCGTGTTAGCGGACGTTCGGCATATCGCGGAAACTATGAAAGAGGATCTGCCACGCGGGGCGGAAGTGGAAATCCACGGCCAATCCGAAGTCATGCACGATGCCTTCGTCGAACTTGGTGGCGGTCTGATTATCGCCATCTTGCTGGTCTATCTCCTCATCGTCGTCAATTTCCAATCCTGGCTTGATCCTTTCATCATCATCACAGCGTTGGTGGGTGCGTTTGCCGGCATTGCGTGGTCACTCTTCATCACCAAAACGTACATTTCCGTGCCCGCGATGACGGGGGCCATTATGACGATGGGGACGGCCACCGCCAATTCGATCTTGCTCGTCGCATACGCCCGTGAACGGCTTGCTGTCCACGGTGACGCCATACGGGCTGCGGTTGAGGCGGGAAAAGCCCGCATTCGTCCGGTGCTCATGACCGCCGCCGCGATGATTATCGGCATGCTCCCAATGGCCACGGCCAATTCCCAGAATGCCCCGCTTGGTCGAGCCGTGATGGGAGGATTGACAGTGGCGACTCTGTTCACCTTGTTCTTTGTTCCTTGCGTCTACGCCATCATCTACAATCGTGGAGCTGTTTCCCAAAAGGAGCGTGTTCAACATGAATAACTTGGGTAGAAAAGTTTTTCTGATCCTGCTCGTCGTGGTGGGACTCGCAACGCTCGTGTATCGGTTCAGTATGAACCAGCATGAGGCCGCGGCGTTGCAGACGGATACCTTGCAAAACGCCGTCACTCCTGTGGCCCTCACGTCTGCAAAGCGGTCGGAGCCGACCGATTCCATAACCTTGCCTGGCACCATTGAGGGGTGGTATGAGGCACCCATCTATGCGCGTAACGAAGGCTACGTGAAAGCCTGGTATAAGGATTATGGCGACAACGTGAAGAAGGGCGATGTTCTCGCCGAACTCAACACACCGGATCTAGATGCGGATTACAAGCAGGCGATTGCGGATCTGCAATCCGAACGTGCCCGAAACGAGCTGGCTCAACTGACCGCTAAACGGTACCTGGCCATGCGGGAGCATCAAGCGCTCTCTGAACAAGCCATCTCAGTCCAACTCGCCGAGGCGCAGGCCGAGGCCGCAAAGGTTGCAGCAGCGGAACAAAAGGTCAAGAACATTGAAGCCTTCATCGGGTTTAAAAAGATCACTGCTCCCTTCGACGGAGTCGTGATCCAGCGGAACATCAATGTCGGTGACTTGGTGTCCAAAGAGGGTAGCATCAACACTCCTAATGCGAAGAACAATCTGTTTACCGTAGCCGTCGTGGATAAATTGCGACTCTTTGTGAATGTGCCCTCACGCTTCGGGCCTTTTCTCAATCCCGGCATGAAAGCCGATGTCACCGTTCCGCAAATCCCCAATCGACATTTCTCGTTCGAGTTTCTGACCGTCGCGAAGGGATTCGATGTGAACACGCGTACGGCGGTGACCGTCTTTACTCTCGAGAACAAGGACCGTACGCTTTGGCCAGGTTCGTATGCCACTGTTCGTCTCACTGCGCCGGTGGAATCAGGCGTGACGACGATTCCGACGAGCGCCTTGGTGTTTCAGGAACACGGAACGCAGGTGGCCGTGGTCACAGAGGACGATCGAGTTCACTTCAAATCGATAGAGGTGACCAAAATCCTCGACAACGTGATCGAACTCACGTCGGGCATTTCCGACGGCGACAGAATCATCAATAATCCGAGTGCTGCGTTGCTCGAAGGAGACAAGGTGCGAATCGTCACACCAGCAGCCGGTTATGACATCATGAATCCAAAAGAGAAAACGCCGGAGACGGCTGCGTTGAAGAAATAGCCATCCATATCCATTAGCTAACATATAGATAACGGACAGGATTATTATGACGGGCAACCCCGAACGCTACCGGTTTGCAAACAGACGGACAATGACACAGACCCGGCTGACCTGGTTCTGGCGAAGCGGCCTCTTGCTAGCGCTGTTGAATCTGTCAGCCTGTGGGTGGTTCCCAGCCGTGAATCTGGCCCCTAAATTCGAGCCTCCGCAATACGTCGTTCCTGACTCGTGGCACGGTTCGAGTCCCTTTGTAGAAGCAAAGCCTGCTGATGGGACGCTTCGTCCCGATTGGTGGAAGCTGTATAGCGATCCGGTGCTGGACAAGCTCGTCGAGCAGGCCATTGCGGCGAATCCCGATTTACAGGCTGCTGCCGAACGATTTGTCCAAGCTCGCGATATCATGATGGCGGCCCGGTCGCAGTACTTCCCGCGCATTGGCCTCGAGATGGGCGCTTCTCACAGGAGACAATCATTCGATCGAATTTTTCGTCCAGAAAACAGTCCGCTTCAGTCAAGCACCGTGGATCCCGGGGGTATTGCAACCTGGGAGCCCGATTTTTGGTCGGCTCTCCGCAATGCCGCACAGGCAGAGGTCTATCGAGCTGAAGAACGTGCGGCCGAGTATGGGCTCGCACGGTTGAGTCTACAAGCCGAGGTCGCGGCGAATTATTTCACCGTGCGCGGTTTTGACGCACAGACGGCGATCTATAAGCAATCGATCGATCTGTATAAAGATACGCTCAATGTCGTCAAAACTCAGTTCGCCGGCAAGATTGCCTCGGCTCTCGATGTGGCTCGTGTTGAATCCTTGCTCTATGGCACAGAGACGAGATTGGCCAGAATTGAAGGTCAACGCCAGGTGGCTGAGCAGGCCATCGCTGTCCTGCTGAATGTGACGCCGGACAGTTTCTCAATTGAGCCGATTGATGAGCTCCGGATGGCGAAATTCGCCATTCCTGGAACCATTCCATCCACGTTGCTTGAGCGGCGACCCGACGTCGCCATGATGGAGCGACGGATGGCCGAGGCGAACCGCGTCATCGGGATTGCACGAGCCGCGTTCTTCCCCAACGTCTCGTTTCGGCTCGATGGTGGATTTGAAGAGAAAGGCTTGGATCTGATCAAGCTTGCCAACAGTTTCTGGTCCTACGGCGCGACCTTTTCAGTGCCGTTATTCCAAAGTGGGTACCGCCGCGCACAATTGCAACAGGCCTGGTCCGCCTATCGCGAGACGGAAGACATCTACCGCTCCACTGTGCTCAAAGCATTTCGTGAAGTGGCGAACAATTTAACGCTCACAAACCGACTGACGGTTGCCGGAGAACGGCAGGATGCCGCAGTTGGGGCAAATTTCAAAACACAGAATCTCACTATGCAACTCTATCGCGGTGGCTTGGCGAACAGTCTCGAAGTCATTTATGCCCAGCTCGCCACCCTGGAGGCCCGCATCAGCTCGGTAGAAATCAAGACGGAATTGCTGAAGTCTACCGTCGATCTCGTTCGTGCGTTTGGCGGGGGATGGAACCGTAGTCAACTTCCGTCCGATGACCAGATTCAACCGTTCGATCTTTTCCAATATTCCGATCTCGACAAACCGAAGCCGGTGGGAGGAATCGACGTCAATACGGGCGAATCAGCAAAGCCCTACAACGATCTGACAAAACCCAATGTTCCCTGATCGTCGCTGTCGAGGGTTGAATGGGTAGTCTTTGAGACACAGGAGTTTAGCTAGCCACAATTTGAGCTCCGGGGACTGTATTGAGAGTAAGGACAACCTGTGTCCCTATTTTCTACCCAGCCTCCCACACACGATAAGCTGGAAGAGGAAAACATGAAATGGATCGTTCCGTTAACAGTCATTCCCATGGTCGTTCTGTCCTGGTTCACGGTTAAGGTCGATGCCGCGGATGCTCCAAGCGTCTCCGCAGAAGCAGTGGCGGATTATATCCATGCGATTATTGAAACCCACCGGGACTTCTATGCGACTCATGTCGTCGAACGCTTGGAGGAGCAGGGAGGAGTCAAAGCAGACGGAGAATGGCGTACGCAGAAGAAAACCATTCCATTACCTGTTCAAGTCATAAATGAAACCAGCCAGATGTTCACGACAAAAGTCACCGGAATCCGTTACCGATTGATCAGTCTGTGGCCGATTAACAAGAAAAATGGTCCGCGCGATCAGCTGGATAAGAGCGGCCTTGAAGCCGTGGCCGCGAGACCCGAGCAGCCTGTTAGTCGTACGGTCAAGATTGATGATCAAACGTATTTTCATGCGATTTATGCCGACCGGGCCATCAGGCAGGCCTGCGTTGCCTGTCATAACGGCCATCCCAACAGTCCTAAAAAGGATTTTCAGATTGGTGATATTATGGGAGGCTTGGTCATTGAATTCCCGCTGGGAAAGCAGTGAGGAGTTCTTAATAACCAGTGCAGCGCGTTGAGGCTGCCACGTCGCATGATTTACGCCAACGCGAAGAAGTGTTACATTCTCCATGTACAGCGAGGTTGCTGGGAGCTCTAATTAACTACTAAGGGAATTATATTATCATGGTTGCTCTCATGCTTGTGTTTCGTTCCTCGATGACTAGCGACATACAAGAAGTTCTGCGTGAATGCCATATGGAGGCGTACACCCTCATCCCCAATGCGACGGGGAAAGGAGAAACAGGGAACGTGGTTGGATCGTTCTTCTATCCTGGAAACAATTCTGTCATCTTGTCGGTGATCCCTGATGATCAAGTTGACGACACGATGAACGCCCTGAAAGCCTTCCACGCCGCCCGGCTAAAGAATTCGCAGGGGCGTCCAATTCCCTTCAAGCTGTTCTCTTTTCCCTGCCGGGAAGTCATTTGACCTCCCCAATCGCGGAGCTTCTGCGCATTGGCAGCTTCAGGTGTAGACTAGTATTGTTGGCTTCTTTGGCAGGCCGTACCCTCTCTATCACAGGCGGAAGGTTGCGTTCTTCGACTAGTCTAGTCTAACGCAGCCGATGGCGCACAGTGGTTGGTTCTTCCCGTTCTGCAACGTAAAAACCTCTTCCTTATTCAGTCGATCACTAGACCGCACTCAATGAGGCTTCCATTCATGTGGCGTTATCGTGCACGCCCTTCAGACATACTAGAGGTATTCGATCCCGGGAACTGCACCAATGAGGAAGAGGGGGAAAGTGGGTATAGAACTGCAACAGCGGGGCTCTTACCGTTTTTTCCCGAAATATTCCAATCGGCTGACGGCCACGTCGGCAACGTACATGAAACCGGAGTGCCGCTCGAATAAGGGTTTCAGCCCTGCCAATATCGGCTCGACTTTTTCTTCCGTCACCACCGTGAGGATCATTTCCAGGCTCTCTTGCTCGCTGAACATGAAGTGCGCCTCGCGCACCCCATGGTGACCCTTCCCAGAGATATTGCCGATGATCGTGTAGCCTGTGGCTTTGACCCGATCGAGCAGATCGGTGACGAACGATCGATGTTCTCCGGCGATGATCACGCGAATCTCTTTCATTGGATGCAAGGTCAGTCCCATCAGCGCACTCCTTTCTCAGCTTGTGGTCTGCGCGGATATGTCACGCCTACGACTCCTGCTCGATCACGTCCCATACTCCATTCGGGCGATACCGATACCATAACTCATCATTGGGATCGAGCGCGACGAGATGAACCCATTGGTTATGGTAGAAGTGCTGTAAGACTTCATGGCGAGCGATCAATTTCTCGAGCCGTGACCGTGGTGTTTCCACGATCGTCAGCAGCCGCATCGGCTCATGGTAGGGCACTTCATTGTTCATGACGGTTTGTCGGGCCAGCCCAAGACGGAGGTCGCTCCAGGGCCCCGACATGATGCCAAGTCGGCCGACGACATTGTGGTAGATCTTGCTTCCGCTCCCATACACGTCGTTATCGACGGCGGAGAAATAATGTTCCATATTGATCCATTGTGCCACGACCTGCGGGGCAGTGAGTAAGACTTCGAGCAGTCGATTGCTCGGATCTTCACGATAGTCGTACGAGTGGAGGAAGACACGACCCTCAAGGTTCAGCCCTTTTGTCAGTTCTCGTCGCCCAATCAGGAACGACGTATTGTTGGACAAGCCCCATTCCGGTCGGACTTGACTCCAGTCCATGCTCCGCTGACGGACATGCGCTTCTGCCGTGGTTTCCGAGAGGACGTGCCGAATGTCCGGGAAACGTGCACAGCGTTCCTGGCTCGTCAGTCTGGAAGCATCTTTGAGATCTTCCTGAAGTCGAACCAGGTCTGCCCGATGTGTCGGCGGCACATCTTCCAAGTCGAAGAGTTGCACGTCGTCGGTCGTCGTGTTCATCTGTCCAGCCAAGAAATGTGTATCGGATGGAATGTCGATCTTCAGTTTGGCCATTCGCTCCCGGACCTTGGGATTGTTGGCCATCATCGCGAGGGCGCGGGCATTGGGCTTGCCCTCATTGCCGCCACAGGCTCCGCAATCGAGGGCAGATTCATAGGGATTGTTGTCCGATGTACTGCCGTGTGCGCAGAAGAGGACGAGCCGGGCGAAGTTCTTTGTCAGTCCCATCATACGGAGTGCGGTGTCGACCGTCAGGACCTGCTCTTCCAGCGTGAAACCGGTCCTGGTGAGCCGTTCTTTATGTCGTGACGCGGACCGCGCCGTCAGATCATATTGTCGCCTCAGGGTCTCGACAAATGCGTTGATGGTCTCAGGTGCAAGTCCCGCCCGTTCAATCTCTTCAGCAGCGATCGGCGGTTCCGGGTCTCCTTCTACGGCCAGTGCGCGTAAGCGTAACCCCTCGACAAGCGCTGGCGTAATACGGGAACTGCGGAGTCCAAACTGTTCGTGCAAGGCCTCCCTAATCACGGCTTGTTGTTCCGCTTCAAGCATCTCGGCGGTTTCACCAGGCGCCAGCTTATCGATCGTCAGGGTGGTAGCCAAGGTGGGAACGAACAGGCCTCGCAACCAGGCGGTCCAGCGCTGATAGAACGCCGGAACCAATGTCTTGCCGAAAATCGGCAGCCCATAAAACCAGCCCAGTGATTCCACCATGACATAGGGGGTCACGACATTTTCCTTCAAATCATGCAAAAGCGTATGGCCCGCCTGCACCCACTTGGCTCGCGCCGCGTGCACCGAGACCTTATGATCGAGATAGCTGCGCGGAATCTCCCGTACTTCGTTCTTTGCCCGCATGATGACCGGGAATTGTTCCGTATCGTGTTCCTTTCCCCAGGCTCGATAACGGATGAACGCGGCAAAGAAGCCGGCGAAGCCATAGGTCTCATGTGGGCCCACCGATTCGAGATGGCGACGGAACGGTTCGGACCGTACGTCGATACAGTAGACGGATTGTGAGTACGGCCGCGGTGTCTCAGATGGCGCAGCATTCACGGCACGCGCACGTAAGTGTCCCAGCAGTTGTTCCTGGTAGCCCGCCTCCAATGCCGTGAGCCAGATCGGTCCATGTTCCGATTCGGGGAACGCCTCCATCCACTCGACGACCTGCCGAAGATCCGCGGGAGCGCTTTCAGCAAGGACGGTCATGTCAATGGCCAATGAGCGCGCCAAGGCGAGAAGTCGGCGTGCGGCTCCACGACGAACGGCTGCTTGGAGCCGTGGAATGACGTCGGTACGGTACCGCATGAGGATGTTGCTCCAGCTTTGCCCCTTTCGGTGTGAGAGCCGATCGACTTCCTCAGCGTAGAGGGCCGGCAATCGGCCGGCTACCCGCTGTCGCCGAAGGTAATATTCTTCGGAGTAGTCACGCATGTAGGCCATCACGGACTCGTACCGCCCATCGATGCCGAGGTAGTCTTGGCAAGCTTGTTGAACCAATTCACATGCGTACCAGAGGCGAATTGCCAGGAACTTCACCAGTCCGACCGGGTGAGCCTGTTGCCAGGGATAGTCACGTTCTTCTCCACGCCACTTGATGAAGCCGGCCCAGCCAGGCAGCGCGGTCAATTGCAGTGAAAGATAGTCTTGTAGAAGTTCAGCAGGAATTCCCAGCGCATCCAGGCTTTCAAGAAGCGCGTCTTCGGGATAGTCCGGCAACTGCGCGATCTTCCTGCAACTGTCTTTGATTCCACAGGGAGACCATTCATGGGACGCCATGGCCTTCCAGGCTTCGTACAGACCCTTTTCACGACCCGGCATGACCCACGTCGCATGACCTTCGTCCAGAAAGGCTCCGCACCACTTGATCATTTGCTCGTTGATCAGTTGAACGATTTGAGTCCCAAGCGTGTCGTCGCACCAGTGCGAAAGCGTGAGCCATCGGCACAGCGCAGTGTGGTTTTCATCCACGACTTTGCGGATCCGATCATCGAGTGAAAAAGGAACAAGGACGAGTTCCAGCTTGCGGGCGAGGACATCGATCAGTGGCCTGTCGAGATCGTCCAGTTGATCGTCAAGCGGTTCCATGGCCGGAGCACAAAGACCCTCCGCCAGACAGGCGCGCAAAACCGAGCCGTGTGTCACGGTGTACGGTCCGATGGTCACATGCTTATCGATGACTCGCGGTTGGAGTGCCTCATCCAGATGAGCGGACCGGATTCGACCGGCCTTGAGGTACTCACGATACAGATGGCTGGGAAGATAGCCGTTGCCACCCATAAACTGCTTTCCACGCTTGACGGCTTCTTCGAACGGCAAATATTCAATGCTATGCAATGGATTGTGGTGAACGAAGGTCCGCATCGGCCAGTATTGTGCAATGACTTCCCCCGCCAAGCGGACGACCCCGCGCAATTCCATCCGCCTGGATTCAATGTCGGTCACGTGTTCTAACGGTTCCATACGAGCGCTCGTTCCAAGCCGACGGTCTTATTCGTATTCTGCTCAGGCGCGTACAAGCTAGTCGGGGCCAAGCCAAGCGCCAGCAGTACGAGAACCACGATCAACAGTGACGTAAATTCGGGATGCCGGAGATCGGCATAGCGTAAATCTGGCCGGCGAACGCCGAAAAGCAACTGCTGCACCATCTGCATGATGTACCACGAGGCGGCAAGCCAAGCGGAGAGCGCAATGAATAGGCCCATCGTTGAAGAAGGTGGCGCGGTCAGCAGGAGTCCCATGAATCCCGCAAACACCCCGAAGGGCGGGATTCCCATTGCCGCAAGCCCCAAGAGAGAAAACATGACCGCATATTTCGGCATCGCTGCGGCGAGACCGCTGATGGCCTGTGGGTCCACGTCGTCGCCGTATCTGGTGCGGATCACTTGCCAGGCAACCAACAGGCCGCCGGTGGCGAGACCGACTGCTCCTACCAGCACGGCCGAACGCGGCGTTGCCGTATGGGCTCCGGCGACAAACCACCAGAGGACCGAAAAAAACGAGACACTGCCGTAACCAAGCATGAGACGGACGCGCGACTGAGCCAACGCCTTGATGGCGCCGTAGAGTGAGCTCACTAAAGCCATGAGGCTGACGACCGCCACGAATTCATTCGGCATCGTCGGCATGGCTATGGCCAGTCCATGAAGGCCGAGCACGGGCAACAGCAAGACAATGAACGGCGGTAAGCTACCCGGCAATCTTGTCAGCGCGGTGAGGTACCCATCATGAAAGGGCACAAGCGGCAAGAGAACGGCGCAGGTTGCCAAAGATGCCACTGATGAGATGGATGGTCCAGCCACAAGCGAGAAGCCCGCACCGACGACACCGACACCGAAGGAGCCGATACCCCACCATGAAATAGGCCAGAGCCGGGTGTGGTGACGGTACAGGAGGAACATCACGATCAGCATGATCGAGATGAGGCACAGCGGACCGAATGAATTCCCAGCGGTGAGTACACCCATTGCCAACCCGAGGAAGACCAAGGTCATGGTCCAGGAGAGTCGATGAGTTTCATGAACCGGCTGGCCTAATGCAGATACGACGGCTGCAATCGGCAGCAAATAGAGCGGTAAGAAGCCATCGGGTGGAGTCGGAAGCCGATTGGCGAGTGCGGCGATCACCACGAAGGTGATGACAGCGCAGATGATCGCAATCGACTTCACGCGGTACGGATCGGACCACGAGGCCAGACAGACGAGCACACCAATGAACGGAATTCCGGCAAACAGCCATGGGATGAGCACATCGATCATCGAGACCACCCGCGTTCCAACTTGTCGATCCGATGAACCAGGTGCGCGGTCATCGAACTGATCACGTGATAGACCTCATCGGCATATAGTCGATTCAGGAACACGGTATAGAGTCGAATTCGCACGCCTTCGATCCAGGCCGGCATCCAGACGGTCCGACCATGGGCCCGCATGTAAAGGTAGGTCCAGCCGAGGATGGTCATGAACGCGGCCATCACGACGATGACATCGAAAAGCCAGTCCGGGAGATCGGCGGCCTTAAAATACGAGGCCACCTCTTCCGGGTTGGGATAAAGGAATGCGGTGAACGACTCAACGGCGAACAGATAGACGAACACGATGAACAGGAGCGTCAGCAGCATGATGGCCGACACTTTCCACGACGCCACCGCCCGAAGCCGTGTGAGCGTCAAGATCGCTTGCGACGAAGTGATCCAGATAAAAAAGAGGATAATAACGGTTCCTTGGGATTCCAGCAATGGAATATGCAGCACGCCGTGCGTGATCAATAAGATAAGCAGCGGAATAAACAGTGTCGTCACAAACCCTGTCGACCAGGTCAGGCGAGAAAATCCTGCCTCGTCATCCTCATGATCGCTGTGGGGGAAATGCGGTTCTTGTCGCGCCTTATGGATGACATTTCCACAATTGAGGAACACCGTGGCTTTGAAGAGACCATGGGCAATTAAATGAAACACGGCCAGCGAGAAGGCTCCCAAGCCGCATTCCATGATCATATAGCCCATTTGGCCGATCGTCGAAAAGCCAAGCGTCTTCTTGATGTCATTTTGCGCCAGCATCATCGTCGCCCCGAGGACGGCCGTCAGCGTCCCGACGACGAACGCGATGTGCAGGGTCGTCGAACTCAGCCCGAACAGCGGCGCGAGGCGGTTAATGAGAAAGCCTCCGGCGTTGATGATCCCGGCGTGCAGCAAGGCGTGGACTGGCGTGGGGGCAAACAGCGATCCCGGCAGCCACAGATGCAGCGGAAATTGGGCTGATTTACCCATCGCACCGATAAAAAAGAGCACGGTCACAGCCGTAGCCGCGCTGACATCCATTCCGGGCAGAAGAGAAAGGGTCATGGGCGTGGTCGCCGCTCTGGTAAACAGCTCATGGAATTCGAGCGTGCCGTACAACTGATACGCGAGGGCAATGCCGGCAAGAAACGCCATATCGGCAACGCGCAACAGCGTAAACGTCTTGAACGCGCCCGCCAACGTTCCGGGGTGGACATGGTTGTGTGCCAGCAGGTAGAGCAAGTAGCTGAGGATTTGCCAAAAGAGAAACAGCATCATGAGGTTGCCGCTCGAGACCATGCAGATCAAGACGAAGTCGGTGAGACAGATCAATGCCAGATACCGGCGGGCATGACGGTCTTGGTACATGTAGCTCGTCGAGTAGCAGTAAATGATGGTGCTGACCCCCGTGATCAAGGTCATCATGACCGCGCTCAACCGGTCAACATAGAATCCGAGCGGAATAATGAAGGATGTGACGGAGGAGGGATCGTAGAATCGCACGGTGACGGGGCCCTGCGATGTGACCAGAATCAGCGTGCCGATCGCACCTAAAAATGCCAGACCGATGGGATACGCGGCCAGCTTCGCGCGGGTGAAACGGGGCGTCTCGCCGCTGAGCATCACAATGCCGGCGGCCACCAGGAGCAGAAACGGAACAATGAGAGTCAGCGACAGGAGCATGTCATCTACCAGATGGTTGAACAGTCTGTATCTTCTCTTAATCAGGCAATGGGTACACCTCCTGCCACCATGGTAGGCTAACCATTAATACGGGGTCTCCATGTTCGTCAAGCCAATGCCGGTCAAAGCAGGCGTTCTTGGGCGTGCTTATCCAAGCGCTGAATAACGGACATCAGGGCGTGCCCCACCCGATGTAAGACTGCATCGATATAAAGTCTATTGAGAAACAGCACATAGAGCCGGATCCGAACGCCGTGAAGCCACGGTGGCGTCCAGACGGTCCGGCCATGGGCCCGCATGTATAGATAAATCCAGCCCGCAATCGTCACCGATGTCGATAGGACGAGGAGCAGGTCAAAGAGCCAGTCCGGAAGATCGCCTGCTTTGAAGTACGAGGCCACTTCTTCAGGGTTAGGGTACAGAAATGCCGTGAAGGATTCGACGGCAAACAGATAGACAAACACGATGAACAAGAGCGTCACCAACATGGCCGCGGATACCTTCCAGGAGGCGACCGCACGCAGTCGCGTGAGCGTCAGAATCGCTTGCGAAGACGTAATCCAGATGAAAAAGAGAAAGATGACGTTTCCCTGGGACTCTAATAGCGGAATGCGTAAGACGCCGTGAGTGGCCAACAGGATGAGCAAGGGAATCAGGAGGGTCGTGAGAACACCGGTCGTCCAGGTCAGGGGCGAATAGCTTTCTCCCTCTACCTCATGTCGCGAGTGGGGGTGCACAGGTTCCTGTCTCGCTTTGTGAATAACATTCCCGCTGTACAAGAACACCGTGGCCTTGAACAGACCGTGGGCGATCAGGTGAAAGACGGCGAGCGAGAAGGCTCCCAGGCCGCATTCCATGATCATATAGCCCATTTGGCCGATCGTCGAAAAGCCGAGCATGTTTTTGATGTCGTTTTGCACCAGCATCATGGTTGCGCCAAGTACGGCCGTCAGTGTCCCGATTACAAGGGCGACATGCAATGTGGTTGAGCTCATTCCGAAGAGCGGCGCGAGGCGGTTGATGAGAAAGCCTGCGGCATTGATTATGCCGGCGTGAAGCAAGGCGGTGACAGACGTCGGGGCATAGAGATACCGGGGAAGCCAGCCGTAAAATGGAAATTGGGCGGATTTACTCATTCCGCCGACAAGGAGCAGCAAGGTGACGGCCGTCGTACCATTGAATTCTACACCGGGAATCAGGGACACGGTCGCCGTCGATTGCGCGGCGGCGGCAAACAGGTCGGGAAATTCCAATGTCCCGTATAGCGAGTAGGCCAGCACAGTCCCACCCAAAAAGGCGACATCACCGACTCGCAAGAGCGTGAAAGTTCGAAAGGCGCTTTTCAGTGTTTCTTGGTGGCTATGATTATGGACGAGCAGGTAGAGGAGGTAACTCAACAACTGCCACAGGACGAACAGCATCAGCAAGTTCGCGCTGGACACCATGCAGAGGAGCACAAACACGGTCAGCCCAATCAAGGCGAGATATCGGCGCTCATGCACATCTTGGTACATATACTCGACGGAGTAGGTGTAAATGATGGTGCCGATGCCGGAGATCAAGACCATCATGACCGCGCTGAGCCGATCGATATACAGGCCGATTGGAATGGCCAACACGGTGGATGCGACCGGATCGTACAACCGAAGCGAGATCGGGCCTTCCGTGGCCACTATATACAGGGTGATGATGGCGCTGCAAAACGCCGCCCCAATCGGCCACGCGGCGATTTTCGCACGGGCGTGGCGCGTGGTTTCGCTACCGACGCCCACGATAAGAGCGGCGATCAATGGGAACAGCGGCACGAGCAATACCGCAGACATCAGTACCTCAAAAGGACCCTGAAAACACAAAAGCCAACCGGTATGCTCGACACTCCGTCGAGGCGACTCGGTTGGCTTGTACTGCGACCGGCCTCTCGCATGAACTGCCGGTCACCCTACGATCCAGTGCGTGGAAACTCGGGATTCCACCGATCCGTGACTATGGGTACACTACCAGGACCGGTAACATCGCCGTGTGTTCAAAACGGTTCATCCTTAATATGGATGAACGAGCAGCGTCAAGAACGAATCGAAAGACAGGTCTCTCAGCCGGAGATTCTTGGCCCGAAAGGCCCAGAGTCAGAGGCCGTTTAAGACTAAAGGCCCAGTGGGACTCTCGTTCTTCTTGTCATGCAATCCTCGAGGATGATATGTGAAGTTCGGTTATGGAAAATTCGATACGCAATGCGATCATCAAGTTCGAGCAGGAGTTTCTGGGACGAGGTCCCGATGAAGTCCGTGCCCTCGTGGCGCGGGATCTCGTGGTTGTCCGCCTCAAGGGGGTGCTGACACCGGCTGAACGCCAGCTTGCAAAAACCACCGAAGGTGTTGAGATGGTGAAGCGGCTGCGGCAAAATCTGATCGCGCAGGGCCGCGACAAACTTTGCGAACAGGTCAGCGAAATCACCGGAGCCAAAATCCTGGGGCTGTTCACCGATATCGATGTGCAGCTCGGAGAGCGCGTCTTTGTCTTTACCATGGATCGCGATATTCAGACCCCGACCCGGTAAGGCGGGGATGCTGCAAAACCTCACCAGCGGCGTTCTCGCATCGCTCAAAGCCGAAACCTAACAACCGCGTCCGCCCCGGTCTTTCGCTCGCTGCGGCCTTGCTGGATGAGTTTTCCCAACATCCTCACTGATTCTCCGGCGTTTTTCCCGTTTGTGATGCACTCGCGAAGCACAAAAATTGACAGTTTGCAGCGGCCACAAGATATACTCCTTCCATGACTCGACGCACACTGGAAACACTTGTCTTCGATAATACCTATGCCCGCCTTCCCCCAGCCTTTTATGCGCGGTTGAATCCGACTTCGTTTAGTGGCTCGCCCTATCTGGTTCACGCCAATCCAACTGCGGCAGGGCTGATCAATCTGGACCCGGCGCAAATGACGCGACCGGAGTTTACGGCGGTCTTTGGCGGGAGTGCATTGGTGCCGGGAATGGAGCCGCTCGCCATGCTGTACTCAGGCCATCAATTTGGCGTTTATGTCCCGCAACTCGGTGATGGACGGGCGATTTTACTCGGTGAGGTGAAGAATGAAATGGACGAGCGGTGGGATCTGCATCTCAAGGGGGCCGGCCTGACCCCGTTTTCACGGGACGGGGACGGCCGCGCAGTACTGCGCTCAACCATCCGCGAGTATCTCTGTTGCGCGGCAATGCAAGGCCTCGGGATTCCCAGCACACAAGCGCTCTGCATGGTCGGCAGTGACGACAAGGTGTATCGCGAGCAGATCGAAACCGGCGCTATGCTGGTTCGCATGGCCCGATCCCATGTCCGCTTCGGTACATTTGAAGTCTTCTACTACCGCAAACAGCATGAGCACCTGAGAACGCTCGCCGACTACGTGATCGACCAGCATTTCCCGCACCTCCGCGGGGTCGAAAAGAAATATGCGCTGTTTTTTACTGAAGTGGTCGAGCGCACAGCAGAGCTGATTGCCCGATGGCAGGCCGTCGGCTGGGCCCATGGAGTCATGAATACCGATAATATGTCGATTCTCGGTATCACACTGGACTATGGGCCGTACGGCTTCATGGACGACTACGACGCGGGATTCATCTGTAACCATTCAGACTATAACGGCCGGTATGCCTTCAACCAGCAGCCCTACATCGGGCTGTGGAATCTGAGCTGCTTAGCGCAGGCGCTGTTGCCGTTGGAGGAAAAAGAGACGCTGAAGGCGGGCCTTGATATCTATCAATCGCGTTTTGAACGGGCATATTTGAAATTCATGCGGGCGAAATTCGGATTGGTAGAGGAGCGAGCGGAAGATGACGGACTCATTCGAGACTTTCTGGGCCTCCTCCAGGGCAGCCATGCCGATTACACCATCGTGTTCCGGGAGCTGAGCACGTTCTCCTCGGTTGATGATGCGCCAAACACAACCGTGGGCGAGCATTTTCTTAATCGAGACCGTTTCAACGAGTGGGCCGTGCGCTATCGGGATCGATTGCGGAATGAGCGCAGCCGTGACGACGATCGACGTGAGCGCATGAATCATGTCAATCCCAAGTATGTCCTGCGGAACTATCTCGCTCAAACAGCGATAGAGAAGGCGCAGAACAAGGACTTCTCCGAGATCGACCGGCTCTTCACGCTGCTGCAGAATCCCTTCGACGATCGGCCAGGCATGGACGCCTATGCGCTTTCGCCACCGAATTGGGGCAAGCATCTCTCGGTCAGTTGCTCATCGTAGATGCGCATCGATCTGCCGATCTGACTTCGAAATACCTTCATTCTGGTTCGCCACTTCCCTCTCCGAAGCGTCTGTTGTAGAGTGTCGACGCCTCAACTCACATCAAAGCAGTGGTTCCCCCGTACGGTCGAACAACATGGCGAAGAAGTCAAACGACTCCAAAATTGCGGTCGCCGGAGCGCTCACGCTGGTACTGGCGTTCGCCGGTATCCTTCTCGTGAAAGAACCGTTGCGCAGCTCACGACCGTTCGGCACCGGACTCGACATGAAGGTCACGACCGAGGACCAAACGGTGCGTGCACGATTGTGGGAAGATCCGGTCGCGGCGGTTCAACGGGGCCTGCGCGAAGCGAAAACGAAGCCGCCTGCCTCAACTCCAATCCCGCCGCTCACACAACGGCTCAGACCCATTCGACAGGCCATCGCCGACCGAGTCAAGGATGGACAACACGTCACGGTCCTCCTGGTGACGACCAGCGGTGGTCCATATGTCGAGAGTACCGAATCACGGCTTCGAGATCGCTATGCGGTGGGAACCGCCCTTGGAGTGGCCTGCTACGTGCCGGAACAGGAAGGCCAGCTCTCGTATGCCGAGTGGGACCCGCAAGCCTCCATCCCCGCGTTGCCGTACGAATGGTATCGACTCAGGAAAACCAGGGCCTGTGGCGAAGACGGAACGCGATCCCAGAGCATGTTGGTGGTGTGGTTTCCGGATGAGGCGCTTAACCGAGGATTCTTTGCGAGCCTGACCTCGTTCTCCCAAGCCCTGGTGTGTCGAGAATCCGAAAAGCACAGTGAATGTGTGCTCACGAACGATACACGCAAACTTGTTCAATTGAATCCGACGTTGCAGCAGGCGGTGACCTTCAAGATCGTGGGGCCACGGGGCTCTTCACAGTTCCGAGCACTTCTGGATGAGGCAGGCACTGCGTATGCTGAACCGCACGAAGGGATCGGTGTCTGGCCGAATGCCGATGGGTGGATCGATGTGTATTCGCCCTGGAGCAGCGTCATGAAAGGGTTATTGGCCTATGGGCTCAAGACCGATGCCGGCAAAGGCACCGCCTGTGTGACCTATGAGGTGTGTGAGCAGGAATTCTCTCGGCGGCTGTCCCGAGCGAATATCAGGCTTGCGTATGACATCGGATCCGATGACCGACTGTTCGAAGCATTGGTCGAAGAGCTGGAGCGGCGTCAGGTCCGTCTGGGATGGGATGCAGTGATCCTGATCGGTGAGTGGGACTCATTTTACGGGCAAACACTGCCCATCGAATTTCGAGCCGCGGCGTGCAAGAAAATCGCGACCTTTCCAGAGACGGAGTTGAAGCAAATTCAGGTCCCGGTGGACATCAAGAGTTGGTGCTCCACGATTCCGCATGCCATCGATCTGCAGGTTCGGCGGCAGGCCGATTACGAATCGCTGCTCCTGAACGTGTTCCGCTACAGCTACGAGGGCGGGCTGGATGGTGAAGTGCCAGGTGAAGACAAGGATAAGGCCTCCCGTACCGATGCCGCCAAAGACAGTCAACGTGAACGTCCTGAAGGGACCGGCCAAGTCGATTATGTGCGCGCCCTGGTGAACCGGATTCATGAAGAAGGCGAAGGGGCTCGAGCGATCGGGATTTTCGGGACGGATCCGTACGATTCGTTGCTCATCATAAAAGCCCTCCGGCCTGCCTTTCCCCACGCTATTTTCTTTACCGTGGACCTCGATGGTCGACATCTTCATCCAAGCGAGTACAAGTCGACGCGTAATATGGTGATCGCATCCCCATTCGGCCTGCAATTGGACGGTGGCCTTCAGCGGGATGTCCCGCCGTTCCGCAGCAGCTATCAGACGTCGGCCTACTTCGCCACCTTGCAGGCAGTGGGTCATGTGACGTGTCGGCCGGATGAAACTGCGAACCCTGCGAACGGTCCCTGCACCACCGCCTATCATGTCTCATCGACACCGGAAGACCGTCTGTACGATGCCGGATCTCATCCGAGGCTGTTCGAGGTTGGGAAAGACGGAGCGGTGGATTTGAGTATTGTGACAGCGGAAAACGTCCGGACGGTTCATCCTTTGCGTCCGGACTTGGCCTACACCGATGGCTATGGCCAGCTGAAGCAGGGTGTGGGATTCGATAATGCGGCTGTGGCCGCGACGACCGCAGTAGGGTTCGCGCTTGTGGTCGTGGTGGCGTGGAGTAACCAGCGTCTCTGGTCAGGGGTGATGCGCTATCCACGCCTTCTCGGAATCTCAGGCCTCATTCTGGTGGCCTCGTTCATCGTATTCGTGTTGGCTGGAGGTGCCGATGCGCTGCTCGCCAAGCATGACGAAGGGGAGCCGTTCTCGTGGACTGCGGGCGTCAGCATCTGGCCGAGCGAATTATTGCGACTCCTCGTCGTGGTATTGAGTATGGTGCTCTTCGTGAAAGGTGCTCTCGATCTTCGGAAGAATACCCTACACATCAGTGACAAGTTTCGATTTGAGGGCACCGATCGGCGTCAACGGTTTTCACCGAGTACATTTTGGAAGAATCTCCAGCGCGTCTACCATCCAATCGCCACCATGGATTCGGTGCCGGTCAATCAGGCCTGGGCTCGGTACCGCGAGGCCGGTCAGCCGAGTCAGGGGATTGCCCGCACCATGCTGTTGTTCGGCATCTATCTAGGGGTGATGTGGGCGATTGGATACTTCGTACTGAACGATGAATATATTCATCCCTGTCGTGGGCTCCTCAGCTGCCGCATAGACTGGTTCCTGACACTGGCCAGCGTCGGTATCGTGGTGCTGCTCAATCTTGCGGTGTTCGATGCCGTGATGCTGTGCCGTCGTTGGATCGGGTGGATAGTGGGATCGACGGGAGGCTGGTCGGATCAGGTCCAGGCCGAGTACCTGCGCGAATACGGGTTGGGTGAAGCCCCAACCATCGAATTCGAGAAGTTGAAGTGCCTGGCCGTGGTGGATCTCATTGCCCAGCGCACGGAAGTGGTAAATCGGCTGATCCGATATCCGTTTATCGCGCTTCTGATCATGATCGCCGCGCGGAACGAGTATTTCGACATTTGGAATTATCCGCTGCTGCTCTTGCTGTCCTGGTCGGTCAACGTGCTCTTGGCGCTGCTCGGGGCGTATCTGCTCTATCAATCAGCCAGCCAAGCAAAAGCGGCGATGCTGGCGGGACTCAACCGGCAAATGGTTCAAACCTTAGGTAGCGGAAAGGATTACGATATCCGTGTGAAGCAGATCCAGCACATGATCGGTGAAGTCGAAACCAACGAACAAGGGGCCTTTGTACCGCTCTACCAACAGCCGGTGGTCGAATCCTCGTTGTATGGCCTGGTGGCGCTGCTTCAATATCTTTACCTCAAATAGGACAACCAGATGCGAGCAGTTCACATAGGCGGGTTGAAGGTTCGACTGAGTGGCGGCTCAGACGAACAGGGTGGTGGAAACGGACCGGTCGTCATGCTTCTGCATGGATTCGGCGCGCCGGGGGACGATCTGGTGCCGCTTGCGGATGTCATCGACGTACCGATTGGAACGCGCTGGCTTTTTCCCGAGGCTCCGCTCTCGCTCAACATGGGTTTCGGCGACTCGCGCGCCTGGTGGATCATCGACTTCGCGCGTATCCAGGAGGATCGCGCTGCAGGCCGCGTTCGCGATCTATCCGTAGAGATTCCGCAAGGCTTGGCCTTGGCGCGTGAGCGGTTTCTCGCCTTTCTCAAGGAGCTCCCACGACAGTTTCCGATCGACTACACCAAGACGGTGATCGGTGGCTTTTCACAAGGCGCGATGCTCACCTGCGATGCGATACTCCATACTGATTACCCATTTGGCGGTCTGGTACAGCTCTCGGGTAATCTCCTGGCCCGGGCGGTCTGGGCTCCGCGCATGCCGACACGCAAAGGCCTTCCGGTCTTCCAAAGTCACGGCACGCAGGACGACATCCTTCCGCATATCGGAGCGGAGAGACTTCGTGATGCATTAAATCAATCGGGTCTTGCCGTCGAGTGGCATAGCTTCCGCGGTGGGCATGAAATTCCGGAGGCGGTGCTGCGACGACTTGGTCCGTTCATCACAAAGAGACTTGCAGCATGACGATGCAAACTTTCACGCTCATCGGTGCAGACGGCAAACGTATCACCGGTGATCGTGCCGAGGGCGTAGAGCGCCAGATCCTGTTCATTACCGGCTTTCTCTCCAAGCGCTGGGGTAACAAGAGCAAGGTGATAGCGCAATGGTGCCGGGAGCGAGGCTGGGGCTTCTGTTGCTATGACGTACGGGGATTCGGCGACTCGGAAGGACAATTCGCAGACTATACGCTCTCCGATTGGATCGCTGATGCGCGTACGGTTATGGAATCCATGAAGTCTGGACCGCCGGTTAGGATTATCGGGAATTCGCTCGGCAGTTGGATCGCCTGGTTGGTCGCGCAGGAGTTCCCCATCGTGAATGAACTCATCCTGATCGCGCCGGCGTTCAATATGATGGGAGAACGAGCCAAGACCATCTCCAAAGCACGGCTCCATGATTGGCATACTGCCGGATGGATGCCCTGGGATGACGACCCATTGCACAAGGATTGGCCGTTGGCCTGGAAGTGGGTGGAAGAAAGCGAGCACTATTGGGCCAGGACCTTCGATGTGACCCGCCAGGTGAAGACGACGATTCTTCACGGACTGCAAGATACTGTCATCCCGCCGGAGGGGAGTCAGCGCTTTGCCGATACACTGCTTCGCCGCGACTCAAATTTTCCACTTGATCTTCAGCTGATTCCAGGCGACCATCGCCTCAGTGGTCCAGAACACCTCGAGGTATTTCGCCGTGTGGTGATGAGAGAGACCTGATGCTCGTCTTAATTCATAAAGAATGCGGTGGTCCAGCATTGGAAGAGTCGCCGGTCGGCGAAGTCTGTGCGATTCCCATCGATCGCTTCCCGTTCCCGTGCTTTACCTGTCTGGAAGAGATCATCGACGAATCCGAAGTGCGGCTGTCGGAAGAGTTGGGGATTTAAACCAGACTCGACCGGGTGAGCCGAAGTGCCACATCCACTCGCCCTCTCCTCTACACACGCGTTCATCCAATATTTTCGATGAATCGTGAATGGCACATGAACGTTGACGACTGTTCACCCAAGGGGTGTGTGTACATGCTCAGGCCGGATCCCAAGTCCTATCATTCTGGCGGGGAGACGACGAAGAAACGGAAGCCGCGCGAAGAGCCGCACAGGCCAGGGAGGCGTGAGCGGAACCGTGCTATTCAACACGTGTGTGATGACACGGTTCTGGATAAGAAGTTGGGCTCGCTGCGTCAGCTGGGTCGGCCAGATCCGACGGGCTTGTACCTTGGCCAAATCTGTTACGGTCGCGTGCCCATCGCGCAGCGATTGTGCCAGCAGATTCGCCGTCGCCACGGCATCTTGAATCGCCAGGTTGATGCCGACTCCACCGACCGGCGACATGGCATGGGCTGCGTCTCCGATACAGAGCAGTCCGGGCTTGTGCCACTGCCGTAACCGATCGACTTGCACGGTTAGCAGTTTGATCGGTTCCCATCCTTGCAACTCATGGACACGATCGGCGGCGAACGGGGCCAGCTTCGCCACACTTTCCCTAAATAGCGGGAGGCCTTGTGCGCGAATCTCATTGAGTGATCCCTTGGCAATGACGAAGCCGCACTGCCAGTAGTCACCTCGATTCAACATGATGAAGATTCGACCGACATCGAAGCGGCCCATCGGATCGGCCGGGTCGTCGGGTCGGCGTGACAACCGGAACCAGAGCACATCCATCGGGGCACCGAATTCTTCTACGGAAAGCCCCGCACGCTTGCGGACAATCGAGTGTCGGCCATCGGCACCCACGACGAGCGCCGCACGAATGTCCAGCGGTCCTTGTGCCGTTTCTGCGTGAAGCCCGGAGACTGAACCGTCGTGCTCGATGACATCCGTTACCTCCGCGCTCATGCGGACGTGAAATCCTGGATATCGCCTTCCCTCTTCCTGAAGAAAGTTGAGAAAGTCCCACTGCGGCATGAAGGCGACATAACGGCAGTGAGTGGGCAGAAAAGAAAAATCCGCCACCGTGAACTCCAGATCTCCGAACCGCGCCTTGATCCGCGACACTTTCTGGTGCGGCAATTGGAGGAAGCGTTCGAGCAGTCCCAGCTCGTGAATGATTTCCAACGTCGAGGGGTGCAACGTGTCGCCGCGAAAATCCCGGAGAAAATCCGAGTGCTTTTCCAGGATGAGCACAGAAACGCCGGCCCGAGCCAACAAAAGGCCCAGCATCATCCCGGCCGGCCCGCCACCGGCGATGCAGCACTGGACTGACAGGGTTTCCGGCATCACATCTCCAATAGTGAGCTGACCGTTCGCATTATCATAAACTGAATCGTGTCGTGGAAGGAATTATTCGTATCTTCAGCGGTGGAGTCGTTTAACGATGGATTGAGGTATTATCACAATGTTCAGGGGCGAGATAAGATACACACCTAGACATACATCACCGCATGTGAGCGAGTGCTTTCTCGGCTTCTATAAGGTCATCCACTGTCTGTTTCCATTGACGAGGTAGAGCTTCTTTGGGTGTAGCTTGTAAAGCCCAGTGATAGGCTTCAAGAGCTTTGAGCAAGACTGGTTGACCTACCTTCCTGCCGGTACGGATTGCTTGATCTCGAAATACATTTGCAAGATGGGCTTGTGTCCTGGCCCAATCATGCTGAAATCCCTCTTCCCTGAAAACAGTCAAGGCATCTCGATACGTTGTGACGGCATTATTCAGTAAATCTATACCGACTTTCCCCCTGCTGCGGTTTCCTTGAGTGTGGAGTACAAGGCCAAGTGCATCCTGATTCCTAGCCCAGGAAAGCGGAAATCTTTTTTTAAGATGGACTGTTAAGGCCCCTTCATAAGCCTCAATAGCTTGGTTGAGAAGATGTATCCCAGCTTCGCCACTGGTACGCTTGCCTTGCTCATGGAGAATACCGCCGAGATTCATGTGGGTTAGTGCCCACTGCTGTGGAACCGTCTTCTTCTCATAGACAAAAAGGGTGTCTCTTAAAGCTTCTGTGGCCTGAACTAGGAGATGTATACTCTCTTCTCCTTCAGAGCGTTTACCTTGGCCGAACAGCACATAGGCGAGATCGGTCTTGGTCATTGCCCACGGATGAGAGGAACGCTCTTTCGTGTAAACAGTTAAAGCAGCTCGGTAAGCCTCAACGGCCTGTGCGAGCAACTGGGTGCCTGTTTCCCCATCAGTACGGCTGCCTTGCTCCTCCAATGCATCACCGAGAATACTCTGGACATTAGCCCAGTCTTCTGAAGGTGTTCTCTTCGAAAGAACAGTCAAGGCGGCTCGGAAAGCATCAACAGACTGAGCGAGGAGACGCGTACCTTCCACACCATCGATTAAACTCCCTTGTCTAAAAAGTGCAGTGCCAAGGCTCCTCTGAGTTGATACCCAGTCTTGTAGGAAAGTCTCTTTTGTATATACGATCAAAGCACTATGGTAGGCCGTAGCCGCATCGCTGAGTAGACGTGAATTCTCTGGCTGATTAGATCGATACGCTTGCTCCAGCAGTACATTGCCAATACCTGCCTGTGTCATTGCCCATTGTTGAGGGAGTGTGTCTTTCGTATGAACCGATAAAGCACCACGGTATGCGGCCATGGCTTCGTCCAGAAGGCGGGTTCGAGCATCGACGTCAGCATATAGCGCCTGATTCAGGAGCGCTGTACCGAGGCTCATCTGATTCATAGCCCAATATTGGGGAAGCGCCTCCCTTGTGTGCACCATCAGCGTATCTCGATATGTGTCGATGGCCTGGCTCAAAAGCTGCTGCCTCTGTGGCCCTTCCGCTCGAAGCCCTTGGAACAGTCTCCCGATGCCAAGGTTCATCTGTGTCATTGCCCATTGTTGAGGGAGTGTGTCTTTCGTATAAACCGATAAAGCACCACGGTATGCGGCCATGGCCTCGTCCAGAAGGCGGGTTCCAGCAGCGCCGTCAGCATAAACGGCCTGGTTCAAAAGTGCAGTGCCGAGGTTCAATTGAGTCTTTGCCCAGTCTTGTGGAAGCGTTTCTTCAGTTTGGATGGTTAAGGCTTCATGATAGGATGCGACCGCTTCAGCAAATAGGTGCGCCCTTTGGACAGCATCCGTCTGATGGCGCCCTCGCGCAATTAGAACGTTGCCGATAACCATGTGAGTCAGCGCCCAAGCCTGCGGGTTAGATTCCTTTTGATACACTGTTAGGACTGCGTTATAGATTTCCATGGCCTCGACGAGGAGAGGTTTACTAAGAGTCCCTTCCACCCGACGGCCTTGATCGACCAGCATGCTTGCCAGATTCATCTGTGTCATAGCCCACTGTTCAGGGAGCGACTCTTTTTTGACGACTGATAAGGTGGCGCGCAGAGTTTCGATGGCTTCGGATAAGAGACGATTTCCGGACTCACCTTCAGAACATAGGCTTTGCTGCCAAAGCACGAGACCAAGATTGTTTTGAGCCAGCGCCCACTCTTGCGGGAGACCTTCCTTCGTAAGGACTTTGAGTGCGCCGCGATAGGCAGTAACGGCTTGGATGAATAAATTAGCACTCGTTTTGCTATCAGCGCGGATGCCCTGATTCAAGAGCACGAGACCAAGATTCAACTGTGACATGGCCCATTGTGATGGGTGCGTATCTTTCGTGAAGACGGTCAATGCAGCGCGATAGGCTTCACTAGCCTGAGCTAGCAGTGTAAGACCAACTCCGATGCTAGTGCGTATGCCCTGGCTAAAAAGTACTAGACCAAGATTATTCTGAGCCCTTGCCCAGTCTTGTGGCACTGCCTCTTTTGGGGGACTGTCAACGCATCACGGTACGCCGTGAGCGCATTTGCAAAGTGCTGATCGATATCATTTCCCTTTGTGCGAATCCCAATTTCAGTCTCAGCATCTCCAATTAAAACTGTCAGGTCTGCCCACAGGTGTGGCTGATCACTTGAAGAGATAAGTTGCCTTGCCGATTCATACTCTATGAGTGCCCTGTCAAATTCATAACTATCCTTGTGAGCATTGCCAGCTAACCGATAATCCCGAACAGCTTCCTCAATGAGCTGTTTAGCTGTAGCTGACGCCTGGTGAGACCGAAAGACCTTTGTCCCAGCTGATTCGGCAAATAGCCTTCCTGCCTCAATAAAGTTTCTCTGCGAATAGGCAGCAAGGGCTAGGCGATAAGGATCGTTGTTTTGCTCTGTTATCGAAACCCATCTATCAATCTCGCTAGTGGTTTGCTGGGAGCTAAATCCATAGCGTATCGACCACTCTCTAATGTATCGGCCAAAATCTACCTCTTGTGACTTACCCGCAGCTCGTAGTTCATCTTTGGTCTTATCCACGGTGTCTCGTATGAATTTCTCAATCCGGTCAGTCGACCATAGTTTCTTTGACCCTTTAGGCACGAGTCGGACGTGGATTAGCGCGTCGAGATTCGTCGGGATTGGAGTTTCACCATCCAACGGATATTGGATGACCCACCCCGGTTTGGCTACAGAAAGCGTCACCGAGCCTCTTACTTTAAGTTTTTGTGACAACGAAATACGAAACAATCCACCTGCTTTTGTCCTGCCAGAATCCCCGGTTTCATTGATCGCGATATCAATTCCAACTGCCGGTGTGAGCTCATCATGTTTTCCGACGAATACCACCTTTCCTTTCAGGTCCTCTGCGAATAAATCAGCGGGTATCAAGAGCACTATAAGAATATGGAAATAACCGACGATTCGAAATTTCATCGATGGACCCTCTGCATCGTGAAATCGTTATGCTCGTTTCCTAGGCTGACAAATCGCTCCGTCGGCTCGTAAGCATTCTTCTCCGCCAGCAATTCGACTTGCTGTCCTCGACGCGCTTTAACGCTGAACTCGTATCGTCCGTTTTAATCTGACACGACGCTCACCTTGAACTCAGGCAGCTTGACAAGGACGCCCGGTAGGCGCTTATCGTCGTCCCCAAAAATAGTTCCGGATACCGGTTGATCCACGAACTCCGCTGTTGGGTTCTCAGAAGGAATGGATGAAGCTTTTTCGGGACTCCGTGGTGACCAAATCCTCTCTTGAATTTGAATGGCTGTGAGAGTTGCGGTCAGGATGCCTCCGACAATAACGACCCATATCTGCCATCTCTCATGAAGGGGTTTGGCACTCTTCTGCCCGTTTGGTGAAGATGGAGCTGCATAGTAATGAAAATCCCGTCCAGCTTGGTAGACGTTTCCCTGCAGATTCAAGTGTTGCGGATCAAAGATGGCCTTGGCCTCCTGCAGCACAGCTTTCTCTTCTGTTACGGTAACCTGGCTCAGGCCATCTATGACTAGTTTCCGTCTTTGCGCATCTGTCGTCTGCACAGCTTGCAGAGATCTGATCAATCCGGCCACATCCTCCACATGATGGCCCTGAAATGTCTGGAGGGAAGAAGCTAGCTCTGCATCATCGAGCAGATAGGGCACGATTGTCTTCTTGAGTGCAATGGCTGTGCACCACTCGAACTCAACGAAGTGGGACGCGGCGGAGTTCTTTGACCAGACAAGAAGAAACACGTCCTGATCGGCAATGGCTTCGCCCAAAATTTTTGGCCACTTCTGTCCGCCGTAAATCTTCTCCTGATCGCACCAGATAGATATATCTGTATGATTTTTGAGGTGCGCTTCGAGGGTCTGAATGAGAGGAAGGTCTTCTCTTGAGTAGCTCAGGAAGACGGTAGGCATCCAAGCAGATCCTTCGTTGGTAAGTAAATTGGGGCGGTACGATACCGCAAAATTCATTAGCTACTCAAGAGACCTTCAAACCAGGTCAGTGAAGTGAAAAGAGACTAGGAGCTGTTGAAGTTATAACCGGCTAGTCTTCAGATTTACTCACAACCTCAACTAGCTGGGCATCGAGGCACCCGTCTGATTTTGGATTCTATACTCAAACAAAGCCGAAGAGCTTTGTGATGCTTTTGTTGCGCTTTTCTCTTTTCTCAACTCAGCTCAAACAAACTACTCCGATGAACAATCTGTACGCGTATGCCTACACTTTTTACAGAAGTCACATGTGCTTCGCATGGCACGTAAAGATATTCAATAGCTTGCGATAGTCCCTTCAGTATGGAACGTGCATAGCTGTGCTCTGAGAATTTATAGATGGTGATTCGGCTTGAACATTTCATCAAATGTAAAAAGCCTTTTAGGAATGGATGTTACGGGCATCTCAACACTGTTCCAATGAGTAGCTAGAGGAATGCCTAGTGGCGGCTTTTCATTCAACTATGATCTGTTAGGAGGGTACGAGTGGACACTGGGAATAATTGAAAAGAGGTGAGTTGAAACAATGGCACGCGCGAGGCATCACCTGTGACTGACCGCCGTCCAATCCATGAACACAACTTCTTCTGAATCGCTTCCCATAATAACCATACTCTTGTGAATTTTCTCTCATGTGGCGACTGATTACACGACTTCATGCACTGTTGAATGCCAAGGAACGCCGGCTGTCCTATGGGTTGCTTGGATGTATGGTGCTTGCCGGATTGGTCGATGCGCTGGGAGTTTCCTCCATCCTTCCGTTTATGGCCGTGGTGGGAAACCCTGGACTGATTCAAACGAATCCATGGCTGCACCACATCTATACGCTGTTTGAATTTGACTCTGCGAACACCTTTCTCGTCGGATTGGGTGCAGCGGCGCTCGTCATCATGGTCCTGAGCAACGCGGTCTCGCTCGTCAGCTCGTCGGCCATCTTATGGTTTTCATCCAATCTGGGGCACAGCCTTTCAACGCAGATCTTATCGCGTTATGTGGAACAGCCATACGCGTATTTTTTGCACAACAACAGCTCGAACTTAGTCTTGAATTGTACTGAAGATGTAACGCGCGTGATCAATGGCATCATTATTCCTACCTTACAGGCGATTGCGAAGGTATTCATCGCCAGTGGTATTCTGCTACTCGTGATGTGGATGGATCCGTGGTTGGCGGTCTTGTTCGGAACCGTGATAGGGACCTTTTATGCCATTGTGTTTCTGAATATTCGTCAAAAAGTGGGCAATCTGGGAAGAGTGAGTAAACAGGCGAATCGGGAGCGCTTTCGGCTTGCCACAGAGATTTTGAATGGAATCAAGGAGCTCAAGATTCTGGGTCAAGATGAAGCCTATCAGGAACGATTCGCCGGGTATTCGTCTACCTATGCGAAGAATCAATGGATGAGTTCTACGATGGGTCTGGTGCCGCGATACGCCATTGAAACCATTGCATTTGGATCGATCATTTTGCTGGTGTTGTATCTGCTCGCGACGCACCAGGATTTTAAGGACGCGCTTCCGCTAATGGCGCTGTATGCGTTCGCAGCCTATCGTCTCCTGCCGGCATTCCAGCAGCTCTTTGGAAACGCCACCATGGTGCGGTTCAATATGAGCTCGCTGGAGGCCGTTGAGGAAAAACTGAGAACGCTCGTGCGAGCACCAGGAGCAGAAGTCATACCGCGGCTGGCAACCAAGGATGTCGGTCCCTTGCGGCAAGAAATTGAACTGAGGAATTTGGTCTTTCAATACTCCAATGCAGCCGTTCCTCTGATCAATAACTTGAATCTCACCATACAGCGGAATACGACGGTGGCCATCGTCGGCAGCTCCGGGGGAGGGAAGACAACGATTATCGATGTGATTTTGGGGTTGCTTGAACCGCAAAACGGCTCCTTGATAGTGGATGGGATTCCCATCACTCTCAACAATGTTACGTCGTGGCAGAAACATCTGGGGTATGTCCCGCAACACATCTATTTATCCGACGACACTCTTGCGGCGAACATCGCATTCGGTGTGCCGTCCGGAGATCTGGACATCGATCGCGTGGAGCATGCGGCTCAGATTGCCAATCTTCATGAGTTTGTTGTCGGGGAATTGCCTCGTGGGTATGACACCATCGTGGGCGAACGAGGCGTGAGGCTTAGTGGCGGCCAGAGGCAACGCATTGGCATCGCGCGGGCATTGTATAGCGACCCGGACGTCCTGATTCTAGACGAAGCGACAAGCGCGTTGGATAGTCTCACCGAAGACATTGTGACGGAAGCGATCCGAGAAATCTTTCATGAGAAAACGATCATTATGATCGCCCATCGCCTGAGGACGGTTCAACAAGCCGATATCATTTATCTGCTGGAGAACGGATCCATTGCAGACCAAGGGAGTTATGCGGAACTCCTTGATAAAAACGATGTCTTTCGGCGCATGGCGACCGAAGGGCTCTCGCAGGTTGCTGGCAGCTACTCGCGCGCTGGGCATTGAGAAGAACCCGAATGCTCTCGGACCGGTTCGCTAGTGTTCGTCAAAGACTCATTCGACGGTTATCGAGAAAGTCGTTCAAGCTGTAATCAGTCCCGCCAATTCTTCGCCTCATCCCAAATCCTCCATCAGCCAATCGAGAGGCTATGTTCCGGGTCGACACTCTGCACATCTCGTTCAGGTAAGAACGGATTCTCTCTCCGGTAAAACGAAATGCGACAATGATGTACATCGCTTCGCTATGCCGGCTGATACACATGAGCGAGGACTCGCGACGGGTTGCCATGGCCGGGCTGCTTTGTATGACGCTGGCGGTCCAGCATCTCGATTGACGATGGAAGCGTGGTTGTCCTGCCGTACGACTCAAAGCTCTCAGCAGTGAAGCGAAGAGACGTTCATGGCATGTTCCTACAATGTCTGTTGTGCTCTGCCACCGCCTTTGTTAAGGTGACCGGTCTTTAGCTCTTTCAGCGAGAGGAACATATGGCTACGAACGATAAACAAGTTATTTTTTCACTCGTCAATGTCGGGAAGGTCTATCCGCCGAAGCGGCAGGTGCTGCGGGAGATCTATCTGGGCTTCTATTACGGTGCGAAAATCGGGGTGCTGGGCTTGAACGGGTCGGGCAAAAGTTCGCTGCTCAAGATCATCGCGGGCGTCGATCCGAACTACACAGGCGAGATCACACGATCCAAAGGCTACAGTGTAGGTTTGCTAGAACAAGAGCCCCAACTCGATGCGAACAAGACGGTCAAGGAAGTGGTTGAGGAAGGAAAAGCCGACTTGGTGGCGCTGCTGCACGAGTACGAGGCGGTCAGCAATAAGATCGGCGAAGTTGGGCCCGATGAGATGGAGAAGCTGCTCGACAAGCAGGCACAGCTGCAAGAGAAGATCGAGGCGGCCAACGGCTGGGAACTGGAAAATGTGCTCGACATTGCCATGGACGCGTTGCGGTGTCCGCCCGCCGATCAGAAGGTGGGAACCCTATCCGGTGGAGAAAAACGCCGGGTGGCGCTCTGTCGCTTGATGATTCAGGAGCCGGATATTCTTCTCCTCGATGAACCGACCAACCACCTCGATGCCGAATCGGTCCAATGGCTTGAGCAGCATCTGCAACAATATAAAGGCACCGTCATCGCCGTGACCCACGATCGATATTTTCTGGACAATGTCGCCGGGTGGATCTTGGAGCTGGATCGTGGTCATGGCATTCCGTTCCAAGGCAATTACAGCTCTTGGCTGGAGCAGAAGAAAGATCGATTGGAAAAAGAAGAGAAAGCGGAGTCCAAGCGGAAGAAGACGCTGGAACATGAGTTGGAGTGGATCAGGATGTCGCCGAAGGCCCGGCAGTCGAAGGGCAAGGCGCGCTTGAACCGCTATGAGGAACTGGTCAACCAAAAGCAGGATTCGGTGGCGGAGGACCTGGAGATTTATATTCCGCCAGGACCGCGGCTCGGCGATGTGGTGGTCGAAGCCGGTGGAATCAGCAAAGCCTTCGGTGACAACGTCCTCTATGAGAATGTGAAATTCAGTTTGCCCAAGGGTGGGATCGTCGGTGTGGTCGGTCCGAACGGTGCCGGCAAGACGACGATGTTCAAGATGATCATCGGTAAGGAAAAGCCGGATGCCGGATCCATCAAGATCGGCGAAACGGTCAAGCTTGGCTATGTCGATCAGGACCGGAGTTTGGATGGCAGCAAGACCGTGTATGAGATCATTTCGGATGGGCAGGACACCATCAAGCTCGGCAAAACGGAGATCAATGCCCGCGGGTACTGCGCTCGCTTCAACTTCGCCGGGACGGATCAACAGAAGAAAGTCAAGGATCTTTCAGGCGGCGAACGCAATCGGGTGCACCTCGCGCGCATGTTGAAAGAGGGGGCCAATCTGATCATCCTCGACGAGCCGACAAACGATCTCGATGTGAATACCTTAAGGGCGCTGGAAGAAGGGCTGGAGAACTTCGCCGGTTGTGCCGTCATCAGCAGCCATGACCGCTGGTTCCTCGACAGAATCGCCACGCACATTCTTGCTTTTGAAGGCGATAGTAAGGTGGTCTGGTTCGAGGGTAACTATAGTGAATATGAAGCGGATCGCAAAAAGCGCTTGGGTAAAGAAGCTGATCAGCCTCATCGAATCCGATACCGCAAGCTCACCCGTCAATAGCGAAAGCCATCCAAAAGCCGAAGTCCTCGTAATATAGAGGCTGGCGGATGCGACAGAGCGTGCTGTAGATAGTCGCAGGCTAGGATCTCGCGCCGACTCTGTACTGCCCTGACCGGTTCCTCTCATTCCTTCGTCGATCTGAGCCTCATACCTTTCGGCATCAGGAGACCTGAAGACAGGCACTAGAGGGCGTTATTCAGTTCTTGACGGACCTTCTCGATCTATTCACAAATCGTTGGATATCAGATCCATCGGCTCGGACTTGCATTGAGACCCAATCCCATTGAACCGACATCCGATTTCATCCTCCCCGCTCTCCGAAAAAGGCGAATAATCCTAACAAGTTGTAAAATCAGGCGGAGCCCGTTCTTCTCAAGGTCGCTCACTCGCCAACCGATATAAATCGAGGGCAAAAACCAGGACCATCGGGTCTTCGATAACAGGCTATGACATTCGTGTCTGTTCTATGTTGGCCCTCCACGTAGTTTTCGTACACGTTCCTCCGCCGCAATCGAGCGGCGGCGAAACAATCATCCTACGGAAGCCGCCCCTTACCCGGGCGTGGTCACACACTCGTGAAGGGCCGTTTATCCCACCGCACACGGTGTCCTCATGACTGATCGGCGCCCTGACGAAACCGGTCCTCAAGCGAGATCAATCGATACCGAGTTCTGGGCGTTCGCCTTTGAAGAGAGCGGCATCAGATTATGAGATGGGACTGTCACCACGCAGCATATACGGTGGTCTCATGAGTAATCGGCGCCCTGACGAAACCGGTCCTCAAGCGAGATCAATCGATACCGAATTCTGGGCGTTCGCCTTTGAAGAGAGCGGCATCGGTTTGTGGGATTGGAATGTCACCACGAATCGAGTGGTGTTCTCACGAGGATGGCAAGACATGTTCGGTTACGCGCAGGATGAGATCGGTGACGGCCTCGAGGAATGGACATCCCGTGTCCATCCGGACGATCACCCGCAAGCCATAACTGATGCTCATCGATACGATCAGGACGAAACCGGGAAGTATGCCAAGGAATATCGGATGCGGTGCAAAGACGGCTCGTACAAGTGGATTCAAGAACGTGGGAAGGTCATGTCACGGGCCAAGGACGGCAAACCGCTTCGCATCCTTGGCTCCCATACGGACGTCACCGAACACAAACAATTGGCACGGCGGCTGACGATCCAGCATGAAGTGGCCAACGTGTTGGCGAGTGCATCCGGATTGAACAATGCGATCTCAGCAATCTTACGACCGGTCTGTCAAACGTTGGGATGGGAAGAAGGCTTGCTATGGGTGGTGGATGAACCGACTCAGAGACTTCGATGCCATTCGATTTGGACTGTGTCCGGCACCGGATCGGAGCACTACGGGACTGCGAGCCGAGAATTGACGTTTCAGTTCGGTGTCGGTTTACCTGGCCGGGTGTGGGCGCACGCAAAACCGGTCTGGATTTCGGACGTGACCCGTGATCAGAATTTTCCGCGAGCCGCCTTGGCCAAACAAGTGGGGTTCCACACGGCCGCCGCCTTTCCCGTCAGATTGGCCGATCGTGTCTACGCGGTGCTGGAATTTTTCCATCATGAAATCCTACCGGCGGATCCTTCGCTTCTGACCACCTTCCAAGCTATGGCGGACCAGCTCAGCCAGTTCTGTGCCCGCGAGCGGGCGGAGGAGCGGTTGCGTCAAACCCAGTTCGCGATGGAACAGGCGATGGATGCCATTTACTGGATCGATGCGCATGCCAAGATCCTCTATGCAAATGAAGCCGCGAGCCTCATGATGGGCTACTCGCGAGAAGAACTCCTCGGCATGACGGTCCACGATCTCAATCCGGACTTTCCCGTTTCCGTGTGGCCGGGCTTCTGGGAGGAGACGCGGCGAAACAAGACGATGTCGCTCGAAACCACCCATCACGCCAGGGATGGGCGGGTCATCCCGGTCGATATTCGAGTCAGTTTCGTCGCCTATGAAGGACAGGAATTCCACTGTGCCTTCGTCCGCGACATCACCGACCGCAAGCGGGCCGAAGAGGCTCTGCGCTCCAGCGAAGAACGCTTTAGCAAAGCCTTCAACGAAGCGGCTATTGGCATGAGCCTCGTGGCGCTCGACGGACGCTGGCTTCAGGTCAATCAATCCCTGTGTGACATTGTCGGCTATACCGCCGAGGAACTGTTGGCCACGACGTTTCAGACCATTACCCATCCGGACGACCTGGAGGAGGATCTGGCTTTTGCGCGGCGGCTGCTTGCGGGAGACATTCGCACGTACCAAATGGAGAAGCGCTATGTGCATAAGCAGGGACACATCGTCTGGATCGTGCTCGGTGTTTCATTGGTGCGACATCTCGATGGAACGCCGCAGTATTTCATCGCTCAAATCCAGGACGTCACGGAACGCAAGCTATCGGAAGCGAAGCTGGCGCAAGCCGCACAAGACCTCGAGCGGAAGAACAGGGAACTGGCGATCGCCCGGGATAAGGCCCTTGAGGCGGTCAAGGTCAAGGCAGAGTTTCTCGCCACGATGAGCCATGAAATTCGGACACCGATGAACGGAGTCATTGGGATGACCGGGCTTTTGCTTGATACACCGCTGGATGCTCAGCAGCGCGAATTCGCGGAGATTGTACGGCTATCCGGGGAACATCTGTTGGACATCATCAACGAGATTCTCGATTTTTCAAAGATCGAGGCGGGGAAACTTGATTTGGAAAACCACTCCTTTGAGCTTCACACGACCGTAGAGGATGCCATTGGCCTACTTGGCGAACGGGCTTATGCCAAAGGCCTCGAGCTGACAAGCTTTGTGCATCCCGGTGTGCCGACAGCTCTTCGGGGAGACCCCGGCCGTCTGCGTCAAATCCTGATGAATCTGATCGGCAATGCCATAAAATTCACAGAACACGGCGAAGTCGTCGTCACGGTGAGCCTGACGAACGACGCCGACGAGGTGACCGCTGCACGTTCGGATTCATCATGCCGGACGTTACGATTCGAAGTATCAGACACCGGCATCGGCATTACGCCCGATCAGCAGGCGAAATTGTTTCAGCCATTCACTCAAGCTGACGGTTCCACCACGAGGAAATACGGCGGGACCGGCCTAGGGTTGGCTATCTGCAAACAGCTCGTGGAGATGATGGGAGGGCGGATCGGCGCAGACAGTAAGATTGGAAAAGGCAGCGTCTTTTGGTTCACGGTACGGTTTCCACTTCAACCGGAGAGGACTCAGTCTCTCTCGACAACGCCAGCTGCGTTCGAAGGCCGTCATATTCTGATCGTGGACGATCATGCCACGAATCGGCATGTCCTTGAACAGAGTCTACGAGAACACGGAGTGCAGTATGAAAGCGCGGAAAATGGAGACCAAGCGCTGGAGTGTCTGCGTCACGCGGCCATTCGACAAGCCCATTTTGATGTGGCCCTGCTGGATCTGCAGATGCCGGGGATGGACGGTCTGGAATTGGCTCATCGGATCAAGTCGGAACCAGCGATCAGTGCGACACGCCTCGTCCTTCTGACATCAGTAGGCCAGCGTGGCGATGCCAAATTGGCTCAAAACGCCGGGATCGCCGCCTATCTGACGAAGCCGATACGGCAGTCGCTCTTATATGAGTGTCTCAGCCTTGTTCTGGGAAGCGAATCGCAGGCTACTCATTCGACCGAACAGTCTCTTCCACCCATCCTGACCCAGGATGGACTGTCAGTGGGGCCAACACGATCCATGCCGCTTGTTCTCATCGTTGAGGACAATCTGGTGAATCAAAAAGTTGCCGCGAATATGATTGAAAAAATGGGGTATCGGGTCAATGTGGTGGCAAATGGGAGAGAAGCCGTCGATTCCTTAGCGCGTATCTCCTATGCGCTCGTGTTCATGGACTGCCAGATGCCGGAAATGGATGGATTTGAAGCGACGATGGTCATTAGGAATCGGGAGGAGAGCCTACGGCAGGGTGGTGGAAAACCATTCCATGTACCCATCGTCGCGATGACTGCCAATGCGACGCAGGAAGATCGTCGTCGATGCATGGAGGTGGGGATGGATGATTTCCTCAGCAAGCCGGTCACAAGTAAGGCTCTGGCAGCGATCCTGAATCATTGGCTGCCACACAAACAAGTTTCCACGGAGACGGAATCAAAAGCAGCGTAACCGCGAGGGAATTGCCGATCACCAGCGCAATCATCACTCATCCCTCAAACGATCAATCAAAGCGTAAACTTCTCGGGCTGGTTTTTATTGTGCCTCCCCGCTGTGCTACTCGCTCCTTGTCCCGCCATGTGAGCTTGCCATAACGACTTCAACATTCTGCAAGGCGTTCTCTCTCCTCTTCGTGCCAGCTGAGGTACCTAATACTAAATTTAGTCCCTCTCAAGAATTACAGCCACAAACCGATATTACTTAGTAAGGGCAATCACCGTTCAGTCTTCCACGACGGATCGATAGTGCCGGTGGCCGATCCATGTTCGCACATCGGCGCGAGATGTGTCGCCGGAGGGCACCGAGCCGTTAACATCGAACGGCACACGCGGAGAATATGCCACTACAGTCGGCACAAAGACGATACAGCTCGATATCTTACGGGTTTAGTGCAGCCGTAGTAGGCCTCTGCCTAGTTTGCTTGACAACGGTGGAGCCGGTGTTTCCCCAGACCGTTCCGACGCAGCCCACCGTTCGTCCGGTCGTGCACCAGGAAGAGGCTTCCGAACAGGAAGGAGACGACCGTCCTTCGTGGAAAGAAATCAAGGAATTGAAAGCGCGGGTGAAGGCTCTTGAAGAGCAAGGCAAGACCAGCTCGTCTGGACCGGACCGTCCAGCTGGATTATCGGCAAACGGCACGGACTCGCCGTCCAGCGTGAGCGAGGTGCAAGACACCCTCGACGTCTTACAGGAACAGGTTCGTGAGCTTACCAAAAAGATCGATGAGCGGGTGACGGTGAACCTCTATGCGACCGGCGCGTTTGAAAGTTTTCAGCGCGTAGATTCGCACTTCGATGCGCGCAATGTCGAGCTGCTCGTGAGCGGCCAGATCACGTCCCGACTCAGGGCGTTTGCGGAAATTGAGTTCGAGCGATTGCCCAAGAGCAGCGCGAGCACCGGCACGGCGACCAATCGGCAGGGAGAGGTCGAAGTCGAACAAGGATGGCTGGAGTACAAGATCACCGACGCGTTTATCCCTCGAGTCGGTGTCATTCTCGTGCCATTCGGCCGGCTCAACCTTGAGCATTTCGATCCGGTCCAAGATTTGACCGACCGTCCGATCGTGATGCGCCGCGTTATTCCAACGACCTGGGGAGAGGCCGGCATGGGCTTCACCGGACGTCTGGCGTTGCCGAACTCCATCCTGCAAGACTTGGCAGTGAACTATCAATTCTTCGCGATCAATGGCCTCACCAACGCGATCAGCGACACGAGTACTCGCAACGCCCGCGGCGGCTTCGGGTCGGATAACAATGCGAATAAAGCTATTGTGGGGCGACTGGGGCTGCGGCTGTACCAAGGCGGTGAACTGGGTTTCAGCGGTTACCGTGGCGCGCTCGATAAGTTGGGGCATTATTTGACAGGGTTCGACATCGACTGGAAATTCCGGTGGGGTCCGATCGAGCTGCTCGGCGAATATGCCTATTTTGGCGCAGATCGGGGCGTCGCGCAGTTCGGCAGCGTGACGACCACCGTGCCGAGCACGCTGCAGGGCGGCTATGCCCAGGTAAACTATTATTTCTGGCCCGAGTTCCTGAACGGAACGTTCCTGGCCCAGCACTTCCCCAGTCCCAAGTTCACCGCGATTTTCCGTTACGACTTTGCGCGCATCGCGGATGACGAAGACGCCGGAACGATCGCCAACAAAGAACAGCGCTACACGATCGGAATGAACTATCGGCCCGTCCAGAACTACGTCTTCAAAGTCGAATATCAGTTCAATACGACGCGAAGCGAAGCGCTGGAACGAGGCACGGCAAATGGTGTGCTTACCTCGATCACCGCGGCATTCTAGCGGTCTCCGCGTTGCTGTGAATCCTGGAGTAAAGTCATGACTATCCAGCGTGGTCGGCCAATGAACAAACAATATCTTGGAGCCTTGCTGGTTGCGTTGCTGAGTCCCATGGCGGCCCAAGCGGAAAGCGCGGCGGCGATCGCCGTCATCGTCAATAAGGACAACCCCGTGGTAACGCTCCACATCGGAGACTTGGCCAGAATCTATCGCGGCGAGCGCGGGGAGTGGCCGGACGACCAAAAGATCGTGGCCACGAACCATGACGTGGAGTCAGACCTTCGGCGGCGGTTTTATGCCACGGTGCTGGGTGTGCCGCCGACCGAAAAGTTTCGTCTTCCCGGCACGCCCATTCCGGTTCACATCATGACGTTCAAATCGTCCCGAGTGATCTTGAAGTACGTCGCCTCCACGCCACAGGCCATCGGGTACGTGCCGGTGGAACATCTCGATTCCAGCGTCAAAGTGCTGCGCGTCGACGGGCTGTTGCCGGACGACGCGAGTTACCCCGTCAGGTAGGGACACCGCGAAGAGAACCGGATATGTGGCGCGACTTATCGATACGACTGAAACTCCTCGTGGCATTTCTCCTAATGACGATGATTCCATTATTGTCGGTGACGGCGCTGACCTCGAACCGGGCCCACCACGAGCTGCAGCGGACGGTGGAATCCCGGTTGGAGGAAGGGGCGTCCCAGGCCATAGACAAGATCGATCGGATGCTGGGAAACAACCTGCTCGTGCTGGAGATGCTCACCCAAATCGAGGCGATGCAGGACATCGTCGCCGATGACGCTGATGGACGCATCACGGCATTCCTGATGGGGCTCAAACGTATGGACAGCGGGTTTGCGTATGTGCTTTGCGTCAACCCTACAGGAAAAGTCGTGGCGGCGAGCGATCCAGAATGGATCGGCCAGAGTCTCAGCCGGCAAACCTGGCACAAGGAGCTGGATCCGCCCGACCACCGCTTCGTCTCGGAGGGGTTGTCCGATACTGGAAACCCCGTCGTCCATTTTGTCACGGAGCTGCCGGCCCTTCATGATCCCTCGAAATCCTTGGGCCGTCTAATTGCGCGTCTGGATCAGAAGGAACTGGAGCGGATCATTTGGTCCATTCGAGTCAATGAGAACGGACAGAGCCCGCAGGGGTATGCGCTGCTGATGAATCGGCGATTCGAAGTCGTAACCGCTCCGCCCTTTATCCGTGACGTCGCCAACGCACAGTTCGAGATTGCAAATGCTGTTAGCATCGCCTTGGGCGATCAGATCAAGCACGGTGTGCCGGTCACAGTACGAGCCTCGAACACGTCCGTGATCGGATACGCCGGCTCGAAAGGCTATCGCTCCTTTCAAGGGCTTCAATGGTCGGTGGCCATTATCCAGCATACTGCGGAAGCCTACGGCACGGTGCGCACCCTCTGGTACGAGGCATTAGCGCTGGTGCTGATGACTGCGGTGATGGTCATCGGGCTGTCATTCTGGTCAGCGCGACGCCTGGTGCGTCCGCTACACCGACTCAACGCGCTTGCTACAAGTGTGGCGGAAGGAGATCTGTCGCAGCGTCTCGATGTTCGGTCGCACGACGAACTCGGTCAACTGACCGAGGCGTTCAATCATATGATCGACAAGTTAGTATCGTCACGGAAAACAATTCTCACTGCCAATACGGACCTTGAAGTTGCCTGTCGCCAAGCGCTGGAAGCCTCGCGTGCGAAGGCAGAGTTTCTGGCGATGATGAGTCATGAGATTCGGACGCCGATGAACGGCGTGATCGGCATGACCGGCCTGCTGCTTGATACAGCTCTGACGTCGGAGCAGCGTGAGTACGCGGAGACCGTGCGGCTCTCCGGCGAACACTTGTTGGACATCATCAATGAGATCCTCGACTTCTCCAAGATCGAAGCCGGTAAGCTCGATCTGGAAAGTCTCGATTTCGACCTCTATACCACGGTGGAAGACGCTATCAGCCTGGTGGCCGAGCGAGCCTACGCCAAAGGCCTCGAACTCACCTATCTCGTGCAGGCGGGCGTGCCGACGGCGCTGCGCGGTGATCCCGGCCGGCTCCGTCAGATTCTCGTGAATCTGATCAGCAATGCCCTGAAATTCACAGAACGCGGTGAAATCATTGTCACTGTGAGTACCGAAGAAGCGTCTACGGGGGGACCGGCAACCAGTCCGGATGCGCCGTACCGCATGGTGCGTTTTGAGGTGTCCGATACCGGAATAGGCATCTCGCCGGAGCAACAGATCAAACTGTTTCAACCGTTCACGCAGGCCGACGGCTCTACCACCCGGAAGTTCGGAGGCACCGGATTGGGACTTGCCATCTGCAAGCAGCTGTCGGAGCTGATGGGAGGGCGGATCGGCGTCGAGAGCAAGGTCGGACTCGGCAGTATCTTTTGGTTCATGGTGCGCTTGCACCTGCAACCGGAAGTCGCGCAGCAAGCCAGGATGACTCCGGCCACGCTGCAGGGTCGCCGTATTCTGATCGTGGACGATCATGCCGCGAACCGGCGGTTTCTTGAGCAGAGTCTCAGTAGAAAAGGCGTGGCGCATGAAAGCGTGGAGAACGGGTTCCAAGCGTTGCAGTGCCTGCGCAACGCGGCCGGTCGGCACGCCCCCTTTGATCTCGCCTTTCTGGACATGCAAATGCCGAGCATGGACGGTCTGGAATTAGCCCGTCAGATCAAGTCCGAAAAGGCCATCAGCGCGACACACCTGATTCTTCTGAGCTCATTGGGCCGACACGGCGACGCCAAGGCCGCGCAAGATGCCGGCATTGCCGCTTATTTAATGAAACCGATCCGCCAGTCGCAGATGTACGACTGTCTCAGTCTCGTGTTGGGAAGCTATCCCCATGCCTCGGGGTCCACGACTCAGTCCTCCGCTCCGCTCATTACCCGGCATATTCTGACGGAAACGCAGACGCGGTCTCGCCCCTTGATCCTGGTGGTGGAGGACAGCCCCATCAATCAAAAGGTCGCGGTGAAGATGATCGAGAAACTCGGGTGTCGCGTGAATGTCGCGGCAAATGGACGAGAGGCCGTCGAGTCGCTTGTCCGGATTCCCTACGCGCTGGTGTTCATGGATTGCCAAATGCCTGAAATGGATGGCTTCTAAGCCACCAAAATCATTAGGAATCAGGAAAGGAATCTACACAACGACGGCGGCGAACCGCTCCACATCCCCATCATTGCCATGACGGCCAACGCGATGGCCGAAGATCGCGAGCAGTGCCTGGCGGCAGGGATGGATGATTTCCTCAGCAAGCCGGTCACGAGCAAAGATTTGGCAGCCGTCTTGAATCGCTGGTTGTCGTATGAGCAGGATTCTGCGGAGGGGAAATCACAAGCCGCCTAGTGATGAGGTGATCACAGCAACTGCCGTGCGGCCTCTCGCCTATCGTCGACCTCCTTCCATTTATCTATATAAATTGCCCCAGTACTGCCGGGCATGGTCTTGACCCGACCTAGGCTATAGCCCGCCTCTCGCATCTTCCAACCGACAGTCTGAAGTCGTACAATCCGTGTTCAACTCAAGTCTCTATGCATGACGGCACGTCACAATAGGTGTGCCATCACCGCTTTTTGAAGCACGATGAAGCCACGAGTCATCATTACCGGAGCCGCAGGACTGATCGGTCAGTATGTGATGAAATCTGCCTCTCGTTGGGGGTCAGGCTGGGACGCACACGGCCTCAGCCGCGCCATCCTTGATCTCACGGATCATGCCGCTGTGGAGCAGCTTTGGCAACGTCTCACACCCTGTGCAGTCATCCACTGCGCAGCCTTAAGTCGAACCACTGATTGCGAACGCAATCCTCAGCTCGCCCGTCGCATCAATGTGGAGGCCACAGCTCATCTGGCTCAACTCGCCAAGGACATTCCTTTTATTTTCGTGTCGAGTGGGGAAGTCTTCGATGGCCAGGGTAGTTGGTACCAAGAGACAGACGAGCCCAACCCCATCAATGTCTATGGCAAGACCAAGCTTGAAGCGGAGCAGCTGGTGTTGCAGAATCCCTCCCATACCGTGGTGCGAATCGTTCTGACGGCGGGAACCTCACAGAATGGCGATCGAAGTTTCGTCGAAGACATGTGCCGAGCGGCGAAGAGCAGCAAGAGCATGACGCTCTATGCTGATGAGTATCGCTGTCCGTTACCGGCGGGAGTCATCGTACGTGCACTCTGGGAGTTGGTTGGCAAGCATTCACCGGGTCTGTATCACCTGGGGGGACGTGAACGGTTATCACGCTGGGAAATCGGCCAGGCACTCCTGTCCTGGTACCCGGAACTGCACGGTCGTCTCGTTGAGGGAAGTGCCTGTCAGCATTCCGGCGCGCCTCGACCAGCCGATCTCTCATTGAACTGTACGAATATTCAGGCGCGCTTGTCCTTTCCCATACCGGGCTTTCGGAGTTGGTTGAAAGAACGGGTGCATCAAGGTGCTGATTTGTGGGACTATGAGCCCAATCTGTCGTGAGGCATAGAGACAATGGAATCAGAGAATGGAATATTTGCATCAGATCCCCTGCCGCTGGTCCTGACAGCGTATCTTTTTACGACGGTGGTTATGGCAGCCTTGTGGGCCGTGCAGCGGAAAACGAGGAACGCTGCGATTGGCGATGTCGGATGGTGCTTTGGCCTGATACTCGTTGTGCTGTGGTACGCCACCCAGGCAAGCGGCGGTTTCGCGCGAGTCTTTCTGCCTGTGATGCTGGTGACACTCTACGCGGGACGGCTCGGGTTCCACATCCTGTTCAATCGCGTCATCGGCAAGGAAGAAGATGCGCGCTATCGCCGGCTGAGAGAGGAGTGGGGTGAGTCCGAGTCGGCCAAAATGCTCGCGTATTTTCTCCTGCAAGCGCTGGCCGTCGCGGTCTTTTCGCTCCCATTTCTGGTGCTGATGTGGAATCCACGGCCTCCCTCCGCATTGGTCGAACTCATTGGCTTAATGATCTGGGGGGTAGCCGTCTCCGGTGAGGCCAAGGCCGACCGGCAGCTTGCCCATTTCCGCGCAGACCCCAATAACCAGGGGCGCGTCTGCCGGGAGGGCTTATGGGCCTATTCACGCCATCCCAACTATTTTTTTGAATGGCTCCACTGGTGTTCGTACGTTGTCATGACGTTGGGGGCGCCGGGGTGGATCTTTACGTGGATCGGGCCGATCGGAATGGGCGTGGCATTGTTCGTATTGACGGGTATTCCACGAACGGAAGCACAAGCCCTTTCAAGCCGGGGAGAGGAGTATAAAGCCTATCAGGCGACGACCAATGCGTTTTTCCCCTGGTTCCCTCAACGAAAGCCGGGCGCTTCCGTTAATTCCTGACATTCCCGCTTCCAGGATGTCTCGCTCCAATCGCTCTCGGATGGCTTGAATGCGCCGGCGCTACTTTCTACTATCCAGATCCGCAATCCGGGAGCGAGCGATTTCGGCTTCTCTGGTGGTTGGATAGAGATTTACCAGTTCTTGGTATAGCTGCTTGGCGTGGGCCGGATTACTTTGAGCCTCTTCGAAGGCGGCGGTTTCGAACAGTTCCTTAGCCTTCTGATCGGAACAGCTGAGCAGTGTCAAACAGAGGGCGCAGAGTACGAGTCGTGCTGTCGTCATGGTTGTCCTTTCCCGGCATCTCTCCGGCGTGGCATGCGTGTGTCTCTGTGAGCAGATCCTGATTCCAGTGTATCGATGCGATAGCAAGGAGATGAAATCCCTTCGCTACGGCATTGTGGGCAACGGCTTGGCCGCGTCAATCTCGTGCGGTCGCGGAACATGAATCCACAATCCAGGCAGATGGATGGTTCAAGAATAAATTGTCGTGAACGATCGCGAGCCACCGTTTTTACCACATGCGGCAAGTGCTCCTCTACCTGTCGTTCTGGAATTCCAAGCCTCTGGGCCAACTGATCGGTGGTCATCCGCGTGTCGGTCAGCAGTTCGATGATGCGTTGACGGAGCGTGCGCTCTGGAGGGGGCATGCTTGATATGGTAAGGACCAGGTCTCAAAAATACCAGATGCACGGCGCGGATCTTTCTCGAATCATCATAAGTCTTGCGCACTTAAAGGTTGCACCGACGCCTTCAATCTGGCAAAATCTGTCCCCGCGTCACTTATCGCATCACGATTAACTTATAACTTACTAGGCCGACCTGTCGCTCGTATCCTGAAACATTAGGATTCTAGCCCAGCGCGCAAATAGACGAGGAGGTTTGGGCAATGAAGTTCCTCGCAGTCCATCCTGGTCCGCTCATGTACACCAAGATTTATCTGCGTCTGGAACCACTCGGCCTCGAGATGGTGGCCCAGGCGTGCCGACAGGCGGGACACGACGTCCGTTTGATCGACTTGCAGGCGGATACATGGAAAGACTATGAGGCACTGATCAGGACCTGGAAGCCTGATGCCATTGCGTTTGCTTGCAATTACCTGGCGAATGTCCCCGAGGTCGTGGACTTGGCGAAGCTGACCAAGCAGGAACTCCCAAACTCGTTCGTCTTTGTCGGCGGGCACAGCGCCTCGTTCGTGGCCAAGGATTTTTTGGAGCACGGCAACGGCGCCATCGATTGCGTGTTGAAGGGTGAAGGGGAAGTCGCAGCTCCCAAACTGCTCATGGCAGTCGAACATGATCGCAAGGCGATCACGCAAGTGCCGGGGGTTGTCACCCTTGATGGCGAAGGACCTCCCGCACAATTTATCGAAAATTTGGACGATATCCGTCCCGCGCGCGATCTCCTGCGAAATCGCCACAAATACTTTATCGGTGTGCTGGACCCCTGCGCGTCGGTCGAGTTCGCGCGAGGCTGCCCTTGGGATTGTTCCTTCTGCAGCGCCTGGACTTTTTATGGCCGCAGCTATCGAACGGTCAGCACCGAGAAAGCCGTGGAGGAGTTGGAGCTGGTTCAAGAACCGGGTATCTTCCTGGTCGACGACGTCGCCTTCATCCAAGGCAAACAGGGAATGGAGATCGGCGAAGCCGTGGCGCGGCGGGGGATCAAGAAGCAGTATTACATGGAGACGCGTGGCGATGTCTTGCTGCGCAACAAGGAAGTCTTCCAATTCTGGAAGACGCTCGGGCTCCAGTACATGTTCTTGGGCGTGGAGGCGATCGATGCGGAAGGCCTCAAGATGCATCGCAAGCGCATCTCGTTAGGCCGAAATTTCGAGGCACTCGAATTCGCCCGATCTCTTGGGATCACCGTCGCCATCAATCTCATCGCCGATCCGGATTGGGATCGGCAACGGTTCGAGGTTGTGCGGCAGTGGTGTTTGGACATTCCGGAGATCGTGAATATCAGCGTTAATACTCCGTACCCCGGTACCGAGAGCTGGGTCACGGAATCCCGCAAACTTCACACGCGAGATTACCGTCTGTTCGATATTCAGCATGCCGTGATGCCGACCAAGATGCCGCTGGCTGATTTCTACGCGGAACTGGTCAAGACCCAACAGGTCTTGAATAAGAAACATCTCGGCTGGGCGGCGCTCAAAGGCACGGCCAAGATTGCGGCAGGGCATTTGATGCGGGGACAAACCAATTTCATCAAGATGCTGTGGAAGTTCAACAGCGTCTACAATCCCGAGCTGCAAATGGCTGATCACCGCCGGCAAGTGGTCTACGAAATGTCGCCACCGCCGGAGAAGAAAGACAAGATCGACGCGAAACAGCTGTACATTTTACCCGCGAAAGGCCGCCAGGGTCGGGCGATCGACGATTCCACCGAAACCTTCGTCGACGAATCCCGTATGGGAACCGCCGTCTGATCGTTGTGATCAGTGTCGTGAGGCATGAGTTTGACTGATCCTTGTTCGTCTTTGTCGATCGCGGGAGCGTTCAGTACTGTTCCTTCAAGGTGAAGACACTCACCTCCTGATCGCACTGGCCGCCGCACCTGCTCCTCAGCGTTTTGGTTGCCACGACACCGTTCTGTCCGATGTAGGTCCAATCTTTCAGCAGAAACATGACCATGGGATCCGTGGAAACCTCCCCTCGTCCGCTGATGAACATAGACGTCCAAAAGGGAGACAGTTCGGGCCGGTTGGGGACACACTTGTAATTCACCATGGCGTGCATGCCCGTGCTGGTTTCCTTCGACGTTCCCAATATGCCGTATACCAATTCGATTCTCGACGGCGACCCCGAACCAGCCTTGCCGCTTTCCGGCTCTTCCTGACGAACGAAGGCCTGGAATATGCGTAAGCCGACTGTCCCTTCACCGCGGACCAGCGGCATGCAGGCGTTCCAATTCTGTGGCGGCCCGGTCCTATAGGTGACGAGTCCCTCCCCTGTGTACTTCCGTGCCGTATCGGATTCCACTTCTTCCGGACTATTCAAGGAAATCCGAGCTGTCGCTTCCGACTGCCCGGGGTCAGGGCTCGTTCGGTCGGAGGCTACAACCGTCGAGCGAAACTCCAGCATCAGTCGGGGTGTCCAATCTCTGACTTTGAACTTGTAATTCTTCCCCAAGAGATGACTGCGATAGAGAACCTGGGCCGGCAGCACCCACGGACCCTTCAGGGCGTCCGCGAGATCCCGGAACATATCCGCAGGTTTAAGTTGCACATTGGCACGAACCGTCGCCTGCTTGATCACCGGCTGCGGGTCGCGGCCCAGTTCTCGTTTTTGCGGCGCACCATGGATACTCGTTTTCGCTGTCCCCTTGTCATCCGTCCGGACCGACTTCCTGACGTCGCCGAATCCCACGCCCGCATCCTGAATGCGCGGGCCTGGGTTCTCCAGCTCCACGATCGCCTCGGTTATCTTATGGCCCGCCGTCGCATCCATCTTGAGGCCGCCCTCGACCAGCGTCCACTCGACGTCGGCTCCCTTGATCGGCCCGTTTTCCGGCATGGAAAAATCAAGTCCGAGCCCCATGAAAAACTTTCCCGTACAGTGCAGCGCAAGTTGCTTGGGCAAATCGAGCTTGTTCAGGTCGAACGACAGGGCCGCAGACAGTTTCGCAAACTCGCCGGGCTGTCTGGTTTTAGTGCGCACTAATGGCGGAGGTGGGTCCATGGTGATGTCGATCGTCACCGCGTTCATGACGGCGGACAGTTCAGCCAGGGAGAGCAGTGCCGTGGCGATGTTGTGCGCAATCGAGAGGTTCTTCACATATTTGTTCAAGAGCGCATCGGTTTCCTTGCCCGAGCGGATGAGCTCCTGACGCCGATAGATTGATCGGAGATCCGTCGTCTCGCTGAGCTCCCGATAGGCTCCAATGAGCCCTGCCTCATCGGCGAGGTTCCTCAGCGGTCCGAACGCGAATTTGAGACTCCATCCCCAACCACTCGCGGCAATGGAGGTGTCGATGCCCTCCTCCGTTCCGAACCCGCAGGGATCTCCCGGTTGAAGGCTCGAAACTCGCCATGCTCGCCCTTGGGTATTGGCAACAAGACGCAGTGCGTCTCCTTTGCCGGGAAAGCGAGGAGTTCGTCGGCTGATTGAAGGATTCGTGGCGCGCTGGATTCCTAACGCAAAGAACTGCCCGGATAAGTATTTGAGCATCAAGACTTGCTGGACCCCGTTCAGCTGGATTCCTGCAAGATCCTTCACAGTCAGGAGATCGTAGGGCACCGCGGACTGCCGGCCCAGTTCGATGATTAGGTTGGCCCACATCCGCACCGTGGGAATGGAATCGTTGACTCCTGCCCTGATGTCGTCCAGTAACAGAGTCATTATCAGGTGCCCGGTTCGGTCATCCTTGACGGCGAGAGCAATGTCGGTCTCAAGCTCCGAAAACGGGACAGTCATTTGATCTGCCGCCGCGCGCGCGAGAGCGTTGATTTCCCAGTCTTCCAGCGGAATTCCCATTTCCGGTTTCTGCGGAACTCCGCTCAGGACACGCCGCTTCGAATCTATGACAGCAAATCCTGATGCCGAGAGCGCCTCCAGCAAAGCCGCCTGCCCATTTGCTCCTCCGGCCAATATGCGCCTGGCCAGTTCAGCTGCGGATGTTGCTTGAATGACCGGTTTCGTGTGGCGCGATTCGGAAGATTGTGCGGTCGGCGATTCTGTTGTTGGACGCGGACGCACGTCGCGTGCTCGTTCCTGCATCGCAGGCTGAGTCGCCTGCACCTTGCTTGGATCGTACTCAGGTGGATTAGAAGACGGCAGGTGCTTGTCGCCGCCGCAACCTTGAATAAGTAGAACAATGATGGAGATCCAGAAAATTCTGGCTTTCATGGCTTCCCTTTTGCCACGTCACATGTCATCTCGCTGGGGATGCACCTTCGCCCGGCTCATCCGCCTGCTTCAAGGTCAGCGTCGTCTCTTCCCGGCAGGTCTGCATCCCTATGCTACAGTTGGCGGTGACAGTTTTTTTGGCGATGACGTCGGAGTCGCGTACCGGCGTCCAGCCGCCGATCTCGTACCCTTTCTTCGCCATATTGAATGTCCTGAAGCGAGTGAAGCTGAAGGCCCCGCTCCACCCTCCGGCTTTTCCCGTCACGCCATGCGCTTCACCGCCATGCACACCCTGTGTCGCAAACAACTCTTTCAATTTTTCAGGTGTATAGCCGCTCGTACAGTGGGTCTCCAGCACTTCTCCTGATTGCCCCGGCAGAATGATCAAGGTCACGGCGAATGGCTCCGGGTCACTGCTGATCGAGCCTCCATTCACATGAAACGTGGTCGTGCCGGTGCCTTGAACGCGGAATTCGCACTGAGCCGCCTGAGTCGTGGTGCGAGTGGCGTAGTGCATCACGCCTTCCCCAACCCATCCGCGATCGTCCGTATGCCGGAGCGGGATGTTCGCCTGCACATGGGCGTCGAACCCATTCGAACTTAACCCCATGCCGAACTGCGGGTTCACAATATTCAACGGTTCCTGAACGATGTGCGACTTGAACTCGAGAACATAATCCGACGGAGCAAGTTCCCATTCCCCGTCTTTGGTTTCGGCCACTCCCGCGCGGGAGACTGTCTTCACGCGGAATCCGCTATGCCGAACCCTCGTGGCGGGAGATTGATAGGTGAACATGGCAGGAGCCCCTGGACGTGAATCCGCTTCCCTTGGCGACACACGGCCATTGCCCTCCCTCGGCCGCTCTCTCGCCTCCTTGAACTTGGCCGGTACCACCGTCTGGTCCTTCTTGGTGCGCAATTCCGTTTTCACCTGGTACGACTTGTTCGGAGCGAATCGCTGTGTCTTGGTGGCCGGATTGAAAACAATCTCGACACAGGTGTTGGGGTGGTTCCAATACAGTTGGCTTTCCAGCACATTGGGATCCTAAGCTTAGAATTCCACGTGGACAAGTTGT